>CEVF01154752.1_pt1 | contig 158538 bp, 97 predicted proteins | sample 356441 | NCBI WGS metagenome assembly CEVF01 (sample SAMEA2622765, study PRJEB7988) | marine metagenome | biome: marine biome (ENVO:00000447); feature: surface water layer (ENVO:00002042); material: "saline water (ENVO:00002010), including plankton (ENVO:xxxxxxxx)" | depth 5 m | reverse complement strand
TATAAGAAAAACGTACACGTATTGGATATGAGTGTCAACAAGAAAATGAATCTGTAAGTTATTTAATATGAACAATTAAAGTAATTTATTGTTATGTGTGTGTTTTTCATGCATTGTCTGTACATGATAGATTCATCTCAAATCAAAGCCGCCAAAGCTTTAATAGGTTGGTCACAGGATCGATTGGCCGAAGAGTCAGGCATTTCGAAGTCAGCTATCGCAAAGATAGAGGCTGGCTTAAACATTCCCCGTGAAGATACGCTGAATAAGTTTAAAAAAGCATTTGAGCGTGGAGGAATTGAATTCATAGATGAGGGAGTGCGCAGGCGACGCGATAAAGTTCAGGTCTGGGAAGGCCCACAAGCTGTTGGAAGACTGCTGGATGACATCATTTCAACCTTAAAAGATGTAGAAAATCCTGAATTGATGATCTTTGGACTTGATGAAGTCAGATTCATGAAGATATGTCCCATTGAAAAATTAAGTGAGACTGTTGAGCAGCGAAGGCATTTTGGTGTCAAACAGCGTGTACTTTTGGCTGAAGGCGACACTAACTTTGTCGGGTCGTCGCTGACTTACCGTTGGGTTAAAAAGGAATATTTTGTTTCCACACCAACATACGTATATGGAACAAAGGTTGCGACACTTCTTTGGACTGACCCCACAGAAATCATTGTTGTTGATAATGAAATGTTCTCTGACGAAAGACGTAGAAACTTCAATATGATGTGGAGCACAGCCTTAATTCCTTCAACAGCAACAGATGCAGATAGGGCTTAAGGTATGAGGTATTCTGATGCTCAGATTGTTTTATGGCAGGATCGATTTTTGAAGGTTCCCGGAGTTAAATCTCTGCGTGAAGAGTCTGCACAAAATCATCTGCAAGAAATCCTGATCAAAAATGCATCCATGCGAGTAGACAGCTTTGCCTATTCACTCCCTTACTACATCTTTACAGGTAGGAATGGAGCGTGGGTTTACTGGCACAATAATGTACCTGTCATTGTCTGCTGGCATCCAAACAGAAATGGAGATTTGCTTGTCTATCCCGCTGGATGCAATGCAGGTGAAGCGATTGTTTCATTGTTTGACCTTATGCCCAATCCACCGGGTAAGGTACAAATTGCCAGAATATCTGATGTGACTGCATCGAATCTTGAAGCTGCTTTGCAAGACAATGACTGCATTGGACAGATAAGATGCACTGACGAACCAGTCCTTGACTGGCTTTTCCCTGCGCATGTTCTATCAACAAAAGAAGCTTCCAGTCTGTCAGGCAACAAGTTTTATTATGCCAGAAGAAAGTACCGATCTTTTGACAAAAGTGGCTTTGCATTCGAAGAGTTCGCGGCAAAGCATGTGCCAGATATGCAATCGATCGGGCAGAAATATGCTCGTGTGTTCAAATCACTTTATCCAGAATTCGTATTGACACCGAATGAGATTCTCAAATCCCACGAAGATATGCTAAGTGTGGCCCTTAAGAATAAGGAGATCATGAACAGCGTTGTGCTGAAATATCAGGGGCAGACTGTAGGCATGGTTGTTTGGGACGTAATCGATAATACAGCCAATGCCTTGTGGTTTGTTTTTGACCGTGAAATCGACAATCTTGGCTTTGCACAGGTGGTTGAAGCATCAAAAATGCTTCAGAAACAAGGCATTGAATACTTGAATCTTGGAGGTTCTGAGACAGAAGGGATGGATTTCTTCAAAACCCGATTCCGGCCAGTTCAATCTTTCCCGTTAACGTCTGTGTTTGTTAAACTTGACAAACATTCAATCTTTTCAGTTGCAGCCTAACATACACCAAGGTGTATTTTCACGAAAATGAATAGAAAATAATCATAGTTAATCTCTGCCTTCTTCTTCAACAGATTTTTTATCTCTCAAAGAATTTCTGTCGATTTCATCTCTTTCCCATTGAGCCCATTCGCGAATTCTTGGAATTGCACTATTTATAAACGGCTCCGTCCTTTTGTAGACTTCTTGAGCTCTATCGAAGGCATATCCCGAATAAACCTTAAAGCTGTGTCTGCCTAACAAGTACGAATGAAAAATTTCTGTATCATTAGCGTGGTTCTCTAAAAACCAAATTGCAACCTCATCTGTATCTTCAGAATTGTCCGGATCAGGCAAATGCCTTGCCAGTGCTTTCACCCCATCTACTCCAGATTCTTCAAATATTTCCTCTAAGCGTTTTTTTCCGAGTTTTTCAAATATATTCCTATAGACAAACAATGACAAAGCTATCCTGACTTCTTTGTCATGAAGCATAACGGCAATTTTGTTTCTGATTAGATCGGGATAGCTCGCTACGAATAATCGAAGAATATTTTCTGTAGTTTCGGCAAACTTTTGTTTTATCGAATCAAAATTGAGCAAGGTTTCCAAAAGAAAAGAAGCAGCAATATTAGGAACTTGCTTCATCCACCACTTAGTGCATACTTCCCACGAGTGCAGATCTACTCCCTTGCTATTTTCAACAGATTTGAAAAGAATATGACCAACTGAATTCACCATTGTATTATCAAGTATATTATTATTGGGAAACTGCCACATTCGAATTAAATCGAGTGCCACAGCTATTGCTTTGTCATCCCCCCGATTTGAACAATTAAGCAGGTAGTCTAATATGGTAAGATAATCATTAGATTTTAAAACACTATTCCAATGGTCGCCAAAAAGTCGAGAGCATAGAACAGCAGTATCAGGCAAGTTCAATTCAAATATTCTCTTCAATCTATCCCATCCAGTATTAGTAGCATCTGCAAGAACTGTAAGCAGTAGTGCATTTTTCGGATGAATTTCAAGAAGTCGATTTAATGTCGTGGACAACCATACTGGACCATTGCTGCTTAATTGACGCAAAACACCAGTCAAATACCCAACAACAAATGAGTCTGTGCTGCCTTCCAACACAGTTTTCTCGATTAACTTTGTCATTTCAGAGTCTGGACTGACGGCTTTTGCTAAAGATAACCCTAGTTCATACGAACTGGTGGCTTTAGGAGAAAGAAGCCATGGTAAAAGATTAATAAACACAGGCATGTTTCCGAGCAATTCCGTAGCTAGGTCATCGTATACTTTTTGACATGAGTAATCCTGGCTTTTTCTATCAACATTATCCCAACTGCTTCTGCTTACAATGTTTTTTACTTTATCTTCTAATTGTTCCGGTTGAATATCTTGGTACCATTTAAGAACTTCGTTTTTAACGTCTTCTGGCATGTCTTCTGAAAATTCGATTAAATGTTGTATTTTTTTTCTCAACAACACAACATCTTCCTCTCGAAGAGCTTCCATTTTAAGGATGTTGTTTTTTAATTTATCGGATATGCTGCCACGTATAAAAAAACTAATATTGTCAATTATGTTCCAAACAACAATGTTCTTTATATTCATATTGCCATTTGTTGCTAAATCAAAAACAGCGTCAATAACACGGTCCCATTCTTTATATATCTGACCCCATGTTTTAGGTTTCCATTCAGGAGGAGTGATCCTACCTCCAATAAATTCGGGAGGTACCATAGCAGACATTGGTGTTTGTAAAGATGCAATTGCACCTGCCATAATCAGATTTACATTTTGTTCATTTGCACTATTAATCTTGTCAACAAGAATATTAATTCTTTGTTCTAATGGGACTTCAGTTCCGGACAAGGTCCACCAGAAACATTGCTTCCATTCTGATGTTGAATTGTTCCCAATATCTTCATTCTCAGCTAAGGCCAGACGATAGAGGATTGCTTCTGCATTAGAAAAGCAGTCTTGAAAGCATCGCAAATGAGCGCACAGCCATACAATTTCTCTTCTGCCATAAGAAGGGCCCATAAACCCTTTCATTCCCTTTAATTCAAGTAATTCACCTACAGTGGCTTTTTCAATTATCTTTCTCAACCAAGATAGGCCCTCGGATGGAAAATTTTCAACAAATGTCCTAAATGTTTTTGCTACATCTCTATTGTTCAACTTGTTAATAGTAATTTCAAAGCCTTCTGTCAGAAAGGGGCCTGCAATTAACTGCATGACCTCCTTCCTCTTCACTTCGGAACAATACTCGATTCTACGCAAAAAGGAACGCCTAGCTCTTTCTGTTGGAAGCTCATTGTAAAATTCATTTAGTCTATGCTTGATTTTTGGCCAGCCGAACTCTTCAAAAAAATAAACGGCAAAGGGACGTGGAAAGCATTCCACCAAATCACCTAAATAACGACATATACCAATATTGTTCCCTTTTTCAATATCGGTATCAATTTGAGTTCTTGAAATAGATGTAAAAGTTGACAATATTTCCACTTCAGATGATTTGTCATTTTTGATACCAACATCTGCCAATAATGAAATCACGGAAAGAGATTGCCGAATATTTTCAATCTCAGATTGGCTGCAGTGTTTTTTTAAGTGAGCATCTACAATTGTTGAAACCGTGTACAATTGTTCAAGAATCGACTCTTCTGACACAGCAACTTGATCTTTAATAAATTCACAAAACATTTCAGCAAAGCGAATATCGCCACCAGACAATTCCGCAAGTCTAAGAGTAATACGCTCGTCAAGCTGTTGGTTTGTTTTTCTTGAAATAATTTTTTGAATATCTGATTCGCAGGGTCTGTCCAGAAATGTGCTGTGTCGAGATAAATATCCCTTTCGCTCTGATGCACCAATAGTTATTACTCTGAGACCTTTAGAAAAATTAACTTGCTGTTCAATCTCAGCGAGGCTTTGCAAATCAACCTCATCAATAATCACAGTCGCAGAAGTTATTTGATTTGATTTGATTGCCGAGAAGAAAGATTGATTAAAGTCTATCCAGCTTTGATATACAATGATATGGCTTTGTTTGTCCATCTTATCTAAAGACTCTGCAACCAATCGGGATTTACCAACGCCTGACCATCCTGTTACGTGCAAGTGACGCTGTTCACATTCTCCAGACAATATTTCTTTAATTAAGGAAGCTGTTGATTTCCTATTTTCTATTTCAAGCCAAGCATCTGAAACTCTTCGACATTGATCAATCCAAGTTTTAGCAGTAGTTGCACCACTCCCTAAAATAAAAGACCGATCAGGAAAATGATGTGGAATTATTGAAGCATACTGTCTTGCGTATTGGGTAAGAATATTATTGAAGTAAAATATTATGTTTGTTGATTTCCAGCCATTTCTTTCACATATCTCATGGGCCTTAACATTCAACGCTTCTTTTTGATCTGTAGTTAGGTCAGCTATAACAACGTAGCAATAGACTCCACCATCATTTAACAGAGCTTTGATTTTAACGTGTTCTTCTACTTCACTCTCAAGTAAACTAGGTTTCTTGGCATCATTTCCTGATTTTACTGACCAAATACTTTTATTTTTAGGAATAAGCCCAGTACCATTTTTGGAAACGCAATTGACAACAACATCCCTGCCTCCATCTCCAACATTAGTCCGTTGATCAAAGTAGATATCATGTAATGCTAGGCCTTCTTTTTGGGCATCTAGTAGAATTAAATCGTGAACAAACCTTTCGGCTGGGCCGCCACCACCCCGCGTCAATGAATCTACCAAATCCCTAGCTTCCAGAAACATTTGTTTGCCCCCTTGTCGCAAAGCAAATTTGAATGATTTTAATAAACTGCAATACCAATTCTATATCAGAAATAGAAATTAATAACAATCCTGCGCATCTTCTCACCAGTATGCACTTTAGGTATAAGCCTACCGCATGGCCTACTGTCCGTTGTTGAAAATCTCTCACTGAAATATATCAGAGGCGGCGTTTGGGCTTAAAGACGATATCTGGCATCAGTTCGCGGGGTTGCACCTGAAAGGCTCTGGCGAGCTTTTCAATGGTTTCAAGCGTGGATGAACGGCTGGCCCGTTCGATATGCCCGATGGCAGAAAAGTGCATTCCTGCCAAATCGGCAAGAGCTTCTTGGGTCAGGCCACGTTTTTGTCGCAGTTGCCTGATTCTGTTTCCAAAATCCATGATGTACGGGGTCTTTGACACGCCAATAATTTTCAAAAAATATTGACGATTCGTCTATAGACTACTCGTCTAGCGACTAGTCGTCGGGTATGATGTTGGAGATGCCTGCTATCTGTCCACAACCTGATGCAAGAAACTTGCTGCTTGCAATTGCGAAGTGTGGCACGGTTGCGCGAGATGTGAACTCGCACAATCGGAGGGTGTATGCAGCAGGTGACGGATCGGAATTTCGGGTATTTGATCGCTTACATTTTGCCGGGATTTGTTGCATTGGCAGGATTAAGTGCTGTTCTTCCGACGTTCGATCTTTGGTTGAGCGGCATTTCCGGCGAGGACATGCCCAGTATTGCCGGGTTCATGTATGTGACCTTAACCTCTGTTGGTTTGGGCATGACAACAAGTGCCATTCGGTTTGTTGTTTTGGACAGAATCAACGATCTTACAGGAATGCCTCGTCCGCATTGGGACGACTCAAAGCTTCAGGCAAACTTCGACGCTTTTCGCCTCATTGTCGATCAGCACTACCGCTACTATCAATTTCATGGAAACATGCTGGTTTCCCTTGTGATCGTGTACGTGGCCCGCCGCTGGGCCAATGGTTTTATGTTTAACGATGGTATCGAATTTTTACTGATTCCAATTGGAGTCGTTTTCTGGATTACAGCCCGAAGCAATTTGACATTGTATTTCAGGCGTTCAATTAACCTGCTTGGGCAGGATGGAGATAAATCGTGAGTAACGGAAATCATCCCCATGACGCATCCAAGAGCGTCAAAGACGGTAAAAAGGCCCAGCCCGCTGCAAAGCAGACGAGCCAGGCACAAAGTAAAAATGTTAAAGGTAAGCAGGCAACCAAGGCCTGAAACCTGATTGTACTGTCGAGGCTGGCTGAAAGGCCAGTCTTGGCTTTTTGATGAAGCAGGATGTGACACGATGCAGATAGCCAGCAACAACACTTTGACGGTGACAACACATGACGCAGGTCATGATCTCGTGTTATTTCTTAATGCATGGCGGGGAGTCTTATGTGCGACTCATCTCGACATGCCATGCAAAATGACAGGCATTTGCAGCACTATTGACATGGAACCCCACCAGTTGAATCCAACCGTTTTTCGAAAGGGCCTTGGCCAGCACGACTGGCCGGGATACGATTGTGCTGCGTCCAAACACCAATGCCAGCCCAGACTCACTGTTGCCGCCTGCGCCTGTTCGAGCAGGTCTGCCTCATTGGATCACTGGGGCATTGATCGAGGAAACATGCAAAACATGGCAGCCGTATTATTCGCAAGATTTGACAGAAAACGATGCTATCGAAATCCTCCAAACGATGGGACGGTTGATCGACTGGATGGAGGTTCACGATGGTAACACATGATGGGTCACACACAGCAAAACGCTTTGTGGCATTGGCCCGTGTTTCCAGTCGCGAGCAAGAGCGTGAAGGCTTTTCACTGGATGTGCAGGTCGAAGCGTTCGAGCGATGGGTGGATCAACGTGATGGTGATATCGTTAAACTTTTTCGTATCGCGGAAACGGCCAGCAAAAAGTCCGAGCGGAAAACATTCAAAGAATTGTTGACCTACGTCAAAGCCAATACAAAGAAAATTGACGCACTACTGTTTTACAAAGTGGATCGTGCAGCCCGAAACCTCTTTGACTATGTCGAACTTGAACGACTGGAAATTGATCATGGTGTGCCGGTCATCTATATCACGCAACCGACTGAAGACACACCCGCAGGCCGGATGATGCGGCGGATGTTAGCCAACATGGCATCGTTCTACACCGAACAAATGACCATTGATATTCGCGAAGGTATCAAGCGCCGTGTGGAGTCTGGACTGTTCCCCAGCGTGGCTCCCTATGGCTATCGCAACGTGCGTGTGAACGGGCGTGGCTTGGTTGACGTAGACACCCGCAAGGCTGCCAACGTGCGGCGTATTTTTGATCTCTATGCCCATCATGGTCACACGCTGGATTCTCTGATTGACCAGTTGGAAAAGGAGGCGGTTTGCTACACCGATTCAAAACAACGCTTCCCACGGACAACCATCCATCGCATTCTGACGGATCGGGCGTATCTCGGTGAAATCCAATATCGCGGCCAATGGCATCCGGGCACACACGAACCCCTGATTGATCTTGCCACCTTCAAGCGTGTGCAGACATTGCTGCGTGGTATGACCTACCGTGCACACGAGTTGGTTTTTGGCAGCGGGATGATCCAGTGTGCCCATTGCGGCAGTGCGATTTGTGGTGAACGAAAAACCAAGCAGACGCAAAACGGCCCCAAAGATTATGTTTATTATTTTTGCCCCAAAGCCAAGCGGGATAAATCCCATCCCAAAACCCGTGTCACCGAAACACAGATCGACCAACAGATCATTGAGATGTTCCGCCAGATTCGTTTTGACGATGAACCCATCCGCGACTGGTTTAGACAAGTCCTGCAAGCCAAGTCAAAAGATCAACATCAACAAACAAAAACACAACTTTCCGAGTTAAATCGCCAACTGACAAACCTGCGTAATCAGCAGGAACAATTATTAAATTTGCGATTGTTGCAGGAAATTGAGGACGACACCTTCAAATCCAAGAACGCCCAGCTGCGTGAACGCATGGATCAGGTGAAGCTACAGATCGATGTGACAGACCGCAGTCAGAGCGAAAAATCAGAAATTGCCGCCAAGGTGTTCGAACTCTCCCAAACCCTTGAAACCCAATGGCTTGACGGCGATTATCAAGCCAAACGCCAAATCCTCGAAATCACCTGTTCGAACTTCACGTTAGATGGCATAACTCTCTGTTATAAAATGAGAAAGCCCTTTGACGTACTCGCCAAAGGGCTTTGTTTGAAAAATGGCGGAGAGAGTGGGATTCGAACCCACGGTGGACCGGAGTCCACACTAGTTTTCGAGACTAGCACATTCAACCGCTCTGTCATCTCTCCGGCGGTGTGTTGTTCTGAGTCGTATATTGTCTAGGCTACAGCCGACTTGTCAAATGCTTTAGGTACAAGAAAATGCCATCCCATTTATTCAACAGGATCATTTGCTCAGACCAACACGAAGCACATTGCCTCAGCCAGTCCTAATCACCCTACAACAGTCTTACTGCTGTCGCCTCGAAGCACCCTTAGTGTCACCGGCAGGTTAAAGTGCATATCCTCTTCGACGAAGTAAAACTCTTCCACATCCCCCCCATAATTGTCGAGTAGTTCGGAGACGATTTCCTGAACCAAATGCTCAGGAGCAGATGCACCCGCGGTGATCACCACGGTTTGATCCGCGTTAAACCAGTCATGCTCCAACTCAGACTTATCGTCGATGAGCTTGGCGGGTGTGCCATCAAGATGAGCAATCTCCATCAAGCGAACAGAGTTGGAACTGTTCTTTGAACCCACAACCAGGACCATGTCCGCATCTGACGCACCACTGCGAATAGCGTCCTGGCGATTGGTTGTCGCGTAACAGATGTCTTCTGTCGGAGGCACCTTGGCATTGGGGTATTTCTTGATGATCGCACCCATAATCAGTTCAGCATCATCACGACTGAGCGTGGTTTGCGTGATGTATGCGATTTTGTCTTCAGTGGTGAATGGGAGATTTTCCACATCTTCGGGTGATTCCACAATGGTGATGGCATTGGGCGCTTCGCCGACCGTGCCTTCGACTTCATCGTGGCCGGCGTGGCCGATGAGCAGGATGTTATAACCCTGCTTGGCGTAGCGAATCGCTTCCATATGCACTTTGGTCACCAACGGGCAGGTCGCATCGATAAGCGTGCAACCGCGACTCTTAGCAGCATTGCGCACAGCAGGCGAAACGCCATGAGCACTGAAGATCACAGTGGACTTGGCGGGCGCTTCATCAATGGTGTCAATAAAGACAACGCCTTCTTTGATGAATTGGTCAACAACGTGACGATTGTGCACGATTTCGTGATAGACATACAAAGGCGTGCCCACGATTTTGAGCGCTTCTTCGACGGTCTGAATCGCCATGTTCACGCCGGCACAAAAGCCACGCGGATTGGCCAGGAGAATTTTCATGAGGTGTACTTCCTGATTACAAACTAATTGTTCGAATACAACATGATAGCCGGTTTGGATTACTGGTGTAACCAAGCATGCAAATCCTGCCAAGAACAGTTGGAGCCAGAGGCTTGTGGAAATGTGGATCGAACAACGCTCGATTAATGATATTTTATCTGTTTCAATCCATTAGCTCCACGTGCAGCCCAACAGCATAAAAATGCTGCCGCTCAGACCCACAAGATTCCACAAAAGGATTGAAAACCATAAAACGCCTATTTAAAAGCGTTTTGACTTATAAAATCCAGCCAACGGATCAAACAACCTTTAAAATTATTTTATCAACTCCTCCTATATTAATCTTGACCTTTCGCTTTTAAATGTTAGTTTATCATTATTGTCAATTCTCCTGGCACGAGAATTCATCTACAAATCTGTTCCGAGAGTTGATTCCAACTCGATCTTTGCCAATTTTGTGCAGCCACCAGTCGTCTAGTTCCACATACTTTTCTGCACGGTCATTCAGACATGGGAGACAACACATGCTGACCATACGTTCACTTCAACGGGTAGGCCTGATCCTTTTGCTGCTTACAGTCCAATGCATCGCAGCAGACCCTCTGACCGTTCGACAAAAACACCTTTGGACCGACGGGAGCAACTGGACCATCTCCGGATCAAGTGTCTCTGCTTCAGAACTTGAAACCTCCCCTACCGGTGACGTACTGGTTTGGCAGGCCTACAACACCGCAAAAAAATGGGTCCAAATCGACACCCCCACCATCGTTGGTAACGATTTCTCAGACTTTGATACAGTCGAACTGATCATCGACTCCGAAGCTGCGACCGGAGCCCAAATCAATCTCAATTTTGGAAGCACAGGCCCAAACAATGGTGGCGACTATTACCTCTACTCCTTCACCGTAGACTGGGTCGGCCAAAAGATATTTCGACTCAACCTGTTTACCGACTTCGTGAAATACCGATCACCTGACGGGATCACTTCCATCACGTCCGCGATGATCAGTTCCGATGGCTGGGGTTCCACTCCCATCGCTGGAACGGTCCTGCGAATTCATCAACTGGTACTCAAGAATTCACACGCAGGCCGTGAGCTGCGTGACTTTGGCACGCAATGGCGATTCAATAATCGCGACCTGACCGCTGCCGACTATGTCATGATCGACGGGCATGCAGCAATGGATTGGGATGCAGGTTCATCCTATGACAAATGGTTGAAAATCCAACCTGAAGAACCCAACTGGGAAAACTGGTCGGCATACGACACCGTCGACTTACTACTCGTCTCCGGCACAGCAACCGGCGCGCAAATCAACCTTGTCCTTACCAGCCCCGGCCCCAATGGTGATAGCGATTACTACATCAAATCCTTTAACGTCGACTGGGTTGGCCAGCGTCTCTTGCGCTTTGCTTTACCAAGTGGATTCTCCGGCGTGCGATATCCCACAGGCACAAACCTGATCACCAAAGCGATGCTCAGCAATGACGGCTGGGGCGCAACGCCAACACCTGGCACATCGCTGATCATTCGCAAACTCGCATTGCGATCAAGCACGCAAGTCGCAACCGACACCGTGCTTTTATCCAGCATCACACCGTTGGATAGTTCGATTACCGATCCCTACGAAACACTACTGGATAACAGCGGCCAAGCCGTCTGGGATGCGCCGAACTTTAATCGCGTCAATTACAGCGGTGCGACGTTTTATATCAATCATCAGGCCAATCAGACTTCACGTATTCACTTCCGATACCACACCGGGGCGGTGCAGGCTGACGGTTTACCCGCATGGTTTAGCGTAAGACTTTTTGACCCGCAGGATCACTGTGTCGGTTCTGTTGACCTGCAGCAAACCGACTCCGGTTGGTACGAAGGCTGGATCGACATGCTCGGTCAAGCAAGTGGGCGTTATCGCCTGGTAACAAGTGGTATCCATGGCGGCTTTGTCGTCGCAACCGATCACCCCACCCCCATCGGTTTAAACGGTGGCTACATGCTTGGCGTCCATGGCAATCAGCAAGCAGACCACTATGTCTACATCCCCAACGGCGTCACCGATTGGACCCTTCGCGTGAGTTCCCCATGGGCCAATCAAACCGTCAGCGTCTATGACCACACCAATACACTTGTTGGCCAAACCATAGCGGTCCAATCCTCATTGAGCTTAACGAGCATGGACTTTACCAATGTCACCGGCGGCAACGTTTGGCGGATTCATCAAGACGGTGGCCAAACACTTCGCATCTATTGCTACGGCATCCCCGGTGTTCTGTGGACCAGTGAAGCAGACGCACTAAGCAATCAAAGTGACGATATCACCATCAACTCCCGGCGCGTTGCACATGGTTGGCAGGCAACCATGATGGATTGGTTAAGCAATCGAGTTGCCAGTGACTTTACCCTCCAAACACCGTCATCGCCGACAATGCCCGACCTGAGCAGCATTGCAGATGCAACCATGATCAAGAACGTCTCAGCATTCGGCCTTTACGGATTCATGAATCAATCCGTCGAAGATTTACCGATCCAAATCCTTGATGTAACGTCCCCATGGTTGGGCATTATCAGTGATACCGATCCGACAGGTATCACGCCAAATGCCGATGCAGCCCAAGACCATGACCAAAGCTGGCGTGCCTATTCGCAGGCATGGCTATACACCTACGACGCAGGCGGACTCAATCCGTATGCGGGTGATCCGGGTTTAAAAAACCGCGTCATTGCGGCAGCGATTCAAAGCTGGCTGATGATTGGCGAAACCGAAATCATCCATTGTGGCACACCTACCAGCAGCGTCCCTGATGGCAACGCTTTTGCCTACGTGCCGATCCTCATTGAAATGTATGGCTTGATTCAAAACGACTTGCCTGCAGACCTCAAACAAGCTTTCCTTGATGGCATTGTCGCTCTTACCCATCGCTACCAACACTATGACAGCTACATGAACAATCAGTGGATGCATATCCTTGTCGCCCTCGAAGCTGCTTCGGTCTACGGTGACGATGCACTCTTTGAACAAGCCTACCATCGACACTTAAATGCCTGTCTGAATCACAACAGTGGCAACGTCTATAACATGGGCCAAAGCCCTGCCGGTTACTACCACGAACAAGGTGGTATTGATGGCAATTACAACGCGATGAATGAATACATGCTGGCATTGCAGTATCGCAAGACCGGCAATCCCGACATCTGGGATAGCCTGCAAAAAAGTTTTGAACTCCGCCGACACCTGTTATTTATCAATCAGGAAGGCAAGCTCAATTCACCCATGAATTGGAACCATCGCCAGTCCGCTTCTCTTGTCAGCGGATACCCAAGCAACCGACTCATGGCAGATATGCCTCAAGCTGCAGCGATACTCACGCGCTACGATACATCCGATCCCTACTACGTGAACTGGAACTGTATTGACCCGACACTGGCGCGGAACACGGTCACGTTCTGGTGGAACAAACTACCCAATGACGGACAAGGCACCGGACGCGCGGGCGGTACACTTGGTGGTGACCTTGCTTTCTTCGCACCACCTGTCTCGACCACCATCCCACAAATGGCTTGCCAACTTGCTGCCCCATACACACAGGACTTCGCAGGTGAATTCCAGGTCGGCCGATTCAACCAATGGTACGCCATCACCTACAACGGCAACCTTCAACCCCAGCACGGACCTCCGGGCAACGGTCTTGCATTACTCTGGCATGAAGATGTCGGCCCGATCATTCTTGGCGACACCCAACGATACCATCCACTTGATGGTAATCCCGATCCTGAATATCTGATGCTCGTCAGCAGTGATGCGTTAAACGACGGAAGCACTCGTCACCTTGCCAAGACGTTGGGTTGTTCACTGAGTTTCAACCAGACGATGCAAACCATGACAAGCAGCGTTGACCTCACTGGCTCAATGACACTCACGCGAAACATGACCTTCTCGTCAGGACAGGTTCAATCCCAGGCAACACTCACTGGCGGGAGTTGGGATACGCACGATGTGTATCTGCCATTGGCATACAGCAGCGAAGTCACCCTGACGGCATATGATGCAAGCAACAATCTGGTGACGATCAGTCAGGGCAACTCGGCCACGATCAGTCGCTTCCAATGGGATGCCCCTGGCGGCAGTGTCCAGATGACATTTGATTTGCCGGTCACCTGTGAATTCCGACACGTTGGCGAAGCCGTCGGCTCGAATCTGATCACCACCGTCAAGCTGAGCTTTGGCAGCGGCGATGGGAATTGGACAGTGACAGAATTGCCATAAGCTGAGCATCCGACAATTCAATTAATCACATATCAATATAGCCATCAACACCTTGTGGTTTGATGGCTATATTTTTATGCCACACCTTTATTGACTTAGTCACAGAACAGGTCTAGGCTTTTCTAGTGAATCAAATCCAATATCCAACGGTGTAAAACATGTCTACGAAATTTCTGTTTGCTCTTTGCCTCCAACTTGTTTTCAGTGGCTTGCTCATCGCTGATGGGATCAAGATCACCAACGCCCAACTTGATCTACAGCCAGAGCAAACCTATCCCAGCGGCTGGACCGGCGCCAAGTCAGGATGTGATGTAGTAGCTTTGCATGACGATTTGCCCGCAGGAGTCAAAACCGGACTTCGGATTAAACCTCTGGAAGAGCAGAAATATTTGGGATACATATTCCAATCCATCACATTGGATCCTGCCAAGGCAACGAATATGATTCTCACTGGTTACGCCCGTGCTCAGAAGCCTGGACAAGCATTGCTTCAAGTCAAGATTTTTGCTCAAGGCAAGGAACTCAAGCGTTTCAACAGCAAACGGACGCATGGCGATTGGGAAAAACTGCCTGTCGCTTTTCACCCCGGTGTTGCCGATAAAATGCAGATCCTTTGCCGTTGGACAGCTGATGCCAAAAGTGTTGGCAAGGCATACGACTTTGCAGATCTATCTCTGACAGGCGCAGACAAAAGTCTTGCCATCGTCGGCGACTCAACGGTTCAGGATTACTCGCTGAAATCTACAAAACGTGGTTGGGGGCAGATGCTCAAACCTTATTTCAGTGAGTCTCTGTCGGTCACCAATTACGCAGTCGGTGGCAGAAGCACTAAAACTTTCCGTTTAGAAAAACGTTGGGAAGCAGTCTTGTCAGCCAAACCCGATTTTGTGCTCATTCAGTTTGGTCATAACGACTCTCATGCAAAGGATCGCCCTGAATCAACCGATGCTGATGGTGATTATCGCCAGTATTTGATTGAGTACGTGGAGGAATCACGTGCTGCGGGTGTGGTTCCGATTTTTGTCACCCCACCACATCGTCGTGTGTTTAATAAGGGGGTATTGGCCAAGCATCTAGACCCGTACGCCAACCAGATGAGATTGGTTGCCAGTGAACATAATGTCGGGTTGGTTGATCTGTATACGATGACCAAACAAACGTTTGAAAAGCTTGGTGAAAACGCATGTATCGAACTGTTTTGCAGTGACACGGATCGTTCGCATTTTTCAGAAAAAGGCGCCTCACTGTTGGCCGACACCATTGCGCAGACTTTGCCGAAAGTCTGCCCTGAATTGGCTGAGTATCTTTCGTCGAAATAAACAAATCTATTGGAGAATGAACATGATTATAGACAAGTCCACACAACGTGTTTCTGCTTTCACGCTTATCGAACTGCTTGTAGTGATTTCAATTATCAGTTTATTGGTATCGATATTGTTGCCATCATTATCTGCAGCGCGCAAGCGATCCAGCCAGATCAAATGCGCAAGTAATCTCAAACATGCCGGCTCAGCGATTTCCATGTATGCAATGGACTTTAATGATTACTTCCCACAAGCAGATGCTTCTGCCGATTTTAGATGGTATATTGCTTTGCCCCGGGCGGGATATGTCAACGGCTCGCAAAGCTTGATGTGTCCTGAAGCTCAAAATCCAAAGGAAAGTTGGTATGGCGGAGGACAATATGCACCAGTTTCCTATGGGATGAATTCAATGATTGGTGGTTTGAATTCGTCTTCATACCCCCAGCGTCAATTCCGTGAAATTGACACAACGCCTCAGGGCCTGGTTAAAACACCAATCGTGATGGATGTCATGGATGGGCAGTACATAATTCATAAGAACAGTAATGCAGGCAATGATCCTTACAGTGCTTCTCCTCCTGGCCGTATCGCAATCCGTCATATCAGTGAAAGTAATGCGCTGTTTGGTGATGGACACGTCAAGAGTATCAAAGGCCCCTTTGCACCGGCCGGCCACAATGTCTGGTGGTTGGATCCCTTTGTTTTATATGACCCTGAATATATTCGATTTTAAGTTGGCAAGATGTTCAATAACAAAACCGCACAAGTCAGACACCACATTCTTGATCAACTTGAGGCTGGTACACTCAAGGCAGGCGATCGCTTGCCCGGTGCCCGTGAGTTGGCGATCCAGCTTGATATCTCCTTCCTGAAGGTGCAGCAGGCCATTGAAGGACTCTGCCGAGATGGTGTACTTGAGGTGGTCAATCGCCGTGGAACATATGTCCAGAAAACGTGGGCCAATTGCGTTTTGCCTGAGAATATCAGTATTTTCCGCATGCAAAACGAATTCCCCTGGTTGGCTGGGATCCGTCAGCTCATTGATGAACACCTGCCAGGTGTCCGCTTTACCAATGCTTTTCCCGTGGGGGCAATGGAACTCAAGACCACATACCACGTCCAGTCGCATTGGGAGCAATACCAAGACCTCACCGACATACTCGCCGAATGCTACCCGGATATGGATGATTTCTTTGAGCAACCCTTTGAAGCAGGCCGCATCGGTGGCAAGCTCGTGGGCATCCCATTTATCTTCTCACCGCGCGTCGTGTTCTACAATCCATCGTTATTCAAAAAAGCCAACTGCCCCTTACCCACCGACAACTGGACATGGGATGATTTCCTGACCACCATCAACAAACTCAAACAAACACTGCCAATCGAACAAATCATCAACTGGCATTACGAACCCTTCTTATGGATGAACTACGTCATGCGGGCAGGCGGAAGGCTGATCCGTTGCGGTGTTCCTGATCCGGTACAGATTGACTCACCCATGACACGCCAAGGCCTTGGCTACTACGGTGAACTGGGCAAGGCATTGCATTTCCAGGAAAGACACGACACAAAAACAACCTTTAAACAAGGCAAATCCGCAATGTACATCTGCGAAAGACAGTATGTACATCAAATGATGCATATTGGATTTGACGATTGGCAGACCGTTAATCTTCCCATGTTTCCCGGCGGGGAAGACATTACCACACAAGCGACTGATCTATTGTGCATTCACAAAGCCAACACCAACCCACAAGCTGCGCGCGAATACATCAAGTTGATGCTCTCGCCACAGATTCAGGACTTCATCGGCAAGCAAAAATACGGTATCCCCATCCGTAAAAGTTCTGCTTTTAAAAGCCTTGACCTTGCAAGCCCACGTGATGCCATTTTCGCTCGGGGCATCTCACGTATTTCCGCAGAATACAACCTGCAATACCCGCACCTGACACAAACGCTTGTTGCTGGCATCCAACAGATGCTCCGAGAAAACCGAGGTATTGAAAAGACCACCGCTGAATTGGCAAGCCTTGCCCGACACTACATGTCCATCTGGAACATTGCAGTTTGAATCACCAGCCTTGAACATCCAACACCTGAAAGTCGCTGACATGAAATCAAGTCTCTCCATGCTTATCGTCTGCATGCTCTTCGCGTTCAGCCAAAAGGCTCATGCCCAAACATTACGACTGGTCCCCACGTTTGAGAGTTGCAGTGTCTATGTACAGGACACTGTCCTGCTGCCTAAGCAACTGAACCTTCAATACCGACAAGCCGACCAGACTCACTGGCAAGCAGGCCATGCTCTGGTCAACAGTGACAATGATGCGGTCCCGCGGACGAGTCTGTTTTATCTTAAGCCAGAGACCAGCTACCAGGTGCGCGTAATCGATGAGCAATCCAAAGTCATCGCAAGCAACACATTCACCACGTGGTCAGAAAATCAACCCATCGCCAAAACGGTCTTCCTAACTGCAGCGGACTTTGAAAAATCTGGATTGCACCTTACCGACAGTGGTACTGCAAAAGGTTGGATACGATACGTCGGTGATGGGCAAACCATCTTCGATGCAGGCGATCAATCCAACAGTGCGATTCATGTCGATCACGCACATTACATCATTCTCCAAAACATCATCCTCAAAGGCGGTAAACGTCACGGCATCCATCTGGATCATGCCAGCAACATCATCATCCGAAACTGCGATATCTCCGGCTATGGCAGAGTCGGAACCCATCGCCCGGATAGGGATGGCAAGTACTACGATGCAAACAACAAAGCCATCAACTGGGACAGTGGCATCAACATCGATCTGTCCAAACGCATCGTGATCGAACACAACTTCATTCACGATCCACGATCCACAGCCAACTCCTGGTTCTACTCGCATCCGGCGGGACCCAATGCCATCTTCCTGCGGACACTGGGCCAGATCGTCATCCGACACAACAACCTCATCGGCAGCAATCAACACCGATGGAACGATGTCATCGAAGGCTATGGCAACGGCAAAATCGACGGCGGGGCAAACTGCGATTCAGACATCTATGGCAACTACATGACCATTGCCAATGACGATGGGATCGAACTCGACGGCGGGCAATGCAACGTGCGATTCTGGGGCAACCAAATCCAAAACACGCTCTGCGGCATCAGCACCGCAGCTAACGTCCGTGGCCCATCCTTCATCTTCAACAACCTAGTCGCAAACCTTGGTGACGAACGCGGCGCAACAGGTTCAGCAGTTAAAAATGGCGGCGGAACAACCTATACCCATGGCATCAGCCACTTCTACCACAACACATTTTACACCCGTGGCAGTGGTATCCGAGCAGTAGGTTATGGCAAAGATGACAACCGAAGCATGTTCTATGGTGTGAGTCGAAACAATCTCTTAGTCGTCAGTGGCAACGGTATCCGTGATCCACATGCACCAGAGCAATGCGACTATGACTATGACCTGTTTGCAACACCATACAACTCGGCAGGTGCCTACACCATCGCTCGCCCCATGGAGCAACATGGGATCAAATCAAAAGCTCAACTGCGCGATCCAAGACATGGTGACTACCGCCCTGCCACCTCAAGTCCAGCCAATCATGCGGGAATAATCATCGCGGGATTAACGGATGTAAAAAACCAATCCAATAAGCCCACCATTGGCAGCTTCACGGCAACGGATTCACCATCATTCCCAGCTCGGAAATTACCCATCCAAACCGACCAACAACATCTGCTAATCACAGTCACTGACACAGTCGGCCATGCAGGTGTCCAAAAAATCAACATACAAACCAACGGCCTAACCGAACCGATGCGTTATACGATTCAGAAAAATGATGCGTTTGGTTGGCTAAAAGTCACACCTCAAAACGGAACACTCAAGCCCGGTCAATCACAGGCATTGACTGTTGAAGTCGACAAGACTGAGCTTAAAGAGACGGGCATGATTCCTGCTGCATTTATCATCAAACTCCAGGATGGCCGCTCCTTACCGATCACGGTATCGGTGAAACATGTGAGTCATTCCTACACATTCAAACAGTTGGCAAAAGACTGTCATGGTGCGGATTATTTCACAGCTGATACGGGGCAAGACCAAGGCATTTGGTTTACTGCTACGCAAGACAGAAAACTAGGTGACCGCAAGCTGACATTGAACCTGGACATCCCACAAACGGGCGACTATTACCTGCATTTACAGGTCAAATGCCCTGAACCCGGCGGCCATCATGACTCCGCTTTTTTAAGTCTCAACAACGAGCCCGCAAGACAAATCGGTATCTCACCGGGCGACTACTGGCATTGGGTGACGATCAGCGGCAAGTCCGATGCGATGCGCCTTGAGAAAGGTGCCAATCGCATTGAACTTTACCCGCGTGAATCCATTTGGATCAATCAGATTGTGGTCAACACCATGCCGTTAGGACTTGGTCAGACACCTGAGGATTGAACAGTCTGACTCGTACTTACTCGTAAACCACATCATCAAAGTAGAAAGTCAGCGGCGTTCCTTGGCCGGCAACGACCCATGAAAAGCCGGTCTTGATGCAACTCATATCCTTGCCTGCAAGGTTGATGGTGTACTGCTTCCAATCACTGGTGAGTGTGATTTCGGCATCACCCGTGGCAGTGTCGTGATAGGGTTTATCGCGTCCGAGTAAGCCAAAGGAGATTTTGATTTTCTCGCCGCCCTTTTCACCCCTTGCCCAGAAGCTTAATTGCTTGGCACCGGTGAGATCAAACCCGCCACGTTGATCACCCCAGTCGTTGGCTGGATGCTGCCAGACGACACCGCCCCAATTCCCAGCAGCGTTGTAGTTGACTTGCATGCAGGTGTTACCGGTATGCGGATTGTTGGTCGAACGAGCATCCATCTTGATCGCCCCCGCGTTACCCATATATCCAGATGGAATCCAGGCAGCACCTTCCATTGCAGAGGTAAAGACGGGCATCGGCAGTTGGGACTTTTCACCCTTGGGTGATGCTTTGCTCTTGGCGGAGACGAGTTGATTGCTTTGACGCGGCGCGCCGTTGGCACCTTCGTACACAATATCATCCAGATAAAAGGTGATGGGTTTACCTTGTCCAGCGACGACCCACATAAAGCCGGTCTTGATCTGCTTGAGATTCTTGCCTGCAAGGTTAATGCTGTACTGTTTCCATTCGTTTGTGAGTGTAAATTCGGCTTCACCTTTGTCGGTGTCGAAGAAAGGCTTGTCACTGCCGAGGACACCGAAACCGATTTTGATTTTTTCGTTGCCGTCTTGACCACGTGCATAGAAGCTGAGTTTGGTTGCGCCGGTAAGATCCCATCCGCCGGGTTGGTCGCCCCAGTCATTTGCCGGACTCTGCCAGACGACGCCTCCCCAACCATTGGCTGCGGTGTATTTGACTTCGATACATTGCGTGCCGTGATAGGGATTGGTGGTGGACTTTTCGTTCATTTTGATATTGCCGGTATCGCCCATCCAACCCGAGGCATACCATGGCTCTTTGTCCATCCCATCGGTGTGAACCCAGACGGGAAGCGGGCTGGGTTTGCCTGTTGCTGCTACCGATGTTGCAACAGGTTCACCCTTGACCAAGATGGGAATATTGGCGACCGCGGAACTACCTTTACCATCTCGCACGATGGCAAAGATGCGATAAATCCCTGGGATATTGGGCATTTTCAGCGTGACTTGTTGATTGTTTGATGCAATGATCGCTTCTGGATATTGCTTGGTGGCTTCCTCAGCATCACCACCGGTATTGAGTTTTTTGGCTTCTTCGTGAAACTGCCATTCAACGGTGCAGCTGTCATTTTCAGGATCAGTGGTTTTGATCACCGCGATGACCTGATCGCCGGTATTGACCTGGTCTGCACCCTCTATTTTATAGGAGACAATTTCCGGGCAGCGGTTAGGCGGATACTTACCCGCCCACATTTGCGCCATGACATCCACAGCCTGGGTCTTGGTACCATCGGGCATGAGCATGCCAAACCATGTTGCGGTCGCTTCCTGTTTGAATCCCCATGTAAATGCGTAACCGCCGAGACAGAGTTTACCTTCTTCGGCTTTGATGGCTTTGAGATAGGCTTCACGATAGCGGTCTGCTTTTTGGGTGCTGGTCAGTTCATTGACAGTGCCGAAGCTGTTCTTGCCAATTTCCCAGATACCGGGCGGCCCGTACTCGGTGAGTACATAAGGCTTGGTGCCACCGGCTGCGCGATAGCGAGCGGGGATGGAAGCTACGCCCCCGTAGGTGTTGATGCCGATGATATCGATGTCCGGGCAGAGTTGATTGATGGATTGCACACGTTTACCGCCGATCTCTGCGATCACGGTCATGGTCGGATGATTGGGGTCCATCTGCTTGACCATGGCAGCGAGTTTTTGGATATGGTTCCATATATTTGGATTGTCACCTTCAGCATATCCTTCCATCTCGTTACCCAAACCCCATGCCAATAAGGCTGGATGGTTTTTGTATTTCATCACTGCATCTCGCACCATGGCAGTCTGTTCTTTAAGTGAATCCTGATTGGTGTAATCAAAGCCATGACGTTCATGGCCAAGCCAAAGTCCGAGCGTGACGGTGAGTCCGAGTTGTTGTGCTTCATCAAGCAATGCCTTCGTACCGCGACCGACACCCCATGTGCGAAAAGCATTGCCACCCAGGTCAGCCATTAGCTGCTTGTCACCATCGCCTCCTGCACCTTTGATCAGGTAGGGTTGGCCACCGCGTAAGAGCTGATAATGTCCCGGCGATGTCTGCTTGATCTGGACTTTGACCACTTGTGCATGAAGTGAAGTCACCGCCAAAAGCATCAGCGCAGTACATGAAGTGACGAATCGAATCATCGTAAAATCCTTAAATATGTTTACAAATCGTGTCTGCGGTCAGATCACCGGGTCGCCAACTCAATAGGTGGTGGCAATGTTTTCCTGGGTGATGGTATCGACCGCGCGGGTCTGGGTGTGTCCATCCATGAAGACGACGTTGGCCTGTCCCTGGCCGGGGCTTGCTTCAAAGTGACGGTACCGCACATGAGTCGGGCCATATGCACCGTCGGTCTGATTCCACTTGGGGATCAACAATGAGCGATTGATATTCGCAGCATTGGTCGGGTTGTAGGTTTCTGCATGAAAATCATCAAAGTAGAACCAAACGTCACCGGTGGGGAAAGCCTGAATCGCATCAGCGATGGCCAAGACCTTGCTGGGACGTGGGATCATTTCCAACCGCATCGTAGGGATGGCCGGATTGTAATCCGCACGTTTGAACCCTGCAGGATTCGGTGCATAGGTGACGAGTTTGAAATTGGCGGGATCGATTTTCTTCTTCATCGACGGACACCAGTACAACTGTGTGTTGCCTGAAGAAGCATGAGTCCGCGGGGCATATTTATCGAGTGTCTCACGCCAATTGCCTACGCCTGATGGCCCCCATGAGTATGGGAGCATGCCATCACTGTCTTGTGAATAAATCGTGGCATAGAGCATTAACTGACGCTGATTGACCATGCACTTGGTATTAAATGCAGCTTTGCGAGCGCCGGATAATGCGGGTAACAAGATCGAGACCAACAATGCAATGATGGAAATAACGACCAACAGTTCAATTAGCGTAAAGGCCTTGCAGGTTGCATGAGTATGCGATGTAGACATGACAAAACTCCTCTTCCCCCAGTAAAATATCGACCGATGTGAACGCCCCCTTGGGTTATCGTTATGACGCGGCAGTGTTATTGTCCGGCGACGCCGTGGTTTCATGAACTTCCAACCAACACTCAAGTGTCTTGCGTGCCACCAGCGCATCACCAGTCTGGCGGAGCAAAGCTTGCAACATGTTAAAAGCTTCACGCCCCAACACCTCAGCATCTTGTGCCACGGTGGTCAACTGCGGGAAAGTCACCATATGCTGTGGAGCGTCATTGAATCCCACAATCGACAAATCCTCTGGCACGCGGATACCACTTCGCATCGCTTCATTGACCAACCCCAATGACGTATAAGGATCAATCACGAACACAGCAGTCGGCTTGGGATTCATACATTGAATCTGACGATAGGCCAACGTGCCACCATCAATGTAAGCAGGCACACGTACAACCAAGCGTGGATCAAACGCCACACCCGCTTCACGAAGTGCCTGGTTGTATGCTTCAAGGCGCTCAGCATGATCGTGGTCATCGACCACATTGGTCACCACTGCAATCTGCTTATGCCCAAGATTCAGCAACATCTCAACTGCACGTCTTGATGCATTACTGGCATCCGAACGAATGAAACTTACTTCGGGTTCATCAAAACGATCCGCAACAACAACTGCTGGGAATGACTCACGAGCGATCTCAACACATTGCCAACGCGTCGCTGTTGTCGTTCGGATAATCGCCCCGCGGATTCCTTTGCGTTGGAACATCTGCGTGAAGGTTTCACCTTCCTGTCGAGCGCGCTGGGCATTGATCACCATCAAGTCATAGCCGGAGACTTCCAGCTGGCAACTGATGCCCTGAGTCAATGCTGCATCAAACGCCGACCCCAGCGAGGACTCACCGGTGTAGACCAAGGCGATGTTGTCCAAACTGCGTTTAGTCGGCGAGCTGGCTTCTTTGGAAGTGTTGACGGCGGTAAGCACCTTCTGCCGTGCCTGTTCACTGACCGACGGATGATTGTTGAGCACCCGTGATACGGTTGTGATCGACACTCCGGCTTGTTTGGCGATGTCACGAACAGATGCCATCGAACTCTCCTGATGAAACAGATAAGAAACGTTATGAAAACTTTAGACACGCTTTGTTGCACTGTCAATCGAATCTGATGACTATTTACTTTTCGTAGATTTTGACGGCTGTTTAACAAACCACTTAATTTATTTTATTTTCTTGGTATTTAATTATTTACATTGTTTTATAATAACATCTCAATCGCATTACAATGAAGAAATTTATTTATCACTATTGTGTTTTTCCAACAGGCTGGAATAGAATACTCATGAAACACTTTGTTTCATTTATGTTTCACTATAAACACAGAACCAATCTTTTATACACGGTAAGAGACAAACAATGCGACACCTGCAGATCACAATCTGTCTAATCACAATATGGCTTTGGACAATAAGCTTGCCCGTCTCGGCGCAAGACGTGATACCCGTTGGGCAAGGGTCCTACGCCAGCATCCCGCCAGCTCATGAAGGTGATGGGCCTACCAAAATGCTCAACTGGCCGGTCTATAAAACAAAGGATGTGACTGGGCCATTGCCAACCAATGACTGGTGGACGGACCTATTGGTCAGTCAGTATTCCGGCGCGTTGTGGAGTTATCCCTTTAAGGTCGAGACAAATGACAAGGGCCTACTCGTTTTCCTGCCAACGCGATTTAACGAAACGGGTACGGATCTTGTCAATGAATATCCATTGCAGATCAGTTCGGAAAACTTTCATCCGAAGGACACTCGATTAAAAGCACATTCAGACTGGCTGGTCACCTTTCATATGGCAGAGTCCGACGAACGATACATAGACGTGACACTCGTTCGTGGCATGCCCTATGTCTGGATCGAATGCCACAATGTCACCCCATCCATACAAACGCAAGCCGATACCAATGCGTTTAATGAATCAACGCACCAACTTGGCATTACCTGTGCGAATCGAAGCTATGGGTTGCATGTCTTGCCTGGCGATACGCTGACAAAACAATCTGGCAATCGCATCGACACGCGTTTTGTCAAAGACAATGGCGTACTGGTCATCAGTGCTTTGCCAAAAGAGTCAGACTTTGGACTGCTTGCCGATCACGCTTTTGCCATCCCGCGCAAGACCACACTCACATGGGATTACGACTCAACGCTTGCTCAAGTAACCACCCAATGGCAGATTCAAACCCAATCCCTGGATGGAAAACAGACTCAGGCAATCCAGGGCTGGCTTCCCCATCACCTTCGTGAAAACCACACATCGATTCGCGGCAACAACCTCAGCTATCTCACACCCCGTGGTAAACTCAACTGCTCCACGGGCAACAGCTTCACCATCACATGGCCAATGGCGGGGCTCATCCCTTTTTATCCTTCGCCACAAAAAAACAATATTGAACACGACTACATCCCTTCGCGCATGAATGATTATTTAGCCCGTTACGCCACCAAGGCTGAATATGGGGCAGACACCTACTGGGGCGGCAAAGACCTTGTCCGCATGGCAAAATACATGCACTATGCCCGCCAACTTGACCATCCGGCATACCCAACGCTTAAAGCAAACTTGCTTAAAGCACTGACCGATTGGTTGACCTACGACCCGGGAGAAAAAGAACGATACTTTGCAGCCTATCCCAATTGGGGAGCGCTCATCGGCTTTAACGAAAGCTACTGGTCCTACCAGTTCACCGACAATCATTTTCATGCAGGATACTTCACGCTTTCCGCTGCATTATTAGGGATGGTAGACCAATCCTTTCTCAAGGACTATGGCCCATTGGTTCGGAAAATCGCAAGGCATTATGCCAATTGGGAGCATGACGCAAAGGACTATCCATTTCTGCGAACATTCGATCCCTTCGCCGGACACTCGTATGCAGGCGGCTTCAGTTCCGCGACAGGCAACAATCAGGAATCAACTTCCGAAGCCGTGCAATCATGGGCAGGATTATATCTTTTAGGAGTCATGCTTGATGACAAAAAGATGACCGCGACAGGTGCGATGGGGTACGCCATGGAAACTGCTGCCACCATGGAATATTGGTTTGATGTACATCACGAAAACTGGTCACCGAATTACAAGCATCCAGTCGTTGGAATTTTGTTTAATGGCGGTCAAGCTTATGCAACATTCTTCAGCGGTGATCCGGCATGGATTCACGGCATTCAATGGCTACCGGCATCCCCCTATCTGGACTACTTGGTTAAAGATCAAACCTTTGCAAAAACCAACTTCGACCAAATGATTGCCGACCGCAAGACCCGTGAAAACAAAGAAGGTATCAGCAGCATGGGGACCGCCTTAGGCAATGTCATCCTGTCTCATGCTGCACAGTTTAATCCGGATTGGGTCGCTGCGCAGATGGACGAACTCTTTTCAGCAAACGATCCCATAGCCACCGACAACTACACTGCCGGCATTACGTACTATCAAACACATAGCAAACGAAAACTTGGCCAGAGGGTGACAACCCATCACATAGCTGCTCCGATCTCTGCGGTTTACCACAACGCCAAAACCGACCAATGGTCATATGTCGCCTACAACAACAAACCTTATCCACGCGTGGTATCGGTTAATGAAGGTGATCACCAATTGGGATCAATGCTGTTGATGCCCAATCAATTAACCGTGGCAAACAATCTGTCAGAAACCCACCAACCCGATGGGATCATTGCATTCTCACCAGGTGACAAAAGCAGCAATGTCCCGGTTAACACCAAAGCTTTGTACGTCGTTTTTACCAAAAGGGTAGATATTTCGTCATTTTCCTCAATCAAATTGGACAATCAGGTACTCGCGGTTACATGGCCTGCCCCCAACACCGCTGGAATTCTGCTTGAGAAGCCATTGACTCATCAAAAAATGTACACCGTTGAATTGCCAGAAGGAGTCCGGCTTGAGGATGGGCAAGTCCTCTCGCAAACCAAGTGGTCCTTTACGACCCAGCCATACCCAGCATTAAAACTCGTGGACAGTTCACCCAAGAACGCCAGCGAGCGTGTGCCACTTTCATTGGACACCATTGAGCTTCACTTTAACCAACCGGTCTTGACTGATACAGCTGGGACGTTGGAACTTCAGAGTAAAACAGCGATCGCGTTGACCGTCGGAAAAAACCAACAAGCAAATACATTGCAATTGAAACTGGCTCAAGGACTGGTGTCGGATCAGACTTATGTACTGACCTTGCCTGCGACATTCGCATCGGAAAATAATCAGACATTGGGCAAGCCCCTGGTGTTACGATTTGTTACCTCTCCGCCAAGCATGCCTCCGAATGTGTACACCGAGAGCTTTGCGGGTGGCGGGTTTTCACATGACGATTCAATCACCGTGGAGATGCTCAGCACGGAGAATCCCAGCGGTGGCAAGCACAGCATCAAACTCACCGGAACCCAAGGCGAAGGCATGCTCTATCTCTTTGCCGGAACCAGTGACCACGGCGAGGGTCGCAAACCCATTGACCTTTCAGACTATGATGCAATTGCGTTTGATCTATGTGGTAGTGCCAAGGAAGTGTGGATCAAGATCGGCCATCCGGTTTTCGACAAGGATGCTTTTGGACTGCATCGTCTGGACGACATTGGTCTGCTTTACAAAACCTATACGCTCAAACTGCCATCCCCCAAGGATCAAATCAACACGGTTCTGGCTGTAGGTGTGCAGGCTGATACCGAAGTGTTCATTGATAATATTCGGTTTATCAAGTCAGATAAAACTGCGGAATAAATCAACACATCCCTGTCATTCACACTGGAATTATTGGGGTTTGATGGACGCTTTGAGATAATGAGCAGCACTACTCCATGCTTCGTTGGTCCCTGTCCCATAGGTCATTTGCAGAACTTTACCTGCTTTGGGTCGGGCGAAGTCAATTTGAAATTCGATGCCGAAGGTTTCTGTCGGTGTGCTTTTGAAACCCAAGACATACCAGGGGATGAGGGCTTCAAGCAGATAGCCGGTGTCGGTTGGACTGCGTGCGATTTCGACTCCTGATTCACTTGCTGCGGGGAACGGACTTCCGGGCCGACTGTATGCCAGGAAGATTTGTTTGGTTGGTTTTTTACCTGCATTGTGCACATCGCTAAAAACTTCAAAACAATCACCGTCATACCAATTGACGTTTTCTGTGGTTATGGGTTGAGCCCCCTTGTCGATGTGTGTGAGTATCGCCAAGCCTTTGCCGGTAGCAAGCATCCAGATTAACGCACCTTCGCCGTGCATACGGCTTCCAAAAACCACATGTGATCCAAAGAAATGCCAATCAGGGACATTGTCTTCATCCATTGGGATACCGATGGACTTGGCCCAAAGTTTGTCATCGGGCATGCCGTCGATTGCAATGCTTGCTGATTGGATCAATGGAATTTGAATCGCGTTTGTTGAAGGGACTTTGCATGCCGGGAGCATCTGCGAAATTTTTTCGGCTTTGAGCACGGCATTGTCAGCCGGTTTATTGAGCAGGAATTCAATGCGTTTGAACCCGCCGACAGCTGCCTGATTCATGATTGGTCCGACGACACCAAAGTCCATGCGTTTGACCTTGGACCAGTCAATATGCTCGGGAATATTGTCTTTATCCTTGGCGGACTTCTTGTTGAGTTTGAAGTCATCAGCGGTGAGCAGGACATCATGCCACTGATCATTTTCAAAGATGAAGTTGATCTGTTTGGACTTGTATTTGAGGCCATCGGTACACGTGAGTGTCAAAAATGCATCACGGGGTTGCGTGCCATCGCCTTTAAAATGCAGCACGATTCCTTTGCAATTGTCCGCACTGGTTTGTGGTGCGCGTAGTTCTGCAAAGCATCCTCCAAACCACTCCTGATTAACTTTCCCGAAGGTGATCTGTGAATATTTGCCATTACTGTCACTGAGTTTTTTTGCTTTGGCATTGACATAGGCAAAGGGAAATTTACTGGTAGCAAAGTCCGCAGCAGGAAAACGGATATCACCTTGAGGCACATCATTGGTAGAAGCGACCGACGTTTCTCGGTGTTGCGTTCGGGTCAAGACTTCACTGGCATCAATGCGTTTGGGAGACTGTGGTTTGGTCTGACGGGGCGTGATCTGAGTTGGGAAACCTGCGAATGTTTCGTTGGCCGGCGCATCATATTGATCGGTTGCGACTTCATACCAAACAGTTTGCCACTTGGTGGAAAGCTCCCATTGCAGCGTTTTACCAGTGATCCTGGTATCGACTTTCCCAAGCCGTTTACCTGTGCTGTCCAGTGCAAAGACATTGAGTTGGGATGCGATGTCAGATGTGATTGTTAATTGCCCCCGCAGAGCTTCGACTAAAACGGGCGCCTTTCCGGTTTTGAGTACCGCCATTTTGCCTTGGCTGTTTTCGCCAACTTGCATGTCGGTGTTCTGCATCCGACCGGTGACGACGAGGAGCATGCGTTGTGATTTGTTTAACGGTTTATTGTCTGCAGCAGAGAGAAGCACATTGCCATAGGGTACGTCAATATTGCATGCCAGGTTGTGAGTTTTGTTGTTTTCACGCCATCCCATCAAGCCACTGAAGCCTTGAGTTTTAGGGGTGTTGATCACGAGGGTTCCAGTCCCCCAGTCAAAGGTCAGTTCACCTGTGTCGGAGGTGTACCATGTGTTATCAGCATGATTGTCTGCCGTTGGAATGCCCCAACGTTTAGCAGCATGCAGATACAATCGTAATAGCCACTGACGGTCAGTAGTGACAGCATCAAACGCAGCGGCATTGGGGAAGACCACAAAGCGATCATCCATCCAACCCAGTGTGTATTGCTTGTCTTCACTGATACCCAGGGGTGAAGCAGCTTTGGGAATACTGTTAATCGCAATGGCTGCTTCCAGAGATTTAAAAGTAAGTTTTTTACCTGTTTTAAAGGCTTTAGAGAACGACATGGTGACCGGTTTGTTTATGGTTTTGACTTTTACATCAGGATGAATCACACGTGCTTGAAATGCCAAGTCACGTTTTTTGTGATAGGGATCGTTGTAAGGATTGTCCCCAAGGATCAGGGCATGTTTGGCATGACGGTAGTCACCTGATGCGCTGCGCCCGGTGGTAAACACTACATCTGCATCACCATCGTAGACTTCATCAAAAAAGTAATTATTCACATCATGGATCATGGGCAGGAACAATGCAACGCCACCAATTGAACCTGTACCACGTCCGGCACCGGGTGCGTGGAGATTCTGTTCTGCGCGGTCTGCTGCTGAACATGCAAGATGTACACGGACTTGGGGACGGCTGATGTCCTGGCGAATGAACATGGGAGCAATCACACGATTCACTGATTGCCAGGGGATGTCATGGAGACTGCTGAAGGATCGGTCGATTTTTTTCTTGTAACCAATATATCGGTAAAGAAAGTCAACGTTTGGCATCTGCTCACCACGCCACCGATGCGCCAGTGAAAACTGCAGGCTTTGGGAAATGTTCTGGTAGCTGGAGATGGTCGCCACCGCCATATTCACATCTGCACGACGGGTAAATGTCCCGCCGGTCCATTCACCGTTGATTGCGGGAACGCCCTGGACTTTCACCCGTGGGATATTGGAAAACCAATTGTTCACACGCAGATCCACCCCTTCAAGCTCCGCACCGGTAACACCGGGACGTGCATTGAAGACGGTACTGCCATTGGCATAAAGGTGAGCAGCAAGTGCGCGACCATCCTGTACTTCGGCATGTTGATTGGCTGGGCCGTAAAGTTCATGCGAACCGATGACCAAACCCTTGTAACCCAATGATCGCAAATGCTGCGTGGCATCCCTGTAAAATCCACCCGCAGTCTGCGAGAGATATGCGAAGTAATCATTGACACGTGCAGCACCGCGTGTCTTGGAACGATATGGCCTGTCCCAATCCAGAAACGGCATTAAACGCGGGGAAAAGACGGTGTTTTTCGCGGGGTCTTCATTGGCAAACAAGCCGTGCGTACCGTTGACATCCGTCCAGGCAGCGTCGAGCTTTTCACGACTGCCGTAGCGTTTGAGCAGCCACTGGTTCCATTGCTGATTATGCCAATCGGTCATGGAGTCGGTGAGTTTGAAATTCCAATCCCAGAAGAGCCCGTTCTCGTTGATGATTTCAATGGTGACAATGCCCGGTTCATCAGCCCACTTGCGATTGGTGTATGGATTGACATGGTTGAGTAATTCTGTCGCAGAACGTTTCCATGCTTTGACAATTGCCGGATGTGGGAAGAGCCCCTTCCATCCCCCGCCGTTGAGCTTCTTGAGCTTTTCAAAGTCCGGGACATCCAGTCCATCTTCCTCAAGCAGATTGCGTGAATCGATCAAGTCCATGTAGACATAGATGCCACGCTTGAAGAGTTCGGCGACGAGCTTGTCCATGCGCTCCATATGACTTGGTTCAAGCAGGTAATTGCTCGGCGGTTTCTGTTGCAGGTAACCGATACCGTTCCAAGGCAGGTCGTTGTGATGCAGACGTACAAGGTTGTATCCCATGGCTGCAATGGCGTCGGCAAGTTTGATGATTTCGGCTGGTTTTTCAGGGAAAGTCGCGCCATAGCAAAGTGTCGTCCCCCAGAATCGAGCTGGAGTACCGTCAGCAAATTGCAGTGAACCATCGGCTGTGGGTTGGACGTAGCCATGTTTACCAGCAGGTGCATCAAAGAGCCATTGACCAACGTTGATCACCGACTCATTGGCAAAGCCTGGATACCGCCCCACCGGCCAAGTCACCAGATCAGCGGTGTCAGGTAATGTGTCAGCGGGTGGTTCTGCAATGATTTGCGTTTGAGCAAACAGTGAACCGGCAGACAACAGAATTATGCTAAACAGAGACACAATATATTTTGTCATTGAATGTTGACTCCCTGACGTGCGGCAGCGAATACGAAGATACGGCATGAACAAACTCCGCTTGTTTAAGTGTTAGTGTTGCAATGCAGAATGTCCAGACTGTTGTACATGCTAAGCACATCTCGACAGTCAATTCATTCTTGTCAGGCAGGTGGATACATCATGTCCAAATCAGAACCCCAGACCAAAACGTTTGGCAATATCCGGATCGCGTCTTAAAACCACATGACCGTCCATGTACAGACGACTTTGCGATTCGACCGAACCGTCAGGATGCTTGTGCATGTTAATCCATGCAGAAGATGTACTGCCTGGATCAGTAGCTGTGTCTGTAACGATCGACTTCTTTGAAGGCTGAATGTCTACATCATAAAGCGTCATCGGCTTGTAGGTATTGATGTTGTAATACGAACCACGTGTCATGATGTAGAAATAGGAACTGCGACTTTGATACATCTTCATCCAATATTTCTGCCATTCACGTTTGCCTAAAGGGCACTGAGACATCTGACCAGTCAACCCGTAGGGAACCATGGTCCTCCACATGTAATCCAAACGCGACTTGCCAGTAGCTCCGACACGAGCAGAGTAGGCATAGTCGGCATTGTAAATCGGCAAGGTCTCGGCGTAATCGCCACAGTAACTGTGAATCACCAATCCCATCTGACGCAGGTTCGTCTGACACTGCGTCAAGGTTGTTGTGCGTCGGGCTTTCCCCAAAGCCGGCAGCAAGACAGAAATCAACAGCGAAATAATGCTGATGACAACCAACAATTCGATCAGCGTAAATGCCTGAGTCTTGGATCGAGTCATTAATGACATGATAGAAGCTCCATATTAAGGCGTCACGCGCCGTCTGTGCAAACGTTATACTTGATAATTCCAGTAGTCAAGAATCTCAATGTGATTTTTTTGTTTTTTAATCAATTTTCCTGCAATATTTGCCATTTCCAGACGTAAGTCCTACACTTGCATGAAGCGGATTTAAACGTTTGCATGATCTGGAGTTTTCGTATGTCCCGTTTAGCCGATGTTGCACAAGTTGCCGGAGTCAGTGTGGCCACCGCCAGCCGCGTACTTAACCGTGGGAAGCATGTCGAGCGTATTAGTGACGCCTGCAAGGCCAAGGTAATCGCTGCTGCCAAACAGGTGGGCTATACCGCCAACTATCATGCTCAGGTGATGAAGCGGGGCTTGGCGCAGACCATCGCTGTAGCCATGGAGATCAGTGGACCATCGGAAGATCGCACGCCTGAAGCGTTAACGTGTAACCCTTATTTCATGAACATGATCGCAGGGATTGAAACCGCTGCACATAAAGTCGGCTTTGCCACTACGCTCATGGGTCCGACCGATCAGGACTTGGCCATCGAACGTGTCGCTGAGGGCATTCGCGAAAAGCGTTTTGATGGTGGTGTGCTTTTGGCATCAGTGTTGACACCTGACAAAACCAAACTGCTCACGCAGGCACCGGACCTGCCAATGGTGGTGGTGCAGCCCAATGTGCCGACGCGTTTACCCGTCGTGGATTTCGATGACGCCAAAGGCATTGAGTTGATCCTCGAACATCTTGGCCAACTCGGCCATCAACGCATTGCATGGTTAGGATCACTTCAACATGACGGCAGCGTCTATCAACGCGAACAAATCTTCATGCAAAAGACATGGGACGCCAACATGCATGGCCAATCCATTCGCTTTGACTATCCACCCTTTGACACGACCAATGATCCTGAAGAAGAAATCATGTCCCGTGCTTATGACGCGATGAGTCAAGCAATCAAAAAAGAAAAACCGCAATACACAGCCGTTGTCTGCTACAACGATGCAACCGCTGTGGGATGTGTCCGTGCATTACAGCAACACAACATTCAAATCCCAACGCAGATGTCCGTCGTGGGCTTCGACAACACGCGTGCAAAATTCTGCAGTCCGCCTCTGACCACCATCGATCACCAATTTGCACAAATCGGCTTAACCGCAGGCAGGCAACTTTTAGAGATGATCCAAGCAGGCAACAAAACCTTCACAGCCTATCAAGATCAAAAAACCATCATCCAACCCAAACTCGTCACCCGCCAAAGTACCGCCCCCGGAAGTTAAACCGCAAACCAACCTGACTTTTTTTAAGAGTGCGACGAGATTGCGATCACACCTTCACGCTAGCCAAACGCTCAGCTTGAACCAGTGTCAACATCAATGGTGCAAAGCTATGTGGATCGTCTTTGACAGGTTGCTTCTCGGTCACATAGGCCTTGGGCGTTCCATCACCAGGTGACAAGCAACCGGGGCAGCAAAGTTCCGTCGAACCATCCTCATTAATACAGTGCGCAATCAAACCTTCAAGGGCTTTGTCGAATGAGGCTTTGTATTCGTCACCTAAAAAGCCCAGCTCATAACCCACACCATAGGCATAGGCGATCAAACCCGTCCCTGAGCTTTCTTCCCATGAGTCCGGCGCTTCGTCGAGGACCAGATGTTGACGCCACAAGCCACGCTCTGATTGGTGAGGCAGCATCGCTTTGCAGTGATCGACAAAGTACTTCTTGCATGTCTCATACTGTGCGTGATCCTTGGGTAAATCCTGCATCAATTCCGTCAAGGCAATGATGCCCCAACCCTGCCCACGCCCCCAGTAGTCGGTTGAGAATTGCATCTGGCCACAGAATCCGCGACTTTGATGCAGCAGGCCAGTGGACTTATTGAGAAAGGCATCATACATCAGCAAAGTCTGATTGATACCTTCATCGACGTATTGTTCGTTCTTCAAAGCAAGACCCGCAAAGAGCAGATAAGGCGTGATCGCCATCGCACAATCGATCCAGATTCTCTGAGTTTCTGGCAGGTACGGGTGAGACATGATCCCCTGCTCATCACGTTGAGCCACAAGCATTTCATCTGCGTAGTGATCGACATATTTTCTGGTCTTCTCATCCGTCATCAACTCTGCATACAAAGCATACGAGCGTGCAATCCCGCCAATGCGATAGCTTGGAAAGTTATAGGCAGAATGCTTGGTAATGTGATCTGGAAAACGTTGCAGTTCAGCTACGCATTTGGCTTTGAGTGCTTCATCGCCCGACTGCACCGCCGTGCGACACAGCGCGTAAATCGCCAGCACGCCATAGTAGTGAAAGACTTCGGTGGTGGACTTGTAATGATCAAACAGTTTGACGGAAGTATTAAGATAATTCATCGATTAGACTCGTAAAAGATAGTATTAAAATGAGATTTAGCGTGACAACCAACCGCCATCGACATTAATGATTGTGCCATTGAGATAGTTGGCTGCATCAGATGCCAGGAAGACTGCTGTACCTGCAAGATCCGACGGATCACCCCAGCGGCCAGCGGGGATGCGCGCGAGAATTGCGGTGTTGCGTTCTTCATCATCCCGTAACGCCTGCGTATTATCCGTTGCCATATATCCGGGAGCGATGGCATTGACACAAATGCCATGCGATGCCAATTCGTTGGCCATGATACGGGTAAGGCCCATCACGCCATGTTTACTTGCCGTATAGGACGGCACGCGGATACCGCCTTGATAACTGAGCATGGATGCGATGTGAATGATCTTCCCATTTTTGCGTTGAATCATCTGCCTGCTGACGATCTGGCTAAGCAGAAAGATGCTTTTGAGATTGACGTTCATCACATCATCCCAATCCGCTTCACTAAAGTCCGGCCAATCGTTGCGGCGAATAATCCCCGCATTGTTCACCAGAATATCCACCGGTTGATCCAACGACACAAGCTTTTCACCTAATGCCTTGGTCGCATCAGTATCCGCGAGGTTGGCTTGTATACCGACGAACTTCCGCCCGGTGGCTTCAATGGTTTTGGCGATCTCGTCAGGCATGTGACTGTTGTACACCCCCACAATATCCGCACCCGCCTGGGCGAGTCCGATTGCCATCCCGCTGCCAAGCCCGGTACTTACACCAGTGACCACAGCCTGTTTACCTGCTAATGAAAAATTGATCGTCATGAATTTCACTCCGTACGTTTCATGGACTATGGGATTAAGTGTAGAGACACACTTGGTTTTAATCCATGTATCGCAACGCGAGCGTTTGCACAAAACGACTGCGGGATTTGGGATTTGGGATTTGGGATTTGGGATTTGGGATTTGATTGATTTTAAAACCGCTTGCGGTTTAGCGTCGCGGGCGAGACTCGAATATCTTTGGGTGTCCAATAGATTCGTGGAGCAATAAACCGCAAACGGTTAAAACCCTACTCCCTACTCCGACTCCCTCAAATCAAATATTCCGATAATACGACGGACTCACACCGATCAATCTTTTGAACAGTCGACTGAAATAGTAGACATCTTCAAAACCGGTTTCGGCTGCTGCGGTGGTGACGGTGTAACCGCCCGAGAGTAACAGGTCACGTGCCCGGTACATGCGGATGAGGTTTTGATAATGCGTGGGGGAATAGCCGGTCATCTGTCGGAACAGGACGCGGAATCGTGAGGGGCTAAGCTCTGCCATCTGAGCCAACTCATCGCAACTGTAGGTGGTGCCACTGCATTCCTGGAGCATGGATAAAATGTCATTGATTTTCGACGCATGCAGGATGCGGCCAGACTGCCTGATATGTGTTAAAACCAACTCATGAAGCAGTTCTAAAATGATCCCGCGAACGCGCATCATAAAGCCCGGCTCACGTCCGACCCAACACCTTTCGAGCTCTTTGAATCGGCTGCGAACCTGCGCAAGATTACTGACTTTCAAATGCGGGCCAATGGCATTAAATGCGTTGCGTGCATCATCAGTCGTGGGCAGCAATTCAAACTGAACCGTGTAAAACGACCAGGGATTAGCGGTATCACTATGAGCACTATGCTCGACGCCGCGCGGGAAGTAAAGCAGACTCCCCGGGCCGGTGGTGAAACGTTTCTTGCCACAGGTGTAATGGGATTTGCCCTGCACCGACAGGCAGAGGATTTCATACCGTTGATTCGCCAGACTGCGAATACGCCAATCGGCTAAAGGTTGACGACAGATCACCGACCCCACTCGACCGACACCTGCATCGTATAGCGTTTCCATGTCTTCAGGACGATTGGGCATATTCCTAAACCTCTCGCACCAATTACAGTCAATTTGTACAAATTCAGACGTTTCCTGCCATGGTATTTATGGCATCGATGACATTAAATATCAAGTCTAAATTAAAAAAAGAATTGTTATCCAGCTCAAACGCATTCTGACAGCAGTTAAAGGAAAGTACAAATGACCACTTTCGACACAAACAAATCGTCCAGCATCACCGACCCGCAAAATCTGCCGGACATTCCCGATGATGAGTTGGTTGAGCGGTATCAGCAACTTTATGGCGGTCTGGTCAACGACACGCTGCGCGAGATGGGCTACGTGCATCAGACATTGCCCAACGACATCATGCCATTGCGTGATCAAATGTGCGTCGCGGGAATTGCCTTCACGGTTCGCGGACGCAAGAGTACCGAGACCGAAGGTGAAATGGAGCAGCGTGCACAGATGCTCGAATCCATTCATCCCAACAGCGTGGTGGTCTGGGATACGCATCGTGATGATGAGTCGGCTCATTGGGGTGAAGTGATGACCAAGGCTGCAATGCTCGCAGGATGTCGCGGCGCGATTGTGGATGGTGGTGTCCGCGATACGCATCTGGTGCTGGATCAAAACTTCCCGGTCTTCATTCGCTATCGCTCGTCCAACGGCATGCTTGGACGCTTCCGCATGACCGACTTCCAAAAGCCAATCACCATCGGCCACGTGATGATCTATCCGGGCGATATTGTCTTTGCCGACATTGATGGCGCGATCATCGTCCCACGCAAACTCGCCGTACAGGTCTTGCTACGCTCCGAAGAAATCCGTGGCGAAGAACAAGTCTACAAACAATGGATCGACGACGGCATGAGTCCCGAAGAAGTCGTCAAACGCGGCGGGTATTTTTAACCCCGGAAGTTAAGACATCAGCGTCACGTAGTGGCGCAGCTATTGGCATCAAAACTGTCTTGCTCTAATCACTATTCCCTAATCACTATTCCCTGAGAAAACCCATGAAAGCAGTCGTAACCACCCAGTGGCGTCAAGCCGAATACAAGGAAGTCCAACACCCGAGTATCCATTCAGATGAATGTCTGATCCAACTGAAACTCGCGGGCATCTGCGGATCGGATGTGCATATTTTCGAAGGCCATCACCCCACCGCCAAAGCGCCCATTATCCAAGGCCATGAGTTCGTCGGAATCCTCACGGATTGTGGCGGCGAATTGCCCGCGGGCTTAGCCATTGGTGATCGCGTCGTCGTTGAACCTCTCATCTCCTGCGGGACTTGTGAAGCATGTATTGCAGGCAATACCCATGTGTGTCGGAGCCTGAAATTACTGGGGATTCATGAACATGGCGGGTTTGCGGAATATGTCAAAGTGCCCACAAAAAAGGTAATCCGCGTGCCGGATAATGTGCCGGATCGCATGGCCGTTTTGACCGAACCGTTTGCAGTTGGGTTTCATGTCTGCCAGCGAGCCGAGATCAAAAATGGACAACGTGCATTGATTATTGGCGCGGGGCCGATTGGCTTGATCGTTGCGATGGTTGCGGCAATGAGTGGCGCTGAAGTAGCCATCAGTGAAGTCAGTGACGAACGCTTGCGTCAAGCTGAGAACGACTTTGGATTCATGACCATTGATGCGAAAAACGATCCCATGTCACAGGCTGATAAAATCACCGATGGCGATGGTTTTGATGTGGTCTTTGAAGTTTCAGGGACAGCACCGGGTTTGACCTTTGCGATGAATGCCTGCCGTGTAAGAGGTCGCATCGTGCAGGTCGGATTCTTTGGCAAGCCCATTGAATTGAACCTCATGCCAATCATTTTGCGGGAGCAAACACTGGTCGGTTCACGTGTATATGCTCCGTTGCATTTCAAACGAACCTTGCCCATGCTCGGACGGCTACTTGCTGAGAAGCGATTTGATACCGAGAAGCTCATCGCCGAAGTCCGACCCTTGCAGGCGGTGCAGGAGTCGATTCACGATATGATTGCCGGCAAGGTCACCGCGAAAATATTAATTGATCCCAAATTGTAATTTTTAATGTATCGCTAAACCGCAAGCGGTTTGAAAAGGAATTTTAAAATGAATGCTACAGACAAAGTATATCTGGTCACCGGTGTGACAGGTGGTATCGGCGGAGCCACGGCAGCATGGCTTGCCAAGCAAGGCAACAAGCTGATTCTCAGTGGACGCAATCAAGCCAAACTCGACGAAGCTGCAACTAAAATTGCCAAAGTCGCAGCAAGTCAAACGCAAATCAAGACCGTTGCCATGGACGTCACCGACGAAGACTCCGTCATCGCGGGGATGGACAAAGCGTTTGCGGCATTCGGCAAGGTCGACTGCCTGATCAACATCCCGGGCATGAGTATCCCAGGAAAAATCGCAGAGACCGAACTGGATAGTTATCGCAAAATGATTGACGTGAATGTCACCAGTGTGTTTCTCACTGCCAAGCATTACGTGCCCAAAGTCGACCCCGAAGTCGGCGGGCAGATCATCAACATCAGTTCCGTGGCTGGCAAGACAGCCAACCCGGCAGCGCCGATTTATTGCACCGCCAAGGCTGCGATGAACATGCTTTCCGCAGGTCTTGCTTTGCAACTTAAAGCCAACAACATCCGCGTCTCCATCGTGAGTCCGGGAGCAACAAGTACCGCTGGCTTCTGGGGTGATCGCCCTGTGCCTCATGACAAATTTCTGAAGGTCGATGAAGTTGCCTTGGTGATCGGCTTTGTCGCGACACTGCCACAGAGCATCGTGCTTCATGACGTGGTGGTTGAGCCTTGGGAATTTTATCGCAGTAAATAATCAGAAGCCTTCAGCGACACGCAGTGTCGCAGCTATTTGAAATACACCAGCGGGAATCGTGTTTGAGCGGTTCCCGCTTTTTTATGCGCTTCAAAAGTAGCAACGTCCGAATAATGCGACCATCCAACCCCTACAACCGCTACACCCTTACCGGCTCTGAATTTACGTCTGACCTTGGTAGCGTTTTTCCCGTGTTTTACGCCTGTTTTGCCGTTTGACCAACTTTCCCAAAACCAGCTTATCACTTAAGATATCCTATTCCCTCCCCTGCCCCCGGAAGCTTTGAAATGCGAATGCCGGACGCGAAATGAGGAGTTGGCGAAAGGTGAATTGTGACGCTGGAAACTGATGTGATGACAACCTGTAACAGCATGGGCAAATGGATCGGCCCAGAGCCCGAACTGGTCACCGAGCCAAAGGCAATGGCTGACCTGCTTGGGCAACTGGATCAACCGGTCTACCTGCTGTCCCAAGATGGCAAACTTGCAGCAACCACGCAAGGCAGCGCCACCCTTGGCAACGATGCGGATGGCTTGCCACTGGTCGGCTTTGTCCCGGCAACAGCGATGAGTCAGATCGGTGATGCGTCTTTTTGTGAAGATCACCAACTCAAGTTCGCGTACATGACCGGCGCGATGGCCAATGGTATCGCATCTGAAGCGATGGTCATCGCAGCAGCCAACGCGGGCATGATGGGAAGCTACGGTGCTGCAGGTCAATCGCTTCAGGCCGTCGAAGCTGCCATCGACACGATTCAAAATGCAGTTGGCGATAAGCCCTACTGTTTTAATCTCATCCACTCACCCAACGAACCGCAGCACGAAATCAACATCGTTGAACTGTACATCAAACGCGGTGTCACCTGCGTGGAAGCATCCGCGTATCTGGGGATGGCATTGCCTGCTGTTCGCTATCGCACGCATGGGATTCATACCGACAGTGATGGCAAGATCGTCACACCCAATCGCATCATTGCTAAAGCCTCACGAACAGAAGTGGCGACTCATTGGTTTAGCCCCCCGCCGCAGAAGATGCTCGATGAGTTGGTCAGCCAAGGTCACCTGACCATTGAGCAAGCTCAACTTGCTCGACAGATTCCCATGACTCAAGACCTCACCGCAGAAGCAGACTCCGGCGGGCATACCGATAACCGCCCTGCCATTGCACTTTGGCCGACGATCATCGACCTTAAAAATCAACTCCAAGCCAAGTACGATTTCGCCCAACAACTGCGCGTTGGCGCTGGTGGCGGGATCAGCACGCCGACTTCCGCAGCAGCAGCTTTGGCCATGGGCGCAGACTATCTCGTCACCGGCTCGGTCAACCAGGCCTGCGTCGAATCGGGCTCATGTGATTATGTCCGTCAAGCACTTGCTCAGGCTCAGCAGGCAGACATCACCATGGCTCCAGCAGCGGACATGTTCGAAATGGGTGTCAAACTTCAAGTCCTCAAACGTGGCACGATGTTCCCCATGCGAGCAGGCAAGTTGTATGACCTGTACAAGACCTACAACAGTCTGGAAGAAATCCCCGCTAGTGTCCGAGCCAATCTTGAGAAGACCGTTTTCTTACAACCTATTGACGACATCTGGCAGCAGACGCGCGACTTCTTCCTTAAGCGTGAGCCGGCACAAGCTCAAAAAGCAGACCGCGACCCGAAACACAAAATGGCACTCGTTTTCCGCTGGTATCTGGGACTAAGCAGTCGCTGGGCAAATGCAGGCGACTTGTCCCGCAAGATGGATTTTCAAATCTGGTGCGGTCCGGCCATGGGCGCGTTTAACCAGTGGACGGCAGACACGTTTTTGGCTGACTACCAGAACCGCGACACCGTGACTGTGGGCTTGAACCTGCTTTACGGCGCTGCAGTAGCATCACGGATCAACATACTCCGCAGTCAGGGCGTCAAGCTCGATGAGTCCGTCAAACAGATCAAGCCTCAAACCCGCAACGCATTGGAGGCGTATTGCAAGTGAGTAAAACCCCGGAAGTTTCAAAGCAAGATTCCGCTGCAACAGTCACGCCTGTCCCTTTGGCTATCGTGGGTATGGGTTGTCTGTATCCCAAAGCTGATAACACCAGTGCCTACTGGTCGAACATCCGTGATGGTGTCGATGCGATCACCGAAATCCCCACCGACACGCATTGGAATCCGGCGGACTATTTTGATGATGACAAAACCGCGCCGGACATGACCTATGCCAAGACTGGCGGTTTTATCAACAAGCAGGCCTTCGACCCATTGCACTATGGCATCTCGCCAAACAACATCGAAGCCACCGACACCACACAATTGCTGGGCATGATGGCATGCGAGCAGGCATTGCTCGACGCAGGCTACTGCACGGACAAGTCAGGCAAGGATGGTAAAGCCTTCGACCGCGATCGCGCGAGCGTCATCATGGGTGTCACCGGCACACTTGAATTGGTCATCCCTCTGGGCGCGCGACTCAGCCATCCCCTATGGAAAAAAGCTCTCGCTGATGCAGGTGTCGATAATGAAACTGCAAAAGATGTCGTCGCTCGGATGAGTGAAGGCTACGTCCCCTGGCAGGAAAACTCGTTCCCCGGCTTACTGGGCAATGTCGCTGCTGGTCGCATCGCCAACCGCTTTGATCTGGGGGGCACCAACTGTGTCGTCGATGCTGCGTGTGCCAGTTCACTGTCTGCGATGCACATGGGCATTATGGAGTTGTACACCAACCGCGCGGATATGGTCATCACCGGCGGGTTGGATACCTTCAACGACATCTTCATGTACATGTGCTTTAGCAAAACCCCCGCGATGAGTCCGTCGGGACATGCCAAGCCGTTCTCCAAAGCAGCGGATGGCACGATCCTCGGCGAAGGGTTGGGCATCACCGTGCTCAAGCGTTTGGATGATGCGCAGCGTGATGGTGATAAAATTTATGCAGTCCTCAAAGCTATCGGCACATCAAGTGATGGACGTGGCAATGCAATCTATGCCCCCAGTGACACTGGCCAGATGAAATGCTTGCGTGACGCATACGATCAAGCAGGTATCACCCCGCGCGAGATTGATCTGGTCGAAGCACATGGCACGGGAACCAAAGCTGGCGACGCGACGGAAATCAAAGCGATTCACGCAGTCTATGCCGATGCCAGTAGCGAGGATTCATGGGCCGCCATCGGATCCGTCAAGTCGATGATCGGTCACACAAAAGCTGCAGCAGGCAGCGCCGGATTCATCAAAGCTGCCCTGGCATTGCATCACAAGGTTCTGCCCCCGACGATCAAAGTCGATGAGCCTGCGGATATCCTCAAACCGTATTCATCACCGTTCTACGTCAACACCGTCAAACGCCCGTGGGTCAGTCGCATGAATGGTTCACCCCGTCGTGCAGCGCTATCCGCGTTTGGTTTTGGTGGCAGTAATTACCATGCCGTGTTGGAAGAGTATCAGCAGACCGCCAAACCCATCGACTGGGATGGCGATGTACAGATCATTGCATTAAATGGTGACAATGCCGATGCGATTAGCCAGCAACTTGACGCGTTGGATACCAAGGCTGATTGGAACACGCTGCGAACCACCGCTGCCGAATCTCGCAAGGCATTCGACACCAATGCCGATGCGCGTTTGCTCCTTGTCGTGCAGAAAAATAAAACCGACTTGGTCAAACTGGTAAACTCCGCCAAGACACAATTGGCAAGCGGTAAAACCCATTGGCAGACACCCGACGGCGCGTTCTTTGGTAGTGGCAAACAGGATGGCAAACTCGCCGTCCTCTTCCCCGGACAAGGTGCCCAATACACCGGCATGCTTCGTGATCTGGCCTGCCAATTCCCGCAGATGCTCAGCGCGTTGGAACTGGGCAACAGCACCTTCGGCCAAAGCAAACCCAACGAACGACTCAGCGACCTGATCTATCCGATCCCTGTTTTTACCGATGAACAAAAGGACGCGCAAACCGCCCAACTCAACGACACGCGAAACACACAACCCGCATTGGGTGCTGTGTCCCTGGGGGCATGGCAAGTCCTTCAGCACTTCGGTATCACCGCGGACTTCACCGCAGGCCACAGCTTTGGCGAACTCGTCGCACTCCATGCAGCAGGTCGCATCACCGCGGATGAACTGATGAAACTCGCGCTCGTCCGCGGGCAACTCATGGCACAAAGTGGTGACCAAGACACCAGTGGAACTTCCGGGGGCATGATGGCGGTCATGTTAGACAAGCCAACTGTCGAAGCATTCCTGTCTGAGAACAAACTCGATGGCTTGATCGTTGCCAATCACAACAGTCCCCAACAGGTCGTTCTCTCGGGTCCGGAAGATCAAATCGACCAAGCTCAAAAATTGCTTAAAGCTCAAAAGTCCCGCTGCAAAAAGTTGGCGGTCTCCTCGGCGTTCCATAGCAGCTTTGTGAGTGATGCCGCCAAGCCGTTTGCTCAAGCGCTCGCTGAAGTGAACTTTGCCAAAACGGATATCAAGGTCTTCGCCAATACCACTGCCGAAGGTTATCCCGATGATGTGGATGCCTGTCGTGATCTGCTTGCCAATCAACTTGCCAAACCGGTTCGCTTTGTGGAGCAGATTGAAAATCTCCATCAAGCAGGCAGTCGCACCTTCATCGAAGTCGGCCCCAATCGTCATCTGGCGGGTATGGTCGGCAGCATCCTTGATGGCAAAGAACATACGCTCTTTTCACTGGACACTTCCACCGGCCGCAAGTCCGGGCAATACGATCTGGCGTTACTCCTTGCAGGTATCGCAAGCAGTGGACATGCCGTCAATCTCACGATTTGGGATGGCGACTGGCTGGATCATGTGGCAGCACAACCCAAACGCAAGAAGGGTTTCACGCTGCCGGTCTCCGGTGCCAACGCGCGTCCCAAGCCCTCGAATCGTAAACCTGTCACGCCCAAACCGCGCGTGCAGACAACTTCGCAAACCCCTGCAAAACAAGCACAATCTCAACCCCTCACCCCCACGAGGTCATCCAACGTGACACAACCCACTCAACCCAACGGCCAGGCAGGCCAAGCCAATCCGCAGGCCATGGCGTTTGCCCAGCAGAGTATTCTGGCTTTGCAGCAACTCCAGCAGCAGACCGCTGCCCTGCATCATCAGTACCTGCTCGGACAGGAAGCCAATCAGCGAACCATTGAAACGCTCATCAATCAGCAGATGCAATTGATGTCTCAACCGGGCGCAGCCATTCAACCTTTGCCAGTGCAGCAGCATCAACCCGTCGCGCCGGTTCCCATGCCCCAAATGAGCATGCCCCAACAGCCGGTGTACCAGCAACCCCAACCGGTCGCCCAGCAACCCATGCCCGTCGCACCACCGGCTCCACAACCTGCTGCCCCCCAACCTGCACCTGCCCCTGCCCCGCAAGCAGTCGCACCCGCGCCCGTCGCCAGCCCGACTCCTGCACCTGCACCAACAACAGGTGCTGCCTCCAAGGCAAGTGATGTGCTCTTGGAAGTTGTCGCTGAAAAGACCGGCTATCCCACCGAGATGCTTGAACTGTCCATGTCTCTTGATGAAGACCTGGGGATCGATTCGATCAAGCGAGTTGAAATCCTCTCAACCCTCCAGGAGAAAATGCCCGAAGCCCCCGCCATCAAACCTGATGATTTAAGCTCGCTGCATACACTTCAACAAATCGTCGATTTCCTCGATGCCAACCTTGCACCGACTGCCACAACATCAGCACCGACTCCGCAGGCAGCACCAACTTCCAACGAAGCAGTTTGCCTTAGTGGTGTCAGTGAAGTGCTTCTGGAGGTCATCGCAGAAAAGACCGGCTATCCCACCGAGATGCTTGAACTCTCCATGTCCCTTGATGAAGACCTGGGGATCGACTCGATCAAGCGTGTGGAAATTCTCTCATCACTACAAGAGAAAATGCCCGAGGCTCCGCCGATCAAACCCGATGATTTATCGTCATTGCAAACCCTGCAACAGATCGTGGATTTCCTGGAGAAAAACGGCCCTTTTGTGACCGCGCCGTCGCAGCAGCTCATTGATGCTGATTCTGTGATGGCGCTTCATTCAAGCGTTGAATCCCAAGACATTCCCTTTGACTTTGAGCTTGATCGTCACATTCTTGCGACGACTCCGCTCGATGAATCGTCCCAATCACCACTGACCTTACCCCACGGCCAGACTCTCATCATTGCTGATGACGGCACCAATCTGCCAGAGCAATTGGCCCAATCGCTTTCAAGTCATCAACTCAATGCAATCGTCCTTGGGCCGCACGATGAATTGCCCGATGCAGAGACGGTCTGTGGTTTAATTCTCACGTTACCCGATTCGGCTGACACCCAGCAGGTCATTGATGCCTTCACCTTGATGCAGCAACTTGGACCGGCACTTAAGCAAGCTGTCGCCCAGCACGGGACGGCCTTGCTTGCCTGTATCACCCGACTTGATGGGCAACTGGGACTTGGTGGCCGCGCGGTCGCTGCACCCATCACCGCATCACTGGCTGGCATGATCAAGACCGCATCTCATGAGTGGCCACAAGTCACCTGCCGCGTGATCGACATTGATGAATCCGTCACGGCAGATCGCTTGGCAAACCAACTACTGCAAACCGGCCCCTTGGAAGTGGGCATCACCGCTGACAATACTGTCCAAACCCAACTCATTGCTGAAAGTTTGGACAACAAGCTCTCCGAAAAATTGCCCCTCAAAGATGAGGACACCGTCATCGTCACTGGTGGCGCGCGAGGCGTGACCGCGGAAGTGGCTACCGCCATTGCACGCATTTACAAGTGTCGCCTGCTATTGGTCGGTCGCAGTCCGATCCCTGAAAGTGAACCGTCATGGCTTCGCCCGGTGAGTCGTGAAGCCGATATCAAAAAAGCGATCATCGCAAACGCCACCACGCGTCTAATGCCCCGTGACGTTCAAGTGCGATACGAAAAAGTCATTGCCAACCGGCAAATCGTCGAAACACTCGGACGCATCGAACAAGCTGGCGGTAAAGCAACCTATGCTTCAGCCGACGTGCGCAACGCCAAGATGATCGAAGAAATTCTTGATGCTGCTCGCACACGCGGCCCGGTGGCGGGGATTGTCCACGGTGCCGGTGTCCTGGCAGATCGGCACATTGAAGACAAAACCACCGAGCAGTTCGACATGGTGTTCGGCACAAAAGTCGAAGGCTTTGCCAACCTCATGCGCGCAGCGGATCGCGATGAACTGAAAGTCATCATCAACTTCTCAAGCTCCACCGGACGCTTCGGCCGCAAGGGGCAGATCGACTACGCAGCAGCCAACGACACACTCAACAAACTTGCCCAACAGCAAAAATCACTGCGCCCCAACTGTCGCGTTCTGAGTATCAACTGGGGGCCATGGGATGGGGGCATGGTTAATGCGGATCTGAAAAAACTTTTCGCTGCTGAAGGGATTCAAGTCATCCCACTCACCGATGGTGCCAACTATCTGGCGCGTGAAATCGACACGCCCGTCCAAGGCCCGGTTGAAATTGTCATTCTCGGCAAAGGCAGTGATCTGTCACTGAATATGCAGGATGTGACGAACACAGAAAAACCGACTGCTCCCAAGACCCCCAGCTTGCCTTTGGCATTTGATCGTGTGGTGAGTCTGACACAATTACCTGTCCTCACAGATCACGTGATGAATGGCAAAGCAGTCTTGCCTGCTGCATTGATGATTGAATATCTCGGACACGCTGCCATCGCTGAGAACCCGGGCATGTCCATGATCGGCATGACCGATTTCTCTGTATTTAAAGGCATTATTCTCAATGCACAGGATGATCTGACCTTGCATGTCCATGCTGCGATTGCTGATCACATGGATGGTGACATTGAAACCGCCGTGGCTGAAATCCGAAGTGGTGAGAACGGCAAAACACTCCACGCCCGCGCCACCGTGTTACTGGGACAAGCCTCAAATGCACCCGATGCATCCGACCTGCCTCGCCCGCAGATGCCTTACCCCATTGCCAATGACAAAATTTACACCACGCCCGGACTGCTCTTCCACGGCCAGCAACTCCATGCCATCGCCGGCGTCGATGCGTGTGACGACATGGGCATCATTGGCAGACTCAACAGTGCCCCCTCCCCATCACAGTGGATCAACAAACCGTCGCGCACGACTTGGCTCACCGATCCCCTGTTGGTCGATGGTGTGTTCCAATTGATGATTCTCTGGACGCAGCATCAATTCGAACAACCGTCACTGCCCACGAAGATCGATCGCTATGAACAGTATGTTGATCGCATGCCCTCTTCAGGTGTCACCTGTATCTGCCGCATCACCAAGCAGACTGCGCATCAAGTGACCTGCAATGTCGAACTGCTCGATAACTTTGGATCGCTCCTTGCACAGATAACTGGCTATCACTGCGTCGTTGACGCTTCATTGCGTGATGCTTTTCTCGACAACCAGCTTGGGCAGAAAGTGCAGGCCTGAGCGTGACGGATCGCATCGCCATTGTGGGCATCGGGGGGATTTTCCCGGATGCCAATGATCTATCGACCTTCTGGTCGAACATCCTTGCTGGACACAGTGCAGCCAAAACCGCGCCGCCCAAGCGATGGACGTTATCCGCAGACGATGCGTTATCCGCTGACACTTCGCCTGATCGCGTGTACTGTCCGCGCGCTTGTTTTGTCGAAAATTTCAAGCTTGATCTTGATCGACTGCATCTAAACGACGCGTTGGCTGATCTGATCCCACAGCTTGATGTGATGAACCACATAGGCATCCATGCAGGCCATCAGGCATGGGACGATGCTCAGATGTCTGCCGTCGATCCATCGCGCGTGGGCATCATCATTGGCAATATCGCACTGCCCACCGACAGCGTTTCGCAACATGCCCAACAAGTCATCGGCCCGGCCTATGCTGCAGCACTATCCAACATCCTCGGCCGCAAAGTCGATTGGCAGCACACACCAACCCACGTGCTTAACCGCTACGTTGCAGGACTCCCCGGCGGATTGCTGGCTCAAACATTGGGTATTGGCGGCGGCGCTCATACACTTGATGCTGCATGCGCTTCCTCACTGTATGCACTGAAATATGCATGCGACGAGCTACTTGCCCGTCGGACCGATGCGATGATCGCCGGTGGTATGTCGCGCCCTGACTGCTTGTACACGCAGATGGGATTCAGCCAACTCCACGCACTATCCAAGTCCGGCGTGTGCGCCCCGTTCTCCGACCGCGCAGATGGTTTGGTCGTTGGTGAAGGCGCGGGGATGCTGATCCTCAAACGACTCAACGATGCCATTGCTCATGGCGATCACATCTATGCCACCATCGCAGGCATCGGTTTATCCAACGACATCACCGGCAACATCATGGCCCCGGACATTGAAGGCCAAGGTCGATCCATGCGCAAAACATACGAACTTGCAGGCTGGAAACCCTCGGATGTTGACCATATTGAATGTCATGGTACCGGGACACCTGTTGGTGATAACGTTGAATTCACGAGTCTCAAAAATCTCTGGCAGAATGAATCCTCACGCGACACTCGCTGTGTGATTGGCTCAGTGAAAAGTAACGTCGGTCACTTACTCACTGGCGCAGGCGGCGCGGGATTGATCAAAACATTGCTGGCAATGAAGCATGCCAAGCTACCCCCGACTGCTAATTTCACCAACCCGAATCCGAAGATGGACATCCCCAACAGTCCGTTTGAAGTGCTCAGCGAAGCACGGGATTGGAACTCTCAGGACGGTTCACCCCGCAAGGCTGCGGTCAGTGCGTTTGGCTTTGGTGGCATCAATGCACATGTGTTACTGGAGCAATACCACGACCGTAAAGCGATGACCACGGTATCTGAACTTCCGGGGGTACTTCCGGGCGAAAGTTATGAACCCATTGCCATCGTGGGTATGGCCGGACACTTTGGGCCTTATGCGAATCTCGATGACCTTAAGCGTTTGTGGATTGATGGTGACAAGCAAGCCGCCAAACCGATTGGGCAAACCTGGGGTGTCGCGTTGGCTAACAAGTCGGGTCATGTCATTGAAGACATTGCCATTGCGTTAGGTCGATTCCCCATCCCGCCGTTGGAATTGCAGGATATGCTGCCTCAGCAGTTGTTGATGCTCCTTGCTGCTGCCGATGCGTTGGATGATGCTGGGATTGAGCAGGTGGACGCACCGCGTTTGGACATGGGTGTGTACATTGGTATTGGGTTGGATTTGAACACAACCAATTTCCACTTGCGTTGGGAACTTGCCAATCAAGCACCGCGTTGGGCCGAGCAATTGGGCGTTGCGTATTCTCAAGCATGGCTCGAAGAATTGCGTGATGCGATGAATCCGCCGTTAACTGCCAATCGCACGATGGGCGCACTGGGCGGCATTGTCGCTTCACGGGTCGCCCGCGCGTTTAAAGTCGGCGGGCCAAGCTTCACCATCTCCAGCGAGCAGACTTCGACACTCCACGCCATCGCCCAGGCAGTCACATCACTGCGACGTGGCGAGATCAACAGCGCCATCGTCGGTGGTGTGGAACAGGGATGCGACATTCGACACGTGGCAACCGATAGCAGTGACATGCCCTGTTGTGATGGAGCAGGTGCCGTCATTCTCAAGCGACTTTCCGATGCCCGTGAAGATGGCGATGTCATCTATGCAGTGATTGATCAGTCTTCCCGCTGCGATGTGATTGATGCTGAAAATGCCCTGCCCGTCGATGCGATGGATGACCTGGGCGATCTTGGGCCAGCGACACCCATTGCATCGATCATCAAAGCTGCGTTATTTCTCTACCACCGTTTCGACCTGCAAAACAAGGGGTATTGGCTCACCGATCAATCCGAGATGATTCGCCAATGCCTCATTGCCAGCGATAGCATTGATGGCAACACCGCAAGTGTGACCCTCTGTGAAGCGGACATCTGCCCGGTGGTTGAACTGGATGAAACGGACACCAGCACATTTGAATCCTCAAAGGAAAGTTCCGGGGCTTCCGGGGGGAAAGTTGCCTTTGTGTTCCCCGGTGCGGGCAATCAATTTGCCAACATGGGCAAAGACCTTTGCACGACATTTTCGCATGTCATCGAACAGATGCACATGGAAAACGATACACTCAAATCTCAGTTTGCGGGTGGCAAGTTCTGGGATGGTACACCACTGACAGATATCAGTCACAAAGACATCATCTTCGGGCAAGTCTGTCTGGGCACCATGATCAGTGACATCGCCCAATCCCTCGGCATCAAACCCGACGCCATGATTGGCTACAGTCTCGGCGAAACCACCAGCATGTTTGCATCCCGAAGCTGGACGGATCGCGACCATATGCTCGACCGCATGAACAAGTCCACCTTGTTCACCACCGACCTTGCAGGGCCATGTGATGCAGCACGCAAGACATGGAAGCTTGATGACGATGAACCGGTCGACTGGGTGGTCACCGTTGTCCCACGTACTCCGGAGATGGTGCGCGAGGTGTTGGCGGACTTTAATCGGGCGTACCTGCTGATTATCAATACAGCGGATGAATGTGTCATTGGTGGGGATCGCCTGCAAGTTCGACAAGCCGTCCAACAACTGGATAGCAGTTGGCATCCGGTGGATGGTGTGACGACGGTGCATTGTGAAGTTGCCCATGGCATCCGTGATGCGTATCGCGAGTTGCATTTACTGCCAACCGATGCTGCGAGAAACATCACGTTTTACAGTGGTATTGCTGGCAAATCGTATCAGGTCACACAGGATTCGATTGCGGATTCCATTGTGGGTCAGGCCATGGAACCGTTTGATTTTTCCAAGGTGATCGACGCTGCCTATGACGATGGTGTCCGCGTGTTCATTGAGATGGGGCCCGGATCATCATGCACGCGACTGATCGACAGTGTCCTTGGTGATCGTGAACATCTGGCAGTGAGTCTCTGCAAAGAAAATCAGGACAACGTGGCTACGCTACTGAAACTCGCTCGGACACTTCAAGCAATTGGACATGAGATTGTGTTACCCATCGCGCCAAGTCAAACAGCATCAGCAAAGAAGGCGATTCATGTGGCTGCAACACGACATGGTTTTGATATTCCCCAGCCGCCGTTTGCGTTAAGTCAACAGGAAGAACAAGTGCCAGAACCAGTGATGGATCAAAGTGTGATTCAGGAGACAACCCTTAAACCGGACTTAAGCCCGGACCGGACCGGCACGGTCCGGCTCGCAGATACACAGACAAGTGTCACGGTTGATAGTAACGTGGTCTCTCAAGCCATTGCCACCCAGCAGGCACATGTCGCCACGCAACAGACATTCATGCGCGTCTCACAAAAACTCAACGACACGATGGCATCTGCGATTGCGATGTATCAAACCGCAATGGGTAATGGTGATTTCTCAACTGTCACCGAGCAGTTCACGCCAATGCAAACCCAAGTCGTGCAAAACAACTTCCAGGGGCCTGCGCTTGATCGTGATCAGTGCATGGAGTTTGCAATTGGCTCGATTGGTAAAGCACTTGGCGAACGCTTCGCAGCAATTGACTCGCATCCGACACGGGTACGGTTACCTGATGAACCGCTGATGCTCGTGGATCGCATCATGCAAATCGAAGGCGAACCCTGCTCGATGACTTCTGGGCGCGTGGTGACCGAACACGATATCCATCCGGGCGCATGGTATCTCGATGGCGGGGTGATCCCGACTTGTATTGCTGTGGAAGCTGGACAGGCAGACCTGTTCTTATCAGGCTATCTGGGGATCGACTTCATCACCAAGGGCAAAGCGGTCTACCGCCTGCTTGATGCGGAAGTGACTTTCCACATGCCACTTCCGGGGGCAGGCAAAACGATTGTCTATGACATTCACATTGACGAATTCTTCCGGCAGGATGACACATATCTATTCCGCTTCCGCTTTGATGCGACGGTGGATGGCCAATTGTTCCTGACGATGCACAAGGGCTGTGCGGGCTTCTTCTCGCAAGCAGAATTGGATGCAGGCCAGGGCATCATTCAAACGAAGTTCGACAAGCAACCTGCTAAGGGTATCAAAGTCGGTGGCTTTGAACCGTTGGCAAAGATGTCCGGCGATGAGAGTTATTCGACGGATCAAATCAATGCCCTGCGTCGCGGTGATTTGGCTGCATGCTTTGGCGATACGTTTGCGTCTCTTGGTTTGCAACATGCCAAGGGCTTACCCACGGATCGCATGACACTGGTGCATCGGATTCTGTCAATGCAACCTGAAGGCGGGCGCTTTGGTCTTGGGCAGATTGTCGGCGAGGCGGACATTCATCCTGACGACTGGTTTATCACCTGCCACTTCTGTGATGACCAAGTGATGCCTGGCACGCTAATGTATGAATGTTGTCTGCATACGCTGCGTGTGTATCTGCTGCGTTTGGGTTGGGTGGGTGAAGATACCGAATTTTTGTACGAACCCAAGCCAGGTGTGCCGGGGCAGCTTAAGTGCCGCGGGCAGGTATTGGCAACGACAAAAAAAGTCTGGTACGAAATCACGGTCAAGGAAATTGGCTATGACGAAAACCAAACGCCCTACGTCATTGCTGATGCGTTGATGTATGGTGATGGCAAGCCGATCGTGCAGATGAAGAATATGTCGCTGCAACTGTCGGGACTCACCAAACAGGCATTGGAATCGCGTTGGGGATCAATGTCACAGCACCCACGCAGAATCGCTGCGGACAGCTCATCTGCGGGCTTGGCTAAGACAAGCAAACCCGTATTATTCGACAATGAATCGATTCTTGCGTTTGCACAGGGCAATCCGTCGGACGCATTTGGTGCACAATACAAGGTGTTTGACAACGATCGCAAGATCGCGCGACTGCCACGCCCGCCGTATAAATTCCTGGATCGAATCGTTCACATTGAGAACTGTCAGCAGTGGCAACTCAATGCTGGCGGTGTGATTGAAGCGGAATACGATGTCCCATCGGATGAATGGTACTTCACGCAAGACCGCCAACCCGTGATGCCGTTTGCGGTCTTATTAGAAGTCGCATTACAGCCGTGCGGATGGCTCGCTGCCTACCTTGGCTCGGCACTGACCAGTGACAACGATCTGCGGTTTAGAAACCTTGGGGGGGAGGCAGTGCAACTGCTCCCCGTCACGCCGGACATCGGCACGCTGACCACGCGCATCAAAATCACCAACGTCAGCCAGTCCGGTGGCATGATCATCCAACACTACGACATGCACACCTATGCAGACCGTGGTGATGTCTACAAAGGCACGACCTACTTCGGCTTCTTCTCGCATGAAGCATTAGCCAATCAAGTGGGTATCCGCGATGCAGATGTCTATGAACCTTCCAACCGTGAGTTTGTCCGTAGCGAACCCTTTAACTATCCGACAACTGCACCCTATCCCGATGACATGATGCGGATGCTCGATCGGATCGTGGTGTTCGATCCCAATGGCGGACCCCATGGTCTGGGTTTCGTGCGTGGTGAGATGGATGTGAATCCTGACCGCTGGTTCTTCCAAGCACACTTTTATCAAGACCCGGTTTGCCCTGGATCATTGGGATTAGAGTCGTTCCTGCAATTACTCAAAGTCTATGCCACGGATCGCTGGGGTGCATCGGAAAACGCACTCTTTGAATGCATGGCATTGAATACAAAACACAAGTGGGTCTACCGCGGGCAGATCATCCCGGCGGACTCCATGGTGACTGTGCAAGCTGTTGTGAAGTCCGTCGATGATGCATCGCAAACAGTGGTGGCTGATGGTTTCCTGATTGTCGATGGTCGTGTGATTTACCAGATGATCGACTTTGCGATTCGGGTTCGGTAGCACTTCTGGTTCTTGTGTGATTAAAATTTTAACACGAAGGCGCGAAGGTCACGAAGGACACGCAGTTCAAGACATTTGTTTTTGATTTGAGGCAGCAGAATTGCACATCAATCACAAATTGACACAACACAGTCAATTATTGTTTTATTCTTCCTTCGTGATCTTTGTGACCTTCGTGCCTTCGTGCCTTCGTGCCTTCGTGTTAAAAACAAACCGCCTGATATATCTATCAAACAAACTGCTTAACCAGTGGCACGACGTCTTCGTGGGCGTCTTCGAGAATGTAGTGTCCGGCATCTTCGAACTTGTGAACCTGCGCATTGGGGAAGCGGTCGGCCCAACCCTTCAAAAAGTGATGGTCGAAGACGAAGTCTTTCATGCCCCAACAAATCAGCATGGGTTTGTCAGCAAACTTTGAGAGATTGTTTTCGGTGTTGGCAATGATGTCGTAACCACGATCGCCGGGTTTAAGCGGGATGTCCTGTACGAAGCGATGGACGGCGATGCGATTGGCCCAACTGTCGTAAGGCAAGACATAACCGCGGGCGACTTCGGCTCGCATAGGCTGACGGGTGACACAATTTTTCACACCACCTTTGACAAAACCATTGAGTCCGCGGACGAGTAGTGCGCCAACAGGTGATCGACAAATACCGATCTGCCAAGGTAATGGTTTGTCTTTGGGTAAACCGAATGCAGCAGTGTTGAGGATGACAAGTTTCTTGATCCGGTCAGCATGGCGAAGCGCCCATGTTGAGCCGATCATCCCGCCCCAGTCATGGACAACGAGGGTGATGTTGTCGCCAAGGTTTAATGACTCGATAAGTGCATCGAGATTATCCACGCGGTTTTGGAGGGTGTATTCATATTCCAGATCGGACGGCTTGTCGGAGAGTCCCATGCCGATGTGATCGACTGCGATACAGCGATGGGTTTTGCTCAGTGCGTTGACCAGTCGGCGGTAATAGAACGACCACGTTGGATTGCCATGCACCATGACCAGAGCCGGTGTGCCTTGGGTACGTGGCCCTTCGTCGATGTAATGCATCTTGGGGCTATTGGAACTTCCGGGGGTTACGGGGCTTCCGGGGGTGAACCAGTTGGATTGGAAGTTGTAATCTGGAAGTCCGAGATGTGCCGTGGTGGCATCGGGCGAGGAGGAGGCTGTGTTCACGTTGCTTACCACTCCCAGCCGAGCATGAGACAGTTAAGACCTGATCCGATGCCCAGGAATCCCACGCGATCACCGGGGCGGAGGAACTTGCGTTGCTCTGCCAAGGCTGCAGTCAGTGGCAGCGACACCGTGCCGATGTTGCCAAGATAAGGATACGTGGAGTATTCCTTTTCAGGCGGGATACCCAACGCGCGGAGGATGGTATCGCGATGTCCAGTACCAACCTGATGGCAGATGATCTTGTCGACGGTATCCACTGCCCAACCCATGCGAGTGAGGAAGCTTCCCCAAGTGCGGACACCCAGTTCCACGCCATGCTTGAGCACAGCCACCGAGTCGGTCTGCATGAATTGATTCAACGCAGCGGGGAGTTTTTCCTTGGGCATCAAGTTGGCCAACACCGGCGGAAGTTTCTCGCTGGTATGTTCCATCAAGTCCTTGAGCGTTTCGGGGATCGTGTCCGGCTGCATGATCTCATCAAGCGCGAGCTTCAGGCGATCAGGCGAGAAGACCATCTTGCCCATCTGGATCGGTGACAAGGTCACACCCCAGCGACAGAGCTTGTGATGTTCCGGGGCAGCTTTGGAAGTTGCACCGCTAAGTCTTGGACGATTCTTGTTCCCAAAGGACCCGTCAGTGAGTAGCACCGCAGCGGCACCTGAACCACCGGTCAATGTGGCCAGCGAACTGGAGTACATTTCCATGGTGGGATCTTCGAGCATCCGCTGGATCATGATTTCGTTGATTTCGCGGGAGGATTCGCAGCTGACAACCATGCCTGCACGAATCTGCCCCAGCTCGATGCGGTTAGCCACATCGATGATGCCGTTGAGAACACCCAGACAGGCATTGGAAATATCGTAGATAAAAGCGTCATTGGTGATGCCCAGTTCATTGGCCACGACACAAGCGGTCGCGGGTTCGAACTGTTCACGGCATACACCGGTATAGACGAGAACTTCCAGATCCTTGACCTGCACATTGGACTGTTCAAGCGCTTTATGTGCTGCTGCCGAAGCACCTTGGGATAGCGTCGTGCCTTCGTCCCACCAGCGTCGTTCTTCAATACCGGTGAGGGCTTTGAGTTGGCCTTGGGACATGTGAAGTTTTTCGTACATCGGCGCAAGACGGCCTTCCAGTTCATCGCTGGTAACGACGACCGGGCCTAGCTTGTAGCCGATGGACTCAATTTGGACGCGGGAATATCTCATAATTTAGTGTGCGTATTCTAGTAAATCATCGGCAAATTAGCTACATGAGATGGAAAAAAGAAGAAATCGGCCTACAGCGTTCGAAATTCGCCACCTTAATAAACCAAGTTCATCTGCAAACATCAACTACGCGCCAATGCCATACTGCAATCTGAGCGGTCCTGCGGTATCATGCATCATTCATGACGCAATCCCAACCGACCAATCGATTTAAGCTGCCCGATGGGCGTAAAGCACGTTGCCTGGTGATCGTGCCGGCATATAACGAGTCCGGCTCCATCACCAGCGTGGTGCAAGGACTTCACGACCATCTGCCAGAAGTGGATGTCGTGGTCATTGATGACGGTTCGGTGGATCGCACGTATCAACACGTCCCCAAATCGGCGACGGTGATTCGCCTGCCGTTTAATCTGGGGATCGGCGGCGCGATGCAGACCGGCTATCGCTTTGCTTTCCAATATGGGTATGACGTGGCGGTTCAGGTCGATGGTGATGGTCAGCACCCCCCTTCTGAAGTTGCCCGACTCATTGACCATCTGCTCCAAAGCAATAGTGACATGGTCGTCGGCTCGCGATTCAAAGATACCATCGCCTACCGCCAGACCTTGTCCCGGATGTTCGGAATCCACTTTCTTAGACTCTGGATTCACTTACTCACCGGCAAACGATTCTCTGACTGCACCAGTGGCTTCCGTGCCGCTAATCGCCATGTCATTGATTGCTACGCTCATTGGTATCCGATGGACTATCCTGAGCCGGAAGTGTTGGTGCTGCTGACGAACCATCAAATGCAGATTGATGAGTTACAGGTTCACATGGAACAGCGCAGTACCGGCCAGACGAGCATCCCCTTTCATCGCGGACTCTTTTATGTGGTCAAGGTAGCTGGCGCAGTCTTGCTGGATAAAATCCGTGACCCCTGGCCGCACCGCAAGCACAAGGAGGTCACCCCATGATTCGTACCATCGTACTACTTGGATTTGGTCTTCTGCTTTTGATAATGTCTCTGCAAAGTCTGCGTAAGCTTCGCATGCAGGAACGCTGGATGCTGCTGTTTTTTGTCACCGGTTTACCGTTTTTGATTTTATCGATCTGGCCCGACGGGATCGTCTGGCTATCTGAACAAATGCAAATGGAAAAACCAACACTCATGGTCTTTGCCCTGGGAGCGTTTACCATTTTGCTTTTGCTCAAACTCTTTTCGATCATCAGTGTTCAGCAAAGGCAAATCACCACGTTAGCTCAGTCGGTTGGAATCCTTCAGGACCAAATTTCCGCTATCGCCCCAAAAGACGCATCAGACGATACGCCCACACAATCTTCTCCACATTCAGCCGATGAATCAGCCGACTGATCGGATCGCCTTTTAAATGCGGTGATGCGACTTGATACTGTTCATCAAATTGTCGACGATTGATCTTGCCCGACTTGCTGTTGGCATACCATCTGAAACATCCCAGATTCTCTGACAGTATCAACGGCTCGCTGGCTTTACTCATCCGCAGCCACAGATCGTAGTCCATCGTGTAATACAGCGACTCGTCAAGAAAACCCACGTCTTTGCCAAAATCGTTCCGCCAGAACACCGACATCTGACTGATGAAATTTTCACGCAACAAACGACGACGGCGATAGCGTGCCAACTGTCGGTTTTTATATCGCGTGACGCCTTGGCGAATCGGCTGATCCTGTTCATTGATAATGACACATTGCCCTGCGAGCCATTGGGTTTGTGGATGATCCAGCATTGCCTTTGCAACTTTGGCTAAAGCACCATCGCAGTAAATATCATCGCTGTTAAGCCACGTCACCACATCGCCGGTGACTTGGGCAAGCCCTTTGTTAATCGCATCACTCTGGCCATTATCCGGCTCGCTGATCCAAGTGACGCGCGGGTCATTTATCGCCTGGAGAATCGCCAACGAACCATCGGTACTTTGACCATCGACCACCAACACTTCCAAAGCGAAATCGCCCTGCTGTGAGAGAATACTCGCAAGTGTCCGTGGCAGATATTCGGCCTGGTTGTAACTTGGAACCACGATGGAGATTGTCAACGGCCTGTTTGCCGGTTCGTCAGTCTGCTGCATATTTATAGTTATGTCACAAACCCCCGGAAGTTGCAACACGTCCAAAGGACATTACAGCCTGTCATGCATCAACCGTCTGCAACACGAATCCTCTTAATGCACGACGCACCAGCAAACGTTCGTCAGATTGCGCGAGAGTCTGCAACTGCTCGGGCAAATTCAAGCCAAGCTTCATGCACAAGCGACCTTTGAGCAAAGCCAACCGCCAACTGTGATCTTCAACGGTGTTCTTCCCTGGCCAATGTCCGGGGGTGGGGTCGGGCAGTTGCATATGTCGCAACGCCATATCCGCCAACCCGCTGTGAATCGGCTGTGGGTGGACAACTTGATTGGACACTTGATCCAAATCTATCTGCTGGACAATCTCTACAGCTTTTTGCGTATCGGTAATGCGTTGATCGGCGATAAGACGATCCAACGTGGTGAACACTGCCACCGCAGTCAACATTGACGGCGTGTGATTGGTCACCAGTTCCAACAACGTATCCAGACACGCATCCGAGCCGCACATCCGAAGCATACTCACCGCCGACAACCAGTCCGGACACTTGCGGGGCATGACGATTGGGTCACTTTGTGCTCTGGGTTTACTGGTATCCCCGCGTGTATCAAAGCCGTATTGTTTGGTCTTGATGGCATTGATGAAGATGGATTCAGCTTCATTGTTGCCCCAGATTCCGACTATACCCGCAGCAAACCAACGGGCTTTTTCATTATCCGAATCACGCATAATCGACAGCACATCGGCTTGTACGGACTCACGGTTTTTCATCAGCAGCCACAGGTGTCTGCCGTATTCACCTTGTCGCAGGTCATCCAGACATTGAGCCAACAACTGGTCGTTGACTTTCAAGTCCAATGTTTGCGTGTCAATACTGCCTGCAAAAATCGAACGCGCCCAAACGGCTTTGACCTTCGACACATCATCGACCATTGCGCCAGTTTCTTTGAGCTTGTCTTGCAACACATCCATCGGCACATCACGTAGATCCGACAAACCACTGGCAGCCAACAATGCTGCAGCATCACCAATCGCTTCACCGATCCGCTGCATGTCACGCATCATCCGTGTCGCGTGATGAGCGTCCTGAGTCAATCCCATACAACGTGCGGCAATGCCCACATTTTTCAGACCCTTGGGAAGCAACATGCGATAAGACAACGGATGGGCAAAGGGCGTAAACCAGTTGCGCGTCATATTAATCCAGAAGACCGCTTCGTCGGACTCCATTGCGTAATCAACAAAGTGCGTATCGTGATTTGAGCCTGCATAGCCAATGGTATCGTCAAACTGACGATTGGAAATTTGGTCATCAAATGTCAGTGTGTAATCGGTATCAATCTGTCGCGTCTGACGCAGACCAATCGCAGGCGCGACCATTGTGATGCGCTGGTTATTGGTTGCTTTTTCGAGTTGATGTTGAACAATGCCCACCACCCGAGCGCGGGTCAAATCTTCACTATCGGTCGCATCACACCAGCCGGCATCGAAATTACGACCAGTGACGCGGATACGATCATCGTTGATCTCAAGACCGTAACTCACCTGCGAATAGGCGTGAGGCAGGCCATCACTTTGACGCCCGCAGCTGTAATTCGCACCAGCCAAGACACAGAGATCGCCATCACCTGTACCATCAATATAGGCTTTGGCATTGATCGCAATGGGGCCTTGCGGGGTGGCGATGAGGGCGCTGGTTACCGTTGCATTTTCGACGGTCACATCACAGAGCATGGTGCGACTCATAAAATCAACACCTGCATCAAGCATATGGTTTTCGAGAACTGACATTTTGGCGATGGGATTGAAGGTATGAGCCGCCAAGACATTGCCATAGCTTTTCATCATTTCGCCAACCTGTTTGTCGACTGTCTCCTGCAAACCGCCGGGGATCCCGTAGTAGTATCCGTGAATCCCGCCACCTGTACCGATACCACCTGCAAAAGTAAACGGATCGACGCAGATGACATTTGCCCCTTGTTTTCCAGCACCAATCGCTGCAAAGGCGCCACCGGTTCCAACGCCAATAACGACGACATCAGTCTCTAAAGTTTTGACGGGTGTGGGTGATGTGACAGGTTGATCCAACTGTGATGCATTCACATCTGCACATGGTAAATCACCAAGTGTCGCAGCCGCTTTGACACCTAATTCAAATCGATCCGCCAAGGTCTTGATTGCAACACGCGCGGCACTTGGTACAGCAACTGCAACGTTGCCAAACGCTTTTACCGGAGATGAACTGGCATCATAAATTGGATAAGGATCAACACTGTTGTGTGACAGGTATGCTTGCTGCGTGTTGGCATCCAATTCACTGATACATCGCAGCGTGGCCTGACGGGTAGTCTCACCGTCATTGACTTTGCAAGTGACAAAACGTTGTGTCGGCCAAACGGTCTGGGGCAACGATGAGTCGGCCCAGTCCAGTTTTTGTAAGTAGAGATAAAGTTCCTCACTCACAGGCTTGGCAAGCTGCGGTGACTGACCGGCAAGGTGCAACAAAGTCGCCGTGTCGGTGGCATCAATGAACTGCTTGGCGACAATCCGTTTCATGCCGTTCTTGGTGGCAACAATCATCGAAGTGATTAATCCGCCAGACTGCTCAACGGCAACCGGATGAGCGTAGTACAACGGTCGCACAGACGATTCTTGAATCATGCACGTCGCGGACACCTCTGCCATCGCCCCATCAAAAAAGTTGGCATCCGCCCCACCACGTTTGGCGACATCATCAACCAGCTCATTAAAAATCGGATGATCTGACTCACCAGCCAAGGGCACAAAACAGCGCCCTGACTCCCAGAGTAAATCAGCCATTGGTTCGACGAGCAGAACTTGCTTGCCTTGCGATTCAAGCTCTCGTGCCGCGGCGTAGCCGGCATACCCGCCACCGATAATGGCGACATCAAAAACCTGTTTATAGACACTGACAAACGGCTGAATGTTCTGAGGCTTCCGTGAAGTGGACATGGCGTTTCCTTGGTTAACTGGATTTCAGATGTATCAGTGTAGCGCCTTAAAGTCAGGTTTCGATGGATAGATTGGTTGTTTATCTGGACTTATTTGTTTTTTGGCGTAAAATCATGCTATTAAACAGAAAATAGGGACTAGGAACTAGCGACCGGGGATCAGGGCAAGGCAAAGCAAGAAACGTTGCAACAGGATTCGACAATCATGCCTGACAACCCAGCCACCATGGAAGTCCGCCAACTGTTACGTTCATATGAGCGGGCAACGGGATTACTCTCATGCTTCCGGGGGAGCAGCGCGGTTTGGCATCAGCCGGAACCTGTGCATGTCGGGCGGATGGGTTTACATCTGTCGCCATTTTGCGTGCCTCAACGTCGGGACAAGATGGCAGCATGCAAGCATGATGACGCGGATCACCTGCATACGATGTTTGGGCAAGCAAGCGAGCCGTTGGTTCGGACGTGTCATGCGGGTGCCGATGAAATCATCATCCCTGTGCATTGGCAGAATCAGTTGGTTGCCGTGGTGTTTCTGGGTCAGTTTCGACGTCGCGATGATCAGCCTGCGATGTTGCCGTTGTGGTCAGAAGCGAAGCTCAAACACGCATTGGTGTTGGCAGCTGGATTACAGAGTCAACTGCTGAGAATCTATCAAAAGCGTTTAGCCGAACAACCCTCACCGGATGATCCGCGTTTGGCACAAGTCACCGACTGGCTTAATGCCAACCTTGCCAACGATCCATCGCTTGATGAGTTGGCGGTGATGCTTTGTGTTTCACCCACATGGGCGAGCCATCTGATTCGACAACTCGCTGGCCAATCTTATACGCAACTCAAAGACGATCTGCGACTGGCACGAGCCAAGGATCTACTCAGTGGCACGACACTTAAAATTGCTGCTATTGCGACGCATCTTGGATTGGAAGATGCCAACTATTTCAGTCGGTTCTTCAAACGCAAAGCCGGCATGACGGCAACGGCTTATCGCAAGGTGTATCAGTTGCCCCAACAGGTATGATTATTTTCAAGCTATTTTGCGTCTTTAGAGCAGTTCAGATCATTAATCTCACCCTCCGTCACTCCCGTGCACGCAGGAGTCCTGTGGAATTTGCAAGTGTCAACTGCATGCCACTGGATTCCCGCCTGCGGACTTTATGCACAAAGCGATCTTCGCCTTTCCCCGAATCCTGTTCCATATTGAATGTTAGTTTTTGGGTGATCATCTGGCCTTCAAGATTGGAAGTCGATGTATGAAAAAGACACGTTTTACGCAGGAGCAGATAGCCTTCACACTTCAGCAGGCGGAAGCCGGTGTTGCCCCGGCAGAAGTCTGTCGAAAGATGAGCATCAGCGTACAGACTTTATGGGGAAGGCGCAACTTATTTGATCGATCCAATATCTGTGAGATTTACCGAAATTCATCTAAAATCAGCATTGTATATCAAGTCTTAATCATCGCCACCATAGTTAGCCACTCCTTAATCTCAACAATTCACTTTATTATGTGACATCACTTTTGATTATTACTTAATCCATACATCTGCACTGCGTAGATGAATGAGATATGACAGCATCATGCACCTGCTTGGAACTTAAGCGATATGGCTTGCTGGCAGGAGCATCCAAATAATCAATGGCTGCAATTTTCCTGCAAAGTTCGTTTAATAATGCAGCCTGTAATTGTGTAAATATATTCCGATTTGATGGAAGCCCCATCAAATTATTTGTTTTGCATGAATCACTTTTCATATCTACAAGCCAATGATCTTCAGCATGCAAATCATAAAACAATTGAATACTCCTCTGCTGAATCAACCATGTGCTGCCACCATCAATAAAATTGGGATAATGCTCATCATCAGCGGCATCACCTACCCACCACTTATTAGTCCGCCACTTGTTGATTAGCTCGGGACGTTTGCGAATCTTCGCATTAGTCTGCACATCCAACTGAGTATACGGGTTGGCAAGAAACCGAATCATCAAATGCTTCAGGCGAGACAACTGCATCTGACAAGCCGGATCGTCAAACCGATTGTTGCGACAAAGCGGATCATTCGCCAGTTCGTACAACTCACCATGGGGCTGATCGACATGATGAATATATTTCCAGCCTTGATACACCACTGCGCGTCGCCAGCGTTGTTCAGAAAATACCGGTCGATCCATGGGTAGAGTATCGCCTGCAAAGACCGAAGCTAAACTTACTCCTTGTACCGCATCGGGGACAGGCAGCTCACATAAATCACAAACCGTTGAAAAAAGATCAATCGCCTCGACCGGGCTATCCACGACTGTGCCTGGGACCGAATCAGCCATCACACCTTCAGCTGGTCGCCAGATCAGTGGCACACGAATGATCGCATTGGAACATACACCAAGTTTCTTGTCGTATATCCCCAAATCGCCAGCATTGTCGCCGTGGTCTGCACAGAAAATAATATGCGTCTGCTCCATGACGCCTTTGTTGGTAAGCCATTCAAATAAGCGGCCTAACTCTTGGTCAATCATCTCAATGATCGTGAAATAGGTTGCAAGCAGATGACGCATATCATCATCGGGCATCGTTATTCTCGATGGACTAGCAAGGTACTGTTCAATCACCCATGCAGGCATAGCTGCTAATTGTTCAGCAGTTAAAAGTTCATCAAGTAGCACATCCTGTGACTTCAAACGTTCGTACCATGGCGTAGGGATCGCATTTGGGAAATGCGGCCGATCATAGCTAAGCCACATGCAAAAGGGCTTATTGCGATTCCAATGTTGATTTAGAAAATCAAGGCACCTGTCCGTTGTCCAATGTTCCAAACCATGCTCTACAGGAACTCGACTCTTACCAGCTCCTCGACGCATGGGATGCATGTGTGGTGAAACTTCATCGCCTTCGGGCATCGCCAGACATTCGGCACCATGAGCTTCTTCTGTTGGAAATGACATGCCCTGTTTAGAAAGATAATCACCATACCACAAACCCTTAGGCATGGTATGGGCCTGATCCTCCCAGAGACTGGGGGCACAATAATCCATCCCCCAGTCTCCGCGGATCGTGCCAATGTGCTGTTTGCCGACCGCGGCTGTTTGATAACCGTGCTGACGCAAATGTCGCATAAGATTGGGCATATCATCATGCTGCTTACCAACAAATCCGTATTGATGATGGGTCTTGAGATACTGCCCACTGAGATAACTAATACGTGATGGGAGACAAATTGGACTTTGTACGTAGCACTGCGTAAAGCGAACACCTGATTGTGACAACTTGTCTAAATTAGGTGTTTTGACATAAGAGTGCCCTGCAATTGACAGACAATCGGCATGCATTTGGTCAACCATAATAAACAGAACATTTTGACACATTTGTAAACTTTCCAAATCAAATAAAACTAAACCACTGCATTAATCTGTAGCGGTGTGAACAAGCGTGATAGATTGCCCTGCTGCAATTGTCAGTGTGGTATCTGTCCAATTCAGACCCGGCAAGGTCATCGTCTGTGAAATTAATGTGGTTATCGGCAAATCGGTCGGATTGTTAATCGATACATGCCAGCATGGTAATTCACTTCCTTGAGCGTCCTTCAAACATACAACATTGATAAATAGATCCTGCCCATTAGTATCAGCCACAATCGGTTGTCCAATGACCCAGTGGTGAGAGGGAGCCTGATTGCTATATAGCGGGAAATAGGCATAACCATCTTGGTCAACACCAAGTGAACGAAAACGGTTGGTGGCATCGCCATAACGCCCCTCACCAACAAAGCCTGTCTTCTGCCAGAGAATCGTGCTGTAACGAGGGTTTTGATCAGTCAAACGGAAGCTCAAGCACGCATCCAGATCATCAATCGGCTTGGGAATGCTCAACTCAACCGCATGATTCGTTGGTTCTAAATCAATCAGACCTGGCAGGCTGCCAATACGTGCGCCACGTGTGATAGACAAGCTGTCTGGATTTTGAAGATACGCAACCCAGCGAAGCATTGTGGTGCTATCAGCAATCGGCATATCAATCGGCCAATAGCAAGTCCACCAATGTATTTTGTCCTGCTGGCCTGGGACAACCTGTAAACCAGCGCTGGGTAAGGATCGTGCCAATACAGTTGAATCTTCTTTGACGGTCAATTTCAATGGGTCACCATAATTAACACATAGTATTGAGTTTGATTCCGTTTCTGAAAATGCTGCAAACCACTGTCCTGTCTCTATAACTTGTGTTTTCTTTTCTGATGCGTCATAGGTTCGCCACGTTGATATATCCCGGTCTACCAAAACCGTCTGACCTTCACCAACCAGCATCTGAATGTTTCCATTCCTTTCATCTCGCCAATCATTATCTAGCAGATCTTTAGTAAGTGTCATCTGGTGTTTATATGTATTATATTGTTCATACATCGTCACCATGGGACCGCCTTGAACTCCCATTGGTCCATAGCCCGTCGCAGTACCAGTCTGATAGCGTGACCATTGAGTATAGATCCCCGTCAAATCAACCAAAGGTGTTGGATCTATAGGGCCATAACCACGCCAGGCATTGAGTGAAACTGGAACCTGCAACATCATGCCGCTGCTGATTGACCGGCACCGCAAAACATTCTCATCACAGAAATCCAAATAGGGAGTTTGATACAGATTAAGCCCCTGCTTACCTAATTCAGCACTCCAGAATCTCGGCGTGGGATCTGAAAAACGAAGTAATGGCCGCTGTGTAATACCGACCATGCCATCCCATGTTTCGCCATAATCTTGTACCATGGGAATATTGGAATAACGTGTCCAACCTGGCCCCCTGAATAGTTTCATCTCCGCATCATTGACATGATCACTGCAATATACAATTGCAGCAGATCCATCATTCCAACCTCGTAATGGAAAAGAGACAGCCTTTTTGCCATTGATGTCCTTTGCAATAACACTCATATTCCGCTGTAGGCTACCACTTAGAAACAATCGCTCATGGAATACGGTTTGACCTTGCGGCAAGTATCTTCTAAATAATTGATCACCTTCATATATTTCAATTTCCTGCAAACCAACACTGGAGGTGACACGCAAAACGGGGCCAACAATAGTACGTTCTGTGACAAATGGTTCAGCAGCATAGGAACCGGTTCGATACTTACCTTCATTCCAATGCTCAATCACAGGTCCGGAACTGACAAAGGCAAAAGGCGATGCAAATTGCGAATTCCATCGCAAAACATCAGGCCACAATTTGTCCATATTTTTTGCTTTTGCATAGGTCATTGGCAAACCATTATCGACGGCCTGTCCCATTTTTAATGGTGAATCAACAATATGAATCGCAGCAGGCACACCGGTCATCGTACCGGCATTCGTCAACAAAAACTGGTCGGTCATATCTTCAACAAGAACACCATCTCGGTATAGCATCAAGCCAAACATACTGAAATTCTTCAGATCATAAACCGACATTCCACCTGTTTGCATAGGCAGCGTAAAATCAAAGAAACCAGATGAATTAGCATCATTCATTCTCAAAGAGTTAATATAATCTCCCACTGCAGAAGAAATATAATCACCTGATGCGTTTTTCGGTTGAATAATCATCTCGGATCGATCAGCAGACAAATGTGTATCAGCCACCAACACTGGATTAAAACCAAAGTGAAAAAAGCTGTTGCCAAGATTGGTTTTAATATAATAGCCCGGTATTAACATCAGGCTTTGCGTACTATATATTTCACATTGCTCAACAAGATCATCCAAATCCTGTGCAGTTAAATTGGTCATATCTTCAAGAAAGATCACAAAGGACAGACCCTTTTGCTGTGCCATGGCAGCATAGTCAGCAACGGACCCGGCACCGCCCGAGATTTGAGTTTGGGGCCCAACAATCCCTTTAAATAAAGTTGTTGCACCGGGGGTCCATTGATCAGAAAATGAAAAATCAGGCTCATTAACAAGATATTTTTGATAGACAGGATGTGATTCACGTTCCAATCGCGGAAGCCATCGATCAGCAGGAGTCGTCGCACCGCCTAACGTCTGTGACTGTAGACTTGGATCCGCTAACCACTGCCATGTGTTGGTGAGTAATTTTCCAAAATCCGAAGGAACATTATTGAGTCCTTTATCCAACATCACACCATCGTGTATCCAAGTCGTACCCGATGACCAATGGTGCCTAGGGTGAGCATGAAAGAACGCCAAGCGACCGGGATTCAAATCACGGATAGCAAATAATGCGGGTTGACTAACGGCAGCAGGCGGAACGAGCATATCCGTATAACCCGTAAATTCAGGTACGATAGGCTGTGTTTGACTGTCAGCTGGAGCCCGCAAAACCACTGTCCAATTTTGATCCACAGAAATCGGCCCGCCGGTACACCATTGTGAATTTTGTGGGTACCAAACTCCATTCACACCAGTTGAAACTGGGCTTGTTTGAACATTATCCGTGTAATAAAACATAAACTTCTGGAGTAATCTTGGATGCTGAATCATTCGTCCTTCCGGCAATGACACAGATTCCATTGGTCGGGCAGCTCCCCAGTTAGCCATGAGTTTCTGGACGGTATTATGAAAAGTTGGTCTGTTGCTATGCTGAAACAGATTGATCATTACCCCACCGCCTTGCTGGAGGAACAGTTCAATCATATCTAGCGTGTCTTGATAATTCGGACCAGTTGCCGGTCCATAACCTGGTTGATAAACAACTTGATTTTCTTGAGGAAAATCAACCATTACCAGAACATTGTATTGTTGAAGACGCGCCCATGTCAGTTCATCGTGTTTGATCGCATCAACTATAAATCCTTGATTTAGCAACTCTGTCATATAGTCGTGATCAGCTTCTCCTGTCCAACTATCAAAAAGAATCGCGGGGGTTTGAGCGTTTGCCAATGAGATAAAAAACAACATGATCACGGGCATTAAAATATGGACAAATTTTCTACGTTGCATCTATCTTTCCTTTATTCTGTGAGGCTGGCGAACTAAAAAGGGATGACCCGGTACACCGTCGATTTCATTTACCCCGTTTAAACATTGGCCTCCTTCCGTCATAGCGCATGAGATAGTAAAACGTGACTTTGTAAGCCATGCTGGTTTTATTTCAAATTACAATCATTAAAATTCGACTATAACGACGTCAATACAACTCAATAAAGGACATTAACTACTGCTAATAACCAATTACATTTCATCATTTATAACAACCATCAGTCTGTCTTTCATTTTTGATCACCATGAATAAGCGTGACAGACACCCCGGGTTTAATAGAGATTTTTTGTTGGTAAAGATTCAAGCCAGGCAGTTTAATCACCTGTCTAATTTTTGTTGTTATAACTTGGTCTGTCGGGTTATTAATCGACACATGCCATTGTGGTGAGGCGCCTTTTTGTGCATCCTTCAGACAAACCACTTCGATAAAAAGTTCCGCGCCCTGCTCATCAGCAATCACAGGCTGACCAACCACCCAGTGATGCAATTTCGCCTTGGCTGCATAGACCGGGAAGTATGCGTGCCCTTCCCAGTCCACAGCGACATTTCGGAATCGATTTCTCTCCGAGCCATAACGGCCCTCCCCGACATAGCCAGTTTTTTGCCAAAGAATCGCACTGTAACGAGGGTTTAAACCATGAACGCGAAAAGGCAGGTTGACATCCAGGTCATCTGGTGCCTGTGGCAATTTCAACTCGACTGCTCCGTCCTCTGACTGCAGGTCTATCAACCCAAGGAATCCATCGAGTTGTTTGCCTTGAATAATCTGCAAACCATCAGGTTTCTGATAGTAACGAATCCATTTAAGTAATGTGTCCGTATCACCAATCGTGATATCCATCGGCCAATAGCATGTGAGCCAACTGACTCTGCGTTGCTGATGGGCCTTTACGACCAAACCATTTCGCGGGAGTGCTTCGACTAGTTGTGTTTTTTTCCCTGAAACGCTCAGAACCAATGGACTTCCACGATTCACCATCAGCATCGCATTGGCCTGCACAGGTGAGATCGCCGCAAACCATTGTCCAGTATCAATGATATGACTTTTGGGTTTGGAATTATCAAATTCATCGGTGGAGATATCGCGTTCTTCGATGATACGATCACCTTCGCCCACCACCAGGTCAATGTCACCAGTTATCGGCTCACGCCATTGATGACTAAAGTATGATTCCGTCAGAGTCATATCCTTTTTAAAGGTGTTGGTTTGCTCATACATCGTGAGCAACGGACCGCCTTCGACTCCCATGGGGCCATGGCCTACAGCCTTGCCTGTCTGGTAGGCCGAAAACTGCGTGAAGATTCCCACGAGGTCGACCAATGGCGTGGGTTCGATTGGACCATAGCCACGCCATGCATTGAAATTTTTAACACTTGGCGCCATGACACCCCGACTAATCGATCTGCAACGCAGTACATTGTCATCAGACAATTCAAGCATTGGGGTCTGACAAAGATTCATATCCTGTCGTCCAATATCCGATTTAAAACGTGGCGCATTGTTGCCAAAGTCGAGCAATGGATGGTGTGCGACGCGAACCATGCCATCCCATTTTTCACCTAGTTCTGAGATGTATGGGATATCGTTATAGCGTGTCCAACCTGGCCCGTGGAATAATTTCATTTCCCCTTCATTGACATGATCGGCACAAAAAATGATGCTGGGCCCACCATCATTCCAACCGCGCAACGGGAATGAAACAGCTTTATTTTCCTGTTTATCTGTTGCCACCACACTCATGGTTCGTTGCAGGGAACCACTAAAAAACAGACGTTTTTGAAAAGTTTTCTTGCCACCGGGGAGATAGCGTCTAAACAAACGATCCCCGTCATAGATGCAGATTTCTTTGAGTCCAACCTTGGAAGTAACTTCTAAAGTCGCCCCCACCAGTACGCGTGAAGCAACGTAAGGTTCAGCAGCGTAGGTACCTTTACGATAGGAACTATCGGTCCAGTGTTCAATCATTGGTCCGTTACTGACATAGACATCTGGATTCATGAACTGCGAGTTCCATGCCAGTGCTTCTTTCCACAGCTTCGATAGATTGCGTGCCTTTGCATAGGTCATCGCCAAACCTTGATCGACTGCATCAGCCATAGCCTCGTGGGTATCGATCAAATGAATTGCAACTGGCGTGCCTGTCATGGTGCATGCATTGGTAGTGAGATATTGATCGGTCATGTCTTCAACAAGTTGACCTTCACGGTAAAGCATCAATCCGACCATGCTATAGATTCTCAAATCAGTGACTGCCATCCCGCCCTGCTTCATGGGTTCACGAAAGCCAAAGAATCCGGATGAATTTTTCCCCCCCTTACGTGAAGCCAAAATGTAGGTCACGATGTCAGCAGACTTGTAACGCCCGTCTTTGGCCTTGGGTTGAATGATCAACAATTTGCCGTCTGCTGATAGATGCTTCTTGTCAGGCCAGACCGGATCAAAGCCGAAGTGAAACTGCGTATTGCCCAGATTCGTAGGGATGCGATAGCCGGCAATAAGCAAGAGATCACTGGAGCTGTATTGCTTGCATTGAGCGACCAGACGAGTCAACGACTGGCGATTGAGTCTTGTAAAATCTTCGAGAAAGATGACGAATCCCAGCCCCTTTTGCCTGGCCACTTTTGCGTATTGCTCGACGGTTGCCTGACCGCCTGAGTGGACTGTTTGTGGCCCGACCATTCCCTTAAAGCATGGCAGGTCACGTGGAGTCCATTGCGGTGAAAGATTGACCTTAGGCTCATTGACAAGCAGGCGTTGATAGACCGGATCATCTTCGCGTTCAAAGCGATGCTTCCAGCGATCTGCTTCGACTTTTGCGCCTCCGAGCTTACCAGACTGTAGTGAGGGTGATGCAAGCCATTTCCAAGTATTAGATAGTAAAATGCCGAAATCTGATGGCCTGCCTTGAAGTCCCTTGTCGAGCATAACACCATCGTGAAGCCACTGTCTACCAGACTGCCAATGGTGATTGGAATGAGCATGGAACAAGGCCAAACGACCACCGCCAAACTCGCGGATAGCATAGAGTGCTGGTTCCTTGACGCGTTCCTGTGATTCTTTGATGCGTTGATCATCGTCAGCGTGAATACGCTTTTGGGGAAACGCCAACGGCTTCGTGACACTGCCATGCGGAGCACGAAGCACCACAGTCCAATCCTTGTCAACTGTAATTGGGCCTCCAGTACACCACATCTGATTCTGAGGATACCAGACGCCTTTAACATCCTGCGAAACCGGACTTGGCTGCACGTTATCTGTAAAATAAAATTGAAATTGATGGCGTAATCGCGGATGTAAAACGTATTGATGTTGAGGCAAATCCACCGTTTGCATCGGCCTTGATGCCCCCCATTTGCCAAGTAACTTTTGAACCGAATCGTAAAGCTGCGGTCGATTGCGATGTTGAATTAAATTCACCATCACACCACCACCTAACTTCAGAAAACGTTCGATCATTTCATACGTCTGCTGAAAATTGGGGCCTTTGGCTGGCCCATAGCCCGGGTTGTATTTAACCTTATTTTCCTCGGGAAAATCCAACATCACCAACACGTTGTACTGCTTGAGACGATCCCATGTGAGTTCTTCATGTTTAATGGCATCGACGACAAATCCAGCTTCGGTGAGTTGCTTCATGTAGTCGTTGTCTGCATGACCATTCCAACTATCAAAGAGTATTGTCGGGGCCGAAGCCGCCTGAACCCAACAGTGCAAACTTAATAGCAGGATCACTGCCAGGCAAGCAACGTGTGCATGATTCAACCGACCAAACTTCATTGGACCTCTGTATTGTTTACTTGGAAACATTGATTTTCCAATCAGTCCCAGCGGGAATGGTGGCGGTTGCGATTTTGCCAGGGACAGGGCCACCTATGACCCCGGTGACATTGACGGTGAGGTCTTGATTCGTCGGATTGTGTACGAGTACTTGCCAGCCTTGAGTCTTTTGAAACAAACGTATGAGCATGTCAGGTTGATCACAAGTAATGAGATTACCAGCAGTAAATGTGCCATGATGCTTTTGAGGCTTAAGCTGCGTCCAGAGTGTTCCCTCCTGATCGGGTGCCAAAGGTTCATAAAACGCTTTTCCATCCCACCACAAACCTGCTGGCCATTTGGGATTGACCGAGGTCACCTGTAATGGCAATCCCATCTTCAATGACATTGCAGGGATCGCACCCGTAAAAGCACCCTCGGTGGGTTTAACTTTAAAACCAAACGGCACATCTAGCACTTTGCCACGCACGGCCGCTAACTGCCCCCGTTGGGAACCAAACAGTAAATCAGCAACCTGTTGATCCAAACCATCGGCAAGCGGTATGCCAACCGGCCAACGCATTAAGAGGTAACCATACGGCTGAGAATCACCGGTAGCGTATTGCTTGGCCCCAAGATTATTGCCGTAGAAAATACAACTGGCACTACCATCTTTACGCACAATGCGATGTACGGTGAAGGTATCATCCAAAGCGAAAATTGTGCCGTTGCCAAGTGGGTTTGCAAAGCTGAAATAGCCGCCCTTACCCAGTGTTTTTGTGACCTGTTCGTAATCACCAAGGATTGTTCCGTTGACACGCCATCCCTTGATGTCGCCAAGCCAGTCGCTTCGTCCCAGTTCCAAATTCCATGTCTTGGATTTCTCCAGATCGGTACTGGTATTAAACAGAATATTTCCATTAACCCATTGGAAGGCAGGTTCATTGGCATCCCTGTGAAAGTCCAAATCGTCATGCGTCACCTGCATGCCTTTGAGATCTTCAAGCTTAAAGTATGCTCCCCATGAACAGAAATATTTTTTGTCGTAGGGCTTGGTTGCATGCTTGCCGAGATAGATATCTCTTCTGGCCACGTGATTAACGACTTGGCGGGTAATCCATGTCGTCCGGTTATTATGTTTCATCCGCATATCAGGGATAAGATCTTCATTCTTGCGTGGCATCTTGCCCTGCTTCGTATGAAGCTCAACGGTCGCTTGAAGCCCAAGCGATGGAATCCCTGTATCAGTTCCCCATGGAATATAGCGTTTGGCATCATCATGGCTGGCGCCAGGTCCGGTGCCGCCACTAAATTTTAAACGGACATGCGTTGCAATACCAAATCCAGATGGGTCGCCGTTTTCATCAACGCCCATACCTGCTCCAAGTTGGTTACAGTGATCTGCACACCATTGGAGGTAGAACATTTTGTCATGTGAATTTGTGCTGGTGGTGTAAGCTTCACGGCCTTGACTATCTACGATTTTAAGCCAGACACCGCGCTGACGATCATGCACTTCATCCATGACCTGATGCACCTTGGTGCTGTTGGGACGATAACAGCGAATCATTTCACTGCCGGCCCATACTTCCACACGTGCGATGGGAAACTCGGATCGAGCGCGAATGAGTAATTGCCATTGATAGGAACCGTGAACACCACTAGCCCCCAAAGTTGTGCGATTCACTGCCAATGGCAGGAATGCTTCGATGACCGGCCCATTAGACACATAGGTGCTTGCATTGTTGGGACGACCAAGCCCCACCGCACGAAGGTTCCATGTCGGATCGGTTCGCAGATGCTTTACATCAGGCGCTAAAAGATAGAGATTAAACTCATCACTTGCCCGAGCAACTTGTACAGGATCATCGAGCAGATGCACAGCCATGGGTGAAACATATTCAATGCGATCAATCAACTGTTCCCATTGAGCAAGATTATCTTCGATACGTTCGCCATCCTGATAAACCGCAACAGGAAAGGCATCGTACGCACGATAGCTCCACCAGGGTGCGGGATTGCCTTTGACGAGCATAGGAAAGTTTGCTGGCAGACCGACTCCGCCACTTTTGGTACGTTGATCGAAAAAGAAGTCCAACTGCTCACGCACAGCTTTGCCATCTTCAGTGAGACGGTTTTTGTTATGCCAGTTGATGTTCCAATTAAAGCGCATAAACTGGTTGCCTTCCCATTCCTTATATTGCTGACCGGGGAAAGCGACGAAATGATCATCAGTTGCTGCCCGACATTGGTCTTGAAAATCTTCCCACTGCTTGCGTGTCAATGAGAGAATATCTTCACGGAAGACGACACCGACATAGCCGGCTTTGAGTGCAGCTTGTTTCCAGTCTTCGACGCTACCTTTACCACCGCTGAGTTGGGTGCGAGCCCCCACAAGAATGCGCATGGGTTTATATTTTCCCGCGGCCATGTCACGCCATGTTTGAATTGACCAAGCCGGACTATGCACGCCAAAAAGGCGGTTGATTTCTTCATCGCCCCAGGCAATATCTGGTTTATCCCAATCAATGGGATGACGCGTACCCCAGTCTGATCGGAATTGGATATCCACTTTCGCCAACGTACTTCCGGGGACACCGGTTTGACGAGCTGGTTCACTAAGCCAAACCGCAAGATTACGCAGCAATGGCAACCAGTCAGGCTTGCGTATACCGTCACCATTTTCAGAGCAAATCGCGCCAATGGCAGGCTGACCAAGATTGTAGATAAACGGGCCAGGATCGTGCCCCAACAGTGCAAGACGTCCCTTCCCCACCTGCCGAACGGCAAGTAAGGGCGAAGCTTCCTGCACTGCGGTTTCAGGGCGCGTCTTAATCGTGACCTTGGGTGCTTCACGAGTACATTCAATGATGTTGGCTGTGGGCATGGTACGCACCAACACCGTCCAATCATCACTGACGGTCAACGGGCGAAGATAAGGTGTCCGAAAAATTTGCGTGCGAAAAAACAGCGTCTTAACACCCTCTGTCAAGGGATGCTTGGCAATGTTGGTGGTATAAATTACACCCTTGCGTTGATGTGGAGACTCAGGCAAGTTGGTATAGCTGTGCTCAGGGTCTTCAATGGTTGCCCAGCGGAATTGCGCGCCATGTTTTTCAAGCCATTGGTTGGTTTTATCATGTTCGTTGACATAGTTCATCCGGCGCGTGCCGATGTAAAGAATGCTTCCACCTTCTTGCATATAACGATCAAGTAACATCGCTAATTCATCGGCATCATATCCGGGCTGACCGTGAACAAAAGTATAGTCAGACATCAGTAGAACTGAATATTTCATCAACTGCTTGAAGGTCAATTTCTGATGTGTAGTTCCGCCAGAAAGATCTGCAATAATGCCCAGTTTGGCCAACTCGGCAATATAGGTTGGCCTAGGACCAGGCTTGATCACAGCAGAAGCATCCTTGATGAGCATACTCACCAACGGCTGTGGTTGCGACGGTATCTGAGATTGAGCCTTGCCAGCATTGACAAGCAAAACACATAACAACAAAACAAGGACACGAATCAAAGTAGACATCAATTATTCCTGAGGGTTATAAGTTTCAACTTCACGTTGCTGTTGCGTTTGAATCCAATCCCAATCTTCAAAACCTACCGCAGGATCAGCATTCATAAATGGAAGGCTATCTTGAAGCCCATTGCTAAACGATAATTTCGGTCGTGGCAGGTCAAGACCATTGAGCGAAGCATGTATCAGTGTGTGGCGATAAGGGCAATAATGTGCTGAAAGCCGCATGTCCGGTCGGGCATAATGCACTTCTCGGCGCGCAGAATAAAATTGATCCAATACACGGGCTTGATCCATCTCCTGTTGAAAATGCTTAAAACTCAAATAGTCTTTAGCATCGCGAACTTCCAACACAAACCCGTTACCAAGCCGAGCCATTTCACGAGACGTCATGATTTTTGATGGCCCATCATAATTGTAAAGACTAACCACAAGCCATTCATTGATGGCCTGAATCTTAATGGCTTGATCACGTTGAAGATGCCTGCCAATGAGTGGGCGAATGCGGATGTACACTGCGTTCTCGTTGATATCGACACAGCTGTTATTTCCTGCGATTTCCCAATGATTAACCTTGCCATGCAGTTGCCAGAAACACAGATCAAGACGCATCTGTTTAACATCCCAATATTCGCGGTATTCAGGTGTTGCCAGACAGACCACCGTGCCTTGATGTTGCATACAGAAATGGCGCCCCATGTCACGGTAGAGTCGGCAGTAATTGCCTGTTTCATTGGGATGATCAGGAGATTGGGGACAATCATTAATAAACTTGCCGCCGGGAACTTTGTTGTTGATGTTGTATCGCATGGTGAACATGCCGATATCATCACGACTGGCAGGCTTTGGAGTCCGCATGTAATTACATCGCATGGCATAGGATGTTGGGAACATATTGGTCGATGAACTGCCCAGCGCGAAATACTTGCCATGCCAGGTGGTCATGTTGTGCATCTGGCCGCCATGTTCGGGATGATCGGGAATCACCACCAGTTCGTCGGTGAGTTTGACCCCGCGGTATTGCCCGCCATTGCCGGTGATTGTCTGTTTCTTGCAGAAAACGCCTTCATTGAAATAGCCGTTTTCCGCGGTGGCCTTGAACTCGAAAGGCTTGGTTTTAGAGTAAAACAACTCGGCAACCGCATCGGGCACATGAAACGTCGCTGAACAAAACTCCGACGCCAACGCCAACGGCTGTGTAAATAGATATTTTTTCGGATCAAGCCCGAACATGCGTATCTGATCTTCATTGTTGAAGAAGCTTTCCTGCGGCTCCCAGGGGCGATGGATTGCAGAGCCAAAGACCACTTCAAACACAGACAAAGGCTCGTAGTTGACCGCAAAGGTTCCGCGCAGGGAAGCACCTGCAATCTCACCAAGCTCCGGGTGCCAATGGCCTGCAATTTCGGCCCAGATGCGAGCTTCGATATCACGGGCCAACTGCTGGATTTCCCGATCCGCACAGTGTTCTGCTATCTGAGCAAATCCGACAATTCGATGCGTCGCATAACCCATGCCATATTCCGAGACCGCCCCTCGTCTGCGAAGTAAGTCACGGCATTGATAAAGATTCGCATGAGCGACTTGAAGTAAATCCTCATGCCCAAAACGCTCGCCGGCATAGAGCATCCCCCAACTGAACATTACCGGCATATTGTCGTTGTATCCATGAAACTGAAAGTCTCGCGTCATTCCCATGGGTGCCAGACGCGCAAGTAAGTCATCAAGAAACGCACGGGTATCCTCGTCAAGCTGCGCATCACGCTCAACTAGCAAGCTGGCAGCAGTACTGGTCATAAAGGGGTTAGGTGTCATATCTGGGAGCATTTGCTCTTGGGCATAACGGAGAATGTCATTGCCCATTTGCACATCTTCTTTATCACCAGCCAAAAATGCATGACTCGCCCACATGGCTACGCGCGTCTGATCCCACCAGATCAAATGGGGATTACCAACCCCATCCTGTAGATACGGAGCAAGGCGACCGCGGATCATGGCCAGCATCCGAATACGACGCGTCGCTTGTGCCTGAGGACTGGTGCAACGGCTGATATCTTCAGATGACAGACATTGAATACGGGGCATAATGAATCCAGAAAAACTGATAAAAACATGCAATATCCACTACACATTCAACGCACATCAATACAGTAAGCACAATTGAATAATGACAATGCATGAAGGCTTCAATTCGGTTAATTTAACCAGCCACATCTCGTTAAGTCAAGTATTGCTTAACAAGCCTCCCCTGAAAACTGAATTAAATTCACACATTATGCCTATTTATCAAATACTTATAATGTTTCACTTTTTTATCTCTTCTCAAAAAAAAACCGAAAACAAGCAAAATGCGGTAAGTTTTAATTAATTTAACTTGACATTTTTCACCTGCGAGCATTAAATGTGATGGCTATGACTACAAAACCCAACACACCTATCAAACTTGCTGATGTTGCCCACAAGGCACAGGTTTCAATTGCCACAGCCTCACTTGTATTAAGCAACAGTGATTCCAAACGGTTTACTCCCGAGACACAGCAGCGTGTTCTGTCTGTTGCCCGTGAGTTGGGCTATACGCCACGCCGCCGCAAAACGGTTGCTGGAAAACCGGCCGACTCAACATCTACCCGTCAGCCTCGCGGGCCAGTCAGTGTGTTCATGGGCACCCGCAGCCATGTCTATGGACTGATTGTCAACCATCTGGTTCAGATTTTGCAGCCTCATGGATATGCCGTCCAACCGGTATCACAGTTTTTTCGCAACACGCAACTTAAACAATTCGAGCCCATCATTGCCAGCTGGAAGCACACGCCTCCATCGGCAGTGGTGTTGCAATATGTGATTCCGGGATTGGCGCAAATGATTGATGATCATCTGCCAAAACATGTACGCCGCGTCGCGGTCTGCCGTTCAAACGTAGTCACGCCGGATCACTGGCCGACTATTGATATGGATATGAACAACGGCGGTCGCATGATTGCAGACCACCTGCTTAAACTCGGACATAAACGCATCGGCATTGTGACACACCAACGTCCACATCAACCCTATCACCAGCGCCCCGAACTGCATAAATCCAACGTGTACAGCACACCGTTTATTCTGGGCATCGGCCATGCCATGCGTGATGCGGGGATTCGCCACGGCATGACCATTCATTACAACGAGCGCCACATCGATATCACCAGCCAGGAGCAGATTAATATTTTTGCCCAATGGCTCAGCCAACCCAATCGGCCCTCCGCTATCGTCGGCCAGGATTATCGACTGGTTGCTGTTCGGCAGGCTGCCTTGCAGGTCGGCTTGAAAATCCCTGAAGATTTAACCTTGATCGGACTGGGCAATACGCCCTGGTCACAGGTCCTTAAGTTCCCGTCATTGTCCATGCATGAGCAGCTCATTGCTCGTCATATTGGCTTGATGGTCACTGCCCCCCAGTGGCAATTTGATAACGCTTCGCATCACATTCGTCTACAAATGAAATTAGTAGATCGAAATAAACCTGAGGCTTCAAATGATGATGCGATTGAACAGGACCCCATGCAAAACGACGAATTATACGGAGCTTCGGCTTCGACATTTTTATAAAGCAACTACGCCATTCCCGGCAGGGAAACACCGATGGTTTAACAAATGACATTCCCGCAACCATCATCTAAAAGTTAACTATGCCGGATAATGTCATCGAAAATGAGTAAAGGAGCGCAAGAATGCTGCCCGTGTTATCACATTGGACTTATCGCACCCAACGCCAAGGATTCACTTTAATTGAATTGCTGGTTGTCATCAGTATCGTCAGCCTGCTGATCTCCATTTTGTTACCAGCATTGGGCAAGGCACGCAAGGCAGCTCAGTCCGCCAAGTGCCTCATGAATGTCCGTTCCATCGTACAGGCTCAGCAAACTTATGGCGTGGACTACAACGCAACACCACCAGGTGTCGTCACAAGAAGCGCACGCCCTTGGCAGGAAGCACTGTCATGGTCTCGGCCGGAATACACAGGCCCATTAACTGGCGGAATTTTGCATAATCAAAGCTATCTCCGCGGACCAGATGTATATATGTGCCCCGGACGAACAATTGACGACAAACTCGTTCGAGACAGAATCATCACACAATGGCAAACCGGTTTTACCAGTGGCAAATACAACTGTTCCTACGCCATTGCCACTGCCGACAGCGGTAGCGACAGCTCTTCAACATATCTCACCAACCCCACTTGGCGTTTTGCGCGATGGCATCACTTCGAATCCAGTCGGCCCAACACAGTTATGGCACTGGATTATCCCTCACAGCAGGTCGACCCCCTGATCGATAGCACATGGCGTATCTATGGTGCCAGTCGACATGGCCATGGCGAAGGCGGCAACGCATCATTTATCGATGGCTCAGCAAGGTTTGTTGCAGATCCGGGAAATATCATGGAGACATACAAACAACCTACCAACCCCGTCAGCTACAGCACCGGCAACGGAATGTACTACTACTACGTCTACCTGCTGGGCTGGACATACGACCAGTTTAAACAACAGTTCCCGCAAGAATAAGTTAGCAATCATGAATCTCATAAATATTTGTAGCAAAGCAACAGCTTTCATTTGCTTACTCGCGATAGCACACAACACCGCCGCATGGGGCCAGACAAAAGCCCAAGCGATCAAACCAACGATTACCGATATGGCGTACGGTTCACATGAACGCCAGAAGCTTGATTTCTTCAAAGCAACATCCGATCACCCCACGCCACTGATGGTCTTTATCCATGGCGGCGGCTGGCTCAATGGCGATAAACAAACATATGCACGGAAGAATCACAAAAATCTCTCCACCATTCTGCTCAACAAGGGAATTTCTGCAGCTTTTATCAACTATCGCTTATCGACAGACGCCATCCTCCCTGCACCAGTTATCGATGCAGCACGTGCCATCCAATTTTTGAGGGCCAAAGCATCTGAACTCAACATTGACCCCAAACGCATTGCAGCAGCAGGACAGTCTGCGGGCGGATGCACCAGCTTATGGCTTGCGACACACGACGATTTAGCTCAACCCAATTCCGATGATCCGATTGCAAGACAATCAACACGTTTGTGTGGTGCGTGGGTGACTTCTGCACAAACCACCATTGAGCCTGCAAGTATTAGAAAATGGATCGGCGAATTTGGCCTGAAGCATCACATGATCTGCAAAGCCGCTGGTTTTAAAAACAACAAAGACATGGATCAAAACTACGCAACAAAAGCCGATCTTTACCGTGAATTTTCACCCATCAACCATCTGACTGCAGATGACCCGCCAATGCTATTGTACTACGGCAGTGAATTGGACAAAAAGAGCGACGGTATCCACCATGCCCAACATGGCCTGCACTTTAAAAACAAGGCAGATCAGGTCAAAGCCAAATGCTACCTGAAACTGCCCAAGCATCGGGACATGTTTCCTAACGCTCCTAAATTGCCGACTTTCTTTGACGAGATTTTTAATTCGCCTCAAGAAACAAGCAATTAAATAAATATATAACCACACATAAACACCACCCTGCACTTTCACATACTTTGCCCCAGGCGTCGGCGAACATTTTTTCAATGGATTTTTCATGCATCGCATCAACATGGGCCAGCGTCCCAATCATAAACTAGATGGTCAATGGAGCCTGCTTCCCGATCCCATGCACCGCGGAACCGCACAGAAATGGTGGTCATCCACACGCAAGGAAGGCGAGTTCTTCCCTTCCTATGACGACGATGCGTTCTGGCCTACGCAAGTTCCCAGCGCGTTTAACCGCCTGCATCAAGAACTTGCCTACTATGAAGGGCAGGTTATTTACCTGCACCATTTTCAGGCTCAAACTGCTGAAAATAATCAACGGATCATGCTGCACTTTGAAGGTGTGGCTGACCGTTGCAAAGTCTTTCTAAACGGCATTTGGGTTGGCGAAAATGACGGCGGGTTTGTCCCATTTTCATTGGATATATCTCACGCCATTGAATCGAAAAATCGACTACTGGTTTATGTCGACAATACCCGCAGTGAACAAACTGTCCCAACCACCATGCATGACTGGTGGCATGACGGGGGCATCCATCGCCCGGTTCATCTGTATTATCTCCCAAAAACCTATCTCCGTGATGCAGCAGTAGAAACACGTATCGTTGACAAGCAAATTGAGATAACGCTCCGCTCTATTATTGCATCACCGCAATGCAACAAACAACACAATATCAAATGGAAACTTGTCAGCCGCCAAACCGGGCAAACACTCACCAAGCAATCACTCAACGCAACCACTGGCCGATGGGCACAACAGATTGTGCTACTTGATCGTGATACAGTTGAACTGTGGGACACGAAGCAACCCAACTTATATGACTTGATTATCGAAGTCGACCAGGATACATGGACTGACACCATTGGCTTACGTGAAATCGCCACGCAAAATGGTGATATCCTTCTCAATGGTATGCCAGCGATATTAAAAGGAATTTGCACATGGCATACTGATCCAATCTGTGGCAACTTTTCTTTCAGCGAGCAGACCAGCGAAAAAATCGTCGCTTTACTCAAAGATTTAAATTGCAATTTCGCCCGAGCCGGCCACCAACCACAAACAGCAGCATTCGTACGAGCCTGTGACGAAGTAGGCATTCTGCTTTGGATGGAAGTCCCCGCATACTGGCACCCAAATGTGCATAAGCCAGCACCAACACATACTGCAATTCATATGTTTAATGCGATGATCAGCCAATTCCGCAACTCGCCATCAGTCATCATCTGGTGCATTGGCAATGAGTGCTTGTACAACAATGCTCAGGAAGCACAATCCAATATCGGCTATTTCCTTGAGGCAGCAGATTTTCTGCATGAACATGACCCATCTCGTTTAGTTACCTATACCGGCGGGTTTGAAGGTTCAGCCAATCATGATCTGGAAATCATCTGCCCCGAAGCAGTCGTCGAAAAACTCGACATACTGAGTTTAAACAGTTACGCAGGGAGCACCGACGGGGTCCATTCCGACAAGCCTGACACTTTTGACGAACACCTCGAAAAACTCATCGCAGCCCAAGCCTATCATCGCCCGGTGATTCTTGCGGAAGTTGGCATTGATGCAGTGCGTGACTTAACGACATTAGACTATGGTGAACAACGACAAGAAGCATACTACGAAAAACTCGCTTCACTATTCGCTGACACAGTCCAAAAAGGATTCCTCCAAGGCATGGCACCATTCTGCCTAGCTGACTTTCATACCCCCATCAAGCTGGGCCGACACCAACAAGCGTACAATCGCAAGGGAATTGTAGATCAAAATCTTGTCCCCAAAAATGCTTATCAAATCCTCAAGACTTGTTACGCATATGAGTGAGTACCTTGCAAGCTCCTTCAGTTATAGACACTAACTTACCTCACGAGTTTTGCCACGTTATGTTGGTCAGCCTGTGTGTAGTAGGGTTGTTGAATCGAACTCGAAGACGATATGCCTATGCAGATATCAATCCAATTCACATACGCTCTGCTTCCCCTCCCAATCCGGCATCGCATTAACCACGCCATTAATGGCCAACAGTGCAGGATCGGTATAAAAGTTGGTGGTCAATTCGATCCGGCTATGCCGCATGGCGGTTTGGACCACACGGGGATGAACACCGGTGACGGCCAAGTGAGGCCAAAGGTGGTGCGGAGGGCGTGATTGGCGACGACTCGGCCACGGGAGTCGCTCTTTGCAATCCCCACAGCTTGGCAGTAGGCGTCGAAAACCCGGTGTGTCGAACAACAGTGCCTTGTATCCCTGCTTGCTGCGATGTTCCAAGTGTTGCCTGATCTTCTCAACCACATCAGCTCGTAAAGGCAGGCGACTCTCCTTGCCGTTCTTGGACTGGTTGGCGTAAAGTTCAAAGTACGGCGCGAGTTTGGCATCAAGGAACAATTGGCCAAATGTCAGGCTGCGGAGTTCGTTATGGCACAGGCCCGTGGACACAGCCATCAGATAAACAACGTGTGTTCCCGGTCCAGACGTTCGAGTTTCTTGAGGTGGGTATCTTGAGTTTAGCAAGGCCGCTTCGTAACAGGCATCCAGATTTTGCTGCGTATTGAACTCGTATTTCCAGGTTTGACGCCCCTTGCGCTTGGACTTGGGGATTTCAATTTTGCCTCGCCCCCATTCGGCGATGGGACGCAGCGTCGTCGCGTGAAGCAGGTTGACGACTTCCACAATCGCCAATGCTCTGCGGATGTGACGACGATGCGTTGTTCTCTGACAAGCCAGTTGCAGAAGGCATGCGTGGAGATAACGTATTCGTCGCGTGATTCAAGATACTTTGTCATGGTGTGTGCAATGAGGTTATCTTCTTTGAGATTGTCATAAAGTGGCTGATTGGGAACCTACCCAAGTACAGCAATCGGCACACCATGCTACTCACATGCAAGCCCGATCACCATCGCTTCTTTTGGTAATTTTGGTTTATCGGGCCGATTATTCCCACCCGCAATCACGAGCAACGCTTTGCCCGGATACAAAATCTGCTTGGGCTTGAGAATGTAAAGCCAATGTTGCTATGTCTTGTTTTTCTATGTCTGGCTGGTTAACTCAACGACGCTGACATCAACGGGCCCAACTGCTATTCCTGGACCACATGATACAGGTAGCTGGGATCTGATTTATGGACATAAGTTTTCAAATCAGTCCAACATGAATTCACCAAGCATATCTCAAATATTAATACAACAAAAACGTAAAACGTCTCGTTCCTACTGTCATATCATTGTAATAGCTTAACATAATTAACCTTCGACTCTCTTGAGGGTGTATTTTTAAAACAATGCTACAAATTTCCATACAAGATCGGAATAATATCGATAGGCTTCATCTCCAACAAACAATTCACAACACTGTGACACTCCTAAATCTCTGTATACCATTTGAAGCTGTGTCACAGCGTGGCGTGTAGCTTGAACATGGCACACATACACTAATCCGCAAATCCATGGCAGCTGCAAAAAGACTGACGGTTCCGCCACCTGAATTCCCGGTAATAGCGACTCTCAACATATCTGTATCATCTCGTGATTGAGCCCAAACGATCAAACGCATAACATCCCAAACGCGCCCTCCTAATAACGTACGACCATATAGCTGAGCGAGGTGCTGCCATTGATCGCATACAAATTTAAGGCCAGCATATTTTGCCTTTATCTCTCGGCTTCCTCAAAACGCTCTGGCTTCTGGAACAATGGCAAAATATCCTGCACGCATGCTTAGAGTGCGACATCCAGTTGCACGTCTTTTATTTCTATTTCTTCTTCGGGGTTCATGGAAATTCCAGAATAAATATATCGCCCGTGTTCATTATGACTGTGCGGCGTTAATGCAACAGGCCAACGTTTATATGGTTCTTTATCATCCGTTGTTGGTTTAAGTACAAAAACAGGGACATAATAATCACGTTCAGTTTGAACCAACCAATCTTCACGCAAATAATCTTTCTCACACGTTTCTTCAATCAAAATAGCTTCTTGATCATCGATACGGCAATTTGATATTCGATCAATCCCCATAAGTCGCTTTAGTTCGCCCGTAATCCAGACTGCCATAATTCAATATCAAGACAACCTCTATTCGAGTAAGACATTGGCAACGCACTAAGTTCAGTCGCAATTATTGACTATAATTATCCAACAATGCTTGATTCAATTTATTCATTGATCACTTCTGAATGGTCAGACGGTTGCTGTCTCAGCCTTCAAGCCATGCGATTCAGCCACGGCGTCATTCAACAGCACACCAGAATGTATGTTCAAGGCATTAAAAAACAACGAATCTTGTGAAGCCAAACAATCAAGACCTTGATTAGCCAATCGTATGACATATGAATGCGTTGCATGACACAGTGCTTGCGTACTTGTCCTGCCAACTGCACCGGGCATATTCGCAACACAATAATGCACAACACCATCGACTATGTATGTCGGTTCTTTATGCGTTGTCGGCCTCGTTGTTTCAACACATCCCCCCTGATCAACCCCGACATCTACAATCACAGCACCAGGCTTCATATTCTGTAGTAATGAACGCTCAATAAGAACTGGCGTTCGTCCTCCTGGAACAAGGACTGCACCGATAATCAAATCAGCTTGCATCGCTTTTTCTGCAATAATATGTGGGTCATTATATAAAGTACAAACATTGGGTGGCATTATGTCGGCCAAGTAACGAAGACGTTCAAGATTCACATCCATGATTGTCACACGTCCACCAAGCCCTGCAGCCATCCAGGCAGCTTGTGTTCCTACAACGCCACCTCCTAGAATTAGAACATCAGCGGGTTCAACACCTGGAACCCCACCGAGTAAAATCCCCCTCCCCTTCTGTGGTTTTTCAAGATACTTAGCGCCTTGCTGAATACTCATGCGTCCGGCGACTTCGCTCATTGGCGTGAGTAACGGCAAACGGCCCTGCTTATCTGTTAATGTTTCATATGCAACGGCAGTGATTCCTGATCGCAAACAGGCTTCAGTCAATTCAAGGCTGGATGCAAAATGAAAATATGTAAAGATGATCTGTCCCTGACGCATCATGTGCCATTCGGATTTGATCGGCTCTTTAACCTTTATAATCAGTTCAGATCGAGCAAACACCTCGTCAGGCTCATCTACCAAATGAGCTCCAGCAATAGTATACTGCTCATCATCGTAACCACTGCCAATTCCTGCTGTCTTTTCAACAAGCACTTGATGACCTTGTGAGCATAACTGCTCAACAGTAGCGGGTAACATCGCAATGCGGTATTCATCGCTTTTACATTCTTTGGGAATTCCAACTATCATCACAGACAACTTTCAAAAAAACAGTCTCATAAATCATCTTCACGTACTATGCTGTTGCAGAAACAAGTTCATCAACGCATACCAATGCCAAATCAACACATCCACGAACTGTTGTGGTGTAACAGACATACTTATCACCTAAAACAAATCGCGGGTGTGGATCAATGTGGTAATTCTGACCTTCGAAGCAGGGATATTGTGGATTGCGAGCAAAACAGACATCTTTGCCTGTTTGACCATTCAAAAACTTCACACTCGACGCACATCCTCGATAAAAAGACGCTTCATCCACACTATCACTGACTAAGTAGTTTCCGGCCTGATTCTGATGCGCATGCCAATGTTCACCTGGCCAAATATTCTCAACATGTTTTGAATCAATATCAACGCGCCAAACGCCAGGGTTTTCCTGATCACGTCCACGAATACAACAGACGTGCTGGCCAGCCGGATCCCACCATTCATGCGTCACAGCGGTTGGCTCAGAGAAAACCGGTTGAGGTTTCTGGCCACGCTTGATAATCCACAACCTATTGTTAAAAAAAGATCGAATACCCGTTAATGGATCAGTGTGAATTTCTTGGGCACATAGCATCAGATCAGCGTCTTTGGGATTAAATTGAGCATGGTTGTATTGCCGATCCCATCGATGCCAAATTTCAAAATCACCCTTGCCATTAAAAGGCATGGTCCCGAACCAGTATTGCAAACCAATCCTTGCATCAATAGCAAACCTCTGACCATCTGCTGAGCGTGTAAGATGTGTCACCAAACGCCCTGTTTCACGGTTATCAATTGCAGAAGCGGGTAATTCATAGACGCACTGCGGCATGGTTTTTTCTTCAGGTGATCGTCGCCATATCGCTCGCCCCGTTGTCCAATAGACATCAGCAGTCTGTGGATCAACATATGGCGAAGCTGCTTGAAATTGTGTATCTGGGAAATGACGAACCGTCTGATTTTGGAAATCTAGCACTGCTAATGTACGACCATACGCTCCACTTCCTGAAGGCGGAAAAGCGCAGTAGAACCACAGATAGTGTTCAGAAATATCTGTAGGATTATTGATGTAATAAAAACTCTGTTGTAGTGGCGCAACACGTTCTTTAAGTATGTAACTTGTCACCTTGGATGCATCATCGAGAATCGGAATAAAAAGCGGAGATTCTTTGCAATTCATAATAGTCTACTTCACTTAAGACGTGGATATGCTTGAGCATGCAACAAGTCAGCTACAGCACAAATCCAGATACAAAATATCACCTACATGAGGATTCTAAAGCTTGATTTTATAGATATGAACTTCGCTTTTTAAGATCTTTTCCTGCCACTTGCTGCTATCGATTTCCCGGCAGGTTTTCACTTGTTTATCCGACAACAAAACACGTTGAATCTTACTTACATTTTGTCCAATTTCAAACATCACTTCGCCTTCGCCGCTAGCATCGTTGACAGCGAAAATATAAAGTGTGTCTCCAATTTTTCTGGCAGTCCAATGCAGCCAGGCCTGATGACTTACACGTATCACCGGCAACTTTTCAATCGACAATAAAATATCTGAATAGTTTGCGACTTCTGCTGCCATAACCTTAACCGCGTCGAATTGCTTTTCAAAGCTATGTTTCTTGTCGCGTCTAAGTTGAGCCAATGAATAAAAAATCAATCCTGACGCATCATTGCAGATCGCCTGCCATGACATGCATCGCATTTCTTCGAGTGTGGGGGGACGACCTTCACGACCAAAAACGGTCCAATTAAAAATCTGTGGCACTGCCCAGACCGCTCTGGCATTGCGGACTGCATTCTGGGTTGCAAGCATATCCTCAGCAACTTTTGCCAATGGTTCTTCGGGAACAGGATAAGTATCGATTCCCATGACGTCGGCAGTATCCATGAGGGTTGGCATTTCAAACGGTTTATTGTGAAGACTCCATGCAGGATGATGTGGATCTTCTTCATTAAGCAGCTTGTAATGTGCTCGATGCTCAAGTAGACAATCGGGCCCCAATTCATCATTAACGTACCACGCTAACAATGCCGGATGATCACGCAGAGCTTTAACTCTTGATCGAATCGCTGGGACTTCATCATAAATGGACTGAATCTTTGTGGGGCTGTACCAGATTTTATTGAAGTAATTCTTGATCGAATAGATCACTTTCAAATTTGCTTCATGTGCAGCATCCATCTGCTTGCTGGACAACTCATCATATGACATAAAACAGTTAAATGCTGTACCTGCTAAATCCTTAACCGGTGCGTTACGAGTATAAACCCCAATCGGGAAGAACGGCTTGCCATCGAGAATTAGACGTCGGTGTTCGTCTATATGCACACGAAGTTGATCAAGACTTTCAGAGACACGATAGATTGATCTATGCTCTTGCCACAGAATCTGTTTTGTGTTTGCATGAATCATTTCAATGCGAACGTCATACTCCCCATTGACCAACTGTTTCAAATCCTCCGCAACCACCATCGTTCGTTTGTCTGATTCTTGATCGAAAGTGTAAATCCGATCAATCGCGACTGAGGTATTTTGACCACTCTTTAATATCTGAAGATGAATCTGGATATCTTTTAAACCAAGATTGAAATCTTCTGGCCAAACATTGGCTTCTAGGGAGATTTGTGATTGTTCATCCGTGATTCTGCTCTTATAGAAAGGCTTGAGTATATGCACTTCCATTGAAACCGGCCGCAACTGCACATCATCCCACCAGACACGTCCAGTAAACGACTTTCCAGACGAGCTGTTTTTTCGTACATAGCAGGTGAAAGTGCCATATCCCACATCTTGAGGAACAGCCCCAGTGTAAGCAATTAATTGCCACCAATCTCTCGTACCCTTTTGCCCGCCGGGATGAGGACCACCGGTAATGTATTTTTCATCATGGCCACTATACCCTAGTGCGATTGTAGCACCTGACTCGCGTACACCTTTAACATCCTCTGTCTTGATCCATGCTGACAATTCGTAGGATCGACCTGATGTCAATGGCACCTTCTGCGTCACCAGTTCATAGGTATCTGGGTTACTATTATCCCAATTCAGAGAATATTTTCCGGTAAGTGAAACGTCTGATGTGAATCGAAAAACCGAGCCTTCCTTCACAGACCACGCCTGTTGTTTATCAACACGTTCAAACGACGAATTGTCTAGAAGGTTAATTGGTGACCTTTCCTGTGCAAAAGCCAGGCCGGTTCCAAACAAAAATCCAACAAGCAGCACAACAAGAAGTAATCGATCAATAATTAGATTCATATTAATATCTTATATAAAATTAAGACAAAAGAATATCCCAAATGTAACACCTATTACATCACTGGCATTTTTCTTTGACATTGTTCAATAAGTCTAAAACAAGCTCATCTCATGAAGATTATCGTATAGATAACCACCTGATTTCAATTAACGTGATCGTCAAACAATGAGAAAATTGAATTCAATTCTACTTCTGAATCAATACTCGTCATTAGTTCAAAACTTGACTCTTCATCCACGTACATTTGTACACTGCCATCGGTTGACAGGTAGTTTGATCGTTTTCTACTTCCTGTATAGTGTGCCCAATTCTTATCCGTTGGTTTCCCATATGTTAAATCCGATGCAAATGCACTTTGACCCAACATGGACAATCTAACCATATAATGGTTAGCCCACGGTGTGTCTTTTAATACTTCTGGCAGATCCGACCGCAACCAATAGTTATATCCACCTGGTGTATTCACACCGTCATCCCAGAAGGATTCTGGTCTATATGTCCAGTAGTTGTTGTTTTGCAATGGACAGTAGTAGGTTCTCGCCTCTTTGTTGTAATCCTGAGCATAGAGGATGCCCAGATTGACCGGCAAATTCCCATGAGATTTCGACTTTAGAAAGTAAAAATAATAGACATTGTTTCGAGCGCTAATGGGCATATATTCCTTGTTATCCACTGTATAGGCTACTGCAGATTGCCCCATTCCACGTAAATTCGCCTTGCATTGTGTATCTCTGGCAGCTCGTCTGGCACTGGCAAGCGATGGCAATAGAATTGAGATCAGCAAAGCGATAATCGAAATCACAACTAGTAATTCGATCAACGTAAATGCAGACTGGTTGAAAATTGTTTTTTTAATTATTCGACTTTTCATCATTGACTCCGGTCTTATAAGGGAATCTAACGGTTTTGTGCAGTAGACAATCGATTTTCAATTAACATCCGTGTGATATTTAGCCTGCCCGAAACCTATTTGTGGAAGCCACATGCGCATTTTGTCAGGTGTACGATTCGCCCAACAGAAATATGGGATCGCCTGAACTTTCACTTCTGATACGTCTAAAACTTCGGGGCATTTCTCCTTGTTAAGATATAGATTTTTCTCCCATTGTGATCGCTCATGAAGATTCGCATTAAATTCAACAGTCATGATTCCACCAAGTAGATCAGGCTGCCAACGGGTTTTAAAGTCCGGGTCACAGGGAATTGCAATATCCTGCAGCTCCACACCTGCTGGACAGTCACATTGTTCAACGCAGTACAGTACTGGGCCTCTTTGAATCGCTACACAACCGCGTACCGCATCTATACGTGGATCGGCGATCATTAGAACAGGTTTCATGGCCAGCTTTAACTCCAGAGTGTCCCCTGCTTGCCATAAACGGTGGACATTGACATAACCTTCTTCTGGAGCAGATTCCAGTTTCTGTCCATTGAGAAACAAGTCAAACTCATCACACCAAGAGGGAATTCTCAGGCTCAGATTCCAGGGTATATCAGATTGGCAATTGACATTGATAGAGACATGTCCATCCCATGGATATTCGGTTTGTATATCCAGTTGAATATTGCCAATAGATCTTTTTTCAATTTGCACAGAACAGGATGCATACTGCTGAATTTGAATACCATCTTTACTCGTTGTCACAAGGTAGTGTGAAAGTGATGCAAGTAATCGCATGATATTAGGAGGACAGCAAGCCGTTTTATGCCAAATCTTACGACACCAAGGTGAGGAATGATCGTTTTTAGCCACTACGTTTTGCCCACGACTCATCAGAGGATTGACGTAGAAAAAGTGACGTCCATCAATACCACCTGCACTTAAAAACCCATTGTAGAGTGTCTGCTCAATAACATCTGCAAATCGTGCTTCGCCCGTGGCCAAGAGCATACGCCAGTTCCACATGATACTGCCGACTGCTGCACAGCTTTCACAATAACAGCGGTCCGTCGGCAACTCATAAGAATCACCAAAGACTTCCCTGTAATGTCGCTGGCCCAAGCCGCCTGTGATATAGACCTTACCACGGACCATATCATCCCACTGCATCATAAGCGTTTTGAGCAATCGAGTATCACCGGATTCCAGATACAGATCCGTGATACCGGCGACCAGATACATCTGCCGAACAGCATGTCCGACCAGAGTGGTTTGCTCTTCAATGGGAGCATGATTCTGGAACACCCACTGTTGGTCGAGTCCTTCGAATTGGTATTTCCCACGCTGCTTTAGGAAGAACTCTGCTAACTCCAGACAGTCATCGCGCCTGGTATAACGGTACAATTCGATTAATGCAGTTTCGATGCCGGGGTGGCCTGTGGTTCCCTCTTGTCGATTGACTCCAAAGAGGCCCACTATGTGATCGACCAGACGATTGGCAACATTCAAAAGTCTGTCATCCGCGGTTGCAGCATGATGTGCGATCGCTGCCTGGATTAGATGTCCGGCACAATAAAGTTCGTGTCCTTTGGCTAAGTCTTTCCAGCGACTGTCAGGTATTTGAACTTGATAGTAGCTCATCAGGTAACCGTCATCATCCTGAGCATTGACAATCAGATCGATCACCTGATCCAGCATGTCTTTGATTGTCTGATCTTCGGAAGTGGCAAGAAAATATGCTACAGCTTCAACCCACTTGTAAACATCGGAATCAGATGCCAGTCGTTGATGGTATTCCCCTATGACGGTCCGACCTGCCATACCAAGGTTATGCAGATTGCCACCTTCTGCGAGCATTTCAAAGCCATGTTTCAAACTGACCTGATGGTTGGTCATCATGCGTTGATGCCAAAGTCCTTGACGTAAACGCACCTGAGCACCGCTGATCGTTTTGAGTCTCGTAAAAGGGCTGACTGTGACATCAATTGGCCGGATGGATGCTTTTGCCTCGGGTCGTCCAATCATCTTCACAAGGGGTTCGTTTCCGCTTATATTAGCCATTACAAATTCGACCTTGAAAAATTAATATCTGTATAAAATTCTGTTATGAAACAACTATAGACCGACATGTCATCCAAACCAAGGGGACGGAGGCGCAGTAAATGGGCACAATTCCGACTAAATCAAAAAAAACACTCCTGATCCAACTCGTTCGCCCGATTCATGCTGCACGCGGGGGGTTATTCATATCTATGGGAAAAGGGATGCACGTACACCGTGTGCTGCCTTCATTTGAGTTGATCGTTATCCGCAGCGGAAAGCTCGGACTCTATGAGGAAAACAACGAATTTGATTTAAGTGCAGGTCAATCTCTGCTGCTGTGGCCTGATTGCAAGCATGGTGGCCTTTACCCATACGAGCCGGACCTCTCGTTTTACTGGATTCATTTTACATTACCTGAGCAACCCAAGAAGCTACAACAATCCACTGATGAAGATGGCCTGCAATTTCGAGTTAATCAATTATCCGAACCTGCCAGACCAGAGTATCAACGAGAATTGTTGCATCGATATTTAGACGAAAGAGAACGTGGCAATATTCACCCGGCCCAGGCGTCATTGCTGATGTCACAAATTCTATTTGAAACATCGCGTCAAGCTGAATTCACGAATATCAGTGAACACACCACATCGCTGGCAGGTCGTGTGGATTCATATATCGCTGCAAACTGCACCCATTCACTGAGCACCTCACAGATTGCCAAACAGATGGGGTATAACGAAGATTATCTTGGCCGCATTTTTCGCAATGCCTACAGAATCACCATTACAGAATCAATCCATCGGAATCAGATCAAACTTGCCAAGTCTTTGTTACAGAGCAGCAAAATGAATATCAGTGAAATTTCTGACCACTGCGGTTTTAGTGACGCACGGTACTTCCGGCGAATCTTTCGTCGCCTGGAAGCCATTTCACCAGCCATGTATCGAAAGATGAATTCCCGAATCCACATCAATCGCTACTAATATCAATGACATGGCAACCTGCCGCTTCCCACATGCATGACCCGTTATCGCGTTATCAAGGTTGCAAGATCCATCAGGTACACCCCACGAAAACCTTCGTGGATCGAATCAAATGTAACACGCTGCCCGAATCGGTCCCACCGAGGATGCAGATCACATCGTACAGGTGTAGGCAAATTGGAATCACTGGCAAAGTCGCCAAGATTGTGACGCAGCTTGTGAATCCTGTCATAGAGAATCAAAGTCCGCTCGTTTGTCTGCTTATCAGGATAAGTATCAGTAAGTAACCATCGACTGTCTTTGGGACACGAGCAATGCCCATCACCATCAAACTGACCTTGCCCTATTTGAGCCACATCTGGTGACTGATCGGTAAAAAGGTAATAGCCCCATTGTTTCTGGTTGGCGAATGCAACAATATGCTGACTGTCAACCCAGGTCATGTGACTGGTCATGACCTGATCGTTGAGAAGATATAGATTCTCACCATTAATATCAGTGGTAAACATGCGTGTCTGATGCGTGCCATCCTGTAGACGCCAACGATGCAGAAACACCAATCGTTTGCTGTCTGGAGAGAACAGCAGATGGTTGGTCCAATGCGGTCCACAGGCAAACGAATCATGCTTAGGTATCACATTAGCCAACCGATCAAGTGAAACGATCAAACGATGTTCGCCTGTCAACATGTCCATGATATAAATGCCATCATCCTTGGGATGGTTCTGGTCGGCATAGGAATCCGCAACACCTTCATAGCCATATCCCGGACGCTCGGTTGCAAGTCGTGAAAAGTTCGTCGAAGCTGCCCAACAGCCATCTGGCGACAGACAATACACAGGCAAGGGTATGGTCTTAATCGCCCCCTTGAAAATATCAGCGATCACAGAAACAAAGCGCCCGTTGCGACAATCGTTATAGATGTACTGCGTCGTATTGGATCCAGGCAACCACTGCAACATACATCCCTGCTGCCAACACCATGCGCGGGTTTGGGTCAAAGCCCGGTAGTTCATATCGGCATCTAAATCGATGACACCCAGTTCCAATTCATCATCTGCCGTGGGTTGGCGATCCATGAACTTTGCTTTATTGACCAACAGGTATCGACCGGTCAAATCGAACTGATATTTATCAAAATATCCAAAAAAATAGTGACCATCGTCAGGCGATGCACGCGTGGCTGTCAATGAATGTTTGTAAATACTAAAGCTCTTATCAGGCATGGAATCATTTCTGTAAAGATGCAAACATGGGTCAAACGAACAAAATAGATCCACGATCCACCCATTGAAAATCTATTTCGGTACGTCGGGCGACCTCTTTTTTCTCGATGAGATTTGATACCAATTGCACCACCCGTTCCGCCATGCAGTCAATTGGTACTCGCCACGCACTGGCAGCCATTTGAACGCCATGCTCCGCCCAATCGCGCAGACCGATGATGCTGAGCTTCTGAGGAACCGGACGATCCAATAATGCAGCCTGCTCAACAATGGCTTTAACTTCCAATGGGTGATAGGCAATCACAGCAGTCAATTCCGGATTTTCATGCAGATAGCCACGAGCAATCTGATCCACCATTGGCATGCCCTGCCCCACTGGTACCCATTGGCTGGTGACCAATCGCCATGAATCACGATAGCCCGGGACGTCAGACATCATCTGCTGATAGACGAGATCGCGTTGATCTGAAAAACGATAACCGATAAAACCGATTGCTTGATGACCATGTTCCCGCAATAGATTTATCGAATCGCTCATGGCTTTTTCATGGTTTTCTGTAAGTAATGGCGAGGACAGCAGGTCGTCGAAATAGCGGTTATCCAAACGTAGATGTGGAATCTCTGATTGCTCAAGTTGACGCATAGCCTGCAAACAATCTTCTGAATCGAACGTGGTCACAACAGTTGCTTTAATACCTCGACTTCGAATATCTGCAACCATATCTGTTTGACTAAAAAAATCTTTATCAAAGGGAATGAGCTTGATATCCAGTAGCAGTTTATCGAGTCCTGCGTACATCGCCTCAACTGTTTTAAGTGTCAAATGCTGCCGCCCACGCAAGTAGTAAAAGCCAATATTCCTGCGTTTTGGGGTAGCCTCGGGCGAGACAAATGTGCCGGCTCGGCGCCGACGGATGACCAAATTTTGATCCACGAGTAATCCCATGGCTTTGCCCACCGTGCCAATGTCCACTCCTGCCAATTGAGCCAGATCAATGGTGCTGGGCAGTTGATCACCGGGCATGACAATCTGCGTTTCGATCAATCGCTGGATCGCCTTAGCAAGCTGCATATACCGCGGTATGCCAGACGCCGAATCAATCGCATGGCGGATTGGGGTGAATTGTGGATTCATATCATTCATGACAATAGCAGCCTGTTTAATTTAGCTGACCATTCAAAGATGATGTCACTTTACATAACACGATCATCAAACGCCTGATCTGTTGCTTTTTGCTGATGATGAATTCCACCTTTGCCAATTAAATCGGACAAGGTTTCATGGCTCACCGGGATTAAATTCTTCTGATCGGGTTTGTTGGCCAGGTAGGATATCATGCGGTCAAAAAGCAATGCAGCAGCCGGATCATCCTTTTGCAGATTCAAGCCACAAACCAGTAAATGCCCCTTGCCAAGGGCATATTCAAACATCGCGGCTTTCGGAGTCACCGACTTGTAGGTGCTGACCACTTCCAAAATCGGTTTAAACGGCAAAGCAGAATCATTGAATATCACTGCACTGCCGTGTTCAAGCATGAATGCAAATTGCCAATCACAAAAGCCTTGGTGCGGAAAGTTTTCAAAAATGGGATGCGGGCCAATCACGGTCGCCAAGTCACCACTGGACCGACCGCATGCCGCGGGTTGAAACTTGGTTGCTTGCGATTCGAAGGGCTCACTACCGAGTAAAAGCACACTTCCACCTTGTTCAAGAAATGACAGATCATCCACACTTAACTGATTGCAGACACGGACACCATTGACGTGCTTATCCGTTTGTATGGCTGACTGAGTCGCGGGAAAAGCCCATACAGTCCATGTGTTTTGCCAAGACTCATTTTTACACATCAACGCCAATTCAATGTGAAATTCGCAGGCATGGGCCAATTGGGGCATTGTCAAATTCAGCTCACCTAGCGCGTGTATTTTCCCATGCTCCAGATATTGGAGTTGGCGTTTGCCGTTGAGATATTCTTTGCCTTGGTGATCGAGCAAACGCCATGTCAGCGTTGTGTCAGCATGATTGCAACCATCAAAATGCGAGAAGAAAACTGGCAGAGACAGCGTGGTGCCGCAGACCAGATTCCGTTGTCGGGGCAAGTCCAAAAGCAGAACGTTTGACGCATTAATCGCCTTAAAGGCTTTCAGATCATCACCGGGTTTGGGTTGGAAAAACTCATTGAGAATCCCGCAGCCATAGCCGACGCGATGCCAATGGGTATCTATGCCACCAAGGTAATCATAGCCTGTGATGTGATCGCACTGTCGTGCTGCTTCGAGTAAATGCTTGCGTGCCAAACTTGTCCAGGCGACAGAATTTTTCACATACAATGGGAGCCGATCGAGTAAGCCCACATCGTCAAGTTTCAGTCGAACATAGTCAAAGAGTGCCGTACCGATACGTGTATCGGTGTAGCGATCAGCCAGCGATAAATCCAGATAGGTTTCGAGAATACCCACTTCATGCGACAGACATGGTCGCTGATAAACTGTACTACGTCTACATAACTCCGATGCATCGGCAGCCATGCATTGATAACTCAGATACCCCCAGGCATATTGACCAAACACATCTGAGAACTCAGTCAATAAGTCAAGACGATGCGGGTTGTGTGTGAATGGCTCATCAACTTTTTCCTTGCCGATATCCTGTGTATTCCAGCCGTACTCGATGCCTCGCAAGGCTTCTTGAGGATTAAACAAGGTATCGGGTGCCTGCTTATGACAAAAATTGGCACGGAGACGCAACTGTTCAATCATAGCTTCATCGAGCAACTCTTCATTACCACAGCAGTAGATCACCACACAGGGATGCTTGCGACAGGCATGGAGAATATCGAGCCATTCCTTTTCGCCTGATCCGCGAGGGGATTCGACTTGGATGAGCATACCCAATTCGTCTGCAGCATGAAGGTAAGGTTCAGGTGGACACCATGTATGAAATCGCAGCCAATTGAAACCGAGTTCTTTCCATGCCTTGATACATTGACGGTAGTAGTCAATATCCATCGGCGGAGTACAAGTCTCTGGGAAGTAGGCATGTTCGGTAATGCCACGCAAGTAAATTGGCACATCGTTTAAACACACCCGCATACCATCGCGTGATAGTCGACGTTTGCCCCAGGCTTGTCGATGTTTATCCAACACCTTGTCCTGTGTGATAAGCTGCAAATGCAATTCGTAGATTTTGGGTGATTGATCGGACCAGGATTCCAAGGCGTTGGTTGGCATATCCCATAGATTGTCACCAACAGTGGCTGGATGTTTGCCATCCAATACTGCCTTGCCCGTCTGCGGTTCGATCACCTGCCAAGCAACATGCATTTCAGATAACTGCTGCGAATTGGATTGAACCTGCACATGCCAACGTGCGTTGTCAGATGTATTTTCCAGATAGACATCCGACACCCGAGCATGGTGAGCAATTTGCAACGTGACCGGTCCAGTGATCCCAGCACTACGTCCTTTGTAGCCACGGATGACACAACCCAACCGATCATCACGCATGTTGGAAATTGCTATCGTCAGTTCATTGCCCTGCGATTTAAACAGAGCAATATCCAACTGCATCTCAAAGGATGTGGAGTGTCCCAAGTGATGACCCACATATTGGCCGTTAAGCCAAACCCATGCCTCCATCACCACACCTGCAATTTGCAGCGTCACCCATTGCTCATCGATCGGTTCAACCAGATCAAACTGCCGACGGTACCACCCGGTCCCCAAAAGGTAAGGTAATGCCGCATCTGGTAATGGGTCACTTTCAAAATGGATCTCAGATCGGTACTCCGGATTCCACTGTGCGTGCTCGAATCCGGCAGAATTTACCAACGCTCCCAGATGATCATCCCAATAACCGGGCACTACCATGTAAACATCGAACATCACGTCCGGACATTTGGGACCGTCGGCAGATATCACTTCTGAAACACACTTGGGTGTGTATGCGAAATCCCATTCACCCGACAAATCAATTTCACTTGGATATTGTGGTTCATGCATCAACTTCAACTCAGATCGTCGTTATGTGTAACAAAACAAACACAATCCATAACCTGCTCTTTATAACCAAAATACCATATTATTACCATATTATTAAATTGCAACCGAGATTCATCAAAATGTTCCCCGATAGTTTTCTTGAGTAATGATGTGCCAATCAGACAAAAAATGAGTATATCAAAGACTTACCCGGCACCGAATTCGGTGACATGGATCAGAATTCACGTAAGACACAGTTTCAAAAGGTTTTGTGAATATTGTCCCTAGTGCCGATTCTGCTAGGTTCGGTTCCTTGGCCACGACGTTGTGCCGTGTGGCTTTCGGGTGGTTGTGGTTGCCGTGTATACCGTTTGTCTGCCTAACGTCCGTGTGGCCAAACTCGGCAACAAGACACCCCACACTCCCCATTTTCGTGTTCAACGCAACCGATTCGATAGCGATGCCAACCTGCCGGTGATTAAAATCACTAAGCACCTTCTTGCCGCGTAAGAACCCGACCAAAATTCGCATACCAATAAACAACACAATTGCTGCTACATGCGCGTTGCGTATTTTGCAAACGGAATTAGAGAAATCAGGCGTTTCAAAGAGGAGTAAAACGCGTCAAACCAGCGCAACAATCCACTGTGCCACGACATTAGGGCAATCAATAACTATCCAGAAAATCAAAGATGTTGTGAACTCTGGTTGAAGATGGAAGTGCTAATTCGTAATAGTGTTGGAATTCTCTTTTGGCGAACCATTTGGATGAACCGTCTGCATGCGTGATATTTATGCCAGTCCCGTGTACTGCCTGGATACGCGATTCGGTTCCAAAGGTATCAGCGTATAAAACGGTGTCCGTTGGCCAATCCAGCCATCGCGGCCAGGGGTGCTGCAAAGTTGCATCAGCATCCGTTCCCCAGACTTGAAATCGGACAACACCATCAATCTGCTCACGCGAACCATATGTGCCTCGCCCCCAGGTGTTCGTCCAGTAATTTGAAGCAGGATTCGGATCGGTCGGTAACCATTGGGACTCGGCAGGGCAATAGAAAATACCTGATGTCTTGACGTATCCCTGGTTCACTGGATAGGCCACCCCTGTATACGTGTCAAAGACCTTGAGCCGATAGTTGGCACCGATACTCCCGGCCACACCGAGCGGCACTTGGTCTTTGTTGTCTGTGGCAAAGGAACTTTGCATGACAAAAATCTGGTGATGGTTAGACAGACAGCCGGTCCGATGGGCGGCTTTTCGCGCGGCACTCAATGCTGGCAACAGAATCGACATCATCAACGACACGATTGAGATAACAACCAGTAGTTCAATTAAGGTAAACCCTTTTTTGTTGCAGATCGTATGCATGACATTCGCATCCAAGGGTTAATTTATTGGGTAAAATACATACCGTGACAAAGCATTATTTTATTTAGTATTGACGTTGAAAATTTAAATGTCAATGTTTTATTGCCAAAAAATACGAATATTTTGGTTATATAATCAAACCATGGAAATACCCCAATCCAAAACAAAGGTAAAATAAAGAAAATTATTTTACTATTTTACTTGAATTTATTTTACTTGTCGTCTAGGGTAAGATGGCAGTTAATCGGTTGGATCACAGATTTGAAGTTGTACCTTGCTTAAGGATTCGCGGTGTCATTTATTTCAACCATTGCCAAAGAAGCGGGTGTCTCAACCACGACGGTCTCGCTGGTCGCCAATAACAAAGGCAAGATTTCCAAAGCCACACGCCAGCGCGTCCAAAGCCTGTTGGATCGATATCAATTTCAACCCCGCTCTTCCAGAGTCGTCAAGGCCAAGGCCCCCACGCCATCCGCAGCCTTCAAACTGGGCACCATCTGCGTGGTCTGCCCGCAGATCTCGTCTGATGACGACGCGCCGGATGGTGTTTATCGTTACTGGTCACAGGCACTGCAAAAACAGATCATCAAAAAGGGTGGCAACTTCAGCTTTGTCACCGGAAACCTGCACGCCCAAAACAACCTGATCTTTCAACAAGGTCTGCAAGACGGATTGTTTGCTGGCATTATTCTCATGGGGGTCGAGGATGAAGACGGTTACGTCAATGCCGCACTGCGCAGCCGCGTGCCATTGGTGATTCTCAATCGACGTTCTCTTCATGGTGAATTCAGCACGGTCGGCCAGGACAACTTCGGGGGCGGTCGCCTGATCGCCAAGCATCTGATTGAACTAGGCCACCAGCGCATCGGCATGATTGCCCCGACAAGCCATTCGAAAATTTCACAATACACCCAGGCGCGGCAGGTAGGTTTTGAATTTGAACTCAAAACGCATGATCTGCTGCCAGCCTTCACGTTTGAACTCGCCCCCCTGGAACCGGATAAAACCATCCACGCCCTGGCCCCAAAAGTCCGTGACAGCAAAGCGACTGCGGTTTTCCTGTCAACGGATCTTCAGGCGATTCAATTTATTAAACAATGGGAAGCCATGGGACTGACCGTGCCTGGTGATCTTTCCATAGCCGGCTTTGACCATGCAGATGTCCAAACTGCAAGTGGTCTGAAGCTGACAACCATTGCCCACGACAGCCACGCGGTGGCTCAACGCGCGGTGTCCATGCTTGAAGATTTGAGTAACGGTCAAAGTGAGGCCATGTCCGAGGTCGTCCAGGTTTCCCTGGTCACCGGTGACACAACACAGCGTATCGACTTAACGTAGACAGAAACCTGCAGACGCAGTTCACTGCAAGTTTGATATCCACACCACTGACGATCCCGACAACTTTTACTTTGTCTCACACCCCGAGTATTCAAACCCGGAACACGGTGAGGGTGCGCACTGATTTTCCCAGCCCGTGCATGCCAGGGAATCATTGGCTATGGATGAGATGAATCCTCCCATTGAAAAGCTAAGGAACAACGCAATGACTTCACGCCTTGCCGCATTTGCCCTTGTCGTATTATCAACCTTGATACTGGCCCAGCAGGTCTGTGCTGCGGATGTAATTCGTCACCGTCAGGGTACCAGCAATGACTACGAAAACTGCTTCATCGCCAACACGCCTTTTTACCAACTGGCCATCGACAGCAACACCGGCAACGTGGTGAACCTGCACTACAGGGGATGGTCACGAAATGTGCTAGGCAGTACCTTGCCGGTCCTGGTCTGGGACTCCGTTGTGGAATCGGGGATCAGCGAGTTTCCCAAGCTGCCAGCCAGCCAGACAATTGAAATCGATGAGCCGGACAAGGTCGTGGTCTGCTTTTCAGCCAAAGGTGATTCGCCAAGCACGCGGAACCTGACACTTCAAAAGCGATACGAACTGCGAACAGACACGCCAGTCATCCACGTTCGTATCACGGCAGCCAACAGCGGCAGCCTCCAACGCCTGCAATACCGCACCTACAACGGTTTGCAAGTCAGCGATCACCCGGAAAACCAATACACGCTCTACCCCCGCCCCAACGGCGTGGTGCGATACGATGGCAAGCAACACCCCTATCCGGGCACACGTGATATCGCCGCTGTCAAGGATTTCACCGCACCCTGGATCGCAACTCTCAACGCCAACAATCAAGGTGTCATCTTCCTGACCGATCCATCACAGACGCTGCTCTTACGCAACATCCAGTTCTATCCAAGCATCGAGGTGACGTATCACGATACCGCCATCAAAACCAATGAGGCCTACGAAACCGAGTTTCACATCATCCCAACCCAGCAGCTTAAGCACATTGATTTTGTCTCACCACAATTACTCCTGGATGTCCAGCATGATGATCCAATCCGCATCAATGTCTGGGGACTTACCCAAAGCAAAAAAGTCTCAATGCGTGTTGACTGCGTCACGCAGGACGGTCGCGTGGCTAAAGAACTTGGCAAGCAGGTGCTGGACATTGATACCAACCAACCCGCATCGCTGATATTTGGCAGCACGGATTTAAAACCTGGAGCCTATGGACTGCGCGGGACGGTCGAAGATGCTGCTGGCAAACGCATCGGGACATTTGATGTACCGCACACCGTGGGCAAAACACAACAGACATACGCGGTCCAATCGCTGAGCCAATCACAAATGTCGGCCCCAAAAGCCCAGGCCATCACCACCAAACTTTACGAACAATCCCGCAAGTCGCGCAAGACCGACAATGCCCTGGTGGTTCGGCGGTGGTCGGAAAACACGTCCTACCATGTTGCCGAAGCGCTTAGTCAACGTCCCAACACCCATGTAAAAATCGCCACCTTTCTCCGAAGTGGGCTCAACAGTTCATCCAGAGATTTCCCGCTGGATCCCGAAGAATTCCTGAACCTCGATGCAATCTATCTTGTTGATGTCCCGACACACACGTTTTCCAAGTTGGATCTGATGAACCTCAAGGACTTCGTCAACGCAGGTGGTTTGCTGGTGGTGTTCACCGGGTCGGCTTCGGGCAACTCGTATGGGGGCAGTGAACTCGAAGATCTCCTGCCTGTCACGCATGATGATGCGAATCCCAAGCTCAGTTTTTCCCAATCCATTTTTTCCCTGAACCCCATGCCGACCTATCCGGTTGTGCCTGGTTCCAAGAGCAACCCGCTGCTTAAAGGGATGGATACCAAACTGCCTCAAAGCACGGTTTATCCAGCTAAAATCAAGCCCGGTTCCGAGGTGCTGCTAAGCGTCCGTCAAACCGATCAACCCAAAGCACAGCAACTCCAACCCATTCTCATCTCCAGGAAGATGGGGAACGGGCATGTGTACAGCTTTGCCATCCGCCCGGATCGCCGGGATTTGATCGACCCGTTGACCACCTGGCATGATTACCCGACTTTGATCAGGCGACTGATGGAAGACAACATGGGCCAATCCCTTTCACCCTTCACGGAACCGGCCAAGGAAAAGCCGTTACCCCTTGCGTATCTCAAACCCGTGATCCTGGAACACGACTTTAACTTCCGCACCGATGCCAAAGTCAAAAGGCAAGCCTTAAACGAATGGGCCATGGGGCGCGGGGATGTGTTTACGTGGGGTTCAACGGTCCCCCTGCCGGTCACCATCATCGCGCAAAAACCGATGACCCTGCGATTTGAAATGACGATCACCGATCCGCGGGGCAAAACCATTCACAGCTTCAAATCCCGCCAATTCAAAGTAAACGACCAACACACTCTCAATGACCAATGGCAGGCTCCTGCACTGGCGCGCGGGGCGTATCAGGTCACCGGAACACTACACAACGGCTCAACACAACTCGATACATTCACCGAAACGCTCTACTGCGAACCTGAGTCAGATTGGCGTGACTACTACCCCATCAACTTTTCCTACTTCGGTTATGGCGGTCGCGATGTGACCACCATCCAGCGCGGTGTCGAAGAAGTGAAAATCCTCAAGGACATGGGCTTTAACACCATCGGTTATGGCTATTTCACAGACGAAATTCTCAAAGCAGGCTTGTACATCTCCACTGCCAATGTCGTGAAAAATCTGGCATGGAGCCATCAATCCGACTTCTGGGATGAGATTAATGTGGATCGTTTCAAATCGATGTTGCATCGTAACTATTCGGTCTATCACCGCCGACCGCGCCTGGGCCTGATGCAGACCGATGATGAAACCACGCTGTTTCCCAATGACGGTCTGGGTAAGATCGACAAGGCGTTGTTCCGTGAAAAATACGGTTATGAGATGCCGACGGACCACAAAGATCCCAACTGGTATTTCGCCGCCAACTTCCGGGCTCAGGGGATGGCCAACGCCATGCGACAGGGCCGTCAACTCATCGACCAATACGCCCCTGTTGCGGGGATGACACGTGATCGGGCCATCTGTTTCCCAACGGTCCACCACCATCTGCCGCACCCGACATGGCAAGCGTTTCGAGATGGTCCCGGCGCGCCGCGATATGCCCTGGCAGAACGCTGGGCCGCTTCGGAGCCTTCACATATCGACCATACTCTGGCATGGACCTGGGCTGCCACGGACTACTCTGACACGAGACTGGGACTGATCCTGGGCATCATCCCCCAAGCCGGGCAGGAATGGAAAAGCGCCCTGGGTTTCTGGCTAGGTATCTGCCATGGTACGCAATTCCTCGAAGGCTACACTTGGGTCTCCACACACGGATACCTCGTCGACAGTCAAGAGCGCGTCGAGGTCTTGAGCAAAACACTTAATCAAATCAAAGAAATCGCCCCACTGTTCCTGCACTTAAACAAGCAACGATCCGGCATTGCCATGCTCTGCCCGTGGAAGACAAGTATGACATTGGATTCAACCAATCACCGCATGCACTGGCCCGAAGATTATGTCGTGCTCCGCGAGACGTTCGGGCAGGTGGATGTCGTCTTTGATGAACAACTCGAAACGTCGTTACCCAACCTGGACATGCTGGTGATCCCCCGAGCCAGCATCTCGGTTCATTCGCAAACCCAGCAGCGCCTTGCCGACTGGTCCCAAAGCGGTGGCCTGCTCATCGGTGCGCCGGATGTCGCATCGAAGAATGAAAAACGCCAGGTATCGACCATCCTTGCAGACTCGGCCATCATGCCTCGCCTGGATCTGAGACTGCCCAATGCCGACCAGAAAGTTCGGTATTTGGCGGATGGTCACGTCAAACTCATTGCCAAAAGTCAGAACCCTAAAATCGTCTGCAACCTGCACATGGCTGATCCGCAATTGCCCGACCGTGTCTTAACCGCGGTAAATCTTGATCGCGCGGAACAAAGCACCACGTTGACGTTGGTTTTGACTGATGCAAAGTACCAGGCGATTGACATGATCACCGGCAAGACGATCACCAGCAAGCAGAACGGCAATGTGCTCACAATCCCGATGACCATTGACGGCGCCTGGGGTCGTGTGATTCTCCTGTCCCCCACACCACCAACCAACGTGAAACTCAACGCGGTCGCAACTACCGACCAACTCACGTATACAGTTGAGGTGTTGGACAAAAACGCAAAGCATCTGGCCATGCCCATGGTCTGCAATATCACTGTCACCGATCCGCAAGGCAATGACCATTTTGAGTATGGCGGCCGCCTGGTCACCAAAGCTGGCAAACTCACGCGCACCTTACCCTTGCCGATTAACGAGCAGCAGGGAACCTGGACGGTCACGGTGACAGAAGGCACTTCGCAGTCACAAGCACAAACAACATTTCAAATCAAATAAGTTTCAAAGGAAGGCAATTCCATGAAAATCATCACACTATTCCAAATGTTTATCGTGCTGGCATTGAGTATGCCGGTTTTCGCGGGGCGTCCTCCACGTGCCGACCGAGTGTTTACTGATCACATGGTGCTCCAATGCGATCAACCGGTCCCGATCTGGGGCAAAGCCCGAGCCAATACCGATATCGTCGTGGTCCTCGGAGAATATCGCCAAGCGACTCAATCCGATGCAAACGGCTATTGGCGTGTGGTCTTTGATCCGATGCCAGCCAACAGCACGCCGCAGACGCTATTGATGACCGACCTTGGACTGGGGGGCGGTGACATGCAGCTCAATGATGTACTCGTCGGCGAAGTCTGGCTATGCACCGGTCAATCCAACATGTACCTTCGCATGCGTGAAGGACAGGTCAACGATGCAAAACAGATCATCCAGAATGCTGACCATCCGCTGATCCGCATGAGCTTTAACCACAAACCCTGGCAAGCTATCACCCCCCAAACCGTAACCAATCATTCGGCGGTTTCCTATCTCACCGCAATACAGTTACAGGATCAACTGAAAGTCCCCATCGGCATCATCACCCTCACAGCAGGTGGTCGCGCTTTACAGACCTGGTTTGACCTGGAAACATTCAACGCCGATCCTGCCAATGCCGATATTGTCGAGCATTGGAAACATGCCCCCAAAGTACCGAAAAAAAATCCGCTTTATCATCCATTTCTCAAACCAGGTTTAATGGATCAACAGTTCATGAAACCTGTGTATGGGTACGGGATACGCGGCGTATTGTGGTATCAGGGCGAAGCAGAAGCCGCACGCGATTGGGGCAAACGCTATTACCGACTCTTCCCGCAATTGATCGCCATTTGGCGAAAAACATGGGATAACCCCGACATGCCGTTTTACTGCGTGCAATTGCCTGCCTATGGCAAACCAACAGATGTCCCCGGTAAACCCAGCGCCTGGGCGGATGTCCGCGATGCCCAGGCCTTGAAGCTGCCGCATACCGGTTACGCGGTGACCTACGATGGCAGAGATACCGACCTGCACCCCAAGGACAAAAAGCTCATCGCTGATCGTCTGGCCAGACTCGTTCTCCAGGATTACTATTACAAGAACGTGGTGGGGATCAGCCCAAGCATTCAAAAAGTCACCCGCAATGGCGATCAACTCAAAGTCACATTCAATGATTTACCTTCCGGACTCAAAGCCGATAGCGACTCGGTTCGCGGCTTTGCCATCGGTAACGACCAGGGTCAATGGGTCTGGGCCAACGCCAGAATCGCCGGCAAGACCATCCTCATCGACACCGATCAAATGTCCGACGCGACCACCCTTCGCTATGCCTGGGCCGACAATCCACAGGCCAATCTCATGAGCCGGGAAGACCTGCCGGTAGCGCCTTACCAGGGGAAAATTCAATGAATGCCCCCAATGGTGCGAAGCTTGGGATTCGCGCGCTACATTTGGATTTAAAAGGTCTGCCGCCGACTGCGGATCGGTTGATGGCCTTGCCACGCATTGCGGCAGTTGGCGGATACAACGCCTTGCTGGTCGAATGGGAAGACGCTTTCCCGTGGGTATGTGATTCACGTTTCCGTTCCCCCACAGCCTACAGTCGCCACACGGTTCGTGAATTCGCACAAGCCGCATCGGACCAGGGCATCCAACTCATCCCACTGGTGCAATGCCTCGGACACATGGAAACACCGCTGCGCTATCACACACACCTGCGCGAAATACCGGATCGACCAGAAGTGCTAAACGTCACAGCTGACGGAGCGCAGCAACTCATTGAGGACATGATCGCCGATGTACTCGATGTACTGGATGATGTGAATTATTTTCATCTTGGCGGAGATGAAGCGCGGTGTTTGGGCGAGCATCCCGACACCGCCAAAGCCATCAAACAATCAAGCAAACAGCAGGTTTACCTGGAGCATATCACGCCGTTTTGCCAGACACTTTCCGCGCGTGGTATCCGGCCGATCCTCTGGCATGACATGATGTGCAACTGGTCGGACGACAGTTTAAAACAACTGGCATCCATGGCGGATTTGTGCGCGTGGCATTACCACGGTGATCCATCAGTTTCCGGCTTATGCACGCTTGACATCCTCAAGCGTTTTGATGACGCGGGGATCAAACTCTGGCTGGGTGCTGCATACAAAGGGGCCGACGGGGCAGATGCGGATTTACCCAATCCTGAAAAACGAATCGCCAACGTACAAGCATGGATGAAGCTTCATGAGCAAATCCCTTTTGTCGGTGGCGTGGCAACAGGCTGGAGCCGACATGCGACACCGGGCATGCAAAACGAACCAATCGATGCGGCGCTGGATGTGATGCTGGCGGTGGGATGGACGTTGCGTGATGGCCAGGTTCCACCGCTTTTAAGATGTGTCCAAGCGCTGGAGTCCATCGGTGAAGAACAGTTGTTTACCGACTGCAAGCAGGTCATGACCCAACTGGCAGACAGCCGGCGAGCGGCATGGCATATGGTGGTCCAGATTCATCAACAGTTGGCCATGGAGTCCGTTTGCCCAGAAAAACAGGGATCGCGCATCCTGCCGACCATCACCGGTTACCTGGACAACTACATTGCCGATGTCCAACGTGACGGGCTTGCAATGAAACAAATCTTTGATGGATTGATCGACGCATGCTGGCTGGATGAATACCTGCAAGTGCGAACGCAATCACTCATCCATGCCCGAGAAGACCTCAACGAGCGTCTGAGGAAACATCTGCAATGACCCAACAACAGCCCAGAATCATTCTCATTACCGATCCTGACTGTGAAAATGCATTGAAGTGGCTTGACCGACATGACTGGTGTCGGGGGGTGATTGTCCCGCTGAACACTTCGGCTGAAGGTTTTGAATCGCTGTTGCACCGGCCGTGGGAAATCATCTGTCAAATGCCTGGACATCAGCAGACTCTTGCGTATCAGTATGAATGTCTGAACCAGCCGTTGCCGGATATCAAAACATTATTGCATCGCGCCAGTCAAACACTGGGCGATCGCATGCACTGGCTTGGACTTGTTGAAGAAGACTCCAGTGGCGTGGCATTCCCGCAGGCACTATTGCGAGAAAAGCCTTCAACACATGCCCAGGCATATGCCATGCTCAAGCAACGTTTGGCTGAAGCATTGCAACCGGCTGCGGACTTACCCGATTTACCCTTGTCTGCAACGGTGGGGTTTGCCATGAACCTTCATGCTCATGCTGCCATGGGTGTATCGCATTTGACACTTGAACGGACGAATGATGATGTCGATGATTTGCAGACCGGCATTGCGTTTTGTCGCGGAGCGGCACGCCAGTACCAGGTTCCAACCTGGGGGATTGATTTTTCACTATGGTGGGGAGCCATTGTCGGGCCTGGTTATCTGGTCCAGAAACTCCCAGCATCGTTTCATCGGCGTAATCTCTTTGTTTCAGCATTTTCCGGCGCCGGGGCATTGATCATGGAAGGGATGGCACGCGGTCAAGACTGCGTCAATCCGGACAATCCACCCGCTGTCGCCCAAGCGGTTCAGGAAGTCGGCACGTTCTTTGGAGACTTTGATCCGGGCAAGGTTCAGACCCCCGTGGCGGTCATGCTCCCCGAAGATCACGGTTGGATGACACGTCCTTACTGGCAGGGAACGCGCACGATGTGTTCCTATGCCCATGTCCCCTGCCGTCCCGGTGACCGTGGGATCGACGGTTTTTTCAACACGGCATTTCCCGGTAGCCCCTGCGCCATGGATCCCTTCCCATTTGGCAGCTACCAAAGCAATGATCCGCCTGCCACACCGTTTGGTCTTTCATGCGTCGGTCCGGATTTTGCGCCAACCCCTGGCGATCTTTTTGATGCGCATCCCTATATTCCTTTTGGTCGATTTCATGATCGAGCGCAGGCCAAGGCTGCGTTCTCCCAACACAATATCGACCCTGCTCCCTATCGCCCGATGGCCACATCGCGATGGGGAGACATCTTCGATGTGTTGACAACGGACGTCAGCCTGGACTTACTCAACGACTACCCGGTAATCGTGCTATTGGGGGGCATCGAATTAACCGACGAACTGACCACGACATTGATGCGTTATGTCAACGCGGGGGGAAGATTGATTTTGTCCGCAGGTGTTGCCACGCCGCAACACAGCCAACTCATTGGAATGGAGATTGAACCGGAACTGTGGATGGGTCGGGCATGGTCGTGGGATGGTGGATCGCAAGTCCATGAGCCTTTCCGGTATCTTCCGGCAAAGCTGTACCCACAAACTCTGTGCATGGCACAGACGAATTGTGGTCAGCCGCTTGTGGTCTGCCATCCCATCGGCCGAGGTCAGGTTTGGACCACAACCGTCCCATGGTTCCAAGGCGTTGGGACTGATCATCTTGATTTATGCGTGCATTTGTGGGACCACGTGATCCGCCAGGTTCAACCGGTGATTGTCAAAGGCCTGCCGGTGCAATGGGTCACCGCATGCGTTGATGATGCGACGCATGTCCTGATCGTCAATCACGACCCAATAACCTGGCAAGGTTGCGTGACAGCCAATCATGATCTGCGTGCAGCAAGAAGTCTATTGGACAATCAACCGTTAAAAATCGAAAACAACCAAATCGCCTTGAGCATCCCCGCATACGATCTGGCGATCATCAGGATGCAATGACGCAAACATGTCATCGTAAATGGCAATGAAACAAGCACGTTTAAACATTGATTTGATGTTTCCCAGGATCGAGTGGGAGAATCTCTGATTTGCCGTGCAATTTCAGCATGCCCCGGCAACCCGGTGGGATCAGGACATTCAGAATCTTGCCCTGCTCATTGGTTTGCCAATTGATGGCGATCTCCCCCCAGCGACTTTGCCAATGCGCTTCGAGTGTCTGTAATGGCAAATGCACCGCCGGATGCAGATCAAACACCGGCTGGGGACCGGGTTGGATTTGGATCCCCACAAGGCGCTGTAGCAGCCATGTTCCGATACCAATCATGCCGGTGTGGTTATGTGCGTTCATGGCTTCTTCAATGCGATAATCCCAACACTCCCACAGTGTCGTCGCGTCGTGCTTGTGCATGAAACCATAGCCTGGATATGTATCACGCTGTAACCACTTCCAGACAATATCATCACGCCCAAAATCACTGAGAACCATGGGCAGATGTTCGGTACAACCAATCCCGGTGGTCACGAACGGCCCCTCTCCGCGTGCGTGCATCAGATCGAAAACCAGGCTGTCGAAGACGTCCTGGCTAATTTCCGAATCAGCCAATCCAAAGCGTAAAGCAAAGACCTGGTTGGATTGCGCGTAAGTCTGCCCTCCGCTGCCCCCGAAGCTGCCCGATCCAGGTTTGGACCAACGGTTGTGCGCTGCCATTGCCATGCGATCAGCGATCTGGGTGTAACGCGTGCTGTCCTCACCCAAAACCTCAGCAGCCTGAGCAACCTTGCGCAACACATCCAGGGCTGCTGCGTTATCAGAAAGTTGATTGTTCTGTTTACCAATGCACAGCCATTCCAAAGGATGCAGTGAAAAGCCAACAGGTAACAGGTCGTCTTTGAGATTGGCAATCAAAAAGTCAGCGTACCGGCACATGTGCGTAAACGCGCGCTTAAGCAGAGAACGGTCCCCGTAATATTCATAAATCACCCAAGGCAGTAACACGATCGCTCTCTGCCAACCGACACTTCGGGAAGCAAACCAGAACGGTGCCATGTCCCCACGCAGGCTGCCGTCATCCTGCTGATTATCAATGATGTCGGTAAACCATTTGCGTGCCATGGCAACCATGTCATAGTGCAAAAGCCCCGCCTTAAAACCGGTAAAGCCATCCATGAGCCAGCCACGGCGTTCACCGCGCGCACAGACATCGGTCATCACACTCATGGCATTGCTGCGAACTGTCCATTGCACTGCATTAAGCAGCCAATTGATTCGGTCATCACTTGTGGTCACGGTTCCGATCTGCTCAAGGTCGGTATGAACAACCACACCTTCGATGGAATCCAAATCGATCTGATCGACCGGTCCCTGGATTTGAGCATAACGCAACCCATGATGTACAAATCGCGGCTCAACGGTCTCACCTGCTATCCCTGCTAACAAGAAGGTGTCGGTCTGTTTGGCAGTGCGCTGGGTGTTGGGGTTTAACCGTCCGTCGGGGTGCAGCAATTCGGCATGCCGCATGGTCATGCGTGTGCCTTTGGAGGCGTTGGCTTTGAAGCGCAGATGACCGGTGTAGTTCTGCCCCAAGTCAACCGACAACAGCGTGTCTGAAAGACGTTTGATGCTCACGGGTTTGAGCGTGCGAATTTCACGCACCGGTGGCAATTGCGTCGGCACCAGTTGGCCGGGAACAGTTTTGACTGTTTGCAATTGATCATCAGGCCCTGCATCCTCTGTCGCATCCACCAACTTTGCTGACTGCCAATCTTCATTGCCAGCACCCGCTTCACACCAACCACTGGCCAGCCAACCCAGATCAAGGGCGACGCCGTCAAAGAATTGGCGAGTGCTTTGATTTTCATCTGCAATCAACGGACCATGCGCTGCCTGCCAGGTTTCATTGGTCGACAGGATTTCACGACGGCCGTCCGCGTACTCAAGGACAATCTCCGCCAACGCCTGGTTGGATCGCTGAGCCCAGGGCTTATCGTCATGTCGCCACCAACCGTTGGCCAGCAGGAACCCAACACAATGCGCACCACCACGGTTTAGCTGCTCCGTCAGATCGATGGTTTCGTACTCGACCCGGCGATCAAACTCGGTAAACGATGGGGCCAGGATTGCTGCTGAAACCTTGACACCGTTACAAAAAAATTCGTAATACCCCAATCCTGAAACATATGCGCGCGCTCGAACCAGGTCCTTATCCACCTTCAATACCCGGCGCAAAGCCCCGCCACCGGTGATCCATTTTGCGGTGATTTTGTCAGGTGCCATCACACCAGTTTCGAAGGTCGCCCACGAACTCCAGTCACTGCATTGCTCCTCGTCGTTGTACACCCGCACGCGCCAACGATAATCACTGCGACTTGCTAGTGTTTGACCTGCATAGCGAACCGCATGGCCGATACGTCTGTCGAGTTTACCCGAACGCCAGACCGGTATACGCCTGCCGTCGGGCATTAAACGATCCACCTGAATCTCACAGGCTTTCTGGCATTGCCCCTGACAATCAGCAGCCAGCGCCCAGGAAAATTCAGGATCAGGTACGACAATCCCACGTGTTGCAATGAGGCTTTCGGTTTTAAGGCGATACGTTTTAATCATAAGATTTTCCAGCCTGATCCCTGAATTTCTGAAATGGTATCATTGATATTACAAAGCAGCTTCCAGTATTTATCCATAATTGCCATACTTATCGAGTAATTCAATGATCCACTGATACGTCTGCCAACTGACATCCGGCGGGACTGAATGATCAGAGTGATAGGCATAACCATGATGAGTCATGCCGGCGGCAAGCTTGCTGCGGACTTCTTCTTCCACTTCGTCCCTGTCATTGCGACTGGCGACGGTCATGTCGATGTTACCAAAAAAGGACAGGTTCTCTCCGTACCGCGGCGCCAGATCGCGTACATCCATGTTGGCCTTGGCTTCCATGGGTTGAAGACAATCAAAACCGTTTTCAACAAAGCTCTCCAATAAAGGCCGGACATCACCATCGGTGTGATAGATCAATTTAATCCCTTTTTCATGGGCAAAACTCACCAGGCGTTGATGGTCGGGCTGAATCAACTGTCGGTACATGGCAGGCGAAAAAAACGGACCACTGTTGTAACCCACATCACCAAAAAGCCACATCGCATCAGCATGCAATCCGGTGTTAAGGAGTATCTGCCATTCACCAATGATCAGGTCCGTATACGTCGCGGACATGTCAATCACCCAATCCGGATCATCGGCCATGGCCATCAATAGCACTTCGTCGCCAATGAGTTGTCGCATGGCCTCAAAAGATTCGATGCCACAGATGGTGCAGAAGCGTTCGTCTTGATCCTGTTGCTTCCAACGCTCAAGGCGCTCACGCTGACCGGCAGCGATACTTGGCTCTGCTAAGAGCAATGCCGGTTTGTAGATCTCACGCCACTTGACAGCACTGTCACATTCAAAGCCGATATGCTCAGGAGTTCCCCATTTGTCTTTCCAAAGGCGTTTGATCTGACCCATGGAATCCTTGATCACCTTTGTTGTTTCGTCCTCTTCGATCACCTGTTCCTGGCCGGGAAACGGGCAAGGCCAGACAAAACCAATTTGTGCCACGTCGCTTCCCAACACCTTTAACGCGACATCACCATCACCGCTAAACCCCTCCTTGTTCCAACGGGCAATGGTTTCCGGCCAGAACCCGTCGTGACGTGGGATGCGATCGTGATCCTGCCTTTGAAGCATGCGTGTCATGCGCTGGCGGCTGGTGAGTTGGGTAACCGATGATGTGGAGTTGGACATGTTTTTGCCTTAAAAAAACAGTGTGTCACGACTCCCAACGAGCAGTGACTGGACGATATAAATGTTCACGACGTAACAGTGAAAAAGCGGATGCACTGGTAAGAACCTGCTCTGGTCGCTGACGACTGCGCACCAGAAAATCAGCCTCCGGTGGATAACAGGCAGGCGGAATATATTGCGGGTCGTCAGCATTTTCACCACGTGGCAGCAACTCATCAGCCAAACGGGTGATCGGCGCATTGGTCGGCAATGTTGCACTTTGATATCGCAAGTCCATCGACCAACGTACCCCTTGAGTCTTGTTCTCAAAGCTGACATGCGGCGTGCGATTGTGCAGCAGCAACACCCCACCCTTGGGAACCGGGCAACACACCGGCTTGTGTTCAGTAGGCAGATGCGCTTCATCAATCACCAGGTAACCGGCGTCGGCATCTTTACGATGCGGCAACACCTTGCCTTGATGGGCACGCGGGATCACCCACAAACAACCATTGTCCGCATGCGTGTCCACCAAAGGAATCCAGACCGTCAGCACAAGCCCGTTATCACAGAACGGCTCAAAGTAACCCGAGTCCTGATGCCAGGGGACCGCGCCGTAGTTGTAATGCGGTATCTTGGGACGCAGACGGTAAACACTCGACGCAATGATCTCCGGCCCGGCAAACGCTTCGACCATGTCCAGCAGATTCGGATTGCATATCAGATTAAAAAATGCAGGACCACTTAAGGTACCATTCCAAATGGACCGCGCAACACTGTCACTATGACGACTGATGCAGGCAAGGCGACGCTCAAAGTCCTGGTCCTGGTACATCTCGGGGAGTTCGCCCTTGGCGTAAAGTTCGCGAGCCTGTCGATCCACTTGCTCCTGAATTTCGGCAATGACCGGATCCAAGTCAGTCGGATCAAAAATATTTTCAAGCACCAGATAGCCTTCATCGAAAAAGGCTTGTTTCTGAGCGAGTGACAGGGTCGGACCGGCGGGTGACTTCTGCATCATTCATCTCCATTGATTAGTGGTCTATATTGACTTTCACGATAAGGTGTGAAGAATTTAATTATTCATTGAAATGCCAAAATTACAATTGGAAAGAATGGTGTATTAGTGGTCAATATTGAAACTCATCCAGCATTGGGGAATTGCTGCATCAATTTGGAGATCCCACCACAAATCGCCTTTGCAGCGGCCTCCAAACATGGCATGCACAGCCGCCAGGACAGCTATGTGCTGCCGACTCTCTGGGCGATTCATCTTTATCTCGATCCGGCAAAGCTGAACGTAATGGGGCAGAATTTTATATTGCGCCCCGGGGACGTGAGTTTGACGCCACAGGCTCAAATGTCGACATACAACTGGCCTAACCCCTGCCGTCTGTTGTGTGCCCATTTTCATGTTGACAGGAAAAAGCAGAGCATCGATCAATCATTGCCCCTGGTAATATCAGTGTCTGACGACCTTGGGCGATGGAGAGATCACATGGAAACAGTCATCGCAGCAGGCCATACCGCCAAAGCTTCGGCTATCTTGTGGACGTTACTCTGGGAATTGCATGATAGAAGCGCCCGCCAAAACCCAATGAACGATCCAATCCTCGAACGGGCCAAGCAATGGGTTGAGTTACACCTGGACCAGCAATTTCACATCACCGAATTGGCAAAGTCAATCGGCATCTCGCAAGCCTATCTCGGCCGATTGTTTCGCAAACATCATCAATGTTCGATCATCTCTTACGTGCAGACACGGCGCGCCCAACGCGCTCGTCACCTACTTGAACACACGACCCAACCCGCCAAAGTCATTGCCTCACAAATCGGCCTGCCGGATCTTCAAAGACTCAACAAACTCCTTCGCCAAGTCTATGGCCACGGACCGCGATGGTTCAGATAAACCGTCAATCCCCGCCCCCGTGTCGAATTCGGTGTCAGGAAAACCGCACCGGGGCCAGAAATGGTGCCAAACGTCAGTCTGGGATAGGCGTTTGCTGTCAATTGCAAACGTCCACAACCGAATATCCTTGACCAAGCAATACCTCAGCTTCGCGGAGCTTGCCAATGATCTATTCTGAGGAATGGCGAATTCAAGCCATGGAGACCTGCCATTCAAATTGCGGCCAAGACCAAGAGATTCTCGCATAAATTCTTGGACTTGGTTTGAGGGGGCAGAACATAGCAGTACCCTTGATATTTCATTGAAATTTTTCCACTAAAATGCAATCTCGATGAGCACCCTCCCAGCGAATTTTAAGCTGCGCCTGCAATAAAACTGATGCATTATTCACACCAGACGTTTCTGGCTCAGCATACAGCTCAATCCAGTTACTTGTCTGATTAATATTCGTACTAAGTAATAGATTGTCAATCTGGTTAGCTGACGCATTGCATACAGCTGGTGTACCGATTGTTGTTGCCACTGGACTACATGAGATTGTTTGTGAATTGTGTCGATTAGCTACATTGAAATTAGAGGAAAAGCTATTACACGATGGCGAGCCGATCCCGCCGCCAATAGCATTAGATAAGGTGCCAGACAATTGTATCGATGCGGTAAATGCCCCGAGATTAGTAATGTACGTAGGCATGTGTATTCGTGCAATCTCAACAGATTGACCATTTTGCCCGACATTCATTCTAATATCAGTTGTCAAACAATGATCACTCACTTTTAGCGACTGATTCTTAAAGTGAAATGTACTATACGTTGTCTGTCGCAAAATGCGTTTATCAGACAATGTTGTCATATTGAGTGGAAGGTCTGTTTTAAACTCACAATTTTTCAGCGTAAATGGCATCGCTTCATTGTTATTGCCATCAAAACGTTTACAAGCAATCAAGGGTCGATCTTGATATAGCGAAGAAACACGCATCTGAACATTTCGTAACTGATAATTACCCCCATCATCGAAAAGATATATTACAGGTAATGAAGTCTCAACAGGTGCCAATCGAATATTTAAATCAGCTTCAGTAAAATCGCGGCGATTAAGAAGATACCCCTCACATCCTTCAACTCCACCAAAATGCATGAACTGACTGACATTCCAATTTTCAACGGCATAAACATAATCACCAGTCTGAGCGCCAGTTGTTGATATGCGTTTTTGCATAAAACAATGCCCCAGATCAACCGTTGCAGCGGAATTAATCAATACGCATGGTGAGAAATAATCATAGGATATTAATCTACCCAACCCAGAAATTCTAAACACAGTATTGGAAGCATTCTGAGCTAGTTGAATGCCGACATCTGAAGAAAAAGTTAACGTATCAAGACCAGAAAAATCTCCTTTGGTACGTGTACACGAATCAGTCCATGTGATGATCAAGGGAAGATTAGCCCATATCTGAATATTGTGCCAACGTGTCTCTTCAGCTGCGAGATTGACAAAACCAATTGTCCCAAAGCTATTATTAGAATCTTTATTTGACCCCATATCAATAAACACATTTTCATGATACTGATCACCAGCCCAATAACTGGTCCCCTGAGTGCCACGAGCTTGAAGAATACCAATATCTGAGGCATCTGTTGTTGTACCACGTAAAATAGCAATATTTTTCAGGTATACACCATCAACATTAGTTGTTTCAATAACACAATTGCCAACCCCAGTATTTCCGATTAGGCGACCACCTTTTTTATATTGCGTTGATCTAACGTTAGACTGAAAAACCATGTCAGCTAGAATATTGTCATGCCCTGCAGGTGTTAGATTGATTGTAGAATCAACATTATATGCTTCTGCCTGAAGAGTAACACTGCGACATCCCTGGGATGCAAGGTCAATTGCCTTATTGATTGCTCCAGACCAGTCAAAACTTTCGTTATCATATTCACCATTAAAAAAACCATTCTGGATATATTGTTGGTGTTATAAATTTTCCTGACACACTTCCTGGCCCATCAAAAATCTGATACGAATCGGCCTGTACACTGCCATTAATCGTCAGCAATACCCCAGAATTAATATATAGTTTACCTGGAGAGTTAAATATTAATGACACGTTGCTGGGCACGATGAGATTTGCAGTGACTGTTGTTTGATCGACAATACGCAACGTCACTTGATTTGCTCCTGAAGCTGCAACCGCTTCTGAGAGTGTTGAATAGTCCCCTGGCACCTGATAGGGATACGTATTTGCTGCAAGAGATGGGGTAAAAAACAAACCTGTTAGTAGAACATGTGCAAAAATGAACCTATAGCTACGCTGGTCAATTAATAACATTTCGTATCTCCAGTTGGTGGTATATACATAAGACAACATGTCTTTAATAAAGACATGACAAGACATCATCAATCTCTAATCGATGAAAAGTATTTAGGACATACAACACAGAACGAACAAGCTTAATAACTATTCAAGAAACAGCCAGCCAAATCTATCCGGATTATGTGGATGCGGGAGATTAAGCTGCGGGTCAGACCAGATACTAAATTGATTTTTCCCACCTCGATCCCAACGTGCGAAGTTGGCACGTATTTTTTTTGGCATCGACAAATTGCCTTGATCCAGTTGCCTGAGAAGTGGTATCAATGATGAAAAAGGAATCGCAATTTCAACACGGTAACCTTTTTTGCCAAATGCTGTTTTAGGGAATGTAAAAACCCTGGCATGAGATGTAAAACGGTAATTGATCCAATCAGAATGACGATAATAAAAATCAGCCATCGTTCCTATTGGATTAATTTCAAGACAAGCTGTATCCGCCAAACGAACATCTGGGGCCCCTAAAAGAATCTCCACGCAGTCATCTCTGAAAGTCTGATCGTCTGATTCACTCTTGGTAGCAATGACAAGATCGTCTTCACAATCAAAAGCAAGATATAGCATCTTTCCATCATGCAAAAAACTCACACGCGTGTTTGCTACTAACGATTTTGTGCTGGTTTTCGGATAATACTCTAAAATGACATGAGAGGATTTATCCCAATAGGAATCAATCGTTTCACCGTCTAATTTTAGAGGCCGGTCTATTTTGGGAATACTCACACATGGCAGTGTATCAGGTTGCTGTGCGATCCCAATAGAACACGAAATCATCAGCATGATGACGATTACACACTTTAGGTTCATCTGAGATTCACTTTCGCATTTGCACCATAGATGACTGTATCACGAGACAAGCGCGAAACCTGAGGTGCAATGTTCAAATGATGTTTAGGCAGATTAGTAAATATCTCGGTATTAATCAGTGCACTTTCGCCGTCCGATTGATCCGTAAGGCCCGCGGTTGGTGCTATGTCATCAACCTGGCCTTGTTTGACATCTTGCTGCCAATCATCATTATGTTTTGCTTTACCAGATTGAAATAATGTTAGTAAAGGCCGATTAGAATTAGCTTCCAATTGAAATTTCAAAGTTGAGTTGACCACTTTTGCATCAGATCCCATTTTTAACAATGACTCATTGACAGTAGTGATATTGCCAAAAGTTACCGTAGCATTGGCGTTGATCAATTGACCATGAAGTTTCATGAATGTCGCCAAACTTTCTACGACACCGCTGTAATTCAAACTGACCAACGAGCCATACACTTCAAAAGCATGAGCAGGACTCTTTGCACCTGGACTACCTCCAATGTATGTATTTTCAAACCGTATGGTATTGGCACAATTGGTTGTCACTGCAGGTGCTCGCCTTCCTATTGCATTAAGAAAACATTCACCCGAAAAAGTGGTCATTCCAAGCGAGTGCACATTGAGTAAATCCAGCATGGGATGCTTGTATTCCATGCCCAGTGGATCGCTGGGCTGATTATTGAATGCCGTGAGAATAACTGGACGATTGGCTGCAATATACATACTGTGATATGTATGTTCTTCAGCAGCAAAATTCCATATCCCAATTGTTCCCAAGCCCTCATTGGCTTGGATATCATCGTGTAGACTAATAAACAGATGAAACACCTGGTTTTGACATTGAGGTAGGATTTTAGGACATCCCGCAAAAATGCCTATGCTACTGGGATTCTTGTCACCAGCCTTAATTTTAAAATTGTGAAGTTCGAGCCACTGGCTACCACTTGTTTCGATTACCGCATGCCCATCCCCTGTATCACCGATCATTTGCGTCTGAAAAGAACTGCCATGGATCTGCAGATAGTCACGACGAATAGTGTTGGGTCTACGCGAGTTGGTACAATCAAGCGTTCGTGTTAGACGGTAATGACCACGCCCAAGGTTCACACGCATGACGCCTGTACGACAGGCCATATCCACTGCCTGTTGCAAGCAAGTTGTATCATCAGCAATACCATCCCCTTTGGCTCCGAACCATTGAGGCAAAATATCGCTATTCTGCACCTCCCCATCAATAATACCTTGCTGATTAAATATCTGGTGCGGCCCAGCATTGATATAACCGTGAATTGTTAACTTGGTATCGGGATTGACATGCATGATCGCGCCACGAGCCACCTTCAACTCTACATTTTCAGGAATCAATAAATTTGAACCGATTGTATATTGACCCGATTTTTTGAGTCTAATCGTCCCGGATTTACCACCCAATAGTGCAATTGCTCGACCGATCGTATGCCCACCTGACAGTTGGCCTTGATCTGGCAAAGCGGGATCAATCGCAAAGTCTGTTACCTCACGCGAAGCTACACTTCGATCCGATTGCTCCGACACTGAAATCGTGTCGTAAACCACACTGATCGTTGGCTTGCTAACAGTACATCCAGAACTAACTTGAATTTGATCTGAGGTACCACCATCAAACGGTTTGATTCTTTTACCATCTTTGGTTGTTATATCTGTATCGTTGTCTTGTGAAAAGCGAATCCTTAATGATTGACCCGATGAAAGTGCCTGACGCAATTGACTGGTGATATTCAATTCATATTTTTTTTGCGTCCAGCCATCAGCAAGTAAACGTTCAGCCCCAGGCATATAAGCCAATTGTCGCCAATCTGAATTTCTCGAATCCAAAACATCAACAGTCACCGCATTGCGGCCAAGCCCCCAAGGTTTTGACTCAAATTTAAGGATCGCCCGAAGTACGGTTACATTGGATTGTGCCAGCGCAGTCGACTTCGGATCATATTCGACACACAAGCGGTATTCCGTATTTTCATCAGAATTCCATGCGACGAAATAGTTATCAAAAACAACTTGAGAAGCTGCTCCTGAAACAATCTGATCTACATTTGCACCGAGCCTGACGACTTTATCCGGCTGAAACTCCAAAGCCTGCGCACAGAGCGTCGAAGTAAGTATCACAATAAACGTAACGATTGCCAATCGCATCATCAGTAACCTTTTATAGATCAAACAGAATATAATTAAAATGCAAGTATTAAATCTGAAAATCAGTTTTCATCGAAGAATTTTACCCAACCCCAGACATGGGACCCTGAATAGTTTCCATGACCGCCACCACTAAATCCGATACCACTAGCAGCAAAGGCAATGCTTCCATCACGGTCGACATACGGCCTGACAGACCCATCGGTATACCCCACGTTATAGGTACCAGTGCCATTGGGATTAATATGCCCACTACGTTCTTGAGAATTGTGTAGGAAATAATCCACAATCAATGCTTTGGATTTGAGCAAAAGACTTAATTGCATACCGTTATACTGACCACTGGATGGAACTTCACTGGTTTCCAAAATACCATTCTCATCCATATCCCATGCCTCACAGCGATAGGCATAAGACGTGTAACATGCTGTAGCCCCTGCTTTATCGACAATATCACCAAAGTTCGCATAGGATAAAAAATCACCCGCACTCAATCCTGGGCAAAAGAAAATGGATTTACTCTTGTTGAGGTAACCACCACCATATAGTAGACCAAGACCACCATACTTCACACCACCAGGCGCTCCAATAGACACCGCAAAAGGAAACTCAGAGCCTGAGTGAAATGTCCGGGGAAAATGCGAATCGTAATCAGATGTATAGGCCACAGACGACACACACATTTGTTTAACACCACTCATGCAAGCAATGCGTTGTGACGATTCACGTGCTTTACTCAAGGCTGGTAAAAGGATGCTGATCAATAAGGCGGTAATCGAAATGACTACCAACAACTCAATTAGTGTAAATGCCTTGTTATTCATTAATATGTCTCCTACCTACATAGATAATATTTTGATGTAACGTAATCACACACGAGCAACGCAAACACTTTCGCGTTGCACAAGCTCAGGTTCAATCTGAATCAATACATTACGATTGACGGACGTCGGATCCTTCAAAGCTCGCTGAAGCAGTCCCATACCTTTTTCAACATGCTCGGCCAGATGTGGATCAACACTGGTCACAGATGGGTTGGCATAGCGTGAAACGGCTGTATTACCAAATCCGACCAAAGAAATATCCTGCGGGATACTCATGCCATAATCAATCACCGCACGATTGACTGCTGGCAACATTTCATCGACCACACATAACATAGCCGAGATACACCGAGGGCGATGTTTAAGCCAATGCGTCATAGCCTCATACGCGTTATCTAATGGGCTGGAAAACCGATCTGAATTTACAGGCAAAATATATTGACTCAGATCAACACCAGGCAAATTCAAGCATTTTTCCCATGTCGATAATTGCAATTGATCAATACTGTAATTGGGCTCAGAACCTACTATTGCAATATGTTTGTGCCCATGCTGCTGCAGATACTCCATAGCCATACGAATACCATGTGCGTCATCTGCTACAACGGATGGTATCCCCATCGCATCCATACGATTACCTATGAGCACCGCGCGACCCTGCGCCTGCTTAACGGCCACCATCAGGTCCGGAGTCATCGCATCGGGAGCCGAAAGCAACAATGCCGGCTCACCACTAGTTAACGCCTGAATCACAATACGTTCCTGTATGCGATCCATATGCACGACATGCGGAACCCATTGAAGCTTTTGAGCCTCTTCTACCCCCAGCGATATAAATCGTTTTGCCAATTCACTGTCATAGCCAGTTACGACCAGCATGACCGATTGATTATTGAGTCGACGATATCCTTCTGGGCGGAGATAGGTACCACTACGAGGACGGCGTTCCAAAATGCCACGATCAACCATTTCACTGATCGCTCGGCGCAATGTCAGATAACTAACATTAAAGAACTCTGCCAACTCACGCTCTGAAGGCAAACGCCCACCTGGGGCAATGCCGTCACGGCAGAGTTTATCCGCCACTTTTCGTTGCAAAACTTCGTAGTGATTGCTTGTTTGATCCACTTGCGTCATTATTGTCCTTGGGTTATATTTTGCTTTATAGCAGATTATAGCACTGCAATATGCAAAGGCAATAGTTCACTATTCAAATCTTGATTATTAACTTTAAGCGATAGTTATTTCTTTGTTTAGGAATTTAAAACGAGATATCATGCCCTGTAAATGAGCAGGCTCGAAATTCATTTATCTCAATCGCGATTGATAAGGGTTCCAAAGCGCCCATCCCGGCCAACTCAATTGATCACCAAGCGAAGCCACGTCTACACTACAAGGATTTTGCCATGTCAGTCGATCACGACACCACCATTCGATCTGAAATTTGCCTCAATGGACTCTGGGATTTTCGTAGTCTTGTTGACGATAACTGGACGCAAATATACGTCCCAGGCAACTACACAGGAACACGTCAATACTGGGGTGGCGAACACTGGGATGGTTTTGATTACCCACGTCACTGGGAAGGACATCCAGCCATCTATCGACGAACGTTCACACTCCCATCATCAATGCAAGACATGAACGTTCACTTCTATTGCGAAGGCTGTGCCCACCATAGTATTGTCAAACTCAACGGCACCCAAGTTGGAGAATGGCACGACGGTTACACCCCCATGTCCATCCCGCTAACACACGCGCTTTGCACAGGTATCAATACGCTGGAGATTCATATCAGTGAACGAAAAAGCGATCTCTTTGACGACTATGCAACCCACCGACGCGGGCTTTGGCAAGATACATCTATCAAAGCATTCCCCAAGATATTTGTCGGGGACGATTTCTTCATCAACACGTCTGTCAAAAATCGCAACATCATTTGCCATGTCCCGATTGCCAATCTCACTGACCAATCCATCAACCTGTCTATCCAATGCCAAATCACCGAACTCGATGGCAAACCCGTTAAAACAATCACAAAAAACAACCTGACCCTCGAAGCCGGCAAAAGCGAAACCTCTATCCTTTATGATAAGTGGGCCAACCCGCATCTCTGGTCCCCACACGATCCACACCTTTATCTGATTCATACCAAGCTCATCAACGAACAAGGCAAGATACTCGATTGCAAAACTACACGCTTTGGGTTTCGAGAAGTAAGCATTGACGAAACACGTTTATTACTCAATGGGGATGAATTATTCCTGCGAGGACATGGCGGCCACGACCTGGGCGACATCCAGCATTCACGTCAATATATGTACACATGGCTGAGTAACCTCAAAAAAATTGGTATTAACTTTATGCGCCTACATTGCAGCCCAAAGTACATCGCTCTGTATGAAGTTGCTGATGAACTAGGAATCTTACTCGAAGCCGAAGCAGCACTGCATTTTAAAGTGCCACAGAATGATGCGATCTGGGAAGGACACCTGCAACGGTTAATTAAAGCACAGCGAAATCACCCATCCATTATTGTCTGGAGTGTCTCCAATGAATTGCGATGGCGTGGTGGTGGCGAAAAGCCTGAGATGATTGCCTATGCAAAACAGTTTGACCCGACACGTCCTGTCTTCGCATCGGACTTCAGCCTAGAGTCACAACATGGCGATATCTGCATACACCATTATGACCCGGAAACCGTCTTCGAAGATTGGCAAAAATACGGCGCAAACAAACCCATGATCTGGGATGAACTTGGTAGCGTCTGGCAACATGATCGCCCATTAGACAACGGCACATCCGGACACGAAGTGCAAGCACAGGATTACGCGACAGGTCTTTGGCACGACGGGAATGACCAGATTCTCAAAGATATCCGCAGGCACCACGACGGCAAAGTTATCAACGGTAAACGCCAGCGGATCAGTGGTTTTGTCCCATGGGACCTTGCTTACAATTTCTTCCGTTGGCAACCTTTAAATAACAATCAAATCATGAACTTATCCCATCAGGACAACGACACCACAGGCGTTAAACTCAAACACATTCGGCCATGTGCTTCGACAATTAATATTTGGGATCAAACCTTACCTGAATTTGAGCCGAATCCCGGTTATTATCTTTTTGAAAAATACATGCACCCAGTTCGTTTCTTTGATGAAGAACAAGCCCGACTATTTTTCAGTTCAACGCAATGGACCACACACGCTCAAATTTTTTACGATGACACACGTCCTGCTGACGAATTGACCTGCTTTGTACAGACATTGGATGGCGAAGTACTCAGCTCTAATACACAACCATTGAACCTTGTCCCCGGCCAGATCATGGGCAATGTCCGTTGCACATTTTCATTCCCGCATGTCGAATCGCCTATGCCAGTCCAACTGGTTCGCGAGTTTCGTTACAAAAACCAACCAGGCTATCGCGATCAGATTCCTGCCAAGGTGTTCCCCCAATGTGGCATTAAGGATGTTCGGCTAAAAAAACTCGGAAGCTTTGATACACAAGGCTTAGAGGACGCAGGTGTTCATATAGAATGTATTAAAGAACCTGAAAGTCGGAATGACATCCTACTAGTCAACCAACAGACATTTGAACAACCCAACATTCAATCCCACATCGCGGCAGGTGGCAAAGTCCTCTGTCTGGCAGGCAAGACGAAACAAACACGCCCTCAAAGCCAGATCATCGACACATTCCATGATATACAAGGCCAACTCAATACGACGCGGGGCATTGATTCTCCTGCCAACTGCACTTGGTATGGCTGGTCTGCCAACCAACCTGTGATGATCAAACAACAACACAATGACCTTCAACAGGAAGCTGGACGTCTTTCATTTAATGGTATCAACGAAGCAGGAGCCTATGCATATGCAATTCTCAAACGCCCCCTGCTACAAGCTAATGAAGGGCATGTCTATCTCAAATACCTTAATGATTCGGAAAACTGGCAAACCAAATTACATCAAAACGCAAATTTCTTTGATCGCACAATGGGTATTCTGCTTCGCGATCACAAACACAACTGGTTCCTGTCAAGTCAAGCAACACCACTGAACCTCACTGGCAAAAATGGCTACAGCGATGCATCATTGGGTGAAATGGATTGGCTAGCAGTCAATACTGCCTCTGACGGGATGCTTCACAGCACGATCTCAACCAACAAAAATATCGTCCCGGATTGGCAAACCATCACGGGGATTGGACTTTATCTCTATCAACTACCAGCAGAAGCAGTTGATTTTTCAATCGCGAAAATTCAGTTTAAAGGCCGCGGCGCACCAAGTGCGTTGATCCCCTTGCATGGTCCCAAACACAGGCTACTGAATCACATTGACCAACAAGACCTAAGCTTCTGGCCTAACGGTGCTTGCTCAGGCATTTTACCACTACCTGAAAGATCCAATACCAGAGTCATTCTGGCGGGCAATCATGATGGCATGGGCGCGTCACTCTACGAACAATTCCATGGCAAAGGCGTTGCAATTGTCACATCATTGAATCTCAATCAACTCAATGACGTCCCCACCGCATCAGCAATCTTTGACAATATCATCACCTATCTCAAGCAATACCAACCTGAACAAACGTCAGGAACCTATACCTGCGTTAACGTTGATTTAAACCAGTATCTAAATCAAATGGACGTCTTTCGTGAATCGGACATCAACCAAGCAAACACGATTATCACTGATGGACAGTCCATCCAAAAGGTAATGGATCAAAACCTGAATGAGCTTGTCAAAGAAGGCAGCACTCTGCTGATATGCAATATCAATGAATCAAGTATCGACCTGATACGAAAATTAACCGGGCAAAATCTGAAATTAACCCAACCTTATTTGGATGAACGTAAGCACTGCGTCAAAGCAGCAATCAGTTGGACCAAAGCAGATACGCCCAACAATCTTGTTGAATACTATCAAGGCATCATGATCCCCCAGCCCTTTGAAACCAACCACGAACCATTGCTAAGTGGCATATCCAATCTTGATCTGAATTGGGATGGGCAGGATATGTTTGAATATGGTATTGAAATCAAGGGAAAGGATCCCGTTCGTGCAAACGATGATTACGCAATTTTAATCAGCAATTGGAAGATTGATTGGAGCAAGCCACATTGGGGTGGTGAGTACATTCACGCTGCCAAAGATCTAAAACGTGCGGATTGGTTTATTAACCGGGACCCGGTCGTACTGAGAATCAAACATGGGCAAGGCCAGATCATTCTCTGTCAACTCGATTTTCTTCATGGCAATAAAAAAGCGCGTCGTATAATGGCTCAACTCTTAACCAACTTGAACTGCTCAATGGGATATCCGACAAACTTCGCCAGTACCGATACAACATTTGATTTGTCAGAAAAAGCTAAGCAAATCGAGCGATTTAATCAGCATTATCAATTCCTACCCCCAGCAGTACGTCAACACTATGGCGTTCCCAAACACCTTCAAAACCAACCTCAATCTACCGTCATCAAAAAAGCAGCCTTCCAACTCATCGCAGACACGTTTGCATTGCAATATGCTCCCTATCTGGTCGAGGAATTGTGGGAGTCCTACGTTGTCATGACTAATAAGCAATCAGCAGGCAACACCAGTGAAACACTAACCTATGTTCAACAGCATATCGAAACATGGGAACACCAGGCCCAAGTCTTTCAACTAAGTGTTGGCTTAGAAGATTTAAAACGCAAACCAAATGGGCAGCCAGCCGTTGATCTGGATACCTTTGCAAGTAACCTTCAACAGATTATCAATCTGCTAGCGAAAAATGGCGCAAAATTATATTGGACCCCCATTATTGCTGTCCCGGTAAATCTAACAGATTACTCAGGCGATCTGATCACACAATACAACAGGGTCGCTCAGAATATCATGGACGAACATGACGTTTATACCAATGACCTTTACCATTTCATGCTCGAACAATTCCCAGAATATCTCCAGAACGACAATGTGACATTGGATATGACGCAACAACAGATTCTTGCAAAACAAGTCGCTCAGGCAATTGTATTTTTTGGCGCTCAGTAATTTTTACGAGAAATTAAGCGATAAAGTGATGAAATTTTGATTTGTCATTTTTTTTGACTTGACTTAAAATTTTTAGTCAATATTATTTACTCGTTATGAGCAATACTCCACAGTTCATCCTAAAGATACGTCAACTCCAGCCTCAACTCAGTGGCAAGCTGAAAGTCATTTGCGATTTTATTCTTTCAAAGCCGGAAATCATCATCACACATAAAGTCAAAGAGATCGCCAAAGCTTGTGAATGTGATGATGCTTTGGTCATTCGATTTTGCAAGAAGGTTGGGTATAGCGGTCTATCGCAAATGCGTGCCTCATTTGCTGATGAATTGCTACCTGTCCAGCAAGCTGATGCAAAGAAGAAAACCAAGGACGATCCATTTGATGTTCTTAAAAGCAGCATGCTACAAACCAATATCTCCGCTTTGCAAGACACCATGAGTTTGTTGGATCAAGATGTCGTTGAATCTGCTGCTCGGATCGTCAGTCAATCCAATCGTATTTTTATCACAGGTGTTGGTGCATCCGGATTTGTTGCCATGGATTTACAAATCAAGTTACTTCGACTTGGATTAACGCCCGTTTTTCATAGCGATCATACGATGTCAAAGATGGCTTTGAACCTGCTCGAACCAGATGACTCAGCCATAGCAATCTCCTTTAGCGGCGAAACAGAAGAAATCTGTCGATCCGCCAAAGTAGTAAAAGACCGGGGCGCAAAAATTATCAGCATTACGAACTTTCCCAAAAGTTCACTAGCAAAATATTCAGACGTGATGTTACTGACCGCCTGTCAGGAGAAATCACTTCGTATTGGTGCAATGGCATCACGTTTGGCCCAACTTGCAGTTGTTGACTTACTGATGGTCAACATTGCGTTAAATCATTTTGACCGTGTACAGGAAAACGTCCTTAAAACGTTGCCAATTAAAAATCTGATTAAATAACTTTCATTTATATTCAAAAAGGTATCATTATCATGAGTTTCATGTTTAATCCATATCCCTACGACGATCCCAAAGCCTCCAATCCCATCGATCTATCTGAGAAGTCCATCCAGTCCATTACCTGTGGCAACGCCAATGTCATCAAAGAGCTTTGCAATCAGGCTACAAAAGGTGTTTTGATCATCGATGGCTATATTGGTATTGATTTTGACGCCACCATCACGCCCTTGAAACAAGAACTTGGCCATGCTGCTTTTCTGGATATCGCATCGTGCTATAAAACCCAAGCTCAACTTGATCAAATGCTTGATCCCTATCTTGCAGTTGATTCATCAATGGATCCTGTTTCATTGTTTGGGCGCATCTATCATGGTGAGATTGATGACCTATTAGACAAAACCAAACTCGCCGACCTTCTAGAACAGATTACCCAAAGTGACAAACCAGTCATTGTCTATGGTTGCGGGAGCGGTTGCCAATCTGTTCGTCAACTTGCAGACAGAATTGTCTATCTGGATATAGCACCTAAAAACATCGTACTTCGCGCCAAAGCGGGTAAAATTAAATGTATCGGTGATGAAACGAATCGCCCATTTAAGCAACTACTTCGACATCTTTACTATGTTGAATATGAAGTATCCATGCGCCTTAGGCAGGAATTACTTAACGATAAAAAATTGATTGCATACATTGACAGCAACGATCCAGAGGAACATAAATTTATTCCTAAACTAGCTTTTGAAGAAATATTCGAACATCTAGTCAACCGTCCATTTCGCTGTAAACCGTGCTATATCGAAGGCGTCTGGGGCGGGGACTATATTAAAAATCTACGCAATCTCCCCGAGAAAATGCGCAACTGTGCATGGGTTTTTGACCTGATTCCCAATGAAGTGAGTCTTGTTGCCAAAACCAGTAACATGACATTTGAATTTCCCTATGTCACATTCTACAGAAAAATGGGCATAAAATTAATGGGCAAAGACACTGTCGAAAAATACGGCGGGGTATTCCCAATCCGTTTTAACTACGACGATGGTGTCAACGGCGGCAACATGTCCATTCAGGTACACCCAACACGAAAGTATAATAACGAAAACTTCAACGAGCCCTTCCAACAAGATGAAAGCTATTATATCGTTCACACCACCGGCTCCAGAACATATATGGGAATCAGAGATAAGTATGAACCCAAGGAATTTTATGACGCAGTTCAAAAGTCCGAAAAGGATGGCAGTGAAGTTGACTACGAAAAATATGTTAACTCAATCGTCAGCCGTCAAGGTAGACAATTCCTTTTACCCGGTGGAACATTACATTCATCTGGCGTTAACCAGGTTGTTCTGGAAATTGGTTGCTGGACGGTCGGTTCATATACTTTCAAAATGTATGATTATCTAAGAACTGATCTTGATGGTACACGGCGCCCCATTCACTCAAAGCATGGTATTAATGTCATTGATACCAGCCGTAATGAAGAATATGTTAAAACCAAACTGGTCCCAGAACGAAAAATTCTGGATAAGGGTGATGATTGGACTGAATTTATCGTAGGCGAACATGAAAAAATGTTTTTCCAATTACGATGCATTGAATTGTATACCCAAGTTCAGAGCAAGACGAATGGTAAGTTTCATGTTTTGAACCTTGTAGAGGGACAAAAAGCCCGTATTGAATCACTAGATGATTCTTCTGCTGCATACGAAATAGAATATCTGGAAATGGTTGTCGTTCCAGCTTGTCTAGGCAGGTATCGCATAATTAACATGGGCGCCGGACCGATTACGATTCATAAAACATTACTAAAATCGGAATAGTGATATGAATGGTACGACATTGGCAATGGATATCGGTGGAACATGTATCAAGTCCGGTCTTGTGGACGCATCTGGTAATGTCAGATCGCTTGAAAATACTGTTTTGCCGATATCCTCAACATCAAGTGCAACAGAGATCATCACAGCATTTTCTGAACCTGCCAAAAATCACGCAGGTTGTTTTGACTCTGTTGCGATATGCATGCCAGGCCCCTTGCATTACCCAACTGGTTTCAGTCAGATGACTCACAAGTTCCCTCCCTTGTACGGCAAGAATCTTGAAACACTTTTAAAAGACAGCTGCAAAACGCTACAAAAAATGCGTATATCCTTTTTCCATGACACATGCTCATTCCTCATTGGCGAGCATTGGAAAGGTACCGTTACCGGCTGTCAAAATTGCATAGGCATCACACTAGGGACAGGTATTGGCGTTGCAGCTATCGTCAACAACCGTCTTCTGGTGACAGAGAGTGGTTGCCCATCAAGTGAAGTCAGTGTTTGGAATCGTCCATTCCGTAATGGTCGCGTCGAACAATTTATCTCATCCGAAGCCATTATAAAACAGTATCAAATATTGTCTGACAGGAAAGATTCAACCTTGACTGTGAAACAAATTGTGGATTTGGCACGCAATAAAAATAGACATGCCCTAGAAGCCTTGAAGCAGTATGCCTTGAATCTTGACGAGGTTCTTTGTGAGCCTGTTATTGCGATACAACCAGAAGCGGTAGTATTTGGGGGGCAAATTGCCAAAGCAATGGATTTACTCCAGGAACATATACTTTTCAAACTCATTCAATCTAATATAACTGCTCGGATAAGCACCAGTCATCTTGAAGACAAGGCCTCGCTAATCGGTGTAGCAAAGCTGGCAAACACAACCCCGTAACTCCAACCAATAGTCAATCAACTCAAGTCATATAGAGGCTACAAGAAGGGAATCAACATGCCATCACCATTTCATTATCACACACGGCATATTCCAATTGAGCACCTGAAACTAACAACACAAACAGCCCATAAAGTCATCAAGAATGGCCTAACTACCTGTCTAGATCCAGACAAAATATCCAAGCTCGTGGACATGGGAATTGACACCATTGAACTGAGACTTGTATGGTGGGAACTGGAAAAAAAGAAAAATCAATTCGATTGGTCAAGATTTGAACGTGATCTTGATCGCGTGGTTAAGGCAGGTCTTAAGGTCGGACTGATGGCATGGTTCAATCATCCACCGTCATGGCACAAGGGTGTTAACTTCAAATGTCTTAGGCATGGTTTCGAAACAACCACTCTTTCCCCATGGGCCCCTCAAACCCTAGATAATTTCGACCGATTGTACGAGATTGTTTCACAGCGCTACGCAAATATCGTTGACTTTGTCTATGTCACATCCTGTGGTGATTTTGGTGAGCCTGTACTCCCTCAAGGTGTTGAACACTACACATTCTCATCCCCACATTCACACGGCGGCTTATTCTGGACTGGTGATGAATATGCTCAAAAGCAATGGAAAACTATTTCAGATATTTGCATGACAGATATACTGACAACTCAAGATAGAGCAACAATTCTTCAGTATGTAAATTTTATTGAAGAAAGCACCGCTCAATTTACTGCTGACTGCTATCAAACCATACGCAACCATTTTCCCAAATCACGATATGCCGTCCCATTGGGGTTTGTTGAGGAAGCAAATAATGGTCACAGCAAATCACTTGTGATCAAGAAAATGGCTGAGGTATCACCAGATTTTACTGCTCGCTGGACCGGCATGGCTGAATTAAGGAATTTCGGCAAGTCAAATGTTCCTGCTAATCGTGTATCAGCAGCAGCACGTTTTTACGGTGCAAAATTTGGTGAAGAAGCTGCACTCATCATTGAAGCTGAGAATGCTAAAAATGCCTTGTATGAATGTATCGCCAATGGCGCAACCATGCTACACAACGACTTTATGAATATTACAAAGTCTGGTGACGATAACATTTCACTCGCCAAAAATATCACCTTCTGTCCCCCCATTACGAACACCGCATTGCTCTGGCCAGATATAGACGAAAAGATCAACGCATTCATGCTAGATGGAACGGGACAAGAATTATTAAATTTTCATCAATTTATTAATCAAGCAGCTGAAGTAAGAAAACATACAAACTACGACATCGTCGACAGTAGAATGATACAAGACGGCATTCTGAACAAATACGAAAATCTCATAAATCTTACCCCAATTCCAGATGAACTGGAATGTTATATCAACGTATTTAAAAATCAAGGTGGAGAAGTTCAAACATCACCACAATACCTCACCGATTGGAATGGCCTTTACGAAACCAATCATGCAAATTGCGTATCAACGTATAACACAAAGAATCAAAGCATAGATATATCAAGTGTTTCAAGCTGCCACCCCATACATGGGATGACGTGATGCAGGATTTAGCCATCATGCTCTGGGCGTTTGAGTTTGATCCGGAAAAACAGGCTAAACCAAGGCTGAAACGATCCTCACCCGGATAATGGACAATCACATTCGCATGTTCCATCGTTGCTACGCGCGCCATCAAACGATACTGGAGTGATTGGAGGTAATATTGAAAATGTCGCAGCCCGAGCTACCAATCCCTGATGATCTGGCTGCTTACAAGGAGTTACATAAAACCATTACCAGTTTGCCAGCGTTCCAGCAGGAAGCCTGCATAGCCCTGATGCATGGTGACAGCATTCAGGCCATTGCCGACGACACGAGAAGAGCTCGGGGGACCATTCAATTTCACATGCAGTGTATCGGGCAGGTATTGACTGACAAGGGATTTGATCTGGGCTTTGTGCAAAGCGCATAAAAAATGAACCCGACGGTTAACCCGGTTCGTGCAATCACTCGTTGGAACAACGTGCATTTACCTTGTAGTAAATGTGCTACCTCACTGTCCCTTGAGATTCATGCATGTGAGCTTACTGGTTTTGGCCAGCTTGACGAGTGTGTTACTGACCATGCCGCTTCGCTCTTCCTTGATCCAGTGTTCGTTGACTTGAGCCTTGGTGCATTCGGATTTGGCTTGAGCAAAAGCAAGAACCGATTCATCGCCGGTCAGTGCGAATTTACCGCGGGCGCACTTGTCGGGTTTCATCTATGTTTGAGCTTCAACGACCATGGTTTTTGCTGGGCAACCACGCCGAGTTAGAGTGATTTAGCAGAGGTTGCGGTTTGAGACATCGTAAAAAAAACTCCATAAGACAAAATGTTAAAGCCTGAGCACGTTACAACACGACATTTGCACAGGCCATTGTTAAAGAGTCAAGTAGTCTGTAAAACAAATAGCAGGTCTTCCGAATAATCGTCCCTGCATTCAACCGTGATCCAATCGAGCAAGTGATAACCAATGCGATCATTGACAATCACGTCGTGCATGCCGCAATTAAGGGAAAGACGATCACGCATAATCCTCTGAATTCGCCGACGAAGTGTGCGAACGGACTGAACCGCCGAGGGTTGAGAAACCTGTGGACCGAGTCGGTTAGCCAATACATCGCTGCTGATACATACGAAGCGGTCTTGAGCGTTTTTCTCTTTGAGAATATTCAAGATACTCCATGCATAGCCCTTCTCACCGGCCAATGCGATGGTCGCATCGCAGAGTTCAAAGCGCGTGGGATAGACGGCCAAGACGCCACCAGTGAATGGCTTCATCTGCCCGGTGATAATGGGTTCAGAAAGTAAACGTTGACGTCGGAACTTCCGAAGGACATCACGCATGACATACAACAACGTCCGTCCCGTTGTCGGAAACGGCATGGAAATACTGCCGTCAACCCCAAGCTCGCTGAGTTCCACCATCAAGTCAACACATTGCTGATGCTGGCCTGTCATCAAAATGACAGGAACGCGCCGTTGCATGCGTGCACGGATATGCTTGAATAAGTTGCCCCAGTAGTCTGGTGAACGCTCACCGCTTGGACATGAAAGAATCTTCAAGTCCAGAAGAATCAGGTTGTATTCGTGAATAGCCAACAGTTCGTTGGCTTCCTGCTGCATCGTTGCCTTGCATCGCTGGCAAATCTCAGCGGTGCAAGGCAATCATCAATTGCTTGCGTTTTAATCTGCTTATCATCTTCAACGACGAGAAAACTCATTCGTCGCATGCCCTTTCCACTCACATAATGGAAGGGTGATCATACTATCGTCCCAGAAAGGATACGGAACCACCATGAGCAAATACGAATACTCGTTAATAGTCTAAACTATAGATGCAAAATGGACTTCAATAATACATAGTCTCAATAGCATCTAATGTTAGTTAAACTTTATCAGTTTAACACCAAATCTAGAAACCAAGATATCCTGACTTAAATTAACATCTTCATCATTCCAAACATCTCGACCTATTTTACTGGCAAGCCAATGGTTGTCGAAACCGGTAAGTTGGCCTGAGACTTCTCCATCGTTTCGATTGATGATTAATAACCAGAGTGCCCCATGATGAGACACACGTCGAATATCAACATGTTTGATCAATTCTCCGTCTGAGCCAACAAGCCATGGGCCTGTGCAGTGAGATTTCAGGTCAGGCAACACACCAACAACAACTTTTCCTTTTCCATATCGATACACACCTTGGGTAATCATCGCATCTTCAAATGTATTATCCTGATTCTCAACAGGATGGCCCCACGGATCAAACCATGTGACAGGCGATGAGAACCAAAGCGTACCGCCATCTTGTACCCATTTTGCTAAGATCCTTGCAGCGTCAGGCTCAATATACTGTGTATTTGAAGCCGCCAAAAGTGAGACGCCCTTCAAATCATCCGATGTTAAACTGTGCGTAAACACAAATCGATGACCACTGGCGTTGCGATTCAAACTGTCATAAGTTGCCTGCAAGTTGTGAATGTAATTAACACCTTGATGCGTATTGGCAGAAAGCGAATAAAGCAATCGAACCTTGCCACCATCAGCATTTCCAAGAGCAATCATTGGTTCAGCTAACGCACGCAGCTTAAATGATGTCCGACCGACAATATCAGTGGTTTTAGGCCAGCGTATAATGGACTGCTCACCGCCATTTGCCATACTATTCCACGGCGTTCGCCACCATATCCAAATCAATCCTGTTTGTATGCCATGCGTGACGCCGTCAACCATACGCATTTGAATCTGCTGCGTATCATTGGGATCGACGCCTCCCATAAAATGCCATTCTGTATTGTAAATCGGTATGTTCGGGTTGATGGATTTGAGATAGTCCAGCCAAATTGGATCGCCGCCATCAGTACCCAATACCGTTTGTGCTTGCGAAACATTGGTATGTTCATTGAGCATGGCAAAACCAAAATGGGTTTCATGTCCCATCAATTTGGTCCAAACGGCTTTGTCGGGCATTTGCGATGTAATGTCGTTTTTACGTTTCTGGAAAAACGATGTCACTTGTTGGTCAACAAATCGCTGCCAGTCCCATTCAGCGCCCTTACTCTGCTTACGAAGTTCAAAGAACGTCTTTAGATCAATACTTTTAATCGAATCATATTGACTATCCCATTGTTTATTGGCGACGTCAATGTTGACATATTCACTGGCTATCCAACGAGGGAATGCCTGTGTGAATGATTGGGAAGTTTGCTTGACATGGTAACCAGGCTCATTGGCCAACCCGATGCTCACCAGATGTTGTTCGTCTTTGATTACCGCTGTCATTTGCTGATACCAGTTCTCGAACAACCTATCTGCTTGAGGCGACAAAACGTCCCATGGGAACATCCCTGATCCTTCATCTGGTGTCTTGGCTTTTGCATAAGTTTTGGGCATCGGCTCTGGTAAATAATGAGAGGATGCTAACAAATGCAAGGATATGCCTGCGTCTTTGCCCTCTTTCAAAAATTGGTTGAGGAATTTTTCACCATGACCTTTGTACTTGGAAAACCAATCACGAATCCCTGTTTCGCGAGCGACTGCATTAAACCCCAATTCAGGAAGCAGGTGAGTATTTGTCCCGTCGCTGATTGGGCCGATCATCAATAGTGGTTTACCGTCCTGAGTTTGTTGACCACGTTCATACTTGACAGGTGAATCAGACTTGAAATCTTCAGATGACATCTCGGTGATTTTGCCAGTTGCCCGGTCATTCAAGGCAAGTTGCGTGCGGTCCAGAATGGACTGAATGTCATCCAGTTGCTTCATGGCAATGCCATAGGCCTTTTGATTTTTATAATCAGATTCGACAAAGCCGTCATCTTTCAAAAACCAACTTGCAACAGCAAGCGAAATGCTCGGTTCCTTAACACCAATACCTTTTTGTTTGAGTTGAGCTGCGATTCTTTCAATCTGACCGACCCACTTGAGCAGTTGATGTCGCTTTTGATTCATATGTTCTGACGTGAAGCCTGAAACTTCCAATGATAGATTGCTAGCCATCAAAACGCTGTCTTCGCTGACAAGCTCGATTTGATAGTTTGCCAACCCCACACCGATTTTACTGGAAGGATGATCAATGACCGTAGTCACCAAGGCATGCTGTGTATCAATGGAAACTGGTGCCTGCCATGTATAGGTCTGATTACTCTGTTTGTTGCGACCATGAACTTGAAGAACCCCTTTGAACTTTTTTAATGAAGATATCTCCAGATCGAATGTGATGGCTTCATCATCGCTGACCTGATTTGCTGATGTATGCTGAAAATAGGCGGCCTTGACGGGTGAAGCAGCACGCATCGCAACGGTAAACACTGCGGTTTCAGATTCGGGTTTGGGATCCAATCGAATATTATCAATGACAAAACGAATTGGCTGACGGTCAGGGACATTAGGTGCTTTACATGGGAATGTCAGGCGAAACGCATCGACAGAAGGACGTGTCGGGTGAATGGGGATGCGAATTTCCTGCCAACGTCCGGGCTTGAGTTTCCCGATGGACTTCCAGGTTGCAGAGATGATCCCAAATCCTTTCTCGCGTCCCAACTGCATGTAAATATCAAAGTCAATCGGGTCCAAAGGATAGATATCAAAGATGAGTTCTTTGGCACCTTGAATATTTAATTGCGGATCAAGCGGTTTCTCCCACGTCAACCACGAAGGCGCTTTGGGATTGGTTTTATTGACCGTCACATGACAGAGTAATGCTTTATCACCTGAACGATTCGGCGCATCAACAGATTCTACGCCACCGCTATGCCCATGTGTCGCACCGAGAAACCGCCAACCTTTGGATGTATCCAAAGTCCAAAAAGCTGCGGGATAAACCATGTCTTGGAAAATATGTGGCGTATCCTGCATCGCCATCACTTTGACGTTGATGCCTTCAGATGATGACTGCGTGGTGAGTGGTTTTAACTCAAATGATGCGCGAAAAAGTAGCGTATTGGTTCCAGATCGATTCCACTGATTTCGACCACCAACCAACTTCCCTTCTTTTTCGTTTGGTTCAAAGCGCACTCTGTAATAGACCACGTTGGTGCCTGATGGCAGATCGATTTTATTTCTCTTGGTGTTTTTCCCGCTGTCCACTGCCTTGTCTGATACAGAGGTTACTTCTTGAATCGTTGTGTAGCTTTTACCATCCACACTCCATTCAGAAATCATCGTGGAGCGTTCGGAGTCTGTTTTATGCGGGAAAACAGTCAAGCGATCCTGCCAGGTCACTGATGTGGGTCGCATCGGCAAGTCTGAGAAATCAAACTTGTAAACAATCTGTGCATTGGCAACATCATGATCAGCGTCAATATAGTAAACACCGCGATGATTTCTCAGTGTCACATTCTCGATAAATTCGGCATCCTGCTTCAAACAGTCAGGATCTTTCATATCGCTGGCATTAAAAGAATAGGTGTAGGTAAACTGACTACCAGCCTGCTTGATATCAGATAAATCAATGGACAAACCAGCTGAAGCAACTGTTGAACTGATGAACACAGATGCCAGCACAACAGCTTTAGCAATATAGGACATGACGCAATCCACTCTTTTTTTACGTAGAATCAGAAATTAGCTTGGAAACGATCACCAATGCGGTCAGCATGTGGCCAGGACTGGTTCATGCCTGTGTCAATGATTTGGATCATGGTCATCCCAGCAGTGGTCCACTTCAATTCATTGTGATCCTTATTTCCAAGTAATTTGACATGCCCGTCAGCATAAACTGCGTTCCATACATTCTTGTGGGCTTTTGATGCAGTCGTAAAATAACTTGTCGCCACATCGAAATATAATGCCCGTTTATCATACTCATCAAGCAAGGGTTGTTCACGAGTCAACGGGTTGGGATATGGAATGAAGTCATAACTTGGGTTGATGACCAGATTGTCAGACGCTGCGTTGTTCGGCCAATTGCTGTAGTAACCTGACATGTAACGTTCATGTGCTTGAGACGGGCAGAATAACGAAGCATGCCCCTGGAGGTACAGTCCATGCGTATGCACAAAGCTGCCGCAATGTTAACCAATACCAAGCTGTCTGTATCTGATATTGCCCAACGTGTAAGCTACCAGGACGTCAGTCGCTTTGGGCAACACTTCAAACGGCAATATGGTTTAACACCCTTAAAATACAGACAAAATAGCCCAGACGATCCAGGCCAAGATCTGACTCATCATCTTTCCCAGCGTTTGCATGCTGGTTTACGACGGTGATTTCAAAAAACTGATTCGCAGAATTTAGTGGAATTTTCGATATGCAGCTGGACCGATTCCAAATTCGTTTTTGAAGCATTTCGTAAAATGAAAGCGGTCTGCAAACCCCATCTCATCGGAGATTTCTTCGATACTCTTGCCACTGTATTGCAACTGGATGGCTGCTTGTTCCAACCGACGTCGACGTGCATAACGTTGGGGTGACACTCCGACATGCTGCTTAAATAGATGCAAAAAGCCGTTAGTACTCATGTTGACCATTCTGGCTAGTTGTGGGTTGGCTGGACACTCAACCTTTTCAAGTAATGCGATCACTCGCTCGATACGTGAATCATAATCTGTCAAAGGCGGGATCACTTCTGTGGGCAATTGCAGTAAGACTTCGCAGAGATACTGCTGGAGTTTCATGTGCGTGCGATAGTCATCCTGCTGCGTTTGAACCAACTCTGCCAATTGTCTGGCTTGGGACACAAGGTTCACATCCGTCAACTCAAAGATGCCGGGGGCGACTTGCGAGAATGGCCGCCCTGATGAGAAATGGACATAAAAATGCCGAATCGGTTGGACTAATCTCGTGCTATACACCGTATCCGGAGAAAGCACCACAACCCGGTCAGGCTTGAGTTGGATTTCCTGATGACCAACTTGCACAATGCCACCTGCATTTTCATTCCAATAGGCTCGCCAGTAGGGGCCGACGACCTTGTTTTGATGCCAATCAAAATCCCCTGCTCCTCCCAGTGGCACATTCTCCAGGTAATGCACTTCAATCCCGGGGAAGCGTGGTTGATACGAGTTCAAAGAATAGGGTGGCATGTTATAAACATACACAGACTTGAGAATTTTAGCCATACCATTTCGCCCGAATAGATTCAACAATATGACATCTGAACATCGTTGTCTATTATTCGAGATTAATCATGAATGGTTTTTGGATCGCACCTGCTGATATCGCTGATAAGCAAAACTGTTACTTTCGTGCCCGTCGTACATTTCGTATTGATGCAGTTCCAAACACTGTCATTCTGAAGATCGCAGCAGAATCGGTTTACCGACTCTGGTTCAATGGCAAGCTAGTCTGCTTCGGCCCCGCGCGGGGAACACGGTCCTGTAATTTCTACGACAGTGTGGATGTCGCCCGCTATTTACAACCAGGCAGGAATGTCATTGCTGTCCTCGTGCAATGCATGAACATCCCGACGTTCATTGCTTTCCCGCATCAACCAGGCTTGTGGATAGTACTGGAGAACATTCTCGCAACCGATGCCAATTGGCAAGTGCTCAGCAATGATGAATGGCAAGAAGATGTCGAAATTTACACACTGCAAGTCGGCTTCATGGAACACCGCGATCTGCGACAAGAACCCATAGGCTGGCAAATCTGCGAGGACGACGCAACATGGGAAAAGGCAACGATACTTGGCAAAACAGACGCGATGAATCACAAGCGTTTGCTGCCTCGCCCCATCCCAATGCTCAAACAGACAACGCATCTACCTCAATACATTCCATCAGCGGGTTATGTCACCAACAACCCAACGGTTGATCCAAAGGAAATCGCCTTAAGCATTTCCTATCAGCAATACACCCATGCCCACACACTCAAAGACGATTGCCAATCGCAACTCACAACGGGATCAGACATCACCATTGAACCCTCGCCTGATGGCCAGGATATTGCAATCGTCTTTGACTTTGCGGATGAGTTCATAGGTTACGCGCAATTGGAATTAACCTGCCAATCAGGTGTCATTGTGGACTTTGCACACGATGAAGAGTTAGAAGACGGATGGGTAAAAGCAGCAAGGCATCATTACCGCACAGCAGACCGTTACATCACGCGCAACGGCCAACAAACATTGGGCAACACCATCAACGACCGCGGTTTTCGTTATGTCATGATTGTCCTGCGCCAACTCACCAAACCTGTCGTGCTGCATCGCATGACCGTCAATGACTGTCGCTATCCGTTTGAAACATTGGGGACATTCACATGTGATAACACACAACTCAATCGCATCTGGGACGTATGTACAAACACACTAAGCACCTGCACAACCGATACATTTCTGGACTGCCCATGGCGTGAGCGATCTTTCTGGGTCAATGACCTTGTGGTTGAAAACCTCGTCTCACTACAAGCGTTTGGCGATCCGAAAATCAATGCACACTGCCTTCGACTTGCGATGTGCAATGCCCGTGATGATGGCTGGATACCTGGTGTCTGTCCTGACACAGGGGAAGACAATCTGGTGCTTGTAGCAACCAACTTAATGCTGGTGATCATGCTGGCGGATTACTATCAATACACTGGTGATGAGCGATTGGTAAATGAGCTTCTGCCACAGATGATTGACGTGCTGCATTTGTTTGACGCATATACCAATGACAAGGGATTGATTGTTGCACCCGATACATTCTGGAACTTCCTTGATTGGTCGTATGAACTCAATGGAACCAGTCTTAATGGCAAGTGCACTTCACTACTCAACTGGCTGTATTGCTATGCACTGAACACTGCGGGGAAACTTGCTGCCATCACCCCACCGGCCTCTCAAGCATCAGACTTGTCGCAACTAGCAAGCGACTTTGCAGAGCGAATCGATGCACATTTCTGGGCTGATGACAAGCTTTGTTATGCCGATTGGCTGGATGATCACGGCAATCCATCGGAAGCCTCCAGTCAACTCACACATGCCCTTGCAATACTGAGTGGAAGCGTTCCAGAACACCGTAAGCAATATTGTGTTGATGCATTGGATCGTAACGATCTACTTGAACCCGAGCTGTACCTTCATCACTTCGTGTTTCAAGCCATACAACAAGTTGGCCAAACAGATCCGATATACCAACGTATCCTAAAACACTGGGGCGCGATGGTCCAAACGGGCACAACCACGCTATGGGAAGCGTTCGTTCATCGGCAAGGCAAAGAAGCTTACGACGATGCAGGGAGCCTCTGCCACGGCTTTGCAGCATGTCCTATCAACTATTTTCAAACCGGAATCCTTGGCATTTCCCCTACAAAACCAGGCTTTGACACCTTTGAAATTCAACCAATACCTCATAGCTTGAGTCATGCATCAGGCACGATCCCAACACCACATGGATTAATCCACATGTGCTGGCAAAGTATCAATAAACAAACGCTGAATATCCAAATCACCATACCCAATGGCACACGGGGATACTGCCAAAAGCAATGGTACGAACCCGGTGAACACCGCATTGAATACACCGTTAGCCAACAGACTGAAAGTGAAGTACTCATATGAACAATCAATATGCCGTCATACTTGGGAATCTGGGGAACACCTGCGATCGCTTCCTGTCCACCGGCTACAAAGACACGCTGGATAAAACACAAATGCTCGAGCAAGCTGCCAGTATTGAAGGTGTTGGCGGGATAGAGTTGGTGGGCACTTGGGACATCACGCCACAAACCGTTGAGTCGATGCAAGCACAACTCAGCAAACTCAACCTAAAGTGCGCCTCGATCATCCCGGATCACTTCTCACAGAAACACTGGGGCCGTGGTGCGTTTGTGTCCAAGGATTCAGGTATTCGCAAGCTTGCGGTTGAAGAGACTTGTAACATGATTGATGCGGTCACTGCCATGGGCGGTGACCTGATCAATCTCTGGCCGGGGCAAGATGGTTACGATTACCCGTTGAGTACCGACTACATTCAGGATCGCAACTGGCTCATGGAAACATTGGGGGAATGTGCCAACTACGCCAAAACCAAAAACGTCCGCCTGTCCCTGGAATTCAAACCCAAAGAACCGCGAAACCATAGCTACCTGGCACGTACCGCTGACACATTGTTGATAGCCAATGCCTTGGGTGATCACGTTGGTGTGACCATCGACACAGGTCATGCGTTCGTCGCTTATGAAAATGTCGGCGAGTCCATTTGCCTGCTCAAGCAGTTTGGTGACAAGCTGTTTCACATGCACTTTAACGACAACTACACGCATTGGGATGACGACATGATCGTCGGCTCGATTCATCTCCCGGAATATTTTGAAATTCTCTATTGGTTGCAAAAGACTGGCTACGAAGGTTGGATCTCCATGGATCAATACCCCTATCGTGAAGATGGCTATGGCGCGATCCGATCGAGCATTCAATTTCTACAGCAACTCGACAGTATTCTAAAACGCGTAGGTATGGACGAAGGCGATCGATTACTTGCTAAACGTGATCCTGTTGCAACATCTACTTTCATCCGCCAACATCTCATTGCCCATTGATCAAATGCCATGAATTCAGAAGTACTCAATCAAGTTGACTTTGATACCACGTCCATCCTTCATCTGATCGAACCTTTCATAGATTCACATCAAATGATTGGCGAGGCGGCATTGCCCATACAATGCAATTCGACGCGATCTGCTGAAATAAGATTAGCCTTCCCCCCCAAACAACCTCCTGTGGTGACATCTGCTACAGGTAAAATTTTGTATCAGTCGGGAAAAGACTATCACTGGCGATCAGGCAGTCGCATCATCTATATCCCGAATCACACTGATATTCCCATTGTGTCTGAAACACAGCTGTACCGCCCTGCTAACTCACAGGAGTTCGGCCGATGTATTGATCGGCATAATGACATATTCTACGGCCCGGCAGATGAGTACCATCAATGGCAACTAGCAATCAATTATTCATTCGAGCCCAACGAACCGAGCATTCTCAAACTCACCCAACCCACAGGCAGCCTCCCGCGCACAGCAAGGCGCTTACTAAATTCCGAACCGATATCCATCGTTCTGCTGGGCGACAGTATCAGCTATGGTCTTAATGCCAGCGGTCGTTGCGATACGCCCCCCTACCAACCACCATTTGGTGACCTGTTTAACATGGCTATTAAGCAACGATACGCTTGCCAAACATCATTTCACAACATGGCGATCAGTGGCAAGTCCGCTCAATGGGGGTTGGAACAGGTCAAAGCCGTGGTGGATCAGCAACCTGATTTATTGCTGCTTGGATTTGGTATGAATGATGCATCAGGTGATATTCAGCCTAAAGCGTTCTGTCGTACGATCAAGCAGATCATTGACGATGCCCGAAACGAATTACCCGAATTAGAAGTGATCTTGATCTCACCGATCTCTGCCAATGCACAGTGGATTGCTGCCCGCCCACAACTGTATGTTGCTTACAGTCAGTCGCTACAGTTATTGCAAGATCAAGGCATCGTGCTCGCAGATGTGTATCCCCTGTGGCGAGCCATGGTCAACCTAAAAAGTTACTGGGACTTAACAGGCAACGGCCTAAATCATCCCAATGACTTTGGCCATCGCCTCTATGCACAAATTCTCTGGCAAACATTGACCACTACAATTAACAAAGAAATCAGATAACGCGAAAAGGATTCAACCATGGATCGAAAGTATCTTGTTTATAAAGGTTCAAGCCCCAATCACTGTTGTTGTGACCAGGCATTATGCATACTCCCTAATGGTCGCATGGTTGTCGCATTCATGACGGGCGGTGACAAGGAACCTGAACTCGATAATCACTTACGTTGCTGCTGGTCCGATGACCGTGGAAAAACGTGGAGTCAGCCAATTGTGATCCTGCGATATCCTGATCGTGCCTGCTGCATGACCCAAATGTACCTGGACATGAATGGACATTTAGTTATTTTTGCTCAACCTCACGATGGTGGATTTACACGTTGGGAATGTGTCACCATCAAGAGCGAAGACGGCGGGGAAACATGGTCTGCTCCAAGTCTTTTTGAACCATCACCACGCCGATGTTTTATTCGTAATGTCATCACGACCAGCTGGGGAGAATGGATCATGCCCCTGCAAACCTATGTCAACGCGGGTAAATGGGAAAATTCAGCGATTGATGACAACTCTTTGAGTCAACCCGAAAATGGCGTGCTGATCAGTCAAGACCGTGGCCAAACCTGGTTCTGCTCCAACTTGTTTAAAGGTGCAAACGGTTGGGCAGAAAATAACATTGTCGAGCTATCCAATGGCAAGTTGGTGATGCTCATCCGTAGCGACAATGCAGGTGTCCTATTGCGTAGTGAATCAACAGATCGTGGGCGGAATTGGATCAAGCCTGTCCAAACCGACATCCCCAATCCAGGGAGCAAGTTTCGTTTATTCAAACTCAGTGACGGGCGCATCATTCTCCTGCATAATCCCAACGGCAAGACATCCCATGCCAACGATCTTCCCGGTGTGCAACTCACACGTAACCCATTAGCCATGTGGATTAGTTCTGACGATATGGACAGTTGGTATGAAAAGCGTAATCTGACCGACTTCCCAGGCATGCTTGCCTATCCCGATGGCGTGGTTGATGAGCAGGAGCAATACATCCATTTCGTGTTCGACTACAACCGGCACGACGTCATCTATTGGGCCGCTGCCATTCCCGCTATGCTTTGAAGCAAATGAGACCAGCCCACCAATGTCGGATAAATGACCAAGCTCAAATTATTTTACGATTGACCGAGTGATTAGCCTGCCTGCGCGCAAATAGACCTTTGACATGACAAACCAAGTACAAAGGTATCATTTGAGTCAATGACGGATGACACCAAGCTGATACATGACCTTAAGCAACAGTCTGCTGACGCCTGGACGGTGTTTTACCGCTCACGTCATGTGACGGTCTGGCGGTTCGTCCGTGGGAGAGTTACTTGCCGACAGACGGCAGATGACATTACGGCTGAAGTGTTCATGTGTGCATTGCGGAATATCGAGCAATTCAATCCGTCTCACGCTTCCATTGATCGTTGGCTCTTTGGGATTGTCCGAAACACTGTCGCTGCGCACTTACGCAAGCATTACCGCGAACAGGATCGCCTGATTTTTACAGGTGATCCAACAAACTACGAAACAGTTGAGAAGTCATATCAAAGCCACGATGAAGTCACTCACATCTTGGCTGAAATGAAAACAATCGAGCGTGAGGTATTGGTTTGGATGTATCAGGAAAATACCAGTGTTCGCGAGATTGCCTGCCGACTGAATCGCACGGAAAAAGCGGTTGAGAATTTGCTTTACCGTGCAAGAGAGCACTTCAAAGTACGCTACGAAGCACATAAACAAAAAGATGAATCACCCCATGGAACCCAACTATCACAAGTTACTGAAAAATCTACCGCAGGACGAACCTGATGCAGCAGTAACTGCGCAATTCGAAAAACAATTGCAGGCAAAAGCACGTGCTTTAAGCCACAAGCGTCATCACCAATATTACCGTTGGCTCACACGCGGCTCCTCACTTGCGGCATGCATTGCGCTGGTATTGATATTGTTCATATCAAAGAGCAATGACAGCTTCGCGGCAATGCAGCAGGTGATTCGACAAACCGATTACATGCGTGTGACCATCGACATGGATTTATATGTTCCATTGATTGACCAGAACATGCGTTTGAGTACCACGCGTTCCTGGATCAATCGTCAATCAGGACTTTGCTCGGATATTGACATCATGGGTAAACCCGCGTTGCGGCTTTGGCATCCATGGGACGGCGACACGATCTTGATCAATCACATTCACCAAGTGGCCACACCGATTCGAGTGCCTCCAGATATTGATCCCAGCGAGTTGCTGCAATTTAATCCCGCGCAGTTCATTCAACGTATCAGCCAGATCACAGGCAAGCCGCAACTGGTGGATTCTGACGATCCACAATCACTGTGTTATCGAATGGATGGCTCACAAATTCGTTTGCCCAGCAGCACCGACGTGATGATATGGGTGGATCGCAACAGCAAACGCCCCTTGTCCATCATCTGTGACTTACCCTTACAGGATGGAACACGTCTAAAATGGACCGCAACTGATTTTGCGTGGCAGCCCGATCCAACAACCAGCGTACAAAACGTAATCCCCGAACAATACAAACTGGCACAATCCGTTACCATCCCATCCCCAAGCCTGGATGCCGTGGCAACAAGCCTTGAAGTCTGTGCTCAACTTCTCCACGGTCAGTTCCCCAACAAGCAAACACTGCCCTGGCAAACCGCAAGCACCATCGTCATGCAAATCGTTCAGCAGCCCGAGCAACTCAAAAAAGCCAACCTCAATCGCACTGAAATCAAGGGTCTGGCCAATGCAATCGCAGGGAGTATTTACCTCATGCGTGCTCAACAAAGTGGTGCCCACATCACCTACCACGGCAAACGCGTCCAATTCGGCTACGACGATATCCTTCTGCAAATCACCTATCCCAATGGCCGCATTGAATCACTCAATGGCAAGCTTCAAAAACAGGTCACGCAACATGAAAGCAATTAAACAACCTGCTGGATTCACACTCATTGAATTACTCGTGGTCATCAGCATCATCACTTTGCTCATGGGCATCGCACTCCCAGCGTTGAAGATGGCATGCAAATCCGCAAGAACCACGCAGTGTGCATCCAACCTTAAGAACATCGGCACCATCTGGGCAATCTACTGTGATCAAAATCCAAACACAATGCCCAAAGCCGTGAGTCTACCTTCGCCAATTCATGCAACACCACCGGACGAAATCAGCATCATCGATGCATTGCGACCTTACATGAACAGCCAGACGACTGCGATTTACGAATGTCCCGATGATGAATTGGGATACTACGTCAATCGACATAGCAGTTATGAATATCTACCGGGCCTGGCCATTACATTTGATCCAGACAACATCCCCAAACTCGTTGCGCTCTCACGTCGCAGTCCACAGTCCTTGCCAGTATTAACCGATGCCGCCAAATTCCATCCCGCACCGAATAATGTCGATCCCAGACAAACCGTCTACCACGACACGCATGTCGATTGGCTCTTTGCAAGCGTGACCCCCTGATCCAGAGATCACCATGTTCCAATCCATCAGAAACAATTGTCTCAAGAACAAGCAACAAAAAATTGCAGTAACGTTGACGGCATTAGCGGTTTTATCCATCGGCGCGTCATTGCTGTATCGAGCTCTCAGGCCGATTCACGTGCCGGATATGGCAAATGCTTCCACCAACAAGGTCGTTGATTTTTTGCGTGAAGACTATGCCAACATCTCTGTTGCAAAACAAAATCAGTTTATGCGTGATCTGGCCAAATGGTATTTGTCAATCAACCACCAGGACAAACAAAGCTTTGAGCAAAGCTGGGATCACTCGGACATGCCAAAGGATTTGAAAAAACGAATCACGGCACAGGTACGCGTCTCTGCTATCAATCAACTGTCTGAGAATTATTCGAATATCCCCGAGTCAGAAAAGACACAGTTCCTTGCCCAAGTCAGCTTCATGATCAAAATGCTGCCCTCAGGTAAAAAACTCGAGCGTGTCCTCACTGACAAAAAACAATGGGATCGTGTCTTTGATGATCCAGAAAAATACTGGCAAACCAAGGATAAATACGCCCAGCAACTCGCCCATAATGCGTCTGCCGAACAACGTGCCAACCTCGCAAAACTCTGCAAAGACCTGGCTGAATACAACAAGATGCGGTGAGCCATGCATCCACATCGATATTTGATTAAAAAAGACTGGATAAACGGTGCCGAATTCGGTGACATGGGGATGATATACGTAAAACACAGCGACAAAAGGTGTTGCAAATATTGTGCTGCAGTGCCAATACTGCCTGGTTTTCGCGCCCGGGGGCGGGGCCACGAGGTTAGGCCGTGTGGTTTTCAGCGGGTCGAAAGACCATGGATACCATCTATACCCAATCGCGACCATACGCCCCCCATAACCAGTCTCCCCCGCAATTCCCATATTCGTGTTCAACGCAACCGATTGGGTAGCGATGACAAACTGCCGGCGATCAAAATGACCATGCATCGTCTTGCTGCGTAAGAAACCGACCAAAATCCTCGCATCCACTCAACAAAGCGAACCAGTGCGAATGTTACCCAATGGACGAGGAGAAGCTAGCTGCATAAATCACAGCCGGGATCATCGATTCCTGAGATTTCCAATAACTGTGCGCTTAACACTTTGCCTTGGATCGTGACATGGCGGAAAGCTGATTGCCATGGTGAGTAGCAGCTCGAAAGTTTTAGACCTTCACGGCAGTATGTTGTGGTACGCATGCTTGCATACCATTGGTCATCCAACTCGGCTGTGTTGAGCATTTGGCAAAAAGCATCAAAGGATGCGAAATCCTGAGCGTCATGGGTTTCCATGACAAACCCACTGTTTGTCTCCACAAGTTGTTGATAGGTCATCGCAATGGGTGACCAGCTTTGCAGTGACGAAATGAGAATCGACAGATGGTCGCCGCGTGTCATGATTTCCAGTGCAGCATTGTGCGATTGACCATGATCGGTGAGTCGCATGGGGATGATCCCCACGTAAGCGGCTCCTTCATTGATGGCAATGGGCTGAGGGGTGGCGAAACAGGTGTTGAAGTTGGTAAGTCTGGTGTTGCCAACACGGATTTCTTGAGGCTCATGAAAACGAATAGGCCGGAAGATACCTGTCCGCAGACGTGTAACATGTCGCTTAATCGGCATGGGATTGTAGAACACCATGGCCGTTGCTTCGTGTTGGACGGTGCGGATTTCCCCCTGGTCCTCAAAGCATTTTGTCAGTGATGTGGGATAGACGTAGGGGCAGTTGTCATCGTGGAAAAACCGGGTGAAATAACGCGCATTAGCAGATGGATGGCGGCGATTTTCGCGTGTGATGTTGGCAATGCAACCATGTGCCTGCTTGTTGTCCAGCCATGCATATTGAGCGGTCCCAAGACTTGCATGCTTGCCAAACCATGTGGTGATAAGGCTGCGACGAGGTCCCATGCGATGTGCATCCGGAGCGCCGGCAGGCCTGTTGGTTGCATCAGGCCATGTGATATTCGTAACGCCACTTTCAATCGTGCCCCGGATGGTGACGTGATCCCGCGTGCCGAAAAGAGCGTTGATCAGTTCGGGTGTGAGATGGTAATTCGCAGCGCTGGCAAAGATGATACGTGCTTGAAAGCAAGGCAACATGGATTTTGCGAACGGCGGGATGATGGTACTTTGCGCCCCTTTTTTGTAGAGTTCCTCATGCAGATCAAACTCAAACTCATCAGGGAACAAATAGGCCAGCAGCATCACCACGCTGGCGAGTAAGCCTTCGTAGTCTGCGTCATAACCACGGGAAAACGGGCCGGTGGGAAGTCCGACACGTTGATCAAAATGCAACGCCAGGTCCTGCCAGTAAAATCGTTCAAGTTTCAGCGCCAGATCGCGTGCCTGGGGATTGTGTGCATGATGCGCAATACCCGCCAGTGGGGCCAGCGATACGAATGTGTACGATGGCGAGTTGTATTCACAGGGGAATCCGGCATGCGTGAAAAAATCACAAGCCTGTTGCAATTTATCCAACCCGCGATTGATCATCGATTCATCACCAAGCATTTGGCCACCAAGAATCAAAGCGTGCATTGCTTTATAGGGATGATTGTCATTGTAGCCTTGTATTTTCAGATCATCGGTGAGCATATAAGGCAACAGTATTCGAAGGTTGTTTTCGAGCAATGACCGTATGGGGATTTCAAGGCGATCGCGATGCCAGTGCAACAGATCAACGATCGCGCTGGGCGTGAAATGGCAAGGCTCATCAGAGAAGTGGGTCTGAATGATCCGGTTGGCCTTGTCGATGCTGTTTGCGTCGCCATCCAGGTAGGCCAGACAATGACAAAGTTTCACGCGGTAGCTCTTGCTGTTGATTGTGCCATCCCAGATGTATTGCCCCTGTGCATCCCAGCAGCGATCCAACCACGTGCGATGGGCAGCCCACAGTTTCTTGCGCAATTCACATTGACGGGCATTATCAAGAATGGAACTGGTCACGACTGACTCCTTGCACAGGTAGGTGTATTGACGATTGGGCTTGGATAATCAACGGGGCCTGATCCTGCTCAAAGTGAAGGTACGGTGTCACGTCGAGCGAGTTGATCAAAATTCCGGGATTGGCCGTATCGCTTCTTTCGAATCGCACATAATATAAAGCAAATTTACTACTTTTATTGACCTTAAACACTATACGGGGTATAATTATACCAACTGCTGTCAACAAGCCAACTAAAAAAATACATAAATTTATATAAATAATGAACTTAAAAATTATTTTAACAACATTGAATTGGAATATTGATGAAGCCTGTGGCATCTATACCTGATATGAGCCGCGAGAACCTGGATCGATTCATCCCCAAATACATCTGGCTTAAACACCAGTTGATCGGGCAGATGAGAGAGCTCGAAGCAGGACAAACCCTGCCTACGGTGGTCCAGATTCGCAAACGCTACAGTGTCTCACAAGCAACAGTTGACCGAGCGGTGGGCGAGTTGCGTGTGGAAGGGTTGGTCGAAAGCCGGCGTGGCAGTGGCATCCACATCACGCCTTTGGCCAAGGTCAAGCGGATCGGGTTTGTACTGGATCCCGCAGCCTTTTCATCCCAGGCACCACCGTTTGGCCGTGAGTTAATTACGCGGTTTCAGAGTGTGGCACGCGAGCGTGATATTCAGTTCACTTACTACATCAATGATTACTCACACGATGTCGATGAACATGGCCCGACACAATTGCAGAAGGACGCAGAATCAGGTCTGATTGACGGCTTGCTGTTATACGGCATTACGCCGCCTTATCTGCCTGCGATTTTCAAGTTGGGCTTACCGGTATTGCGAATGACACAAGGTGAGACGCATAATACCTTCAGTTTCAACTACACCCAATTGATACAGATGGCGGTCAAGCATCTGGCCCAACAAGGCGTCAGGGACATTGCAATCTTTGCCAATGATTTGTGCGATGTTGGTCAAAATCTGATGCTTACTTTTGATGATGCATTGGCTGAATATGATTGTCGCAGTCTCCCGCAATGGCGCATGTCTTTTCCTCGATCTCATTCGCTTGAGTTACGTGGTTATCGCGATTTTGTTGAACGTTGGCCACAATGGGAGATCAAGCCCCAGGCTGTGATCAGTACAGACGACAATATGACGCAAGGTATTTACGAAGCGATAAAGAAGCTTGAACTTCGTGTGCCTGAAGATATTTTGTTTGTCTCACATGCCAACCGTGGTCTGACTCAATTCGAAAATCCATCGATTACACGTATCGAGTTCGATGTGAAGGAAGTCACACAGCGCATGATCCATCGACTCGAAGAACAGATCCTTAATCCGTCCGTTGAACCGGGCCATTTCCAAATTTCACCGCGATTGGCCTGAAATTTTGAATCTCCAGGAATCTCTTATGAAACGCACTTATCCTATGTCCGTAACGAGCCGCACCGGTTTTACCTTGATCGAACTATTGGTGGTGATCTCGATCATTGCCTTGCTGATCTCGATTCTTTTGCCGTCACTTACCGCAGCAAGAGCGCGGGCGCGTCAGGTCAAATGTGCAGCCAATCTCAAGCAGTTCGGCGTGTACTTTGCACAGTACGCTACGGAAAACAATGACCGCACACCGCTGAGTACCAATCAGTACAACACCGCTCCAACGTGGTTCACCGTGATGGCACCATTAATGGGACCTGCGTCATATGACTATTCCAACGACCAGTCGTTCTCCATCTGGCAGTGCCCGGAAAACCACAGACAAACCCAGCGCATCGGCACCGGTGGTGGCGAAGAACAGGGTAGCTACATGATCAACGGCTGGGGATACACCGGCAGTAGCGATACGTATACAGGACGCTTCACCGATACGCGTTTCGGCGATATCTACTGGCCATCGACATTGCATGCGATGCTTGATGGGGCCTTGCACCGGACGGATATTTATCCCAACGACGGTCAGGGGAGCGTGCCGTATGTCACCACGGGGGTTCGCAATGTCCGCTATGCCCACATGGGCCAGCTTCAAATGCTCTATGCCGACGCGCATGTTGCGACACTCAAAGGCCCATTGGCCGGTCGTGACGGGGGCAGCGGAGAGTACGGTCATGCCACCGGTTGGAACAACGGCAAGGCATGGTGGAGTCGCCCGTAATCCGCATTGACTTTTAATTTTCAATATCGCTAAATAAAACTGATTAACTTTTGGGAGTTTGTCCATTGAATTTCAAACACTGTTATCCGTCTATTCTCACGATGCTCTTACTGGCCTGTGTCGGGCTGGGGTTCTTTGGTCGGTGTGCAAACGTGCATGCTCAAGCCGACAGTCAGCCGCGTGTCAACGTGTTGGTGCTGGCCGATGGCGATTTGCAAATCGATAAGACATTGGCCAAACAACTCAAGCAGGAGAACATTCACTTTGTGGCCGGCAAGTTGTCTGACCCGCTCAACGAGCAGATGCTCAAATCCTTTCACATGGTTCTGATTGCCGATTACACCGGCCCGAGTATGAGCTATCTGCTCAAGAAGTATGTCCAGAACTATTTCAACATTCAACAGAACCTAAAGCTCATCGATCGCTATGTCCGCGAAGGTGGGAGCCTTTTCTTTTCGCCGATCTATGGCGATGTCCAAGGCGCTTTGGCTTACACCCAAATGCTAAAGCCCTATGGCGTGAGTGTGCTGCCGTATCAGATTCGGGACCACGAACATCTTTACGTACGCGAACGTGGCAACGCACGGCCCGATGAATACGGCTGGACCACCAACATCTCCAAACATCCGGCGACCGAAGGTGTTAAACAGATCGTCTTTTCCCAGACCATGTTCCGTTGGGATGACATGTATTCCAACCCGGTTATTCGCCTGCATGACAAGGCCTGGCAGCCTTTGGTCACGTCCATGCCCTCTGCAGTGGCGGCACGCGGTTTTGACTATGCCCGTTGGGAAACCATCGAAGAACAGTCGCCGGTCATTGCCGCAGTGCGCGATGTCGAAAAGGGACGCCTCGGCGTGCTCTCGCCGTGTCACTACTACACCTTCACCAAGCCCTATGACGATCCCAAGCACGGCTGGATTCGTGAAAGTCACACCGGCAGGATCGACGGCTCCTTCATGGATAAAGGGATCGAGGGGCATCCCAGTGACGGACGCAAACTGTTGATCAACATGTTCCGTTGGTTGGCCGACACCGCGCGAAAACAAAACATCGGCCAGTACGATGCCCAGCAATATGCCGCGTTGCCCAAGCCTGAAAATGCACCGACACCCGATTTTCTGTTGCATTGGGACACCCAAAAAAATCCCAACTGGCACAAAATGTTCGTCGGTGCACGCAGCCAATTCAGTGACGGCACCGGCACCATCGCACAGTACGCCAAGGCCGCCAAGGACGCAGGCATCGGCATGCTCTACATGACCGAAACATTCGAACACTTCGACCCCAAGCAGTGGGACACCTATCGCCAAGCCTGCGCCGACGCCAGTGATGACACCGTCAAAGTCATGGCCGGACTGGACATTCCCGATCCCTATGGCAATCGTTACCTGCTTCTGAACTCACCCATCTTCCCCCAACCGTTCATGCTCACCGCCGACGGCAAGGCAATGCTCAAAACCCATTACCTGGCATTGACGTTCCCCAACGGCATCGTCATCGCGCACCGCCCGTCCACCAGCCCGCTACCCGAAGAGTTACTCAAACACTTCCAGGGGATCAGCGTCTTTACCTATCGCGATGGGCAAATGGTCGACAACAGTCTCTCGGCCTACGAATGGCAGTTGTACCGCTATTCCAACCCGATGCCCTATGTCGTCCATGAAACCTATTCCCCCCAAGCACTCAAAGACGAATCCAAAGCCGGACACCAGCTTTATGCGGCAGCCCCGACACTAAACGATTTACACTGGTATTTCAGCCCACGCGGCAACGCTCACTTCTGGGAGTCCCCTGTCCCCATGCAGTTGTCCTCCGGGCCGATGGTCAAGAGCTTCGGCAAAAAGCCGTTCCTGGAAATCGAGTCCGATGCCCCCATCATCGATGTGAGCATGAACGAAAATTTCAATCTCTATCGCCGATGGAAACCCAACAGCAAAACCTTCAAAGTCGATCACGTGAAACTACCCGAAGTGCACGTCAACTGGACCTATGTCAACGCCACCGATGCCAAAGGTAATAACGTCATCACCGCCGGCAAACACTTCGGCAAGCAAGCACACCACACCTGGCGCTGCGGTGACCGACAGAACTGGTGGAGCTTCCCCAATCTGTACACCGGCACCACCATCACGCAATTCCAGCTTGAACTGCCCACCTATTGGACGAAGGAAGGCTCGGGCGGATACAACGGTTTTCCCAATGTCGATGGCCCGATGCGCGGCGAAAACATGGTGAGTATTCTCGACTTCGCCTACGCAAGCCCACAGGTCTACATTCAGGACTCCTATCTGGATCAACGCTATTACAACAGCATCTACAAGGAAACCGTCTTCGATGCCAAGCCTTCGCAGATGACCAACCGCAGTCGCGTCTTTGAAGCCAAGGTGCGTTATCAGCAATTCCCACCGAACAATTGCAGGGGCAATCTGGCTTCCGCCTTCCCGATGCAAAAGCAGGTCACCATCAAACTCCGTCGCCCCGTCCAAGTGATCGGTGATGTTTTCCCTGCCATCACCAATCTGGACATTCATCACGCTCGCGTCAAAGGTGACATGAACTACGCCTACGCCGACCCGAAGACCGGCAAAGAAGTCACCGGCAAACTCACCAAGGGTTATGTCGATCTGCCCAAGGGTGGAAGCATCGGCGGGTTGATCGTGCTCAGTGACGGACTGCGTGTCGATCACAAAGGCAAAGTCGGCTTCGCAGCACCCGATTACACCAACGGTTCACTGCCCATCGGTCACACATGGGAGGCCAACTTCGTCACCGTCCCGCCCAGCATGGTCCAGCAGTGGCGTAAACTCCTGGGTTTTACAGGTGAAAAACCCTACGAAGTCTCCATCAGTCAAGGCACGCTCGATCAAAGCAACATGGTGCATCAGGCCGTCGCACAGAACTTCGGCATCAGCGGGCAAATCGTCAAGACGCTGCCCGAAAGTGAAATTGATGGCATCATCATCGGTTCACTGGTCACTGAATCCACGACGACCAAGTACAAGGCTGTCCCACTAACCGAGTATCGCGTGCCGGTGGATGTGCAGGGAGTCAATTACAACTGGCCGGCCGCCGTCGTGCAGCAGGGCAAACTCCTCATGCCTGTCGATGTCTTTGAAGGCAAGGCCCGCACGCGCTTGGATGTCATGACCGATGGCAGTTTCTACATCGGTAACACACTGATGTCCGACGCCCCGAACCTGCGCATCGCCGTAGTCAAATGGGATGACAAGCAACTGGTCTGTGAAGTGAATAACCCCACCGACAAAGATATCGATGCCAAAATCTGGAGTGCCGCCCAATTGCAGGATCGCTCCAAAGTGCAGGACAAGGTCAGTGTCGGTGCAGGTCAGTCCAAGATCATCACCATTAAGTAATGCAATCAAGTTAAACATACCCGTCATTTCCGCCTGTTTTCATTAGGTTTTTTAACCCGGGAGTTGAAACAATATCCGCACATCGGGCGACACCTGATTCAAGGTGTCGCCCAAAGGTGCCTTTCGCGCCGATACATTTCACTTGCCCACAGGAGACGCCGATGCATTGGTTACACAAAGATCACTGGGGATGTTTGACGGTTCTGATTTGTCTGTTCTTGATTCAGATAGTTCACGCGGAAGTTTTCCTGGATATCAATTTCAGCGATCAAACGTTGGGTACGCAGATGCTCCGAACCACCGCTGGGACACCGGGTGCGATATTTACCGGCGATGAACCGGTGGGGCAAATCGATGAGACACTTAACAACGACACCGATGGCAAAGTGCATTTCATGCACGATAAAAAAAAACCAAGATGCAGTGGTACGCAATTTTGAAATCATTGGCGAAGCAGTAA
>CEVF01089098.1_pt1 | contig 159512 bp, 129 predicted proteins | sample 356441 | NCBI WGS metagenome assembly CEVF01 (sample SAMEA2622765, study PRJEB7988) | marine metagenome | biome: marine biome (ENVO:00000447); feature: surface water layer (ENVO:00002042); material: "saline water (ENVO:00002010), including plankton (ENVO:xxxxxxxx)" | depth 5 m | reverse complement strand
AAATTAGCAACATCTAATCTGTGGTACTAAAAATGGGGAGTACTACAGATATCCAAAAACTTTTGATGCTGTATTCTTGTAACCACTCATAATCCTCAAGACGATAGAAATCATTTAAATAAAAATATACATTTTTATACCTAATGCGATATAATTTTTTAAAACAATTTACTTTATAAACTTCAAATTTTCTCCAGCTTAAATCAATAGTGTCAACATTTAATTTTAAACAAATTTTATTATTAAAGAAAGATGCAGAATCGCTCATATCAATTGTGTCCGTATACAGTTCAGCATAAATAATTAGTCTTACAGGTTCTTTTTTGATTTTTTTTATTTCTTCACCTCTAACGAGTTTATAATCACATTGAGAGTATGAGTTAAATGTTATAAATAAAATACCAAATAAAAAAACTAACTTATACATTTCAAAAAATTTAATTCATTATCATTTCTGTCAATTTCATCATTAAACTCAAGTCTTTTTTTAATATTTTATAAGAAAAAGAGCTTAATCACTAAACTTTTTTAGTTCAACTTTATTGCCGTCAAAAACTGCATAAGTGAAATGATTTATCCATTCGCCCAAGTTGAAATAAACAGAGTTTTCCCCAACTTTAATTTCTAATGGAAGATGACGATGCCCGAAAATAAAAAAATCAATGTGTTCTTTTTGTAAATATTCCTTACAATAAATAGCCAACCATTCGTTTTCTTCACCTAAAAATTTCAAATCATTTTCGGCATTAACTTTACGGCTTTTATGAGAGAAATAATTGGCCAAACCTATCCCGAAATTAGGATGTAACCGCGCAAATGCCCATTGACAAAATTTATTGGCAAAAACTTTTTTTATGAATTTATAACCGTAATCGCCGGGACCTAAACCGTCGCCGTGGCCGATATATAATTTTTTCCCGTTGATGCTTCGCACAATTGGTTCACGGTAGAGTTGAGCGCCAATTTCTTTGGGCAAATAATCAAAAATCCACATATCGTGGTTTCCGGTAAAAATATGAATTTTAATGCCTTTGTCCGATAATTCGGCAAGCTTGCCCAATAATCTTACATAGCCGCGCGGAACGGCATATTTGTATTCAAACCAAAAATCAAAAATATCACCCACTAAAAATATTTCGGCAGCATCTTTTGAAACCATGTCCAACCACCGGACAACTTTTTTTTCACGTGCTTTTGAGCTTTTTTCATCGGGGACACCCAAATGAAAATCGGAGGCAAAATAAATTTTTTTATTTTCGGGTAACTGCATTAGTTAAACTGATTTCTGAGTAATTCTATTGGTTTGATTAAACCAATGTTCAAAGTAAAACGTATTTTTTCGGCATAACTAAGTTGATTTAAGTCTGAAGAAATAATCACAGGGAAGTAAATCTGAAACATTTTAGGAATAAGATTTAACGATACTCCTGCATCGTAAACCGGACTGGATACATCGTCAACCAAATCGCCGTCGTTATTTCTGATTTCGTTTGCCACCAAACCCACATCGCCATAAAGTCCTATCAATTTTATTGGTGTGGAGGATTCTATGTTTAGCGCTGTAAGCCATTTATTTCCGCCGGCAACACTCACAGGGTTTTTAAAGCCACCGTCGTTTACATAAAATTGTTGATTGAGAATGCCTGATGTTTCCGTTCTGCCAAGGTAAACCAAGTCGTAAGTATAATCCGTATTTCCGGCCAATCCGAAATTAAATCGCGGATTGGCATTATTGTTAAAAATAAAAGTTCCCACAAAAAAGCGAATATTTAAACCGTTGCCCGGTTTGCGATAAGCAAATTTAAAATTAGCGGTGGCATTCAATCGTAAAAAGTCAGGATTGTATTGAAATACAGCCGAAGCCGAGTAGGGTGATAGTAAGTCGTTGTTTTTTAAATAAATACCCAATTCATTAATTTGATAATTGATGGTGTTTTTATCATAAAACGATGTGGATGAACCATCGTTATTTTGCAGAGTGAAAAATACAGGTTGTTCTTCGTTTATGTTAATAAAACGGTATTGTAAATAGGCTTTTGAATGCGAGCGCGGATAACTTTTTTTGAAGTGCAATCGAACAAAAGGTGCATTTTTTATATAAGATGTTGTAACCGGATTGTTACCATAGGTGAATTTTGCATTTTTAATTCCCAATTCAATTTCGTGAAAAAGAGATTTTGGGTAATAATGGTAATAAAAATTGGCGTAACCGTTTAATTTTCCCGAACCTGTTCCATACATGGGCGATACAATGTATTCGAATTTTTTAAACGGAATGGAGGCATTGTAAAATGCTATTCCGGGCATAAATTTATCATAATTATTCCAACCTAATAAAGGTGTGAAAAACAGTTGGGTTTTGTTTTTGTTTTGCAGACTGAATAAAAATTGAAGTTTTAAAGGTTCGGTTTTCTTAAACAAACCTTTTGCATTGAGTTGATTGTTGTTTTGTTTTATTTCGGGAATTTCATCTGTGGCATCAATTTCGAGTTTGTCATAATCAACATTTGGAAATGAAAAATAAACTTGTTCGTCATTGGGCATATACCAACGGGTTGCCACAACAGAATCATTTTTTACAGCCGATACCGAAAACGGAATGCCTTTAATATCGCCTTTGTTTTTGACTTTTACCAAAATATTGTTTGGATTTGCCGTGTCGGGTTTAGTTTTTATGATTTTTAAATCAATTTTTCCGGTTGTTTTAAGAATATCATCAAAAAACCAGCTTAAATCTTGTTGAGTTTCTTTCTCGAAAATCTCGCGTAAATCTTTTGGTAAGGGATGTTTAAATTTCCATTTTTCAAAATAAGTTTGCATGCAATGGTCAAACAATGAATCGCCAAGATAAGCTTTCAGATAATCGAATACCAATGCCGATTTTGAATAAACAATAGCACCGTAATTAAGCGAAGTGTAGTTTTGGCTTTTTTCTTCTATGGGTTGGTCAATATTTAGCGAAGCCGGAAGCAAATAACTGATATAATAATAGTATTTATGCTTGTAATGTGCCAAATCAAAAAAATCGGCTATTTTTTTTGGTAAACCAAGCATTTCATAAAATTTGGCATTTGGATATTTGGTTTCGATATATCGATTTTCGTTAAATGAATTTAATCCTTCATCCATCCAAGGGTGATCGCGCTCGTTGGAACCTAAAATGCCGTAAAACCAATTGTGACCGACTTCGTGTATAACGGTTTCTTCAAACATAAATTTATTTCCGGTAGAACCGATAACCGTAACATTTGGGTATTCCATTCCGCCACCGGCACTGATAGAACCGTCAACTGCCGTAATTTGATTGTATGGATAATCGCCATTCCACAGCGAATAATAATAAGCGGCATCGTTGATGTATTCAATGGCATTCATCCACAGTTCGGGTTCAATATCGGTAAACATAGCCCATGTGGTAACTTTGCGTTTGGTGTGCGGCAAGGTAACTTCGCCTTTTAAAACATGGTAGCGCTTATCGGCAAACCAGGCAAAATCGTGCACTTTTTCTTGATGATAATGCAGCGTTTTGTAAACGGTATCCGATTTTGGGAAAATCCACGGATTTTCGGTATTGAAAGCAGTTATAGCTTTTGTTTCTTCCACTTTTTTGTTCAACCAAGCCAATTCTTCTTCACCGTTAACCAAATCACCTGTGGCACCTACAACATAATTTTTTGGCAACGTAATTTTCACATCAAACGAACCATATTCCGAATAAAATTCACCTTGATTAAGATAAGGCATCGGATGCCAACCGGAACGGTCAAATACTGCGGGTTTAGGATACCATTGCGTAATTTGATACGATTGGCCAATATGCCCAAGTCTTGATATTTTTCCGGAAGGAATTTTTACTCTAAACGGCGTGCTGATAGTTACGCTTTCGCCCGGGAAAAGTGGTTCGTTTAAATAAAGAATAATAACATCTTCGTAATCCAAATAATTTTCCCATTCCAGTAATTTTCCGTTGCTTTTAAATGCCAAACTGTCGATGTAACCCAAGTCGTTTTCGTTGGCAGTGAATAATGACGAATTTTTATTTTCCAATAATTGTTTGGCTAAGGCAGTATGGTAGTTTTTGTAAGCATTTGGCCACAAATGAAAGTAGATGTAATTGATGGTTTCGTGCGAATTATTTTTGTATTCAATGGTTTCGTGTCCGTGCAAAAAATGGAGGGTATCATCCAACCGGACATCTATTTTATAGTTTACTTCTTGCTGAAAATAAGCCGATTGTAACTGAGCAAAGAGTGAGCCAATGCTAAAAAATAACAGCGATAATATGATTGTTATTTTTTTCATAAGATGAAAAATATTTTTAATTAAAAGATAAAAATAAATATTTTACGGGTGAATAAACAAAAAAGCGCAAGAATAATCTCTTGCGCCAAATTTCAAACCGGTAATGGTTTATTCTTCAATTCCTTCTTTAATAACCGGAATTAATGAAGGGTAGGTGTTTTTTAGAGCCATTTCTTTCACTTCTTTTTTCGTAAGCCATTCTGCTTTTTCAATGCCTTCTTCTTTTTGAGGTGTTAATTTTTCGGCTTTGCCCAAAAATTTGAACCAATAATTGATTTTTAAAATCCATTTACCGTTATCGTCTTTATACATATGGTATGATTCGGGCAAAAAGCCACGCAGTTTGAGCTCCTCAACGCCTGTTTCTTCTTTTATTTCTCTTTTGGCGGTTACATCGGTTGGTTCGCCGGGCTCAATTTTTCCTTTGGGTAAATCCCATTTTCCGTTACGGAAAATAAACAAAAACTTACCTTCATCATTATAAACTAATCCGCCGGCAGCCTCAATAACGGTGAATTTTTTCTCAAAAGTTTTCCACAATTTATCTTCTTTTTCACCAACCAGCTCGGCACTTTTAATTGTTTTTTTAGTTTCTAATTCATTTAAAATCAAATCAATATCCTTATCCCACGTATATTCTTTTACGATGTGGGTTTTCGTACTTTTTTCTTTTTCCGGCTTATCTGTTATGATAAGCGTCTTATCATTGATAAAAACTTTATACATTTGCCCTATGATTTATAATGAAAATATTGCCGACAAAGTTGCTGAATTTTTACTTCAAATCAAAGCAATTAAGCTACAACCTTCAAAACCTTTTGTTTGGGCTTCGGGTTGGAAATCGCCAATTTATTGTGATAATCGCAAAACATTGTCGTATCCGCCGGTACGAACCTTTATTCGTCAACAGTTAAGTGCCGCTATTCAAGAGAAATTTCCGCAACCCGATGTAATTGTTGGAGTAGCTACGGGAGGAATTGCACAAGGTGTTTTGGTGGCGCAAGAATTAAACTTGCCTTTTGCCTATGTGCGTTCATCGGCAAAGGGGCATGGCTTGCAAAATATGGTTGAAGGTGTAGTGGAAGAGGGGCAACGCGTAGTGGTAGTTGAAGATTTAGTTTCTACCGGAGGAAGCAGTTTAAAAGCTGTCGAAGCTCTATGCGAAAAGGGATGTACTGTGGTAGGAATGGTGGCAATATTTTCGTATGATTTTGATATTGCAAAAGAAAATTTTGAAAAACACAAATGTCCATTAGTCGTTTTAAGTGATTACAATTACCTTATCAATACGGCATTAAAAAATAATTACATTGCCGAAAAAGATGTGGAAATACTTAAAGCTTGGCGTCAAGCTCCGGACAAGTGGAATCCTTAATTTAAAAAAGAAAGAAGATGCATATAGAAACCGATAAAGTTACCGTGAATAAACCGGCAGAAGAAATATTTGATTATTTGGCCGATATGAACAATTTTGAGCAATTATTGCAAAACGACAAAATTGAAAAAGTGAATACGACTGCCGATACGTGCGAGTTTACAATAAAAGGAATGGCAAAAATCGGTTTAAAAACTGTTGAACGTAATCGTCCGGAGGAAATTAAAATAGAATCGTTTGGTAAAGTGCCCTTTAATTTTGAAATGAATATTCACGTAAAACCCGCCGGGGATAATACTTGCGAAGCATATTTAACATTTGACGGTAAAATTAATCCGTTTATGAAAATGATGGTAGAAAAACCAATGACTAACTTTTTAAATATGCTTGCTCATAAATTAGCCGAAATTCATAACAACTAAGTCTTTTTACCTATAATCACCGGCATAAATTCGCTATATTTGTTCAGTATTAAACTTATGTAGTGAAATCGTATTTTATTGCTTGTATATTATTGTTGTCTTTGCTACGTGTGCAAGCTTCGACAACCGATTCGTTGGCTATGTTGATAAAACAAGCCAAAACCGATACGCAAAAAATATCGTACACTATTCAATTTGCCGAGCATATGCTCGATGTAAATCCTGATTCGGCACTATCAATTTTATACTCTTTAAATTCAACGTTAAACAAAAAATTTCCTTCGTTATCCGATTCGGCGGAAAAGAATGTTTATTTGAATTATACACAAAAAGTATATAATGATTTGGGCTATTATTATGCTGTAACAGGCGGATTAGATTCTTCATTGATGTATTTTGAAAAATGTTTGGCTATTGCCAAAAAACAAGACAATGTGCAACATATGGCTGAGATTTATAATAATTTGGGGTTCGTTGCCCACCGAAAAGGCGACATTTATTTGGCTTTGGATTACTACCTCAAAAGCCTGAAAATTAAAGAACAATACTCCAATGATGCCGATATTGCCTTAGCTTACAACAATGTGGCAACGATTTATTTAAACCAAAAAGAATACAAAAAAGCAATCGAGTATTTTAAGAAAAGTGTGGAATTATTATCTAAAACCGATAATGAAAGAAACTTGTCGGTTATTTTACACAATTTAGGTCATGCCTACCTTAAAACAAAGGATTTTGATAAAGCGGAAGAAATTTTATTACAGAGTAAAGCTCTTAAACTAAAGCATTCGCTGCAAAATCTGCTTCCACCTACATTAATGGACTTGGGCGATGTGTATATCAACAAAAAAGAATATGATAAAGCACAGCAACAATTTGAACAAGCACTTGTGCTTTCCGAAGAACTGAAAAATAAAGAAAGCTATACCAATGCATTGGTCAGAATGGCAAATGTGTTGTATTACAAAGGTGATTTGAATCAAGCACTTAACTATGCCAAAAAAGCCAAAATTAATGCAGACAAACTGAATTATCCCGATTTGAAAAAAGAATCTGCTTTGGTTTTATCCAGAATTTACAATCAATTAAAAGATTATAAAAAATCATATCAATTTTACCAAGAATATATTGCTTATCGAGACAGTTTGTTTAATGAAGAATTGCGAGAAAATACCATAAAAAAGCAATTGTCTTTTGAATATCAACGCAAACGTTTAGCCGACAGTTTGGCTATTGCAAAAGAAAAAGCTCTGCAACAATTAACATTAGAAAAGAAACAAGCCGAATTAGAAAACGAAAAAACGACCAAAAGAGCACTTTTCATTGGTGTAATATTGCTGGTGATTATCATTGCGTTAATTGTTTATTCCTTTTCAAAAACAAAACAAGCCAACAAGCTTATCAAAAAACAAAAACTCATTGTAGAACAAAAAAACACCGAAATTACCGACAGTATAAATTATGCCAAACGCATACAAGATGCCGTAATTAACCGGAATGAAGTAAACATATATTTCCCCGACCATTTTGTGTTGTTTAAACCCAAAGACATTGTCAGTGGCGATTTTTATTGGAGTAAATCGTTCGAAGATGAGTATGGAAATGCATCTATTCATATTGCTGTTGCAGACTGTACCGGACACGGTGTTCCCGGAGCATTTATGAGTTTACTCGGTATTTCTTATTTGAATGAATTAGTTTCTCCCCAAACGAAAAGCCCGGCTAACGTATTAAATACTTTGCGTAAAAAAATAATTGAAAACCTAAAACAAAAAGGAGATGCGAAAGCCCTGCGTGACGGAATGGATATGAGTTATTGCTTATTGGAATTTAATCACAACCTACCGGTTGAAGAACGTAAATACACCTTAACATTTGCCGGTGCATTTAATTCCATTTATATCATTTCAGATAATCAAAGTACAATAAAAGCAGACAGTGTGCTTACCTTCGAAAATTCTTCTAAAACTTTATATGAACTAAAAGCAGATAGACAATCCATTGGTTACATCCGCCAAATGGTAGCTTTTACCGAACATAAAGTTACCTTAAAACCAAAGGACAGAATATATTTGTTCTCCGATGGTTTTGCCGACCAATTTGGTGGTGAAAAAGGCAAAAAGCTAAAATATAAACCTTTTAAGAATTTACTTCATTCAACTGCAGATAAACCCTTAATTGAACAAGAAAAAGAATTAGAGAAATTCCTTTCCGATTGGATGAAAAATTACGAGCAAACCGACGATATTACTCTAATAGGAATTGAAATTACTTGATAATCAGTTGTTTTCTAAAAAGCAATTCATTCTCATTATTTTCACCTGTAATGATATACATTCCGGGCATAAGGTTGAGTTTTAAATTATTATTTCTTATTTCTTCAGACAATACCAATCTGCCTGTTGCATCAAATATCCGAATGGTATGAATTTTTGATGAGGTAAATAATATTTCGTCTTTGGCCGGATTGGGGTAAAAATCCGCTTGTTTTGTATCCGGTAAAAATTGAATACTGTTTGGTTGGCACTTGGTAGCCAAACTGTCAAACCAACTTAAAGCATAGCGCATAGCCGGAGTGAAACAAGTTTCGTGCGTGCCGGTAGCATTTATTTCCTTGGCAATGGCTTGTGAGCTGCCTAAAGCATTCATTGTATCTGCGGCTATTATTGAATTCAAAGGAGATACCATGGAATCCATACTGCAATACAACATTCTCACCGGTTCGTTTGGTGTCCAATTGTGCAAATCGTTCAATCGTAAATCTTGCATAATAGGATGGTTGGGATTGCTTAAAACATTATTTAAAACAGAATCTTGAACAAAATAATAATAATTTGTGGGCAGCATATTATTCCAAGCAGTATTGGAATAAGTGCCGGCAGTAAAATAGGCATCAATTAATGAGTCGTAAGGTGCATCATAATATTCATCATAATTTGTATATAAATTGTTGTACGCCATTTTGAATGATGCTAATACATAAGGTAAAAATTCAGGGTGATAAAAAGATGAATCACCATCGAAAATTAAGTTAAACTGTGCGTAAGACAAACTATACGGACCCGACATCGGTGCAGATGCCACAACGTTAAATTCTTGCTGTAGTGCATTCACAGAAATATATTTATGCACAGCCATTGCCGAATGTCCACCTTGCGAGTATCCTGCTAAAAACAGTTCCTTATTATCCGTTTTTTGTAAGCTGTCGGTTAAAAATTCGCGTACAGCACGAATTAAATCAACAGTTGCCGAAGCTTCGGTTTCCCAATGTAAATAAGGGTGAATACCCGGATTACTTCCCAAACCCAAATAATCGGGCATTACAGTAATGTAGCCATTAGCAGAGAATAATAATCCTTGTCCTTGATAATCATAAGTGGAAGGAACATTGTTTTTATTGAACTCCGTGCCGTGCAAATAAGCAACCATTGGCATCGAGTCACAATTTATTTGTGGAATATAAACGGCTCCGGAAGCAACTGTTGTATTGCCGTTTATATCCAAAGTATTGTATGTAATTTTATATGCTTTTACAGAATTGATATTCATATTTGACGTACTCCAACCATAAGCGTTTAGAATAAACTGAATTTGCGATTGGTTTTTTGTACCCAATAAAGAAGCCGAAACCAAGTTTTGCGCCTCTATTTTGATAAGAGACACCCAAAAAAATAGAATTGAGAATAAAAGCGTAATTTTTTTCATAACTGTAAAAATTAAAAAAGGTTGCCAATATTGACAACCTTAAAGATATGAAATTAATATTAAATTATTCTTCCAATAAAAAAGGATATTTATAATCTTTAGGCGGATCAAATGTTTCTTTAATCGTGCGTGCCGAAACCCAACGCAATAAGTTTTGCATGGCACCGGCTTTGTCATTCGTTCCGGATGCTCTTGCACCTCCAAAAGGTTGTTGCCCTACAACGGCTCCGGTTGGTTTATCGTTAATGTAGAAGTTTCCGGCAGTATTTACCAATCGTCGGGTAGCAAAATCAATGGCATAGCGGTCTTGAGCAAAAATTGCCCCTGTTAAGCCATAAGGTGAAGTTTGATCAACAATATCCAAAATTTTCTCCCAATCATTTTCGTCGTAAACATGCACACTTAATACAGGCCCGAAAATTTCTTCACACATAGTGCGATACATCGGATTTTCGGCTTTTATAATGGTAGGTTCGATAAAATATCCTTCGGATTTATCGTAATTGCCACCGGCAATTATTTCTACTCCGGGAGTATTTTTGGCTCCATCGATATAATCGGCAATTTTGTCAAAAGCACGCTCGTCAATTACAGCATTGATAAAGTTGGTGAAATCTTCGGGCGAACCCATTTTCATCTCAGCCAAATCGGCTAAAACTTTTTCTTTCACTTCATCCCATAAATTAGAAGGAATGTAAGCCCGTGATGCGGCAGAGCATTTTTGACCTTGGAATTCAAAGGCGCCTCTAACTATAGCCGTGGCTAATGCTTGTGCATCGGCAGATTTATGTGCTACAATATAATCCTTACCTCCAGTTTCTCCAACAATTCTTGGGTAAGATTTATACATATGGATATTTTCTCCGATGGTTTTCCACAAATGTTGGAATACTTTGGTAGAACCGGTAAAATGTAAACCTGCAAAATCAGGATGCTTGAAAACCACATCGCCGGCTTCAGGACCGTCGGTATAAATTAAGTTTATTACGCCATCCGGAACGCCGGCTTCTTTAAATAATTCCATAATCACTTGTGCCGAATAAATTTGCGTGTCGGCAGGTTTCCAAACCACAACATTACCCATCATTGCCGGTGCGGCGCAAAGGTTGGCAGCAATAGAAGTGAAGTTAAAAGGAGTAATGGCAAAAATAAATCCTTCTAAAGGGCGGTGTTCCATTCTGTTCCATATTCCCGGTGCCGATTCGGGTTGTTGTTTATATATATCCGTCATGAATTTTACATTAAAACGGAAAAAGTCAATCAATTCGCATGCTGCATCAATTTCTGCCTGATAAGCATTTTTACTTTGGCAAAGCATTGTGGCAGCATTCATTTTTGCTCGATAAGGTCCGGCTAATAATTCGGCAGCTTTTAAGAAAATTGCTGCGCGGTCTTCCCAAGGTGTTTCAGCCCATTTTTTACGTGCTTCAAGAGCCGCCTCAATTGCTTGTTTTACATGAGTTCTGTCACCACGGTGATAGTAACCCAACGTATGTTTTATTTCATGTGGCGGATGCATGGCAATTTTATTGCCTGTGCGTATTTCTTTTCCGCCTATATACATGGGCGCATCAATTTCTTTAGATTTTAATTCTTTCAATGCCGCTTTTAATTCGGCTTTTTCTTTACTTCCCGGAGCATAGCTTTTTACCGGTTCGTTTTTGGGTATAGGTACATTAAAAAATCCGTTTGCCATAATATTATTGTTTTAAAAATTTATAATTATAATTTTCTTTTTGTGATACTATTTTTATAAAATAAATTCCGGGTGTGAAATTACTTACATTTACCGAAAATTTACGGTTTATAAGAATATGTTTTTTGTAAACAAGCATTCCTAAATTGTTAAAAATTTGAATAGTTATCGGTTTCAATTTATTTGAAAATTTATTTTCTATGAAAATGTTGTTTGTGGTAGGATTCGGATAAACCGAAAAAGCATTTTTTTGAAGTTGTTTAATCGCTTGTGGTTCTTGTCCGACGTAAACTTTTATGTTATCCAAATAATGGTTGTTTCCGCTTTCATTTATTCCTTCAAAATCTATAAAAATTTTATTTCCTTTAAATGCAGATAAATCAATATATGCCGTATCCCAATCAGCAGCGGTATCAGGAACAAAATGCAACTCGGGTTGGGGAGCGGTGGTTGTTAGCGAATCACCACCTTTTTTCCAAAGCAATTGTTTGTTGCCGCAATTGTTAATGGCATAAACGGCTAATGTGTCGGCAATGGCATTGTGTATTTTGTTGTAAGCATAAGCAAATGATAAATAAATGGAATCGCTGTTTGGCAAATTGAACATTGGCGAAATCAAGTTATCGGTTTGACCTTTTTTGGGATTGTAATCGGTAAAAGGCATAATTGCTGAAACAGAGCTCCATTGCAATCCTTGGGCAATGGCTGTATCCCACGTTAAATTATTGTCAAAATTTGAAATCAACCAACGTGTAGTATCAATACCTTGTTCAAAATTCTCTGTAAATGGTAAACTCTCTGTGGGTAAAAGAGTAAAACGTACCATGCGTTGGTTGTCAATCATATCATTTTCGGGAAAACTGTTTCCTAAAATTACTTTTATGCGTAATTCATGTGCGCCGGTTAGGTTTACAGTAACGGCAGGAAGTGTAATATTAATTTGTTGACTGGGGAGCAAATTTCCTGCCCATGTTTGATTATTTATTGAAAAACTGTCTAATTGGTATTCTATGTTAAATGAACTGATAGCCGTTTGCCCGTAATTTTCTACTGTAATTTCTGGTGTAACAGTATTAGAACAAATAAACGGCGTATTAGGAGAGTTTATGGAAGAAATTTTAACATCATACGGATTATTATTCGGTGGAGTAGGTGTATAGGTTTGAGCTAAATAATTATATGCTGCCAAAACATCAATCATACCCATTCCATACGTATTATCTTCGCCGGGTTGCCCTAAATCAACTGCGGAAAAGTACAGGGCTTTTAGGATATCTTCGCCGCTGACATTTGGAAATGCTTCCTTTAACAGTAAAACGGCACCGGTAACATGCGGTCCTGCCATTGAAGTACCATTATAAAATGCATAATTATTGGTATCTACACAAGAACGAACATTTACACCCGGAGCAGCCACTTCAGGTTTTATAGCCAAACTTCCTGTCGCAGGGCAGGCGGTAGGTCCTCTGCTCGAAAAAGACGCAATAGGAAAATTACTTGAATTACCGTCTAAGGCACCAACTGTAAACGTATTGACCAAACCGTTTACAACATATTGAGGCATGCCTATGGTTGTATCGCCGGGACCTGAATTACCTGCAGAAAATACATTGGCAATACCGGCAGCTTGAATGGCATCAAACATATCCGACACATACGAAGGTGCACAAATAGAAGTGTCATCATGCGTGTCAATTCCCCAAGAATTATTTATAACATCCGGAATATCATAGGTCGTAGCAGTATCGCCATCCGGATTTAATGCAAATTGAAATACATTAATGTAATCCGAAAGTGGTTTAATGTCGGCAATATTGGTAACAATTGGGTCGGAAACCATGTAGTAGGCATTAAACGCAACCCCAATAGTGTCATTGGATGATTTATCGAGTCCTACTTCGGTACCAACAGTATGTGTGCCGTGGCTTCCGTCTTTATCTACCGGAAAAGGAGAGTCGATACCGTGCCAAGCTTGATAAAGAGGCGTATAGTTACCCAAAAATTGATTTTTTATGGCTTTGTGTTCTTTCCAAACACCTGTATCAATGCTGAAAACCTTACGTGCTTTTCCTGTGTAACCCATTTGCCAAAGTGCAGGCGCATTGATGGCTGCTAATCCGGGTTCAATACCGTTGATACTTTTAGAATTGCCATTTCCCTTTATTATTTCAATGGGTTTTCCGTAATAATGGTCAAATTCTTCTATATATGCAAGAGCAGAATCTTCTATTAATTTAAAAAAAACTGCTTTATCAATTTTTAATTGAAGCATATTCACTATCCAAAAACTTTCTTGCACTTGCAAGCCGGAGCCAAAATAGACGTATTTCCGCAAGAAATTTTCTTGGGTATGGAATGCCAATTGTTGCGCTTTGGTTATTACTGTTTTTTGTCTGACAGAGAGTGGTGTGTGATTTTGATTAAAAACAGTGTTTAACGAGTCATAATTAACCTGCTTGTTGAAATACACGTTAATTGTAAGGTTGTCCGGTAAATTGTTTTCCGTAATAAAATGATTAAGTTGAGGACTAAGGTTGGGCTGTGAAAATAATTGGAAAAAGTTTGTTGTGAAAAATAAAGCAAAGAGTGTTTTTCTCATTTGAGTAGATTTTGGATATAAAGGTAATTAAATTCCCAAAACTTTTACATCTACCCAAAAAGTTGGTTTTACGGTTATGGTAATATTTTGAAAAATGGTTTCATCGGTAACGACATCAACGTGGATATTTACTTTATCTTTTTTTATATATTCGGCAATATCATTATTTTCAATTGTAGGAATAGACAAGTATGATGTGTTGGTATTTTGTAAGTTTTTTTGTTGCGCTACCAATGTTTTTGGCAATCCTTCTGCTTCTAAATAAATCGATACATCTTTTAAGAAGTTAAAATTTGCACTTGATGGCGATTTTATAAAGAGCTCTAATTTTGTCAGGTAAATATGCTCAATTCGTTTTTTCTTTTTATTTCTGATTTCCAACTCATGGTCAATATTGGTCTTCACGTCAGTAGTTGGAACGTTAAATGGTATATTAACTCCAACATTTGACGGTATGGTTACATCTTCTTCAATAGAATATGTAAACTGTGTTTTTTCGTCAAATTTTTTACATCCTGTCAGTATCAATAAGGAAAAAACAGCAATTCCTATTATTTTTTTCATCTTTTTAAATTTTTATAAAGTTACTATACAAAAAAAGAAGAAGTGTAAGTAAAGTTACTTAAACAAGAATATGCTATTTGTTGTAAAGAAAAGCGATTTTATTTATCGGAGTAGAATGAGTATAGCTGAATTTCAGTTGTTTTGAACTGTAATCATATACATCGGTTTGATTGTTTACAATTGCGTAAAGTTCATTATTTAACGGTTCGTAGAAAATTTTGCTATATGCTTGATTGAAGTAAGGCAAAAGTGAATTGTTTGAAATAAGGTAAAGGTAGGTGGTTGAGCCAATCGTCATTAAAATTTCATTGTCGTTAATGACAGTAAAACTTGTTGCGTTTTGGGTGGGTAATGTTTTAGGAGTCCAGTTGCTGTTGGAAATAATATTATAAACCAACAAAGCCGCATTACCGGAATTATCATTCAATAAAACCAAATATTCATTAGGCCCGTATGGTGCAATACCTATAATATCGGAGTATCCGTATGTATAATCAAAACTTTGCTTAAAAGCGGCTGTCAGTTCGTAATGTACATTCAATTTTAACAATGAATTTTGATAATTTTTTATTTCTGCAAAAACATAGTCATTGTCGGCAAAAATACAGTCGGAAAATTCGTTGGTATTGGTTAAGGTGTAGGTGAATTTTGGTGTGCCATTATTGTCCAAACTTTTAATTTTTTGATAATATGTAGCATAATACATTTCATCATTAAAAAATCCGGAAGCGGTAATGCAGGGGAAACTTTGCGAACAATTTTCGTTGGTGCTCCATTGAGGTGATAATCCCGAGGCGTCCAACAGTTTTATTTCGGAGTGATTATGCAACAACCATACTTGTTGTGTTTTGCTGTTTATATAAGCATTTATTGGACTGCCGGAAAACTGTTGTAATAATTGCGGATTGCCTTGATTAAAATCGTATATCTCTGTGCTTGAATTTCCGGCGAAAAGCAAAACTTTTTCACGTTTTTTCGGAACTTCATTTAAGTAGATGTCTATAAATTCATGTTTAATGTTGGTGCCGTCGTATGCAACAAAATCAAATGTATATTTTCCGGTAGGGGTGAGAATGTCTCCTAAAATATAAGTAGTTTGTAAGGTGTACGAATTGTTTTCCGGATAGAATGTTTTTATGCTTCCAATATTAACATTTTGTTCGTTTTGCAATTTTACAGATACGTATTCAAGTTTTTTATCGTCTTTAAACGTGGCTTTAACCACAATTGTATCCGCAGCATTGTATGTAGCATTATTATTGGGCTCAAGAATTTCTATTGATGGGTAAACAGTATCCTTGTCTTTTTTACATCCGGTTATTAAAAATGATAAAAGTGCATATGCAAAAATTTTTTGAAAAATAGTTTTTGACGTCATCATCCACAGGAATTTATTTTCCCAAAACTTCTTTGGCTTTTGATACGGCAATCAGCTCACCGTTATTCAATGCAATAATGAATGCGCCGGCAAATCCTTTTTCTATCAACGTATTTTTAAACGCCTCAGCTTCTTTAAAAGATTTGAATTTTCCGGTTGTATAACGGGTCAATCCGCCTTCAATATCCGCTTGGTCTATACCCTCAAGTTCCATAAACTTTGTTAACACTTCGGTAGGTAATTCGTTTTTGTATAATCCTATTTGAACCGTGTAATATACATTTTCGGGATTGATTTTTTCTTCGGTAACAGGAGCTATGTTTTCTTCTGCTGAGGTTTCAACGCCGGCATCTTTTAAAGAAATTCGCTTACCGTTTTTAAAGGCAACGATAAAGGCATCTTTGTATCCTTTCAACGCCATTTCCAATTTATATTTAGCTGCTTTGCTGAAATCTGTAAATGAGCCGGTTGTATATTTATATAATCCATCATCACCCACGTATTCAATAACATTTTTTACTTTATAAAAATCTTCCGAAGGAATACGTTTTGAGAATGCACCTAATTGAATTCTGAACACCACTTGGTTATTTTCATAGTTGTTCGGGGCATTATTTGATTGATTATCGGAATTTTGATTTTCATTATTTGTTGAATTTTCGTCAGACGGATTCTCAACGGCTAAATTGTTTGCTTCATCACCTACAGAGGTTAATGTTCCGTCGTTTTTTTGTTCAACAACTTCTGCCGGTTCTATTCCGTTTTCAATAAGATTGATTTTACGGCGAAGTGCTTCGGGCAGGTTATTGTAATCACCAACGGTAATAACGGTTAAAGTATCACCAAAATTATGGAATTCAACATCCGGAATACTTAAAAATTGTGCAACCAATTCATCGGAAATCCCTTCGGTAAATGAACCGATTTTAACTTTGTAATGTTTTTTCTTTTTGATGTTGTATTCGCCATACATTTTAGAAACAATATCGGCAAATTCACCGGTAGAATCCATATACATCAAGTATTTCAGATGGATTAAACTGTCGGACATTTCTATTCCGGAAATATCTACAATAGCACTGTCGGGAGACGGTACTTCGTCATCTTTGTAGTCGGGTACAAAATCTTTGTCCGAATCCAGTGGGCAACCATTTTCATCCACTTCTACTCCGGGTGGTGTCCACGGACATTTATCTAACCAATCAATAATGCCGTCGCCGTCTTCATCATCTTGGTCAAAAGCAAGGTAATCGATATTTTCGAGCTCGTCGGTTGGCTCTTTTTCTTTATAGTTGGAGCCAAAGTTATAGTTTAATGATACGGAAGTTTGCAAAAACTTATCATTGCTTTTGTTTCCGGCTCTTGTACCCATTCTTTCGCCTGAACTTTCGGAAGTAACATTGTCAATTAAATCGGTAAAAGTGTAATGATAGGTAGCATTAACGTTAAATAGCCAATGTTTTGTCAATGGCATATCAAAACCAATACCAAAAGGAATGGCAAAAGTTCTTTCGGGATATTTTCCATAACCGTCTGCATTTAACTCTCGCATATCGGTTTCGTAATTGTAATCGCGTTCAAGAATGATGGCTTGTGAAGCGTTGGGGTCGTTTTCGTCCATATTTCTTATGGAACCATCGGTCCAATAATAATATTTGTTTCCGTAGGCATCGTAAAGGTCTGTTTTAGATAAAAATTCAACCGACTCTATTCCCAAATCAATATGTGGGTAAATGGTTCGGTTTTTATCCAAAAAATTTAAGAAATTGTATCTGAATATAAATCCGCCGGTGGTAATGTGCGATTGAAAATTCAAATGCCTGTCGTAAGCGTGTTCATTTCCGGCAAGTTGACCGAATAATACATAGAATTTCAGATTTAAATACGATGTAATATCCTGCGATACAAATAATTCATAACCCAAGCGGCTGACAAACGGATTTCCATAGCGTCCATCGGTAATATCACCGTAAAATTTTAGCATACCAATACCTAAGCCAATAGTTGGTTTTATGGCATTAACAATAGTATCGGGTTTGTTTTCGGTAGAATCTACAGATAAAGAATTATCTTGCCCCTTTATGGAGAGAAAAGAAAATAAAATGATAAGAATCGAAATTCGTTTAATCATATCGCCGTAGTGGTACCTGTTAACAATTACGCAAGTTACAAAAAAAGTTGCTATTTGTACCATTGTTGTTTGGTTATCATCAATGCTTCTTGCACAGTGATACGTGTTGGTCCGTTGTAAGCAGTTACAAAAGCATCAGTAATTTTATTTTGCGACCAAACTTGATTTCTTTTATCACGCGCATCTTTGTAAACTACATAATTTCCTATTACATATTTACGCCATCCTTCGTGCAGTTCTAAGGTTACTTTATCATTTAGATTGTATTTCTTTTTGAAATAATTCATAGGAATGACGCTGTGCCCGGCAGCAATTTGTACTTTGTATTTAACATTTGCTGCAGCAGGGTTTTGAGCAGGTGCAGGAGTGTTGTTGGTTTGAACCGGTTCGTTTCGTTGTGTTTCTGTACTTTCATTGTCAGATACTTGGGCATCTTCCTGATTATTTTCCGGTTCAGAAGGAAGTGTATTAGTGTTTTCTTCAGGTAAAGTTGTAGATGATTCAGTATTGTTGGCAAAACTTTCACCTCCTTCAAATGTGAATGATTGTGTTTCTATACTTTTCGTTCTGGTTTCATCATTTTCTACGTAAGAGAATGTTCCGTCAATAGAATAATTACCCGATGAAGCACCTACGGGGATTAAATTATATTTTATTGTGAAATTTGACTCGGAAGGAAGAGCCATCCACAAAAATTTTGCTTTTTGGTTTCGAAATGCGAAGTTAGAACCTTGTGTTTCATAAGATTGTGCTTTAAAACCGTTGGGGATATTCGCTTCAAATTTGGCAAAACCGGTCAAATCGCCTTTGTTTATGGTAACTGAAACGGTGTAGGTATTATCATCATTTTTATCAATAGATTGAGAAATGCTTATGTTTCTGATATTGAATGTATTGTTGTTTTCATTATTATCTGCAGTATTTATTTCTTCGGGCTGAGTAGTTTCATCGGCAACCGGAATGTCTTGGGTAGTGTTTTCTGTTGGTGTTTCATTTTCTGATGAAGCAGTTGTTTCTTCCTGACTTTCAGGTTGTTCAGGTTGTGTTGTATCAGAGTTTTCGGTTGGCTGTTCGGTATTTTCGGTAAGTAATTCTTCGCTATCGCCAACTATTTTTACCGTTTGCGAAGGAGCATCTTTTTCTCCCCGTTCATTATTATAGATATAAGCAAATTTTCCACCTATAGTGTATTCTCCTTTTTCGGAGGCAGTTACTTTATATGAAATGGTAATTTCTTCATCGGCAGGCAATGCCATCCAAATAAATTTCACCTTTTGGTCTTTAAAAGAATAAGTTGCCCCTTTTGTTTCGCCCGGCTTGGCTGTAAACCCTTGCGGTAAAATGGCTTGATATTTGGCAAATCCTTCCAGGTCGGATTTATTGATAGTAACTTCGACGGTAAACTCTTCATTCACTTTTGCTTGTTGAGGTACGTTTTGTGTAATATCAACCGTACCGCTAAAAAACCATCCTAAGATGAAAAAAACTATCAAATTAATGGTTACTGCAAGTTGTTTTATCATTTTTTCTTTCTTTAACTAATTTAAGTTATTGTTCAAAATAAAAATCTACCAGTTCGTGCAATTCTGTAACTGTTAAATCTAATGTTCCTTCAAAAAATGCATCAATGGCATTGGTTACTTCTTTTGCCGAAATATATCCGTCATTATCAGTATCTACTGGTTTGAATTTATCGGGTATATTTGATGTAACTTGAATATTTTGTTGCTCGTAGTATTCTTTTAGTTCTTCAGTTTCTTCTTCTGATAAATCTTCTGTTTTAAATACTCTACGCTCTACTTCAATAGAGTCTTTCATAGCTTCGCGTAAGGCAATTTGTTCATCGGTTAGAGTAACACCGTTTTCGTCAACAATTGCCCCTGTGGCTGTATTGGGTTCTTTATCTTTATAATTTGGTACGCCATCGTTATCATCATCTTTTGGGCAACCTTTAGCATCCACTTCAACACCTTCGGGTGTGCCGGGGCAAAGGTCTTTATCATCTATCACTCCGTCAGCATCACTGTCTAATTTATCTATTTGAGAAAAATCTACATTTTTGTATTTGTCATCATCAACATTAGACGCTCCACTTCCAAACACATATTGTAAACCTACCGAGGTATAGAGCATTTTGTCGTTGCCATTTCCTTTAAAATTATCTAATTCCTCTGTCATTGTTAAAATATATGTGGCGGCAATTCTGGCATGCACTTTTTTAGACAACTTAAATTTTAAACCGAATTTTAATGGGACAGTTAATGCTGTTGAAGTAAGTGTGTTGGTTTCGTAATTGTAATCTCTCACTACAATTGAAGCTATATCTTGTAAAGAATCTGCTTGAGGCATATCTCTAAGCGTTCCATCTGTCCAATGGTAATAATTTAAAGTGTCTTTTTTTAAGTCTTCATAAACATTATATGAAAGATAACCGATACCGACGCTTAAGAAAGGAGTAAATAATGACGATTTTTTAATGATTTTATCATTGTCAAAATCAAAAACCACAGAAAAGCTTCCGTGCATAAAATCGGTTTTAAAACTTTTATAAACAGCTGTATCTAACTGCCATTTAGAAATACTTCCCATAGAACCGTTCAATTCCAAACCAATGAAATTTCCAATCTTTTTTTCTATTCGTAAACCATAGCCGGTACGAGTGTTTGTAAATATAGAAGTTTTTATTTCTTTGCCGACATTTCCGTTGTAAGAATAAAACCCACCGTGAACCCCAAAGGAAAAACCATTGAAAAATGAGGATTGAGCGTTTAATTCAATACTTATGAAAAATATAAAAACAACTAATAATATGTGTGTGCAAAATTGTTTCATAACTCTGTTTTTAGAGGTTTCAAACCCCTAAAATAGTAAAAATTAATTCAATTTATCAACAAATTGTTAATAATATTAATGTAACAAATATAAATTCTATCTATGATTGTTTGAGGAGAAAGGTGTTTTCTTTTGAACTGTGGTTTGTTAATAAGTAGCGAACTAAAATGTTATATTGAGCGAAATGGAGTAATTTCTTCCGGGCATTGGTCTGTTGGTGACTAGCTGATAAGGTTGGTCAAAAATATTGTAAACATTGAAAGATAGAACGGTTTTTAAATTTTTTATTCTATAGGAACGGCTAATTTTCATGTTAGACGGATAATTTTCCGGCAGATACCAACTGTTGTCTGTAGTTGTGTAACGTTTGCCGGTGTATTTAAGGTTGTATTCCAAGTAATATTTTTTTGTTCTGTAAAAGAGTAAAACGGCAGCACTGTGATAGGGAACATAAATTAATTGCTTGTCTAGAATGCTCTCATTATTATCATACACATCTTTATTGATTACAGAATTATAGGCGTAATTTACAGAAGTTCCGGTTGTGAATTTTGAGTGTTTTACAGTTACATCAATGAATACTTCAATACCTTTGTTTAAAACGTTCTTAATGTTGTCTGCTTGCCAATAATTTCCGGCGGGATGCCATAGAATCCAGTTTGAGATTTCGCCATAATACCCTTGAATGGTTATCGAACTGTTTATGGTTTTGTTTTTAATGATGGTTTGCGTAATAAACAATTCGGAAGATAATGCTATTTCGGGTTGCAAAATTGGATTTCCACCCGGATTCCAATATAAATCGTTCAATGTGGGAAGATGTATGTTTTTGGAAGCGCTAGCACCTATAAGCGTTTTTTTCTTGTTAAATAATTTCGAAATTCCCAAATAGGGGATAAATCCAAATAATTGTTTGTTGAAAAACACACTGCGGTTAATAAAATCTACTGTCCAATTATTTTTGTTACAGCTGACTTGCAGTTTGTTATCGCTTATTTTTTGCGATTTTTCTTCTGTATAACTTTTATTATATGCTTTTGAAAATTGAAATACAGATGACAGAGACAGGTTAAGATTATCGTTCAAAAAATATTTTGCCGTCAGCGCATTTTGGAAATTATTCACGTCGCTTTTTGATGATATTCCGGTGTTGATGCTATTAAAAATAAGCTCTTGTTTTTCAAGCATTAACCGGTTTTTAAGTAAAAGTTTATTCAAAGTAAAGTCAATTCCCCAAAGCGCCCACATTATATTGTCTTCTTGTGTATCATCAGAAGTTGTGTTTAGTGCCGGCGGTAATTCCCGAAATGAATGAAAATAAAATACATCAATAAACGAACGCATTTTCCTTTTTGAATAATTTACTCTCAGCTTGCTTCCATATTTGTTAAAGGAAGCATTATCCGCTTTTTTTTCTACCAATCCGTCGGTTGGGCCGTAATCAAAATACTTGAAATTATTGGTTGCATTTTGGTAAAACAAACGCGTATCGAACGAGAATTTATTTTTCTTAAAAAAAGATTTAACCGATGTGCTGTAATTGGCATACGAGGCAATAGTTTGGGTAATGTCAAATACATTTTTTTTAGTTTTATTATTGGAAAGTTCAATAGAACCGCCTATACCGCCAATGGTGTTTTTTAAAGAAGCATTGCCAATGGTAAGGTGCATTTTGTCAAAAAATACAACAGGCAATAAGTTAAAATCCAACTGTCCGTTCATCGGTGAGTTTAAGGGCAAACTTTCATAAAATACGGTTGTGTGTGATGCGCCTGTTCCTCTTAAACTTAATGTTGCCAACCCTGAATTAGCGTATGATTTAACATAGATGCTCGAGAAATTTTGCAATATCTGAGCAATTGTATGGTTTGTATTTGCTCCTTTTATAAGCGAATCGAAATTTTGTATAAGAACCGTTTTTACGGTGCTGTCGGTTTTTACAAATGAATTTAGCGAGACCGTATCTTTTTGTGCTTGAGCAAAAATTGATATAAATAACAATATGAATACGATTCGCTTCAAAATGCTTATAATTTTAAAAACTTAAATGTTGTATTTTCATTTTGATTTCTCAAGGTAATAAAATACATTCCTTGCGGAAGGTTTTGAATTTCAATTAGATTATTGTCGTGATTAATGGAAATGTTGTCTTGAATGATTTGTCCGTTAATATTTGCTATAAAAGCGGAATAATTTTTATTGTTTTTGACAGAAAAGAATAGTTTGGAAGTTGCTGCACTGTTAATCAGTTGAATGTTCTTTTGAGTAACTTCATTTATACTGTTGGGTACAAAATTAATAACACCCACCGCATCCAAATCAAAACCACCCGAAGCAAACGGGGTGGGGAACGGATCGTTTACTTTGTTTCCGTAGCTGTCGTAAGTGGCATAAAGCGAATCAATACTCCCAACAACGTCGATAATTTTAACGTGTGTAATATGATTGATATCTAATCCTGCAATGCCGTTTAAATCTTCCAAATCAAAAGGAGTGCCGTACATTGCACGGTATTTTCCTGCCAAATTGTGAATATTGGTAGCGTCCAAAGTGCCAAAACCATCTACTTGCACAGTGTCTTGTGTTAATGAGTGTGCCGGAAAACGAAAGAAATTTACTCCATCTGAGCTAACTTCTACAAATGCCAATTCTAAAAAATCATCGCTAAAACTATTTTCAAATACGGCAAAATCATATCCCGGTCCATTAAAAATTTCTCCTGCAAAAGTTAATATGGCAAATCCGCCATCGCCAAGACTAACCACGCCGTTTGTTCCTGCCTTTTGCGTGCCATCAGCATCAGTGCCTACGGAGGTTTTGCCTAAAGTTGTATCGGCAATGTTTTGCCATCCTCTTGTTACCACGCAATTTGTTGCCCATGCCACAAATGCCGAAGAATCTTTATATATGGCTGTTGTGCCGGGTTGTCCTGCAGGTGGAGCGTAAGGTCCTTGCGCTTTTGCGGAAAAGAATAAAATATTTATTAAAATCAGATAAAAAAATCTCATACTCTTGGTTTTAAACGAAAAACGACCATCCCGGCTTAAAAAAAGCAAACAGGACGGTCGTTTTCAAAACATTTAAAAAACTATTTTTCTACGACAAATTTCTTTGTAGTTGAAACATTAGTTTCTTTATCGGTAACGGTGATTAAATATACCCCGTTTGCCAAGTTATTTATGTTTATAGAATTGAATGTGTCAAGAATATTTCCGGCTTTAATTACTTTTCCTGTTAAATCAGTTATTTTATAATTTGCATTTACATTTGAAGAAATAAATAAATTATTATTTGCCGGAACAGGGTAGATGTTAAGCATAAATTCTGATGTCAATTTATCTACAGACGCAGGATAGTCATTGAAGTTATCTACGGCAACATACGTTGGCGTGTTAATTCCGTATTGTCCAACATCGGAAGATGTGAAGACAAATTGAATACTGTCAACCAACCCAAGAGGAGTAAGGTCAACATAAGTCCAATCGGTAACTATATAATCGAGTGTACTGTCTTGATGGGTATAGTCAGCCAACATAAAAGCTACAGAGTCGGTTAATTGTCCGTTTTTATACCCTTTAAAGGTTAATTTAAACCAATCTTTGTCGGCGTTGGTAAACTTTTTGGCAAACATATCGCCGTATTTCATACTACGCCAGTCATAATTGGTATTGGTAACATAAACGCCTCGTACAGGATTGTTTAAAGCTGCACCTGTTAATTTAACTATTGATTTTTGTTGTGCAATAGCAAATACTGAACTTCCGTTAACACCACCTCCTGTGCGAGTAGTAAATGCTGCCGGTTTAAAGTTTGGAGTAATGGTGTCCGTGCTTATTGAAAAAGCCCATCCGGCACCCCAATATCCCCAATTGGCTCCGTAAGCTGTGTCAAAGACATTTTCAAAAATAGCATCTCCCAAGGTAAATTGACTGATGAATTTTGTTCCTACCGGATTTCCCGACATATCACTTCCGTCCCAAATAGAGTCGTTGGGATTAGGAAAGTTAAAATTTTCAAAATCGGTAACTGCTTGCGCATTGATGGTGTTACCTGAAATTGCCAATAAAGCAATTGCTGCAAATTTGTAAATGTTTTTCATACCCTTTAATTTTTAGTGTTAAACAATAATTTTTAATTAAAGGGATAAAATAAGGCCGGTAATAAATAAAGGGTGGTTATTTACTACGCCTCGCTTTTATCCCGAAAGCGAAATCGTTTGATTTTCGGCAGGTCTTCTGACTTACTCGTAAATTTTGCACCTTCCCGTAAACTTTACAGTGGTTTGTTGCAAAATCGTTTAGAGCTTACAGCTGCGGGAACAGTCCGGGATTTTCACCCGATTCCCTTTTCATCCCAAATAGGGAACCGAAAACCGATACAAAAATATAATTTTTTTATTATTTACCGAATAATAATCAAGATTTTAAACATCAATATTAAATGTGTTTTTTATTATGGTTCCAATACCGAAAGAAATAACGGATACACTTATTGATATAATACTCATTTCCAAAAACCTTCTTTTAAAAGATAAATTTTTGGCAATGGAAATATAAAACGTGTATAAAGCTATGATTAAAACGGTTATCAACAACATTAATGCCAGGGCAAGGTAAGGATTGGGTTGTAATAAATAAGGTAAAGCCAATAAAGTAACTGTAAATATGTAAGCCGTTCCGGTATAAATTGCCGAGGTAATGGGGTTAGTTTCTTCGTGCATATCTTCTTTGGATGCTAAGTATCCCAAAGCAGCCATAGATAACGATGCTGCTACGCCCATAATTAAACCGGTAATACCGATTATTTTGTTGTTTGAAAATGCAAACGTAAGTCCGGCAAGTGTTCCAGTAAATTCTACCAAAGCATCGTTAAGCCCCAATACTATGGCGCCGGCATACAGTAAGCGGTAATCATTTAAAATACCAATGAGTTTATCTTCGTGCGATTCTTCATCGGCTTGGATTTTTTTTACTTCCGGAAATTCTTTTGCAATAGAAGCGTAAAAGTTACCGGCTTCTTCCTCTCCTTTTTCCATTAAGCGCAGAGCAAAAGATAATCCGAAAATATTTGCTAAAACTTCAAACTTTTTAATGACCGATTTCTTTGGCTCTAACTCTTTTTTGGTAATGCTTTTCCAAAAAAGGTAATGTTCATACTCTTCTTCGGCAATTTGATTTAGAATTTTTTTATTTTCCTCATCTTCTGCTTTTTCGGCGAGTAATTTATAAACAAAATGCTCGTTTATTTCATTTTGTTGTTGGTTTAATACTTTCTGAAATAATGCTTTATTCATTTATCCCGTGCAGTTTTTTGTATTCACTCAATTCGGTTTGCAGGTAATCGTAATAATCTTGCATTTCTTTCAGTAAGTCAGGATTCTCTTCATTTGGAATAGTGTAAGGCGCTTCGTCCAGTTTAGCATATAATTCAGGATATTTTTCTTCCATTTCGGTTGTCAACTGCAATATCTTTTTTTCTAATTCTAATATTTTTTTATCCATGACTTTGTTTTTTTATTGTTTAATGATTTTTTTGTTTTTGATGATTTTTCCTTCACTGTTTATTATTTTGCAAATATATACACCTGCGGGCCATTTTTCTGTATTTATATGATAAATGTTTGCATTTGAACGAGTAGTGAGTTGATTACCTAAAATATCAAAAATTTCAACGGAAATAATTTGGTTGGCAGTGATAGTTAAGTAATCTTTTACAGGGTTGGGATAAATACTCAAGTTATATTCCGTTTGAATATTGTTCACTTTAGTTGTAAAGTCAATGGTAAAGGTTTTGGTTGCGGAACACCCATTAACATCTGTAACAGTTACCGTATATGTTCCGTTTGATAAACCGGAAATATTTTGTGTAGTTGCACCGTTGCTCCACGAATAGGTGAACGGTGCTGTTCCGCCGGATACAGACAAATCAATTGCTCCGTTATTTGAACCGTCATTATTGGTAACATAACCGCTTATAAACAATTGACAAGAGTCTCCAACACAAAATGGATAATCTATAGAGGAAGATGAAAATGAATTATCATAAAATAATGTATCACCGGTAGAAATGTCGATGCCGTATGATGAACCGTTGCCGTAATTACAGCAATAACCGTCACCATAAGAATCGTTAATTCGGTAAATAAAACAGCCCTCGAATAAACATACGGAAGTGTTAAATGTATCAACATTATCTGCATAAGGACCACCCGTTGCATAAACATTATTTTGATTGTCCAAAATTTGCCAAGTAGTTTCGCTTCCGTAGTTGTCTGTAATTAAGGTATGATTAATCGTATAAGGCGCATTGTTTACAAAAAATGAATAGTTTAAAGTGTCATTTGGCGTAAACTCATCAAGTTGAAGGTTAGGGTTGTTAGTATAAGCTTCGAACCAATGATTTCCACCACCTACATACGTGGTTGGAATAGCTACTTGAATAGTGCTGTATGTGGCAACATTTTGATTGGTAATATTCAATACATTGTAATTTCCTCCGTCAAAACGATAAAATAAATCAAAGGAATTGATGGTGTTTGCACCTTTGTTTTTTATTGTCAATACAGGAGAAACAGAATCGTATCCACACATGTTGTTGGAGATTCCCTGAATTCCCATTAGGGCTAAATCCAAATTATGTGAAGGACCGTTAGGGTCGTAACCATCCAATACCAATGCTCCTGTATTTTGTGGGTCGAGCCAGTATTTTAATTGACGAGAAGAATCGGAAACCGTGTTCCACGATACGGAAAATTTACCGTAATAATCTTCCAAGTCGTTACCGCATGCAGCATTTCCACCGTGTAATTGTCCAATTATTCGATGGTTTTCATCAAATAGAGGTGAGCCGGAAGAACCGCCTTCGGTTGTACCACTGTCCCAATCCACAATTTTCCAATGGTCGTTTCCCGAAGCATAATATCCAGAAGAAACACAAGGGTCTAAATCGTGGGATATTTTCTTAACATCTCCCGAAGGGTGATGAATTCCGGTAGAATTTTGCGAAGGTGCATCAATAGCATTCCATCCGGCATAAAAAACATTGTAATTACTTGGCGGAACACTTGAAAGTTCTACCAAGAAAAAGTCACTGGGCGAATCATTTGCCCGAAGAATACAACCCGAAATGGTGTAATTTGTAGGTCCGTCTGTTGTGTTGTTACAATCCGGACTTTGATAGTTGAACATAAAAATATTATTGGTAGAAGGTGAGCAATGATTTGCCGTTAAAACATAAGGAGTGCCATCTTCCGAAGTGTTGTTTACTAATGCACCACTGCAAAAACGGGAATTACTTGCCGTTAACAGCATAACCACCGACCTGATTTCATCTCCCCAAAGCGCAGAATCACAGATGGCATTTACATTACATGCACCCGAACTGCCAAATGCTTTTGCTTTGTCAAACAAACTGCGGTAACCGTATATTACTTCATTGATATGAATTACGCCTTCTCCGGCTCTTTTCTTCGGTTCGTAATATTCCAAAATTACATACTCTCCTTTGGTAAGAAAGGTGGAAAATTCACCGGTTTCTTTATTGTTTTCTTCGGTAAAACTTCCTAAAATTGATTTCTTATCAGGAGTGTATAAAAAGAATTTTGCTCCTTTCGGTAAATAAAAACGGTCGTAGTTTAAATTGATGGAAACAGCTCCCGGAGCATAAATTTTTAACTGCCAAAGTTTATCGCCGTTTTTTAAGATAGTCCATTTGCCACTGTTGTATAAATCTAAATCCACCGGATTGACAATACCAAATCGCCAAGGAATGTCTTTGTATTGGTCGGTTATGGCATCCTCTGCTCTAATTTGATTCATATCAGGAGCGGGAATGTCAACTTGCGGAATATTTTTATCAATGTTTTTATGAGTTAGCGAATAAGGCAAACCACCGTGACTAATTTGTGCTTTCGATACAATTAGAAAAAGTGGCGCAAGGAGTAAAGCAATTAAGACAGTTTTTTTCATATCAAAAGAATTTTCCGGTAATAAAGTTACAGAATTTCCATTGAAAGAAGAAATACTCAGAAAGATTGTGTTATTTTTTTGTGCTTATTTGCGAAAGCCAAAGAAAAGCTTCTTCTCTGCCGGAAAATATTTTTACGGGAATGTCAATTTTTTGCTTATCGAGCAATGTTTCCAATATGAATTGTTGACTTATGTTTTCTGTGATAATAGCTTCCGCATTTTTGAAATTTTTTGATAAGGTTTTTAAATAAAATTCTCTTGCTGGAATTTCAAATATTGTAGTGGGTTGGATGTGTGTTAAAAAATGTAGTTGATTTATTTCGCCAACATCACTTTTAAGTTCTTTAATAAATGCTTTTAAATCATTAGAGTTTATAGTGATAAATTCTTTGCAAAATACTTCTGCCAAGTCTCCTTTTATATAAACATCGGCAATTTTGTATTCTTTGAAAAATCTTTTTTGATATGTTTTATTTCTATTCATTTGCTGTTTCAAATGAAAATCGCATACCAAAACCTTAAACCGCTTTAAATCTATTAGTTGTTTGTTTGAGCTGAATGTAAAGAGTACTATTAAAAGAATAAAAATCTCAAATTGAGAATTTTGTATGAACCGGAAAGCGCACAATTTGCCTGCTGACTTTTTCGGTAACAGGCAACGGAGATTCATAAAACTGTTTACCAAAGGAAGAAAGATGCAAGGGCGTGTAATGGGAATAAACCGTTATGCCGGCTGTTTTAAAATTTTGAATGAGTTGTTCTCTGTTTTTGGATAATCCCCAAAGAATATGCGCATTGGTTTGAGCAAAATATTTTTCTGTGGGTAAATAATCCGGTTGTAGGCGATTGGGAACATTTTGTAATTGGGATAAATTGTGCAATAAATTGCGCATTCGTTGATTGGTAACTTTTTGTATATCCTCTAATTGAGCCGTTAAAAAAGCAGCTCTTATCTCATCCATATCTGCCGAAAAACCTAAATCTTTCCATTCGTAAAATTTGGTTTTACTCTTTAAAAAATCGAGTCGATTTGTGCCTTTTTCTATTATGTGCTCAATTTTATCAATCAAGTTTTGATTATTGACAAGGATACAGCCGCCCTCTCCGCAATGAATGTTTTTTGTTTCGTGAAAACTAATACATCCAATATCACCAAATGTGCCCAGATGCTCATTGTTGCAATAGCCGTTTATGGCTTGTGCGGCATCTTCTATCAAAAAAATATTATTGTTTTGGGCAAATTCTTTAATCTGACTAATATTATCCGAATAGCCATTATAATGAACGACCACTATTGCTTTGGTGTTTGCGGTAGTTAACCGTTCAATTTCTTGCAAACTGATGTTTAGTGAATGTTCATCAATATCGGCAAATAGAAGTTTGGCACCACGCAAAGCAAAAGCATTTGCTGTAGATACAAAAGTGAAAGAAGGTAAGATAACTTCATCGCCGGTTTGAATATCCAATGCCAAAGCCGCAATTTCCAGTGCCGATGTGCAGCTGGTTGTTAAATAAATACTTTCTACTTTTGTTAAACCTTTTAGTAACTGAATGGCTTTATGGTGATAATCACCAATGCCCGAAAACGATTTTTTTGCTATGACATTAGCGATATATTCATTTTCTTTGCCTGAAATATACGGAATATGGAAAGGAATAATCAACAGGATTTAATTTTTGCTACAAATAACGAAAATAAAGTTAAAGAAATAAAAAAATTAATACCTCAAAATATCAAACTTTTATCATTAAAGCGTGTAGGCATTGAAGAAGATATTCCCGAAACAGGCAAAACCTTACAAGAAAATGCATTGCAAAAAGCCCGTTATGTATATGAAAAAACAGGTAAAGACTGTTTTGCCGATGATACAGGATTGCAAGTAGAAGCGTTGAATGGTGCGCCGGGCGTATATTCGGCAAGATATGCAGGTGAAGAAAAAAATGCCGATAAAAATATGGATAAATTATTGTCTGAAATGAAAGGGAAGACAAACCGAAAAGCTAATTTTACCACAGTTATTGCTTTAATTTTAAACGGCAAAGAATATCTGTTTGAAGGAAGTGTGCAAGGTGAAATTGCACATTCAAAATCGGGAAATGAAGGGTTTGGCTACGACCCGGTTTTTATTCCGGATGAATATGCACCAAAAACTTTTGCCGATATACCATTGGATGAAAAAAATAAAATCAGCCACAGAGCAAGAGCCATCAATAAATTAGTTGAATTTTTAAAAGAGAATCAATTTTAATATTGTTTTCTGCCACTAAATCAGTAGTTTATAGTGTTTCTTTCTGAAAATACCACATTTTAGGTATTGCAGCATTAAAATTGCATTGATACTTTTGCCTGGTTATTTAAAATAAGTCTAAATAAAAATAAAGAAGAAATGAAAAGATTTAAAGTAGCAGCAATTAGCATGTTGACATTACTAGGGTTAAGCGCAAACAGTCAGGTAATAACAGAAGATACTACCGGTGCAGCAATGAATACGGCACAAAATATTATTGCCGGAAATTATGGTAAACAAGTGGTAATTAGCGGTTATGGTCAAATTGATTATAATCAAGGATTGGGAAATGCCCGTTACCATACGGGAAACTTGGATATCCATCGGTTGATTATGTTCTTTGGATACCGGTTTAATAATAAAACTCAATTTGTAACCGAAATTGAGTGGGAACATGTGAAAGAAGTTTATATTGAGCAAGCATTCATTAATCACAATATAAATAATTGGTTGAATTTAAGAGGCGGTTTATTGTTAATCCCTATGGGAATAGTGAATGAATATCATGAATCTACTACCTTTAACGGCGTTGAACGTCCGAATTTAGATAAATACATTGTGCCTTCAACATGGCGTGAATTGGGTTTTGGAGCAACCGGTCAAATTAATTCTCTATCGTTACGCTATCAATTATATGTAGTAAACGGTCCAAAAAGTTTTGATGGAAACGGACCAACATTAAGCGGGAAATACGGTATCAGAAAAGGACGTCAAAAAGGAGCGGAATCGTTTGTCTCTTCGCCAAGTTTATCGACAAAGATTGATTTTTTTGGAGTAAAAGGATTAAAAATGGGAGCTGCGGCATTTATAGGAAATACGCAAACTACGGCTTACGATGGTTTGCAACGCGCTGATGCAGAAGCCGGAAAAAGAGCAGACTCAACAGCTGTTGGTTTATCAATGTTTGGTGTAGATTACAGGTATAAATATAAACGTTTCGAATCACGAGGAGAGTTGATTTATGCATCTTTAACCAATACAAAAGCTTACAACACCTATTTTGGAACAGATGTGGGGTCATCTATGTTTGGCTATTTTGTAGAAGCCGGTTACGATGTATTACCATTTTTTGCCAAAACCGAACAAAAATTAGTGCTCTTTGGCCGGTATGAAACCTACGATACACAATATACGGTTTCGGATGAAAATTTTAAAAACAAAGCATATGCACGAACAGATATTACCGTAGGATTCAGTTATCATTTGGTGCCAAACGGAACAGTTTTTAAAGTAGATTACCAAAACTTTACCACACAAGCAAATAACGACCAACGTCACCAGTTGAATATAGGAATAGGTTACTGGTTCTAAAAATAATAATTATTATGAGAAAAATATTGATAATCAATGCAGTGCTGATATTGTTTGGTTTTACTATCCAACAAGCAGAGTTTACGGATAAGGTTTATAAAAAATTGGATAAAACCATAAGTAAACTTTGGCCGGAAAAAGAAGTGCATCGAAAAGCCATGCAAATAAATGATAAAGAATTAGGGTTTCAAGTAAGCCCTAATTCTTTGTTTAAATTAATGGATGCAGATAATCATCTTGTCGGTTATGCCTATTTGGATAAAGCCAACAGTAAGTCGGCAAAAATTGACTATGTAGTTTTTTTCGATAAAAACCTGAAAATAATTTACACACAAGTTTTGATTTATCGCGAGGAATATGGAGGAGAAATAGGCAGTAACCGATGGCTAAAGCAATTTTACGGCAAATACAATGGTACGGGAATGGAATTTCAAAAAGATATACAAAACATTTCCGGCGCTACAATTTCTTCTAGAAATATTACGAATGCCATTAAAAAATTGTCGCAAAGAATAGTTATTTTACAACAAAAAGGATTGTTAAAATAAGATTATGGAAATTTCATTGTCGCAAATGCCCAAGCAAATTAAAAATGTTCTTACGGCATTTATTTTTACAGCCACAATAGGTTTTAGCATCGGATTGTTTTTTATAAACCACACCACCCATTTTAAGGTAAAAGGGATTGAGCAAAATTATTTGGGCAACGAAGAAGATGAAACAGCTGACGAAATGTTGTTTCGTAAATCGGAAAGGGAAATTTTAACCACCATTCACAATCATATAACCTCTATGAGTTTATTGTTTTTGGCTGTAGGATTAATTTTTGCATTAACGCCAATCGCTAAACGCTATAAGTGGCTGGCAATAGAACCATTTGTTTCATTGTTCTTGACATTTGGCAGCATCTATTTTTTATGGAAATTCGAATGGAAATGGATAAGCTATGTAACCATGATTTCAGGAATTGCCATGAGCACCTCGTTTTATATTATGGTTTATTTTTCATTACAAAGTTTATTGTCAAAAAAGCGATAGTCGCTCTTAATCCTCAAATTCCAAATTGTTGTATTTTTTGAGATACTCTTTGTAGATTGAAATTCCTTTCATAATCCTGTTTAAATTATAAATCGTATCATCATTTTTCAATACATAATCGGCAGCACCGTTTTTAATTGCTTCGCTTACAACATAAGGATTTTCAACACTGGAAAGCATCACAATTTTTAGTTTGGGATTTTTTTCGAGCAAAGCAGAAAGGGCTGTGTTTCCGTCCATATTTTGTTTTTCTTCCTGAAATAAATTATAATCCAGAAAAATAATATCCGGTGTTTGGTTAATCTCTTTCAAACAACTTTCGGCATCGTTGTACATTTTAATATTGGCTTTATATTTTTCGAAAAGCCAGTTGGCAATAAGATTGCTGTAAAACGGGTCGTCATCAATTATGTAAGTAGAAATGGCAGAATTATTCATAACGGTAATTTTTTTTTGTTTTGATAAAATTATTTTAAAATGATTCTTCCGCCATGCGTGAAAAAACCGATTTTTTATTCAGTCAAATATGTGAAAATATTGATATGCCAACGATAATACGCAGGTTGAAAAGCCGTTGAAAAATCTGTTAAAAATCATTTGCTTACTATAAATACATTCCTACCTTTGCCTGCAAATCTTTAAACCCAATAAAAATGGATACCAACAAAGAAAAAGAATTGTATGCACAAAAGCTCAATGAGTACGTAAACAAAGAAAAAGCGGCTATTGAGTTAATTGGAGCTATTGGCGAATTATTGTACAACCGATCGGTTGAATTGGTACTTTTTCGTCACCGTTTAATAGACAAAGGTGTATCGCAGTTGATAGATTTGCACCGATATGCCAAGAGCGTAACTTTCAGCCCGATTGATATTCAAAAAACAACAGCCGTTGCCAAAGAATTAACACAATTAGATTTGGCGCCATCTAAGCTGGATATTGGTTTATTGGCATCACAATACGAGGAAGAAAAAGATAAATATCCTTCATTAAGAGCATTTTTAGAAGATAAATTGAAAGATTTCATCGGTTTGGAAAAAACAAACATCAAACCACGTGATGTTGTTTTATATGGTTTTGGTAGAATCGGACGTTTGGCTGCCCGTGAATTAATCTTACAAGCCGGAAAAGGTCAGCAGTTGCGTTTACGTGCGGTAGTTGTACGCAGAATATCCGAGGCAGAATTGGTAAAACGTGCCGCCTTGTTACGCAACGATTCTGTTCACGGTAAATTCCCCGGAACGGTTGAGGTAGATACTGAAAATATGTCAATAATTGTAAACGGACAAGTGGTGCATTTCATTGCTGCCCCTTCTCCCGAAGAAGCCGATTACACAGCATTGGGTATCGAAAATGCGTTATTGATTGACAATACCGGTGCTTTTACAGACAGAGAAGCATTGAGTCGTCATTTAAAAGCAAAAGGTGTTAGCAGAGTATTATTAACCGCTCCCGGAAAAGAAATTCCAAACATTGTGTACGGAATTAACCAAAATGAATTGGATTTAGATAACGAAAAAATTTATTCGGCAGCATCGTGTACAACTAACGCTATTTCGCCAATTTTACATGTTATAGAAAACAGCTTGGGAGTTGTAAAAGGTCATATTGAGACTGTTCACGCTTATACAAACGACCAAAATTTATTGGATAATATGCATAAAAAACCGCGAAGAGGTCGTTCGGCAGCCATCAATATGGTAATTACTTCTACCGGTGCCGGAAAAGCTGTTACAAAAGTAATCCCATCGTTGAAAGATAAGTTAACTGCCAACGCTGTTCGTGTTCCTACACCAAATGGCTCGTTAGCTATTTTAAAATTAGAAGTTGCCAAAGAAACATCGTTGGAAGAAGTAAATGAAATTATCAGAAAAGCTTCTTTGGAAGGACCACTGGTTAACCAAATCAAATATTCAGTAGATCCTGAGTTAGTTTCATCCGATATTATTGGTACACCAAATTGTTCTATTTACGACAGTGTGGCAACAATTGTATCGCCAAACAAAAAAGATATTGTTCTATATGTATGGTATGATAATGAATACGGATACACCAGACAAGTAATCCGTTTAGCCAAATATGTGTCTAAAGTAAGACGTTTGGTTTACTATTAATAGACAGAAAAATAATTCAATAAAAAAGGCTGCTAAATTTTAGCAGCCTTTTTTGATTGATATGGGAGAAACATGAAAAATTTTTAAGCATAATCGCTTTTTTCATTCATTGTAAACCTTTTCATGTCTTTAAGGGATTTGCCGTAATTATCGCCGCTTCCACTACCCAAAAAGTAGAGGATAACTAAAATAAATAATATGAAAAGTAAAAATATCATTTTAAATATAAATACATCGACAAAAATAAGCAATTCGTCGAAATAAAGCAAATTTTATCGAAGAAAATTAAATGTTTATAGAATTTAATATGTTATTCGTAGAAAAATAGTGCAGACTTAAAGAATGAACTTGCATCTGTAACAAGCTAATATCTAGGGTTTAGTGAAAAAACAATTCATTAATTTGAATATTTTTTTGTGAAAAACATTGATTTATAGAAAAATATGTAAATTTTTATTTGTTTAAATGGTTGTGAATTAAAATTTATTACGTAGCTTTGTCCTTTAATTAATTACAAAATAATATTATGAACAAAGGAAAAGTAAAATTCTTTAATGATACCAAAGGTTTTGGTTTCATTATTGATGAAGACTCTAACACAGAGTACTTCGTGCATGCAACAGGTTTAATCGACGAAATTAAAGAAGACGACGAAGTAGAATTCGAGCTTCAAGAAGGTCGTAAAGGATTAAACGCAGTGAATGTTAAATTAGCATAATTTAATTACTGAGTTATATCGAGTTGCTAAGACCGTCTGTTTACAGACGGTCTTTTTTTATGCTAAAAATTCCCAACACTTAACATAACCAATGTACATCCAATTACCGTTTCTATTCCTACTCGTTTGGCTTTTTCTATAAATTCGGGATTTTCTGTTCCTGGATTGAAAATGATTCGTTTTGGCTTTAGTTGTAATATTTCTTCAATAATGGAAGATTGATTATTTGGACCAACATATAAAGTAACCGTATGAATACTCTTATCTTTCAGTTTGTCCCAATGATTGATGAATTTTACTTCGTTAACTTCTCCTTTTTTAATACTGTAAGCCAATACGGGAATATAGTGTTTTTGTAATCGTATAATCGCTTGGTAACTGTATCGTGTAGGGTTATTGCTTGCGCCTACCACCAGTGTTGTTTTATCTGTATTTTTAATCGTATTAAAATAAAAAAGACCCAAGTTGCCTTGAGTCTTTTGAATGATTGTTTTTACATGTTTCTTCTGTATTGACCGCCAACTTTGAACAGCGCTTGAGTAATTTGTCCCAACGAGCAATATTTGGTCGCTTCCATTAATGCTTCAAATACATTTTTGTTGTTAATGGCGGCTTGCTGCACTTTTTCCAGTTGTTCTTTAGCTTCATTTTCGTATTTCTTATGCAGATTTTTTACTGTTTGAATTTGAAATTCTTTCTCTTCAGTTGTAGCTCTGATAACTTCATCCGGGATAATGGTTGGCGAACCTTTTTTGTTCAAGAAAGTGTTTACACCAATAATTGGATATTCTCCCGAATGTTTCAGTGTTTCGTAATACAAACTTTCTTCTTGAATTTTACTTCGCTGATACATTGTTTCCATTGCACCCAATACACCACCGCGCTCAGTCAACCGGTCAAACTCCATTAAAACGGCTTCTTCAACTAAATCAGTTAATTCTTCTATAATAAACGAACCTTGAATTGGATTTTCATTTTTTGCTAAGCCAAGTTCTTTATTTATAATCAACTGAATAGCCATTGCCCGGCGAACACTTTCTTCGGTTGGCGTTGTGATAGCTTCGTCGTAAGCATTGGTGTGCAGTGAGTTACAATTGTCGTAAATGGCGTAAAGTGCTTGCAAGGTTGTGCGAATGTCATTAAAGTCAATTTCTTGTGCGTGTAATGAACGTCCCGAAGTTTGAATGTGGTATTTGAGCATTTGTGCTCTTGGATTGGCTCCGTATTTCAGTTTTAATGCTTTTGACCATATACGACGGGCAACACGACCAATTACGGCATATTCAGGGTCTAATCCGTTAGAGAAAAAGAAAGACAGATTAGGTCCGAATTTGTTTATATCCATTCCACGCGCCAAGTAATACTCTACATAAGTAAATCCGTTTGCCAATGTAAATGCCAATTGCGTAATAGGGTTGGCGCCGGCTTCGGCTATATGATATCCCGATATGGAAACGGAATAAAAATTACGCACATTATGGTCAATAAAATACTGTTGCACATCACCCATAACACGCAAGGCAAATTCTGTTGAAAAAATACAAGTGTTTTGTGCTTGGTCTTCTTTTAAAATATCTGCCTGAACAGTTCCTCTGACTTGCGAAAGGGTATCGGCTTTGATTTTTTCATACACTTCTTTAGGCAGCACCTGATCGCCGGTTACGCCAAGTAAAAATAAACCCAATCCGTCGTTACCTTCCGGAAGAGGCGCATTGTAAGTTGGGCGTGGAACACCTAATTTTTTATAAATGGCTTCAATTTTTTTGTTTACTTCATCTTCCAAGCCATTGTTTTTAATGTAAATTTCGCATTGTTGGTCGATAGCGGCATTCATGAAAAAGCCTAACATCATTGGTGCAGGACCGTTAATGGTCATACTTACCGAAGTTTTTGGGTCGGCAAGATTAAAGCCGGAATATAATTTTTTGGCATCATCCAAACAACATACAGAAACTCCTGAATTACCAATTTTACCGTAAATATCAGGGCGGTAGTCGGGGTCGTTTCCGTAAAGTGTTACACTGTCGAATGCAGTAGATAAACGTTTTGCCGGCATCCCTAAACTTACATAATGAAAACGCTTATTGGTTCGCTCCGGTCCACCTTCTCCGGCAAACATTCGCGTTGGGTCTTCTCCGGTTCGTTTAAATGGATAAATACCTGCGGTATAAGGAAACTCTCCGGGCACGTTTTCCTGCAAACTCCACCATAGAAAATCGCCCCAGCCACGGTATTTTGGCAAACAAACTTTAGGAATTTTAGTATGCGAAAGCGATTCGGTATAGGTTTTTACTTTTATTTCTTTGTCTCTTACTTTAAATACATACTCCGGTGCTTTGTAGCGGGCAACTTTATCGTCCCATTCTTCAATCAATTTCCAATTGTGCGGATCCAAATCAAGTTTGACTTGTTCAAAAGTTTCCTCTAAACGCTTTATTAGTCGGTCTTTGTCTTCCAGGTCAGAATCTATTAAAGTTTGGATGCTCATGTGTAATCCATAAAGCTTATCGGCAACTTTTACTTGCTCATCTACCCATTTGTCATAGTTGCGGTTGTTTTCGGAAATTTCAGAAAGGTAACGGGTGCGGTTAGGTGGAATGATGTAAATTTTTTCTGACATTTCTTTTGTCAGCTTCATGTGCGATTTTAAATCGGCACCGGTTTTTTCCACTACTTTATTCATTACTGCCAAATAAAGGTTGTTCATTCCCGGGTCGTTAAACTGTGAAGCAATTGTTCCGTAAACGGGAACTTCTTCATCCGGCATGTCAAACAACTGATGGTTACGTTTGTACTGCTTTTTAACATCGCGTAATGCATCTAATGCTCCGCGTTTGTCAAATTTGTTAATGGCAATAATATCGGCAAAATCGAGCATGTCGATTTTTTCGAGCTGTGTAGCCGCACCATATTCGGGCGTCATTACGTATAAGCTAACATCCGAATGGTCTAAAATTTCGGTATCCGATTGACCGATACCGGAAGTTTCCAATATTACCAAGTCGTACTGAGCCGCTTTTAGAATATCAACTGCTTCTTGTACATGTTTGGAAAGTGCCAAGTTTGACTGGCGTGTAGCCAACGAACGCATATAAACTCTTGGATTATTTACGGCGTTCATACGAATACGGTCGCCCAATAATGCGCCGCCGGTTTTTCTTTTTGAAGGGTCAACAGAAACTACAGCGATGGTTTTATCTTCAAAATCATTTAAAAAACGACGCACCAACTCATCTACCAAAGAAGATTTTCCGGCTCCGCCGGTTCCGGTAACTCCTAAAACAGGTGTTTTGGAATGAGCAGTTAATTCGTGAATTTTTTTGAAGGTGTCTTGATGTTCTTCAGGGAAATTTTCGGCTGCGGAAATTAAGGTAGCTATCGCTTTCCAATCTTTATTTTTAAGTCTGTCTACTTCATCACCTTTCAAATCGCGTCCGGTTGGAAAGTCGCATTTTTCGAGCATATCGTTAATCATGCCTTGTAAACCCATTGCTCTTCCGTCATCCGGATGATAGATGCGTGTAATTCCATAAGCTTGTAATTCTTCAATTTCTTCGGGTAAAATGGTTCCGCCACCACCACCAAAAATTTTTATGTGTCCGGCTCCTTTTTCTTGCAGTAAATCGTACATGTATTTAAAATACTCCACATGCCCGCCTTGATATGAGGTCATGGCTATTGCATTGGCATCTTCTTGAATAGCACAGTTTACTACTTCTTCCACACTTCTGTCGTGACCTAAATGAATAACTTCGGCACCTGTGCTTTGTATGATTCGTCGCATAATGTTGATGGCAGCATCATGTCCGTCAAAAAGTGAGGCGGCTGTAACTATTCGGATTTTGTTTTTTGGTTTGTATTTCTCAATTCTTTCCATAATCATGTACAATTTACTGTAAGGTACGCAAATATAAACCGAAAATAGAAATTGACCTATTGTAGCCGTTTGAATTTATATTATTAATCAAGAGGTTTTATTTTCAGCATTGACCATATACGATCTAATAATATGATATTTTGATTTTCTTTTGAATTATGTTCAATTAATTCATTATAATAATGAAGAATTTTGGTTTTAGTGGATTTCTTATTAGATGTTAAATATAATACAGAATAATATAGCATATGAATCATAATGTAATTTTCTTTTATGCTTGTGTTGTTTTTTACAATTTTCTTATACCTTTTAAATTGATCAATAATTTCGTCATATTGTTCTAAGGCTATAAGGTTCAAAAATATTAGTATAAAAATCTCATCATAAAATTTTTTAAATGATTGTTGTTGTAATTGAAAAATAGTTGATTCAAGATTTTTGATTGAATTTACGGCATCATCATTTAACAATAAAAAAACAGATTTTATAATTTTAAAATGCAGATATTGAATAATAGAATTTTCATGTTTTTTTCTAAATTTAATTTCAATTAATTTAATTGTATTTAAATCATCTTTAATTTCAGAGATAATTTGTTTATTTTTTAAATCAAATAAGTAATTAGTTAAATAGCAACTACCTTTTATACTAAGAGTATACATTATGTTTTCATAATTTAATTTTTTATCCAAATTCGATTTTAAAACAGAATTTACGGTTTTTAAATTAAGGTAATTTTGATTGAATTTTAGATTTAAATATTCAATAGATAAAACATATTTGTTGTTTGAAAATATTTTTAAATATGGAAACTTTTTTATTATCGATAGGCATTTTTCTATCAATAATTTTGAATCATTTGTATAAAATAAATTTAAGTTATAATTGCTTATAATGTATAAATAAGTTTGCATTGACAAAAATTGCACACTTTTTGAAGGGTGATGAAAGAGTTTTTTTAAATTTATAATTTCAATTTCATTAGGTGATGTTTTTTTCGTTAAATAGTCTTTGATTTTAATTGTTTGAATTTCTGTTAAATTTTCTAAAATATTTATATGTTCAACAGCTGAAAACTTACTTTTTTGTATAGTAATACCTAATCTTCTTAAAAGATTTATGAATATCATCAGAAATTCGAAATCTTCAATTTTTTCTGCTATATAAATAGAACTGTTAATATAATTTTGAGCTTCTTCAATTTTATTGTCATTAAATAAAGAATTAATATTTAAAACTGAGAAACTAAGAAAGTCAGGATGATTTTCGATTAAGAATTTACCGTATAAATTAAATGTATGATGATATAGCTGGTTAAAACGTTTTAGATTTTTTTTATTATAACAGTTGTATATATGTTTAATTAAATCTATGTCATTTATAGTAATATTTGATGTGAGTTGAGAGATTAGTTTAAAACTTAATTCTCTTTTATTTGTTTTTAATTGGTTTTTAAAATCAAGTGTTAATTTTCGATCACAAATTATTAACAGATGGTGTAAATGTGCAGTTTTTCTCATCTGATTTTAGCATTTATATGAGCATTTTATAAACAAATAGAGTGTTGTAATTTAGTAAAAAAATCTTAACATCATGAAAAAGTCTATTTTATATTTAGTTTTAATTTCTTTATTTATTAATAAAATAAATGCTCAGTATTCTATTGGACACACTACAATTAACTTCATAGATTCTTCAAGAAATAATCGTGTTATTCAAACAGAAGTTTATTATCCGGCATTAACAAACGGTGAAGACATTCCATGTGCAAATGACTCATTTCCTTCTGTTGTTTTTGGACATGGATTTGTTATGGCTTGGAGTGCATATCAAAATATTTGGGAAGAAATTGTGCCACGTGGGTATATTATGCTATTTCCAAGAACAGAAGGGAATCTAATAAGTACTAATCATCAGCAATTTGGTTGGGATTTGCAGTTTTTGGTTAAAGCTATTCATAAAGAAAACTTAAATTCACAATCTATCTTTTACAATCATGTAAAAGATGCAACAGCACTAATGGGACACTCTATGGGTGGTGGTGCCAGTTTTTTAGCAGCAGATTCTTTATGCTCTTCAAATAATAAATATTTAAAAACATTAATTGGTTTAGCCCCTGCTGAATCTACAACAAATGGAGTTTCTTCAATCTCTTCGGCAACACGTGTAAATATTCCTTCTGTTATATTTAGTGGAAGTCAAGATGGAGTAACACCACCTCAAGATCATCATATACCAATGTATGACTCATTAAACTCAAATTGTAAAACATTTATAAATATTATAGGAGGAGCACACTGTTATTTTGCAAATCCTAATTTTAATTGCGATTTTGGTGAAAGTACATCTTCATCAGGTATATCCATAACACGAGCGCAACAACATGCTGTTTTGTTTGATTTTGTAAACCCATGGTTGGATTATACTCTTAAAGAAGACTGCAGTAAGTTTGATGTGTTTAATGATTCGTTAAATTCTTCATTAAGGGTTACATATATGCAAGAATGTTATTCGCATCAAATACCACAAATTATGAATCAAAACGGAGTATTGTATACTAATACACCTGGTTCTTCATTTCAATGGTTTGTAAATGGAAATATAATTCCAAATGCAACAGATAGTAGTTTAATCCCAACTACTGGAGGAATTTTTCAAGTTGAAGTTTTTTTTGAAGATAGTTGTTCAAAATTGTCAAGTGGTTATAATTATGTAGTTACTTCATCAAAAGTTAATCAAGTTTATAAAAATTCATCAATATATATATTAAATAATCCTGTTTCTAATTATCTTAATATTAATTCTAAAAATCCGTTAAGCTCTATAAAAATATATTCCATAACAGGCCAATTGATAGAAGAACATAATTCATTAAATGCAAAAAATATAGAATTAAATGTATCTTCATTTAGAATGGGATTGTATATCATAATCATAAATAATCAGAATTCACTTAAATTCATAAAAGTTAAATAATAAAATAAAAAAAAGAAAATGAATTATTCACTTTTTATAATTTAGTGTACATTTAAAAAAAGTATACTAAATAATGGAAAAAAAAATTGAAAACATTGAAATTCAGTACTTGCAAATTTCAGATTATGAAGAGTTAAAGCAAGTAATGATAGAGTCGTATACTAGCTTAAAGGACGCATATTGGAATAAGGAACAAATTCAAACTTTAATCAAAAAATTTCCGGAAGGTCAAGTGGTCGTCAAGGTTAACGGGAAAATTGCCGGTTGTGCCTTATCGATTATTGTCGATTATAATAAATTTGATGATCATCATACATATAAAGAAATAACAGGAAATTACACTTTCAATACGCACAACAGTAATGGTGATGTTTTATATGGAATTGATGTATTCATAAAGCCCGAATACAGAGGTTTGCGTTTAGGAAGAAGATTGTATGATTATAGAAAAGAACTTGCCGAAAATCTTAACCTTAGAGGTATTGCATTTGGAGGAAGAATTCCTAACTATCATAAATATGCAGATAAATTATCGCCAAAAGAATACATTGAAAAAGTAAAACGAAAAGAAATTTATGATCCGGTATTAAATTTTCAAATATCAAATGATTTTCATCCGTCAAAAATATTAAAAGGTTATTTAGAAGGGGATGAAGCATCGGGAGAATATGCTGTTTTACTTGAGTGGGATAATATTTACTATCAAAAACCTTCCAAAAAAATTGCTTCAGAAAAATCCATTGTCAGATTAGGGTTAATTCAATGGCAAATGCGATTATATCAAAACTTTGATGAATTGATGCAGCAAGTGGAGTTTTTTGTTGATGCAGTGTCGGCTTATAGGTCCGATTTTGCGTTATTTCCCGAATATTTTAATGCGCCTTTAATGGCAAAATATAATAATTTGTCAGAAGCTGAAGCTATTAGAAAACTTGCCGAATTTACAGAACCAATTGTGAAAAAATTTTCAGAATTGGCCATATCGTACAATATAAATATAATTACAGGAAGTATGCCGGAGATAAAAGATAACTTGCTGTACAATGTTGGTTATTTATGTAGAAGAGACGGAAGTATGGAGCGGTACGAAAAATTGCACGTTACTCCTGATGAGGTAAAAGTGTGGGGCTTGCAAGGCGGCACACAATTAAAATCATTTGATACAGATTGTGGAAAAATTGGCGTGCTTATCTGTTATGATTCTGAATTTCCTGAACTGTGCCGTTTGTTGGCAGAAGAAGGAATGAATATTTTGTTTATACCGTTTTTAACAGATACTCAAAATGCATACTCAAGAGTGAGGTGTTGCGCACAAGCACGAGCTATTGAAAATGAGTGTTATGTTGCTATTGCCGGTAGTGTAGGTAACTTACCCAAGGTAGATAATATGGATATTCAGTATGCTCAATCAATGGTATTTACGCCTTGTGATTTTGCTTTTCCGGCAAACGGAATAAAAGCTGAAGCAACACCTAATACCGAAATGATATTAATTGCCGATTGTGATTTAGATTTACTTAGAGAGTTGCATCAATTTGGCAGTGTCAGAAATTTAAACGACAGAAGAAAAGACATTTTTGATTTAAAAAAAAGACTTTCGTAAATGAATGAAAAGACAAAAAATAACAAAATCGGATTACCACCGGGTTCATTGATTCATGTAGGGGTGAAAAAAACCAATAAAACACAACTCGAAAAAATTGAATATAACGCAAAAGAGTTTACTCAAAATGCTTGTGAATCAATTGAGCAATGCATGAATTTTACACTCAATAATTCGGTTAAATGGATAAATATTGATGGATTGCATGATACAAATATTATTGCTGAAATTGGTGAAAAATATAAGATTCACAATTTATTATTAGAAGATGTACTAGACACCAGTCACCGGCCAAAAGCCGAAGAATTTGATGAGTATTTATTTTTCACCCTTAAAATGTTAGCCGTTGATAAAAAAAAGAAAGTGATAACTTCAGAGCAAATAAGTTTGGTTTTAGGTAAAGATTGGTTGCTTTCATTTCAAGAAAAACCGGGCGATGTTTTAGATGCATTACGAACACGTATTAAAGAAAGCAAAGGAATAATACGTCAAAAAAAAGCCGATTATTTATTTTACAGTATTATTGATATTATTGTTGATCATTATTTCTATGTAATTGATTATTTAAACGATAATATAGAAAAACTTGAAGAAGATGTAATTCTTAACCCTAACCAAAATCAATTAAACTTAATTCAGCACTACAAAAGAACATTAATAACTATTCGTAAAATAATTGTACCGTTAAGAGAAGCTGTTTCATCTCTTCAAAAATTCAACATTAAGCTAATAGAAAAAAATACATATCCTTATTTAAGAGATGTTTATGAACATTTAATACATATAAACGACAGTATTGATTCGCAAAGAGATATGCTTTCCGGAATCATGGATTTATATGTTTCGGGTGTGAGTAACAGAATGAATGAAGTGATGAAAGTTTTGACAATTATAGCAACTATATTTATACCTTTAACGTTTATTGCCGGAATATATGGTATGAATTTCGATTATATGCCCGAATTGCATTGGAAATACGCTTATTTTGTTACTTTGTTTGTAATGGTTGTTATTGCAGTAGCCATGATTTTTTATTTTAAAAAGAAAAAATGGTTGTAATATGTTTTATTTAATCAACCGGTGTTTTAACGCACACAAATAGCCAATTTTGTACATATCAAACCATTTTAATGTATTTCGTTTTTTGTGCAATCGTTGTTTGATTTTATCTTGATTTTTTATAAAATAATTAGCCACAAAAGGTGTGGTTTTGGTTTGCTGTAATTTTTCGAAAACACGAATTAATTTCACTGAATTATCAATTAGTTCCTTGTTGTATAAAATAAATAAATTTTTAATGCCGTTTTCTGTTTTGGCAATAAATTCATCGATTGTTTCCAAACCAATATGACAAAGCGGATTATCTAAATGAATAATACAAGTTTTGCGTTCTTTCAGCTTCAATCCGAAAAGAGTGTCTTCGTGGCCGTAGCCGTTAATAATGTTTTCTTCAAATTGTATTTCATTGAATATTTTTTTGGGGATAATAAAATTATTGGTCATAAAAGAATCCCAAGGTTTTTCACTCCTTTTTTCTGCTGCAATTGTTTCGCGTTTTACGCCGTAAACCCAACGTAAGTAATAATCGGGATTTTCCGGTGCGGTTTTTTCATAATTCCTTCCGCCGTATAATACGGCATAGGGCGAAAGATTTTTTACATAACGATATATAAATTTGTCATCATTGATTTTTGAATCGCAATCGGCAAACAGCAAATACTCGAATTGAGCAATTTCTGCGAGCTTGTTTCTAATGGCTGAACGTCCAATGTTTTTATCCAATTCATTATACGTTACATTGGGTAAACTTTGCAGCAATCTGTTTTTTATTTTGAACTTCTCGTCCGAAGCATCATCGAGTAAGATAATTTCAAATGGAATTTTTTCTTGCTCGCATAAACGGTGTAATTCCGTTACAAATGCGGTTATATCAAAATTATATACAGGAATAAGAATAGAGAGCATAATTACTATACTTCAGAAGGATGTAAACGGTGAAAAATAACAGTTTGATTTTCGCAAATAAGTGTGCTGCCTTCAAATTTTTTCATCAGTTCATAATCGTGTGTTGCCAGTAAAACGGCTTTATCTTCGTGTAAATTGTAGAGAATATCAATAATCTCCTCAGATGTTTCAGGGTCTAAATTCCCTGTAGGTTCATCGGCAATAATCAACTCGGGGTCATTTAACAAGGCACGGGCGATAGCCACGCGTTGCTGTTCTCCGCCCGATAATTCGTGAGGCATTTTATATCCCTTATTCATTAACCCAACTTTGGTGAGAACTTCTTCAATACGGTTTTTAATGTTTACTTTATCTGTCCAGCCGGTAGCACGCAATACAAACTCTAAATTTTTATCCACCGAGCGGTCGGTAAGTAAACGGAAATCTTGAAAAACAATACCTAATTTTCTGCGCAATTCAGGAATTTGTTTCTTTTTTATGGTGCGTAAATTAAATCCGCATACCAAAGCTTCACCTTCGAGCAAAGGCAAATCGGCATACAATGTTTTTAAAAGGCTGCTTTTTCCGCTTCCGGTTTTACCGATTAAATAAACAAAATCGCCTTTGTCAATAGAAAAATTGACGTCTTTCAAAACCTGATTGTGTATATTTTGATGAATGGCTGCATTTTGGAATGCCACTAATGTTTTATCCATAATTGCTGAGCTTTAAGCAAAGTAAAGTTAATATTTTTTAACAGAGTAGTTAAGAAATAATTTTAACACTCTCACGTTGAAAACTTATCGTTTGTTGCGTCTAAATCCACTAATATCCTCCTTACTTTTAGATTGATTAAGAATATATTGTAAAAACTTGATTATCAACGTGAAAAATACATATATCGTGCAGAAAAAAATTAAAATTCATTTATTGTTGTCGGTTTTTTTGTTTGTGTATAGTGTTCAAAGCTTTGCACAAAAGACCAAAAACTACGACGACCCTATTAATACATATTTAAATGCCCTCTCTTTGTTTTCTAAAGAAAAATACCCGGCAGCTTATACCGAATTTGACAAATATTTGGAAGAGTCGGGCAATCCGCATTCTGAAAATTACGAAGACGCTGTTTATCATAAAGCAGTTTGTGCTTTAAACTTGTATCAAAACGATGCTGTTTATTTATTGGAAAATTTTATTCGCAATTATCCCGAGAGTCCAAAAGTAAAGCTGGCTTATTTTCAATTGGGTAATTATTTTTTCAGAAAAAAGAAGTATAAAGATGTTGTAAAATGGTACGCAAAGATTGATAAATACGACCTTTCTACCGATGAACTTGCCGAATATTATTTTAAAAACGGCTATGCTTATTTTATGCTCAAAGATTATGCAAAAGCAAAAGTCAATTTTTTTGAGATAAAAGATACAGATACAAAATACACTGCACCGGCTCGATATTATTATGCCCACATTGCTTATGAAGAGGGTAATTTAGAAACGGCCTATAAAACTTTTAAACAATTAGAGGGTGATCCGAAATTTAAAGTGGTTGTCCCGTTTTATTTGGTGCAAATATTATACAAACAAGGCAAATACGACGAATTGCTGTCTTACGCACCCGTGGTGATGGACACAACCAAGAAATTAAAACGCAGCGAAGAAATTGCCCGTTTGGTAGGGGAGTCGTTGTATCGTACAGGAAGATATGAGGATGCTATTCCGTATTTGTCGCAATATGTAGAAAAACATACGTATGATGCCACACCGCTCGATTTTTACCAGTTGGCTTATGCCTATCACAATGCCAAAAAGTGCAATAAAGCGGAAAAATATTATCAAAAAGCTATCAACGGAAAAGTGGACAGCATTTCGCAAATGGCTTATTACAATTTAGCAAAATGCTATCTGAAAGAAAATAATAAGAAATACGCGCGAGAGGCATTTTACAAAGCATTTGAGTATGATTACGACAAAGAAGTGAAGGAAGATGCTTTGTTCAATTTTGCCAAACTGTCGTATGAATTGGCTTTATATCCTTACAACGATGCCATTAATGCATTTGAAGAATACATAAATAAATATCCCGATTCGCCCAAGTTGAAAAATGCTTACGAATATTTGTTGGCTATTTATTACACCACCAAAAATTATGAAGGAGCGCTCAAATCGTTAGACAATATAAAAGTGAAAGACATTAAAATGCTCGAAGCGTATCAAAAAATTGCGCATTTAAGAGCATTGGAATTGTTCAATAATCATAAATATCAAGAAGCATTAAAATACTTCGATTTATCCGATAAATACCCTTATGATAAAAAAATAGCCGCAAAAAATGCCTATTGGCGTGCCGAAACCTATTACCGTTTGGGCGATTACAAGCAAGCAATTGAAAAATACAAGCAATTTATATCTTTGCCATTTGCTTCTGCATTACCTTTCTACAACAAAGCAAATTACCATATTGGCTATGCCTATTTTAAATTAAAAGATTATAAAAACGCCGAATTTTGGTTCCGTAAATTTGTCAATAACGAAAGCAATCAAAAGTCAAAAGTATATGCCGATGCACTTAATCGTATTGCCGATTGCTTTTTTATTCAGAAAGATTACCGTGCCGCAATAGAATATTACGATAAAGCCATAATGGCAAATAATTGGCAGGTCGATTATGCACTGTATCAAAGTGCTTTGGCAAACGGTGTGGAAAAAAATTATCAAGACAAAGCCGACTTGTTGCAAACCCTTATCGTAACTTATCCAAAATCGAAATACACCGATAATGCCGTATTCGAGTTGGGCGAAACTTATTTTTTATTAAACCAGCCCGAAAAAGCCCTGCAACAGTATGAGAAAATCATTACTGATTATCCCAATTCGGTTTTCTACAAAAAAGCATTACTCAAAAAAGGATTGTATTATTTCAACACTAAACAAGATGATGAGGCAATAGCCGTTTTTAAAGAGGTTATTGATAAATATCCGCAATCGGAAGAAGCGCAACAGGCATTGGAAAAAATTAAACTCATTTATATGGATAACGGAAAATTATCGGAATACGAAGCCTATGTTTCCACTTTGCCATTTGCCGATGCTGCTGCAACAGTGCAAGAAACCGATTACTACCAAGTAGCCGAAAACTTTTTTATGGAAAGCAATTGCGAAAAAGCCATTCCTGCATTTACCGATTATTTAAACAAATATCCAAATGGGATAAAAGCTGTTGAAGCTCATTATTACCGTGGCGAATGTTTATGGAAAAATAAAGACTTTGCGAATGCCTTGCCCGATTTTGAGACTGTTATTCAAAGCAAGGATGCTCATTTTATTACACAGGCATTGGTTTATGCCGCACGAGCGTCTAAGCAATTGAACGATACAGCTAAAACCATTTATTATTACAATGAATTGCTGACAAATTCTAACGATGAGAATATACTGAATGAAGCCCGTAAAGAATTGTTGGATATTTATATCGCACAGCAAAATTGGGAACGTGCCGCAGAAATTGCTACCCAAATCATCAATGCCGATACGGACAATCCGTTGATGTTGGCAAAAACACATCTGACGGTTGCCAAAAATAATCTTATCAATCTGAACGATACAGCTCAAGCATTGCAATCGTTGCAAGTGGCGGCAACCTTTAAAAATCAATACGGAGCCGAAGCGCAATATATGATTGCCGAAATATATTATCATCAACATCAATACGATTTAACCGAAACTACGGTGTACAATTTGGTGAAAAATTTCCCCGGTTATGATTATTGGATTGCCAAAGGATTTATTCTCCTTTCGGATAATTTCTTGGCAAAAGAAGATATTTTTCAAGCCAAAGTAACGTTGGAGAATTTATTGAAAAACTATCACGGCGACCAAGCGCTTATTGCTGTTGCACAACAAAAATTAGATTATCTGAAAGAACTTGAAAATCAAGATACAAATCAAAAACAAGAAGACATTGAAATTGATTTGTCCGAACCTCAAACCAAACCTTAAACCGAATAAAGCATTGTTATGAAAAATACAAATCGAAATACTTTACTGTTGTTTGTGTTGGTTACTCTGTTGATGAACGCAGCTAAGGCACAAAACACGCTCAACGAAGATACTTTTATTGTTGTCAGTGAGTTTCAGCCCATTTTAACCGATGCTGTTAAAATAAAAGACAATCCCGATTTGACCGACACCACCAAAATGGATATTGATGTAAAATATTCTACCTTAAAGAAAACCATTCAATCGCAACTGGATGTTGAAAGCATAAAACCTGCCCGCATAAAAGGCGAACCCTTGGTGCGTTTGTATAAGCATTATTTAAAATTGGGCATAGGAATGTACACAACGCCGCTGGCAGAATATCATTTTATGAGTAAACGAAACAAAAAATGGATGTATGATTTTTCTGCCAATCATTTATCATCCAAAGGATTAAATAAAATAAATTATGCCGGTTTTAGCGATAATCTTGTGCAAGCATTTGTAAAACGAGCCGATAAAAAGTTTGCTTTTTCAAATCGTGCTTATTTTCAACGAAATGTTATGCATTATTACGGACTACCCGATACATCTTCCGTAGAAATTACCAATAAAGATACCGTAAAACAACGCTATGCCATTTTTGGCTATGAAGGAAGTTATACCAAATACGAAGAGGATACCGGAAAAATAGGTTATACAGTTTATGGTGGCGGATATTATTTAAACGATTTACAAAATGTGAATGAATTAAATGTAAAAGTAGGAGCAAATGGCGGACAATTTACAGGTTCGGAATGGTATCGTTTAAATGCTTATTTCGATTATTATAAACCGCAAAATGCAATCGACTCTACCGGAAATGGAATTCTGGCTCTTGAGCCGAAAATCAGTACTATAGCCAAAAAATGGCGGCTAAATGTAGGAATAGGTATTTATATAGATGCCGATAATACGGCACGTTTTCATTTTTATCCGCAAGCGGAGTTTAAATACAATGTAGTAGGCGATATTATCATTCCTTATATTGGAATAAACGGAAAAATGAAACGAAATTCCATTCGTACACTCTTTACCGAAAACCGATTTATCAATCCAAATATTGAGCTTATCAATACCAATGAAAAATTACAATTGTATGCCGGTATTCGCGGTCAAGCAAGCAAGCGAATTTCTTTTAATTTAAAAGGAATGAAATATACCAATGAAAATCAACCGTTGTTTGTGTTGGATACAACCGATGTTATGAACAATAAATTTACTGTGGTGTATGATAAGGTTTCAACTACAAAATACAGTGCACAATTAGCTTACGAAAACCGTGATAAATTAAAAATTCTTTTAAATGCTCAATATGCCGATTATACCACAAAAAATGAATTGAAAGCATGGAATTTACCGCAATTGCAAGCAAAATTGGTTTTTAGTTATAACTTACAGCAAAAAATAATTGCACACGCAACTTTGTTTTATGTAGGCAAGCGCTACGGTAGAATAATTGAAACGCTCAATACGACTGAAGGAAATATTACAACATACAATGCACAAACACTAAAAGCTTACATTGATGCCAATATTGGGTTTGAATACCGTTACACCAAACGCTTGTCGGCTTATATAAACTTTACCAATATTGCTGCTACCAAATATTACAAATGGCAACAATATAAAGTTCAAGGATTTGGTATTTTAGGCGGACTTTCTTACAGTTTTTAATTAATTTTTTCGATAAAAAAAGAGGCTATAATTATAGCCTCTTTTTAGTTTTTAATATGTGGATGAAAATTAGTCAATAGGAGAAATAGAAAAACTTCCATCTCCATCGAAATTTGTGAAAATAATGGTGATTAACCACTTTCCTTTTTTTCCTTCATCAGATACGCCTGAGAAAGTGTCATCGCCGCCGGCACTTCTTGTTACGTTTAATACCTCTTTACCTTTAGCGTCATTAATAATGAATTGAACAGAGCCCGAGGGGGTAGTAATATCATAATTCAATTCAGCTCTTTTCTTAGGGTTATCCCAAACAAAAGAGTATTTTCCAGAGTTACCCACACCAGTAAAGTCAGCACCAGGGTCACTACCTGTTGAAGTGATTAAAACATTACCTGTGTAAGTATTTTCAACCACTTCCATGTTGTCGTATTTAGCATATTTCTTTTTACACGAAGTTGAAAAAAGCGCAATTGTAATTGCTAATAATACTACGTTTAGTTTTGCAAAAGTTTTTGTTTTCATAATAAATAAAGTTTTAAGTTTTACCTACTCTATTTAAGGCTTTTCGGTTTCCGCCGTTTCTATTTCTATATATAAGAAGGGAAAAAACCTGAAGGGTTGGAATTTATTTTAAAAAACCTACATTTATTTTTAATCCAACCGCTAAATTTTTTGTTTCTATCAGATAATCAGGTATTTGCTGTTTGCTTTGATAAATGTTTTTTAATCCGTAATTCACCGTAGGACCAATAGAAAAATCGTATTTCGATGTTTTTTTATTGAATGATATTCCTGAAATCATACCCCAATCATAGGAAGAAAAAGGTGCTTTAATGTAGTATAGCCCTTCGTTGTTCGAGAATTGAATTTTCATTTTATTTGCCAGTGCCATATATCCGCCTAATGTAATATGGATGTTATTTCCGTTTTTCAATGCAATAACTCTAGAAACAGAAGGATTTAATTTATAGTAATTTATTTGCTTTACTTTTTTAGTGTAACTTCCGTTTAAATACAAATAATTGGTTGTTTTTTGAGAAGATATAAAATGTGCTGAAATGCTTACCAAGTATTTAGAATTAATTTTTTTATTAATGTAAACACCTACAGAAGGGGTTATATTGGCTTTATTTAATACTAAAGATTGTTCAGAAAATCCTTGTTTGGTTTCAGAGTCTATTATCCACGTATTATTTAATTGAAATTCTATTCCAAACGAAAGTGAGTTTGTATTCAAACCGGCATCAGAATTATTACTAGTGAGTAAATAATTATTTGTTCTTGTTTTAAATGTGTCAATTTGAGAGCCGGAAAATTCACAACAAGATTTAGGAATAATCTTCTCAATGTAATAATCAAAGGGTTGCTCTTGATTTTTAATGTTTTCAATATTTTCTAATGTATTGATTTTGATGTTGTTAAGGGATACAGTTTGTTTTTTATTATTGGTATTGTATGCAAGCTCATTATTATTATTATTTGCTTTGTCAACAACAACGGTTTTAGAAACGTTATATCCGGGTGTTCTTTTATCCGTTTTGGAAGTAGATTTAAGGGTATTTTTTGCTGTTTTTTTATTTTTTTGTTTATCTATTGATGTTTCTTTAGTGTTTTGTGTAGCTAATTTGTTTTGTTGTATAAAATCTTTTTTCAAAGTTTCATTTTTTGTTTTTAAAGATGCGATTTTGTTAAAACTTGTCTTTTTGGGAATAGAAATAATGAACAATATCAAGAGCATTGCGGAAATACTAAGGTGATAATAAATGCGTTTTTTTCTTTTTGTCAAAACATTATCAATGTTTTTCCATACGGTTTCAATATCCAATCGGTTTTGCATGTCGTTCCACGCATTTTCCGGTAATTTTGGTTCATGTGTTTGATTAAAAGAATCAGCAACTATTTTATCTATTTTAGGAGGTTGTTGCTTGCCGGCTTTATTTTTAAAATCATTCCACAGCGCATCTAACGAATCAGCATTAAGCTCTTGATTAGTTTGCTTAAAACTGTCGCGAATAATTTGGGTGATATTTTTTTTCTTTTCAGCCATTATTTTATATTAATCAAAGCAGCTTTTAGCATTTTTCTGGCTCTGTTGAGTTGAGATTTTGATGTTCCTACCGAAATGTTTAAGATTTCTGCTATTTCTTTATGGGTATAACCTTCCAAAGCATATAATTTTAAAACCAGCGATGCTTTTTCGGGTAAGTTGTTTACTAAGTTTTTTATCTTTTCGGCTGAAATTTGTGCATTTTCCAATTCAAATTCTTCTTGTTCGTCAAATTGTTCGTTGTCCATTTTAGCCAATGCTTCATAATATCTTTTTTTCCCCCGCAGCAAATCAATAATTTTATAAATAATCACTTTTTTTATCCATCCTTCTAAAGAGCCTTCAAACCGGTATTTATGCAAATTATCAAATACTGCAATGAATCCTTCTTGTAAAAAATCCATAGCTTCATCTCTGTCTGTTGCATAATTTTGACAGATTCGATACATAGTGGGAGCAAAACGCTTATAAAATATCTCTTGATATTTTCTGTCATCCGCTATGCAATGCTCAATTAGTTCCTTTTCCGATATTTTATTTTCTTTATACCTGTTCATTAGTCCCAAATAGCCATATTACCGTCATCAATTCTATCTACAATATTATCGTATATGTCGCTGTTAACATCTCTATTTATCAGTATTACTTGCTGATTGTCTATGGTTGTTTTATCAGCATTATTTAGAGCATTGGTAGAAATTACTTCAAACCAATATACCGGGTCTAATAAGATTAAGGTTGTTTCGGGGTTGTTTTTATCTAATATGATTGTTGCACTTCCATCATCACTTTCGCCTTCAATTTCAAAGTTTTCTTCCGAATTATATTCAAAAATTAATGGTATGGATACGCCGGTAGAATCTGTATAAGTGCCATTTAGCTCTATAGTGTTATTTCCATTATTGTATTTGGTTGAAAAATCTATTTCTAAACGGTAATAATTTCCTTGCGGTATATCAAAATCAAGCGATGAAATAATTTTATTCCTGTCAAAATTTATCCACAAACCACCGGAAAATGTTTTGGTAAAAGCAATATCTTCTCCTTCTTCTCTTTCTCCTTCTACACTAAAATCCGATAGAAATATTTTTCCGGAAGTAAAGCGCACACCGTTAGAAGGACTTTGACTTCTGTTAATGTCCATTTTCATGGCAACATCAGTAGGAATTTTTAATTCTTTCTTTTTTTTGTTGCATCCTGTAAAGGTAAATACAAGAATGCCAAGTAAAAGTGGTAAAATTGTTTTCATAGTAACTACTTTATTATAATAGTAGTAAAAAAAATCAAAAGGTTGGAAATTTCAGATAAAATTATCTTATAAATGGTATTTATTTTTTAATTGCAAAAAATCGGGTTAATTTTATACCCTGTAAAATCTGTCAAATGAAAGTAGTTAATCTTGGTGCACAAAACAGTTTGTTTAATGAATTTGTTCGAGAAATTCGTGATGTAAATATTCAAGGCGACCGAATGCGTTTTCGCAGAAACTTGGAACGTATGGGCGAAGTATTTGCTTATGAGTTAAGCAAACAGCTTGAATATGAAGAAATTGAAGTAACAACACCTTTGGGTGTAGCTAAAATGAATGTTTTGAAAGAACAACCTGTGTTGGCTACTATTTTACGTGCCGGGTTGCCCTTGCATCAAGGTTTATTGAATTATTTTGATAAAGCGGACAATACGTTTGTATCCGCTTACCGCAAACACGAAAAAGACGGAACGTTTGAAATTGAGTTGGAATATTTGGCAAGTCCCTCGTTAGAAGGGCGAACAGTAATTATTTCTGACCCAATGTTGGCAACCGGTTCATCAATGGTTGTTACCTACAAAGCTTTATTGCACAGAGGAACACCCAAACAAATTTTTGTGGTTGCCGCCTTGGCAAGTGTGCAAGGATTGGAATACGCCAAACGAAATTTGCCCGAAAACACTAAATTTTACGTAGGCGCAATAGATGATGAGCTTACGGCACAAGCATATATCGTTCCCGGTTTGGGTGATGCCGGCGATTTAGCATTCGGAAGTAAAGAATAACATTCTTTATGGATAAAATCATTGAAATTGTTGTATTACTGTTGCTGAGCAGTGTGAAATTTGCATTGGCTGTTGGTTATATGTTATTTAACAAAGGGTTTGGCTATTGGGAAACGGTTGCTATTCTTATGTTTGGCGGCACAATGGGTGTTGTAGCTTTTTATTTTTTTGGCGAATGGATAATGCTCAAATGGAAAGCTTTTAGAAATTCAAAAAAACAGCCCAAAAAATTTACAAAAACCAATCGTTTTATTGTGAAAATCCGTAAAAAGTACGGATTGATAGGTTTGGCACTCATTACACCGGTGTTACTTTCCATACCGGTTGGATGTATTATTGCCGCTCGTTATTACCGTTTTTCATATAAAGTATTATTTTACCTTATTGGCGCAGTAGTTTTTTGGTCATTTGTTTTGCCTGTACTGTCAATTTATTATAAATCGTAAAATGGAACAATTACAACATATCAAGCACGTATTTTTTGATTTAGACCATACGTTGTGGGATTTTGAAACCAACTCGCAAACTACCTTGCACGAAATGTTTGATAAGTTTGAATTACCCGAGTTGATAAATGTTTCTTTCGAAAAATTTCTAAAAAAATACAAGCAAATCAATGATTTATTGTGGGTAGACTACCGCGAAAATAAAGTAACAAAGAACGAATTACGTGTGCAACGATTTTACAAAACCCTTTTGGCTTTTGACTATTCCAGTCCTTTATTGGCAGAGCAAATGGCGGATTATTATGTCAATCATTCGCCGTACAAAACCGCATTATTTCCCGGAGCGGTTGAGGTATTGGAATATTTAAACAAAAAATACGATTTACATATTATCTCTAACGGGTTTAGAGAAGTGCAGCATATTAAACTGAAAAACAGTAAAATAGTCGGGTTTTTCAAAGAGATTGTTTTGTCAGAAGATGTTGGAGTAAATAAACCCAATCCCGAAATATTTCATTATTTACTCAAAAAAGTAAAAGCCGAACCCTCTGAATCTGTAATGATTGGCGACAATATTGAAGCAGATATCAAAGGGGCAGCAGCCGTGGGAATTCCGCAAATATTGTTCAACCCGAAAGAAATAAGGCATAATTTTAAACCTACCTTTGAAATTACACATCTGTCTGAACTTAAATCGTTATTATAATTTGCCTTAAATTTGTTATTATGAAATCCTTTCGCATACAAAACGAGGAACAGTTAAGTGAAGTAAGTGATTATTTGTTGCAACACAAGAATAAATTGCCCAAAAGTTGGCTTTTTTATGGCGAAATGGGTGCCGGAAAAACCACACTGATAAAAAATTTTTGTGTAAAAGCAGGTGTATTTGACAATGTAACCAGTCCTACTTTTTCTCTTGTAAATGAATACCTGACCAAAAACGATGAAACCATCTATCATTTTGATTTTTACAGAATAGAAGATGAAGAAGAAGCCATTCACATAGGTTTTGACGAGTATCTTTATTCCGGAAATATATGTCTGATAGAATGGCCCGAAAAAATTCCGAATCTTTTGCCGCATTCGAACTTAAATATTATCTTTAAAATAAATTCAGATAATTCGCGAACAATAACTTTACAAATTGATGATGACAACACCTGATGACGTATTAAAATCCATTGCGGAAGGTTTTATGCCGCAAGAAGAAATGCTTGAAGTAGCCCGAAAAAAAGGCTCGCTTTCTATTGGTGTTCCCAAAGAAATATCGTTGCAAGAAAAACGTGTAGCGTTGGTTCCCGAAGCGGTTGCTTTGTTGGTAAACAACGGGCACGAAGTACTTATAGAAACTAAAGCAGGTGTGGGTGCCAGTTATCAAGATGCCGATTACAGTGAAGCCGGCGCTCAAATTGTATATTCGCCCGAGGAAGTTTATAAAGCCGGATTAATTTTAAAAGTAGAGCCGCCCAAACTGGAAGAAATTGAGTTGATGCAACACGGACAAACGCTGATTTCTGCCTTACAATTGCCGGTTCAACCCAAGAATTTTTTACAAAAGCTGATGCGGAAAAAAATTACGGCATTGGCGTATGATTACATAAAAGATACCGATGGTATTTACCCAATTGTGCGTGCAATGAGTGAAATTGCCGGAAATACAGGCGTGTTGATTGCTGCCGAATTGTTGAGTAACATTAACAAAGGACAAGGTTTAATGTTTGGAGGAATTTCCGGTGTTGCACCTACCGAAGTAGTGATAATAGGCGCCGGAACAGTAGGGGAGTTTGCCGCTCGTTCGTCACTTGGATTGGGAGCATCTGTAAAGGTGTTTGATAACAGCACACATAAGTTGCGTCGTTTGCAAAATGCTATCGGAACACGGATATTTACCTCAGTTATTCAGCCAAAAGAACTCCAGCGCGCACTAAAAAATGCCGATGTTGTTATAGGTGCTTTACGTGCCGTAGAAGGAAGAACGCCTATAGTAGTTACCGAAAATATGGTGAGTGAAATGAAACCCGGTTCGGTAATTGTAGATGTAAGTATCGACAAAGGCGGATGCATTGAAACCTCGGAAGTAACATCGCACGAAAACCCAACATTTACCAAGTATGGTGTTGTGCACTATTGTGTGCCCAATATCGCTTCGCGGGTTGCCAAAACCGCTTCGTTGGCTTTGAGTAATATTTTTGCACCTACCTTAATAGATGCCGGCGAAGAAGGCGGAGTAGAAGGAATGATAAGAAAATACCCCGGAATACGAAACGGAATTTATATATACAAAGGAATGCTTACCAATAAATATTTGGGCGAGATGTTTAGTTTACCTTATAAAGATATTGGTTTGTTGTTGGCTGCTTTTTAGGTAATATAGATTTAAAAAAATTTAAACCCAATGAAAACAAAAATTATATTATTTTTATTGATTTATGTAAATATTAGATTATTAGCCCAAGTATCTCCTTTACTTTCAACAACTTGGAATCAAACATGTTATTATAATGCAGATTGTCCCGTGGCAAGCTCGGGAGGTTCATGTGGGCATACTTATACAGGTTGTAATGCGACCGGGTGGGCTCAAATTTTAAAATACTATTCATATCCGATTACCGGAATGGGTTCGCATTGTAATACTATAGCTGCTTATTCCACGCATTGTGTAGATTTTTCGTTGCAAACATATAATTACAGTGCTATGCCAAACAATGTTACATCTTCAAATCCGGAGGTAGCAAAATTAATGTATCATTTAGGTATTGCATTAAATATGAATTGGAGCGGAACCAACTCAACATCTTTTTTTGATTCAAAACCTTTAAAAAAACATTTTAAATATACACCAAGAATGTATAATATGAACTACCTTATTCAATCGTATTCAGAAATTTTAGATTCAATAAAATCTGAATTAAATGCAGGTAGACCCGTTTTTGTTAAAAGTAATACATTAAACCATTTTTATATTATTGACGGATATAATGCAGCCGATGAAGTACACTGTAATTTTGGATGGGGAGGAGTTTATGACGGATATTATGCATTAACAAATGTAAATATTCCAGCAGGAAATGCAACACCTCATATTTTTATACTTAACATCAGGCCCGTAAATGGTAATTTAGAAACCGCTCAAGATACAATAATAATTCCGTCAAATTCAAGTACTAATAATACTATTGAGTTTACATCATTGTTAAATTGGTCAATGAGTACACCTACCCCTTGGATTAGTTTGGATACAACTTCAGGTAATGCCGGTTATTTTGACCAATCTAACGGAAGTACTTTTTCAGCATTGTTAAATAATGGTAAAGTAAGATACGGATATATTTATATCCAAAATACAAATGATACAGATACTATTGTTGTAAAGCAGGAAGCTTCACCTTTGAAATTATCACCTGACACATTATTTTTTACGGCATCCGGAGGTTCTCAAAATGCAAATGTAGAATATTTAAGTTGGGCGGCATGGAATTCTTCTTGTCCGAATTCATGGATAAGTTATACACCGACAAGCGCTACAGGAACTTCAATAATTAATGTTACAACTTCAAATAATAGTGGAAGTCAAAGAATAGGGTATATATATATTACAGGAGGGGTTTACTCTGATACTTTAGTTATTTATCAAGATGGCCTTGCAACTGAAGTGAAAAATAATGATAAACGTAATAACATTGAATTATACAATATATATCCTGTTCCTTCAAATGGTTTAATAAATATTTCTTTCAATAATAATATAAATGATATTCCTAATCAAATTAATATATATAATTATCAGGGTAAATTGATTTTAATCAAAAATATATATAGTAATAGAAATTATTTGTTAGATTTATCTAATAAAAAAAGCGGACTTTATTTTATTGAATTTATTTTTAGAAATAAAACTATAACAGAAAAAGTTATAGTTGAAAATTAATAAAAAATAATGATTGCTATTTATTATCTCTAGCAATCATTATTATTTAAGTAGTATGATGCTTAAAATTAATCCAAGAAGTTTACTTTTCCCGAATTAACATCATAAACCCCGCCTTTTAGGGCTATTTTTCCGCTCTCTAAAAATTCATTAACAATTTTACTGCGTTGAAACAATTGTTTCTTTACCATCTCTACATTTACGTGTGATACTTTGTCTTCGAATTTTGTGTAAGGCAAATCTTCGCCGTGTTGTTTGGCTTCAAATATTGCCGGTTTTATTTTACTGACCAACCCGGTAATATGTCCCATTTCAATATCACTTACCGCACCGGCAACAGCGCCACAGTTGGTGTGTCCTAAAACAAATACCAATTTCACGCCTACTACTTTTACGGCATATTCGATACTGCCCAATATATCGTCGTTAATAACATTTCCGGCAATGCGGGCAACAAATACATCGCCAAAAGCTTGGTCAAAAACAATTTCAATCGGTACGCGCGAGTCGATACAAGACAGAATAATGGCAAACGGATGTTGTGCTTCTTTGGTGTGCTCTATGGCTTCATACAAATCACGGTGCATTTTGGTGTTTTCCAAAAATCGTTCGTGACCTTTTTTTAACAAATCAAATGCTTCTTTTGGTGTTAATTTTTCTTGTTGTTCTTTTGTCAGCGTTTTCATAATAATACAATTTACTTATAATTTAAAGTTTAAATAAATTTCCGGAGTAATAATAAAAATAAACTTCTGCTTTTTTATTTTCGGTTAAAATATCGATCAAATCGGTTTTGTATTTCATAAAATATACTTCGCGCGAGTTGAGTTTAAATAGCGAACTTTCGCCGGCTTCATACAATTCTTTTTCACTCATCAGTAACCGGTAACTGTCGGCACTTAACTTATTGCTGATTGAAAACCGTTTATAGGTAGTATTTATGTTATTTATAAATGTTTGAATGGTTTTAAAATATTCTAATCGTAAATATTCTTTTTGAAGGTTATAGTCTTTAATTTCTAATTTTTTGGTGTTCACATAACCTCTTTCTTTACGGTATAAAATAGGTAAGGCAATGTCTATTCCCCATTTGTAATTTGAGAGTGAATATTGTGTTAGAAAATTATTGTCCAAAGGTTCTACAATGGGGTTGTAATTTAAATTTATTTTAGGTTTGAAATATTCTCGATAAAGGCGCAAATCAATATTTTTTTGTTCAATGTAAGTTTGCAATTTGTTCAATTTAGGATGATTATTGATAATTGTATCTAACCGGACAGAATCGGCTAAAATGATTGAAGGGGATATGTTATCGATGATTTCGGGCGTAACATTTTTAGTTAATTCCATAGGTATTAAACCGTCTTGCCATAAGTACACTTCCAGCAATTTTGTTTTTTCGTAATAGAGTTGTTGTGTTTCCAACAGTGTGTTCAAACGGTTATTGTATTGAATAGATGCCTCTAATGTATCAATGTTTGGTTTTTCACCAATGATTGCTTCATTTTTGACAAATTCCAAACGGTTTTTGGCTAAATCAACAATTTCTTCATATACTTTTAGCTTATTATATGCCTTAAACCATTCCCAATAGGCAACCGAAGCTTGTTTTATCAATTCATTCAATAAAATTTGCCTTTCGTATTCGGATATTTCCAAAAATTTCTTTGCCTTAAACAATTCGGCACGGCGTTTATCAATGAATAATCCTTGTGCCAAAGGAACGCTTACGCCGGTAACCAATAAACCTTTTGATGGCGTATTAAACTCGGGGTTCAGGTTTATGCCTGTGTTGTTTTCGTATAATGATTTAAGCTCAATGCCAAACCAAGTGGGAATTTTTAGTTGGGCATTAAAATGACTGTAATATTGTTTTTCATTAAAATATTTTTGTGATAATTCCGAAATGATTTTCGGGTCAAACAAACCTCTGGATTGTTGCAAGTTTGCCTCACCATAATTTAATTGCAGTTCTGCTTGTTTGGCCAACGGATGATGTTTTTTGACAATAGAAATAAATTCATCATAATGCATTGTTTGCGCATTGGCATTTATGCCAAAAAGCGTTGAAAACAATAAAACGGCAATAAAATGGGTGATATGTTTATTTTTTAGCTTCATTTTTCTTTTTATCATCTTTATCAGATGTGTAATAATCGGGTGGGAAACTATTTATTTGTCGCCATAATTCATACCAAACGGGTACATCTTTCAGCAAGAAAATACTTTTTACTCCTCCGCCGATGCTTAATTTGTCCGGCCAAGGATGATCTGTGGTATCGGGTTTAATTAAAACTCTGAATTTTCCGTTGTCGCTGATGAATTTGTCAATAGCATAAATTTCTCCGCCATACGAACCGTAACTGATATTTGGCCATCCGGAAAATACTATGGCAGGCCATCCGTCAAATTGCAATCGCACTTTTTGCCCAACGGAAAGCAGTGGTAAATCGACGGGTTTTACATAAACTGCTGCAGCAAAGTCAAATTTTTCGGGAACTATGGTAAGTATTAGGTCGCCGGTTTTTACAATTTCGCCCACACCGGCTTTGGATAGTTTGGTTATATATCCGTTTTGTGGTGCAGTGATGTATAAAAATCCCGAACGAACCGTGTAAGAAGCATACTTGTTTTGCATCTTTGAGATATTGGCTTCTGTATCATAAAGTGTGGATAATGTGGCAAATTTATTTGATTCTGCTTTGGCAATTTTGTCGTCGTATTGGGCAATGGTCGTTTTAATTTCTGACTGAACATTCATTATTTCAGCTTTGGTTTTCAGGTATTTGTTTTCTTTGGCTGCCAGTTCTGCCAGTGCTTTCTGAAAAGTGAGTTTTCTTTTTTCGTAGTCGGTTTTAGATTTTAATCCTTTTTCGTATAATTTTTTGATACGTTCTAATTGAGCTTCGGCAATAGCTATGTTAATTTTTTGCGTTTCGTATTCAATGCTGTCGCTTTGCAACTGCATTTTCACTTGTTTTAATTTAATTTTAAGCTGTTCAATTTTATTTTTCTTGGCGGTTATCAATGCATCAATTTGTTCGTCTAATGCATGAACTTTTTGCATATAAGAATTTACCGATTGTTCTTTTGATTTTATTTGTTGTTTCACTCTAACCAATAAGTCGGGGTCTAAATAATTGTCTTTTACCTCTAATAACGCCACCAGTGTGTCGCCTTTTTTCACCAAATCACCTTCTTTAATATACCATTTTTTTATTCGTGCCGGAATAACCGAATTGACACTCTGTGGTCTGACTTCAGGATGATAAGTCGTTAATTGTCCGGTTGTTTGAATATTTTGAGTCCAGGGTAGAAATAACAAAACAAGCATAAAAATACCAATCCCTCTAACGATATTGATGAGTGTTCCTTTGGTTTCTTTCTTTTCTACTTCGCGATAAGATTCGAACTGCCTTAATTTTTTTCCGGCTTTTGCAATATTATGTGGTGAGATATTCAGCATATTAAGCAATTAGTTTTTGTAGTTCGTCAAATTTGTATTCACCTTTTATTTCTCCTTTTTCAAGCCAAATAATTTTATCTGCTTTTGAAAGCATTTTTGGTGCTTTTGATACCAATACCAATGTCCAAGGATTACTTTTATCGGTTAAAAATGCAATTATTTCATTTATATCTTCTGGTACAATGTGGTCGAAAATTTCGTCTATTATAAGTAACCTCGGATTGATAACTGTAGCGCGTGCCAACAAGATTTTTACAATTATATTGTAGGGCACTTCATTAATGTTGGGTTTGATTACTGTATGTAAACCGTTTTTGCAGTTTTCGATAAAGTCTGAGAGGTTGAGTTTATTGACAACGGTGTTTACATCTTCAATCTTAATATTTTCTCTTCCTAATGTAATATTGTCTAAAATAGTACCTTCAAACAAAAGATTTTCGGCAGAGCAATACCCGATTAATTTGTGTAAACTTTCGGGATTTATTTCTTTTACTGAATAATTATTGTAAAGAATATCGCCTTGTGTAGGTGTAAGCAAACCGGATAAAATATTAACAAAGGTAGTTTTACCTGAGTTTTTGCTGCCGTATATACCTACAATTTCATTGGGATTTATTGTGGTATTAATTTCGTACAATTGAAAAGAGGTGGTATTTGGATATTGATAATATAATTTGTGGTATTCAATTTTTATGGCTTTTGTATCCTTTAAATTTACACCCCTGTCTTTATCCATTGGTATGTCGGTTACAGAGCTTATTTTTTCCAGTGAAGTAAATAAATCAAAAGCACTTTCGAGTGTGAAAATAATTTTTTCGACCGAATTTAATAATAATATGATGATAATTTCTGCCGCAACAAACTGACCAATGTTCATTTTCTGATTGATGACCAAATAACCGCCAACCGCTAATAATCCAATAATAGTTATTACATTAAATAAAAGAAAAAATGAATATTGTATAAGCAAGGTATTGAAGTATTTTTCGCGTGAGTTTATATATTTTTTATTTATAGCATCAGTATTGATAAGGTTGAAATTGGAATTGGAAGCATATTTAAATGCCAAATATACCCGCCCCAGTTCTTGCAACCAGTAAGCCATCCGGTATTTGTATTTCGATACCAAAAGATTTTCTTCAAGTCCTTTTTTTGCAAAATAGCGGTAAATCAAATAAACGAAAATGAGCATTAATACATCATAAAGAATAAAAAACGGATGATAGAAAGACAGCAATATTAATCCAAATAACAATTGAACGATGGCAACTGTAAAATCGATTAATATTTTTGGCAATACCTTTTGCAGAGTTACCACATCAAAAAAGCGATTAATGTGTTCGGGCAAATATTTGTTTCTAATCAAATCGTATTTAAATCGAGGTATTTTAAAGGCAAATTCAAAAGAAGCCCGTGTAAAGATTTTTTGTTTTAAATTTTCCAGTATGCGCAACTGAAATACTTTCATTAAACTGTATAAAATCAATCCAAAAGAGGTTAGAGCAACCAGCACTATCCACGAAGTTGTAATTTGCCCTGATTGGATAAACTCAATGATTTTTTGAACACTGAGTGGAATTAACAGGTAAATTATACCTTGAAGGATAGAATAAACGTAAACTTTATTTATTTCACTTTTATCTTGGTTTAATAAATAAAACAGACGTTTTAGGGGAGATATATTGTTATTGTTGTTCAAGGGTATTTATTTTATCAGTTCAACTTTAATATTTTTATCTTTTGCACTAAAAACAAAATCATTTATAATATCATTTATATCCGGATGCAAACTTTTCACTTTTGTGAAATCAATTTTAACTATTGAGTTTTCTTCAATCGTGAGCAATGATTTTCGCAGAGCGGCTTTATCCAAAAATGTCAATTCTTCGGGCAATTTTAATATTTTACTGTTGCCTTCGGTTTCAAACTTAAACTCTGTTTTAACATTATTTTTTAACAGATAAATAATTCCGGTTACTAATCCAAGCGAAATACCAATTAGCAAATCGGTAAAAACTATTCCGAAAAAGGTAACCAAAAACGGAACATATTGTTCGTTTTTTTCTTTTAAGATAGCTTTAAACAATGCAGGATTAACCAATTTATAACCAACAATAAGCAGTATTGCCGCTAACGATGAGTAAGGAATCATATTTAATATTCCGGGAAATAAAAACAAAGATAAGAAAATCAATATTCCGTGTGTAATTGCCGAAACTTTTGTTCTTCCGCCAAAGGTAATGTTAGCCGAACTTCGCACAATAACTTGAGTAATTGGCAGTGCGCCTATCAATCCGCCAACAATGTTGCCAATACCTTGAGCAATAAGTTCCCGGTTGGTTGGCGTAATACGCTTAAGCGGATCTAATTTATCGGTAGCTTCAACACACAATAAAGTTTCCAAGCTGGCTACAATGGCAATAGTTAGAGCAATAAACCACATATGATGATTGGTAATAAAGCTAAAATCCGGAAAAGTCATTGCCATTTTAAAGTCATTTAAATTATTGATTTCCGGAATATTAACCAATTCGTTTTTATTAAACGCAATTCCCAAATCGTAAGTATTGAAAATAATGTTTGCAACAATTCCCAAAATGACAACAACTATAGGTCCTTGTAATATTTGGAAAACTTTATGTATTTTTTGAATATATTTTTCCCACACAACCAAAATTATCAGCGATAATGCAGAAACAATAATGGCTGCCGGATTGATATAATTTTTCATTTTCAATAATTCGGAAAAAGTATTTTCGCCATCGGGCTGAAAAAAATTGGTATCGCCGAGAAAATCGCTGTCGTAACCAAAAGCATGCGGAATTTCTTTTAAAATAATAATTGCACCAATTGCTGATAACATGCCTTTAATAACCGCATTTGGGAAGAAGTAAGCGATAATTCCGCCTTTGAACAAGCCAAAGATTATTTGAATAATTCCGGCAATAAATACACTTAACAAAAATGCTTCGAACGAACCCAAATCGTGCACGGCATTTATAACAATGGCAATCAATCCGGCAGCCGGGCCACTAACACCCACTTGTGAACCACTGAAAAAACCGACAACGACTCCGCCAATAATCCCGGCAAGTAATCCTGAAATTAATGGTGCTTCGGATGCTAATGCAATACCTAAACATAAAGGTATAGCGACAAAGAAAACAACTATTCCGGCAGGAATGTCATTCTTTAAATTTTTTAAATACTGATTACTCATTTTAAATTGCTTGTAGTGTTTTAGTAAATTTTTTGTGATACTTTTTTATAGAAAAAGCAAAAAAATAGAATAGGGGAAAGAACACTAAAACTTGGGCGGATCAATAATTTTTCTTTAAACAGAAATGAATAAAATGAAGTCAATTCAATAAAGGTATTTTCTATTTTAAGACAAGCAACCGGAATATCAATAAGTATTTCAGGCACGGCAATTTCTTGCGTATTTATTTCATTTTCTTCTTGTTGCTCGTTCGATTCATTTTCTTCAATTTCAACATTTACTACTGTTTCTTTATTCGCAAAGTCAGATGAAATGATGTTAATAAATGTAAACGAGGTTATTAAGAATAATAATAACGAAAATAAAAATTGATATTTTTTGTCAATTGTCATTAATTACAAATATACTGTATTTAAAGGTTTAATGTGTCAAGGGTTGATAATTTATAAATTTTTAACAATAAAAAAGCGGCAGAATTTCTGCCGCTTTAAAATATTCGAGTTTAAAATTATCCTCCAAAGTCATCGAAACGAACATTTTCAGGCGGAACACCCCATTCGTCGCACATTTGAACTACTGCCTTATTCATCATTGGCGGCCCACAGAAATAGAACTCAATTTCTTCAGGTGCTTCATGATGTTTTAAGTAGTTATCAATCACAACTTGATGGATGAATCCTACAAAACCATCTCCTTCTTCATCATTAATATCTTTTTTTACTTTCCAGTTATCTTCAGGCAATGGTTCTGATAATGCAATGTAGAATTTAAAGTTAGGGAATTGTTTTTCCAACCCTCTAAAATGATCAACATAGAACAATTCACGTTTAGAACGACCACCGTACCAATAGGTTACTTTTCTTTTTGTTTTTAATGTATGGAACAAGTGGAACAAATGTGAACGCATTGGCGCCATACCTGCACCACCACCTATATAAAGCATTTCAGCATCCGAATCTTCATTGATGAAGAACTCACCATAAGGTCCGGAGATGGTTACTTTATCACCGGGTTTTCTTGCAAAAATGTATGAGGAAGCAACCCCCGGGTTTACGTTCATCCAAGTATTATTGGCACGGTCCCATGGTGGAGTAGCCACACGTACATTCAACATAATTCTTCTTCCTTCGGCAGGATAAGAAGCCATAGAATAAGCACGAACAACTAATTCGTCATTTTTCATTACCAATGGCCATAAGTTAAATTTATCCCACTCTAATTGGAATTTATCGGGTTCACCCGGATGTTCTTCGGGGTGAGCCGTAATATCAATATCTTTATAGTTTATGGTACAGGGTGGAATTTCAATTTGAATATAACCACCGGCTTTATAATTGATATCTTCAGGAACTTCAACAACAAATTCCTTAATAAAAGATGCCACATTGTAATTTGATACAACAGTAGCTTCCCATTTTTTAACACCAAATACTTCTTCGGGAACCACTACTTCCATATCTTCTTTTACTTTCACTTGGCAACCTAAACGCCAGTGTTCGGCAATTTCTTTACGCGAAAAGTGAGGTTCTTCGGTTGGTAAGATATTTCCACCTCCGGAAAGTACTTGACATTTACATTGTAAACAGGTTCCACCGCCACCACAAGCAGATGGTAAAAATATTCCGGCATTACTTAATGTAGAAAGCAATGTTCCGCCGGCTTCTACTTCTATTTCCTTTTCTCCGTTTATTTTAATATGAACGGGTCCGGAAGTGGTTAGTTTTGATTTTGCCCAAAGCAGTAATGTTACCAATAAAAGAGTAACAATTAAAAATACTACTACGGAAATAACGATGGTTGTTGTGCTGATAGCTAAAATCATGGTTTAGTATTTAGTTTTTAATACAATAATTTTTTGATATTATAATTTTATTCCCATAAAACTCATAAATGCAATACCCATTAAACCGGTAATGATAAAAGTTATACCAATACCTTTAAGCGGAGCAGGAACATGCGAATAGCGAATTTTTTCACGAATGGCAGCAATGGCTACAATTGCCAAAAACCAACCTACTCCGGAACCTAATCCAAACATGGTTGCCTCGCCTATATTGGCATATTGACGTTGTTGCATAAATAATGATCCACCCAATATAGAACAGTTTACAGCTATAAGTGGTAAGAAAATACCTAATGCTCCGTAAAGAGCCGGTGCAAATTTTTCTACAGCCATTTCAACTAATTGTACCATTGAGGCAATTACGGCAATAAACATAATAAAACTCAAGAAGCTAAGGTCTATTGAGGCGTATTCTTCACCTAACCAACTAAGTGCGCCTTCTTTAAGAATGTAATTTTCAAGTAAATAGTTAATTGGAACGGTAATACCCAATACAAAGATTACGGCTGCACCCAATCCGGTGGCGGTTTTCACTGTTTTAGAAACCGCAAGGTAAGAACACATACCTAAGAAATAGGCAAAAATCATGTTCTCAATAAAAATCCCTTTTACAAATATGTTAATATATTCCATCGTCGTATGTTTTTAATTTATTCTATTAATGTTCTTCAATTAATTTAGGATTTTTAGTACGCTGTACCCAAATGATAATTCCTACGGTAATAAGTGCCATTGGAGGAAGTATCATTAATCCGTTGTCTACATAACCTAATTTATATAAACCGGTAGATTCGGCAAGTGAGGCACCTTTGTGTCCGAAAATTTCGAATCCCCATATTTTACCGGAACCAAATAACTCTCGGAAAAATGCTACGATTAATAAGATTACGGCGTAACCCATTCCGTTTCCGATACCATCAAGTAACGAAGGGAAAGGTTTGTTACCCAAAGCAAACGCTTCAAGACGTCCCATAATAATACAGTTGGTAATAATCAAACCCACAAATACGGATAATTGTTTACTTACATCATATACAAATGCTTTAAGAATTTGGTCAACCAAAATAACCAATGCGGCAACCACTACCAATTGCACGATAATACGAATACGAGAAGGTATCGCATTACGTAGAAGTGAAATGATAAGGTTGGCAAAAGCTGTAACGGCAATTACTGACAAAGACATTACCATGGCATTTTTCATTTGTACGGTAATTGCCAATGCTGAACATATACCCAATACTTGAACGGTAATCGGGTTGTTGTCATTTAACGGATCTGTTAAGAGTTTTTTATTCTTAGCAGAAAAAAGCGGTTCTTTTTTAGTTTCGCTCATAGCTTTGTTATTTAATAATTTTTGATATTACGATTCTTGTTGTGCAATTTTCTTAAAATAAGGTACATACACTTTTAAAGTGCGGTTTAACATTTCATCTACACCTACACAGGTAAGCGTAGCACCACTAATAGCATTAATTCCGTGAGGATTATCAGGAGAAGTTCCTCCTTTAATTACGTTTATACCTTTAAATTCTCCGTTTTCATCCAATATTTTTTTACCGATAAAAGCATTTTGAAAAAACGGTTTGGTAATTTCTGCACCAAGTCCGGGTGTTTCTCCTTTATGGTCAAATTTTGTACCGGCAATGGTGTTTAAGTCACTTTCAAAAGCTACATATCCCCAAATTAAGTCCCATAATCCGGTTCCTGCCATAGGCACGACATAATATTTATTCCCGTTATCTTTTGTAATTTCAAATAAAGGATAATGTCTTTCTGTAATATCTTTAATATTGCGATATTCTTTTACTACATCAATATCAAAAGCGGTTAAGCCATTTAATTTATCTTCAGATAGTTCATTTCCTTGGGCATCAATAACAATTTGTTTGGTTACATATTTATTAAAAGCCTCTTCAGATTTATGTCTATCTACATTTATACCCACAGATGCTAAAATATTTTGCATTTTTTCGTGGCGAATATTCATTTTCTGATAAGGTTTTAACGATTCGGAAGCAAATGCTAATATAGATGCCACAACTATTACCATTACTGCGGCAAATCCGAATGTATATTTATTACTGTTAACGTCCATTGTATTAAATTTTTCGTGTGTGTAAATTTATAATTAAGCAGTTACTTGTGCGCGTTTCAATCTTCTTTTTACATTAGCTTGAATTACATAATGGTCAATTAACGGAGCCATTACATTCATAAATAAGATGGCAAGCATCATACCTTCAGGGTAAGCAGGGTTGAATACGCGAATCATTATGGCAAATAATCCAACCAAGAATCCGTAAATGTATTTTCCTATATCGGTTTGTGCAGCTGTAACTGGGTCTGTTGCCATAAATACGGCTCCAAATAAAAATCCACCAATTAATAAATGCTGTAAAGCAGGAATTTGAAACAATGTATTATCGGGTAATACATCGGCAAAACCATTGAAAATTATCGCCATTACATATCCTCCGGCAAATACGGATAACATTACTCGCCAGCTGGCAATTCCTGTAAATAATAAAATGAACGCTCCAATTAAAATTGCTGCAGCAGATGTTTCTCCAATTGAACCGGGAATTGTTCCGATAAAAGATTCCATCATCGAGTATTTTTGTGTAAATGTATCGATAGGCATTTTTGAAGCGGCATCGCCTAGTGCTGTTGCACCTGAAAAACCGTCAACCAATTGGCCACCTTCGGTGTTTATCCATACTTTATCTCCCGACATAAATGATGGGTAAGCAAAGAATAAAAATGCACGAGCAGTTAAGGCAACATTTAATATGTTCATACCGGTTCCTCCAAAAACTTCTTTACCTATCAGTACGGCAAAAATTGTCGCTACTGCCACCATCCATAAAGGAACGCCAATAGGCAAAATTAACGGAATCAATAAACCGGATACCAAAAACCCTTCATTTACAGAGTGATTGTTGATAGAGGCAAAGATGAACTCTACCGTAAGACCGGCAGCATAGCTCACAATGATTAAAGGCAATACCTCTTTTAATCCGTATAAGAAATTGGTTAATAAATCGGCTTCTTCGCCAATAGCTTTAAAGTGTTGATAACCTACATTCCACATACCAAACAACATGGCGGGAATCATAGCTATAATTACGGTTACCATTGTTCTTTTAAGGTCAATGGCATCACGTATTTGAGCACCTTTGGCAGGCGTGGTATGGTTGGGCACGAACAAGAAAGTTTCAATGGCATCGTAAACCGGATGCAATTTTTCAAACTTTCCACCCTTTTCAAAGTTCGGTTTGATTTTGTCTAATAAATTTCTGAATAGTTTCATTTACCTGATGTTTTAATTTAAGCACATTCTTTTTTCACTAAATCCAATCCTTCACGAATAATTTTTTGCGAAGGAATTTTTGATGTACAAGCAAATTCGCATAGCGCATAGTCTTCGGGTGCTACTTCGTAAATACCCAAATTCTCTAATGCTTCTATGTCTTGAATAATGGCCGCTTTTACCAAATGTACCGGATAAATATCAAATGGAAATACTTTTTCGTATTCGCCGGTTACTACAAAAGCACGTTCTTCACCGTTCATATTGGTATCCAAATCGTATTCTTTATTTGGCATTAACCAGCTGAAGAAAGTTCTGTTTAAACTGAATTTATTAAAGTTTGGCGCTAACCAACCTAAGAATTGGTAATGATTTCCTTCGGGAATTACCGTAAGTTGATAGTGGTAAAATCCTAAATAATTATCTTCGGCAACTTTTTCACCGGTTAACGGATTTCCGCTGACAACACGGTATTCTCTGTCGGTTTTAAGATTATCTTTTAAAAACTCTGAAACCGGTACCCCGGCAATAGTTTTGTAGTAACGAGGTTTTTTAATTCCGCTTCCGCAAACAGCTATTACTCTGGATAAATCTAATTTACCTTCTTTAAATGTTCGAGCAATAGTTAAGATGTCTTGTGGTTTAAGTGTCCAAACAATATCACCTTTGTTGATTGGGTCGATGTGGTGAATTTGAACCCCAACATTACCTGCGGGATGTGGCCCGTATATTTTATTTATTTGTACATTTTTGGTATTTAAGAATACATCATCGGGTTTTTGGTTGCCCGAAACATTTAAGTGTACTTTACCTTTGGTTAATTTGGCTATAAGGTCAATACCTAATTGGAAAAGTTCGGCTTGACCATGCAGAATGAAATCGTTGTCCGGAGCCAATGGATTGGAATCAAAAGCCGAGATGAAAATTGCTTTTGGTTCATCATCAGGATTGGCAATAACGTCAAAAGGACGTTGGATAACAAATGGCCACAAACCGCGTTCGAGCATAATTTCTTTTATTTGCTCGCCGGTAAGGTTACTTAAATCGCCAACAGAAAATGTTTCGTATTCGTTTTTACCGTCAACTTTAATGCGGAATTCCAAAATACGACGTTTTTCACCACGTACAATTTCCGAAACCTCGCCCGAAACAGGTGAGCAAAATTTCACCTTAGGATTGTCTTTGTCATAAAACAATGGAGTTCCGGCTTTTACTTTTGTACCCGGTTTGGCTAAAACTTTTGGAATAACACCATGAAAGTCAGTTGGTTTTATTGAAACAGATTCGAATGCCGGTGTATAATCGGCATAAATTTTTTCGGCTTTACCAACCAATTTTATGTCGGCGCCTTTTTTAATCTTAACGGTTTTTGACATTTTTTTAGATTAAATGTTGGGCAAATTTATAAATTTGTACGGCTTGACAAAACATTTTTAGTAAAATTTATTCCCCTTTAATCTTATAGTATGATTTACTTTTTTTATCGAATAAATTACTTATTTTATCTAATTATATTGTTGATATCTTTTTTGGGGCTGTTTTCTTGCCGCTCTGCCAAAGAAGCTTTGCCCGAGGTAACTATTGATACGCCGCGAGATACGGCACAACAAGTAATAACACAAGATACAGCAGAGGAGTATTTTACAGAGGAGTTTATGCGCTATTCGGATTATGTTTATTCGGATAGTATAAAAACCGTTCAATTATACAATCTTAATGATGCTGCCAATACCTTTAAAGAATTGAATTTGCCTGTGATTACTTTAAATTCAAATCAAAAACTACGGTTAGAGTTTGATGATTTAGCCGCTGTATTTAAAACTTACACCTACGATATTATATATTGCAATGCCGACTGGACACCTTCCAATATTCCTCAGCAACAATATTTGCAAGGTTTTTCGGGAGATTTTATCAACGATTATGCTTTTTCATTCAATACTTATATTTCGTATATTCATTACAAGGTAGATTTTCCAAACGAATATACTACTTTGCTTAAATCGGGAAATTATTTGTTGGTAGTTAAAAATAATGAAGGCAAACCGGTGATTACCAAACGTTTTTATGTGCAAGAAAATAAATATGTAGAATTGGATTCTATTGCTATTCATCCGGCAACCAAAGCCGAGTACCGTTTTACCAAACAAGAAGTGGACTTTTCGTTACAAATATTTGACGAATTACCTGTTACCAATATTTATGAAGAGATAAAAGTTATTGTGAGTCAGAATTTCAGAATGGATAATGCCAAAGTAGATTTAAAACCCAAGTACATTAATGACCGCCTGTTGATGTATGATTATGAAGATGAAAATACTTTTTTCGGATTAAATGAATTCAGGTCGTTTGATATATCCAATTTTAAATACAACTCGAAATATGTAAAAAAATACACTTTGAAAAACAATAGAGTAGAGGCAGAGTTGATTACTTCACAACAACGTGGGTTTAAGCAATATTTTCAAGAGCCCGACATCAACGGTAAATTTTACATTAACAGAACCGAATCTTCGAAAGAAAATATTGATGTAGAGGCAGATTATTTTATGACAAAATTTTCGCTGCAAACGGTAAATCAATTTAACAATGGTAAGGTTTACATTTTTGGCGGTTTAACCAATTGGGAAATTTTGCCCGAATATGAAATGAAATGGAATGCGCAAACTCAAAAATTTGAAAATGAACTGTGGCTAAAACAAGGTTATTACAATTATTATTATGCTTATGTGCGAGATAACGATGGGGGTAAGGTAGATTTAACCGATATGGAAGGCAGTTACAGCCAAACCGAAAACGATTATTACATATTTGTTTATTTCAGACAACAAAGCGAAAATTTTGACCGTTTATTGGCTGTATTCAGAAATAACTCCTTGCGCAGATATTAAAAAAAGGACTGCCTAGAATGGCAGCCCCCTTTAAAACACTATGAAAAATAAAAGGTAAATTACTTTTTAATCAACTTAATCATATATGGTGTTCCGTTTGCGGTATAAGAAACGAAATAAATACCTTTATTCCATAATTCAGTATCAACAGTCAATTTTGATTCATTTAATTTATGGTTTTCATAAATTAATTTTCCGGTAACATCTTTTACTGTAATATTTTTTACAGAAGCATTATTTTTTAGTTTAATGGTAAATGCATTGGTAACCGGATTTGGATAAATGTTAATTAATTGCTCATTTTTATCAAATACATTATCTACGGATGTAACAATAGAGTTTATATTAACACAATTTGTCGTGTCTGTACATCCGTTATATGTAATTTGACAAGCATAATTGCCATTCGATTGAGCAATGAAACTTTGATTGGTATCGCCTGGTATTGGAGCATAATTATTATCACAATTCAGCCATTGATAAGATGCATTGTTTTGATTGGCTGTGATAACATTTGAACTGACAGTGGTTGAGTTGTCAAAGGGAATGCAAGTTTCGAATAAAAAATCGGGCATTCCGTAAAATGCATTGGCAAGATCGATTGCAGGGAATCCGGTAGTGGCGGCGCAATTGTTGCAGAAATTCATTTGAATGTAAGTTAGGTTTGAGTTGAGTTGATTACTTGAATTGATATCATAATAATAACTGCCACTGTCTGAATAAAGTATTAATATATAATAAGTGTTGGCAGTTAACTTGATAATTGAGTCGGTTGGTTCGTATATGTACTGTCCCGCGTAGCTTTGTAAGCTTGTTTGTTGGTAAACAATAGTTTGGTTGTTGTAATCCCAAATTGCCCATTTGTAATTACCTGTATTTGAAGGAACAAGTTTTCCAATTTTTGAAATGTATATATCAATATTTGGATAAAATAAGAAGCCTCTTCCCCAATCGGATACCGTGTTGTTTTGAGATGTAAAAGTCATGCTGTCTGTTGCTGAGTATAACTGAGCAGACGATTTATTAATACTTAGTAAGATTACAATTGCTGGTAATAAAAATTTAATAGTTTTCATTTATGTAATTTTAGAGGGTTATTTTTTAATTAATTTCTTTGTAATAATTGATTGTTCGGTAATGACAGTAATTAAATATATTCCATTACTCCATCCTTCTGTATCTATTGTAGTTTGTGTTATGTTTGTAACATTTTTATTATAGATAACTTTTCCGGCAACATCTTTAATGATAATGGTTTTAGCCGGTTGAGAATTTGATAAATCAATAGTGAAACTATGTATAGCCGGGTTAGGGTATAAAGTTATTTTATTTGTATTGTTGTTGAAATTTATGCCTGTAGAAGCGACGGATTGATAAGCTCCAATGGCTAAATTTCCTTGTGCGTCAAATCTTGGGTTTCCTGCCAAATCTGTTGTTGGGTATGCTTGCCCTGCTATAGGAATACTTAAATATTGACTATCGTAAAATGTTGTATCTCCAATATTTTGATAAGCAGCAATTGGTGTTAAATCTCCATTAGCATAATCTACAAAAGGAGATGAGTTTACAATGTGAGTATTTTGCATTGTTAGAGCATCATAAAAATCTTGAATATTTTGATTTGAACCTGTATTCAAATCAAAAGTACCGTTTACATTTGTTAACTGAGCAAAAATAAGGTTAGCTCCAGAGTTGTTATAAAAAATATTATTGTCAACCAAAGGATGAAAGGCAGATCCGGAACCTGAAAACTCATAACCGATAAGAGGTATTTGTCCTGTGGCTGTTTGGTGATTATCAATAAACGTGTTATTGGTTAAGTATAAGTAAATTTCACTTCCATTAAAAGCTGTAAACCTAGCACAAGTAGCATAAGAGTTTGTAGATTCTGATATATTATGCTTAAACAAATTGTTTACAAAATGAGCATCCCCACTAAAAGTATTTAAAGAATTATTAGATGCCATTCTATATTCAATGGTGTAAGAACTATTAGCATCTGTATTTACATTATTTTCAATTCTATTGTTAAACATATAAAATGAACTTGGAGCATAAGCATAATATAACACTCCGGCTCTATTCATGGCAACATTTTCTCTAATAATACAGTTAGAAATTTGCACATTTGTTGCACCATTATTAATATATATTCCTCCACCTGCTGCGTTAGTACTAAAAGCGTGTTCTATAATTAAACCATCAAACAAGGCACGGTTATAACTATAAACCACAAAAACGTTTTTTGCATTATTTGCCATGCTTGAATTTGTACTGCTTGGAACTCCAGTGTCATTCCAATCTACATCTCCACTTATAATGGTTGGGTGGTTTTGAATATCTCTTTGATTAATAGCTGTTTCTGTTCCGGCAAAACCACCATACAACAGTACATCATTACCTACGCCAAAAGATTCATTAGATGATGTTCGTGTATAAAAACCTTCTGCAATCCATATTTCAGCTCCAGTATAATTATTTGAGTTTCCAGCAAGAACTAACGCATCATTTAAATCGGTATAAGCATCTGTCCAAGAAGTACCGTCATTGTTACCTGTTGCATCATCATTTACGTAGATAATGGTTTGTGCTGTAGCAGAAAAACCTAGTGCCGCTGCTAAAATTGTTGTGTAAATTTTTCTCATTTTTTTAATTTTTAATTTATAGATTGAATTGATTAGTTTTTATATTGAAAAGCATCCTTAGGGTTTACATAGTATATTCTTTGATCGTTGTAAAGCATATACGTTTTTCCGTATTGGTTATTTCCGGTGTGGTCTTGTGCAATGTAAAATCCTTCGCGTTTATAGTTTCCTTGTGGTGTTTTCATTACAACGATAGCTTTGGCAATGCGTTTTATCGGTATTCCGGTTAAAGGATGTCTTTTTATTTCCCATTCGCCGGATGTAATATAGGCATACTCAACGGTTTCTTTCCATTTGTAACCTTTGGCATGTTGGGTAATAAGGTTAGTAGCTTCATTTTTAAGTTGGGCGTTTTTCATGCCTTCTGCAGGGAGTGGCTTGGCATCTTTAATTTCTTGATTTTTCCAAGCTGCTCTTAAAGCATCATATTTTTCAAAAACCACTTTAGATGTATATTCCGGATTTTTTTGATAATCTTTAAATTTTGAAGTGTCTTTAGAGGCTATTACAAAAGATTCGGGAGTTACATTATTCATCCAAGCGTGTCCTTCTTTATCGTTTTTATGATATACATAGGCACCTACTAAAAATGTTCCCGGCTCAAGAACTAAACACTCAGCATTATAATAACTTTCTGGTCCTCCTGACATTCCCATTTGAAACATCACATTACCTTTATCAGCAGATGAATGATATCTTTCGGGAACCATTGCGTAATTAGAATCGTTTTTTTCCCAGTAAACTTGCATGTTGTGTTTTTCTTGGTTGTAATTAATTGAAAAACCTATGTAAAGCTTAGTTGTATCATGGCTAAAATGATTTGCCGGTTGTACAATTGCGTATGAATTAAGATAGTACACCCCTGAAAAACCAATATCGTCTGTAAACCCGTTCTTATATACGCCTTTAAAAATAACAGGTCCATTTTCAGTCACCACCACTCTATCATAATCTACATAAGGATTGGCATTAATTTCTTCAAGTGTGTAAGTCTTTTGTTTTTTTACCGACTTTTGTTTGTTCGAACCGGATATGTTCGATTTTACTTTATTCTTAATATTGCTTAATTGTGCATTGGCTATGCTGCTAATCATAAGTAATGAACAAAGAGTAATACTGAATTTTTTCATTGTTAAAAAGTTTGTGTTTGATTTTTTAATTTTCAAGGCAAAGAAAAGTGGTTGATATAATTTTTTAATAAAATACTTTCTGAACGACATGTATTATTTCTGAATGAAAAATTAGCCGCGATTATTTTGCCTATTTTTGTCTATGCTTTTTCGCTTGCTTATTCTTCTTTTATTTATTTCCGGTCATGTATTATCAAATGCAATGGATGTAATGCACGTAAAGTATCAGCATTTTGGTACTGTGTATGATGTGTTGGAGTTGAAAAATGAAAATAAAATTATTATAGCATCCGAAAAGGGCGTATTTTATTTTACCGGCAAAGTATTTTCAAAAATAAAGTCTAAAGAAAACGAGGTTTTTCATAAGTTTTATCTAAATAATGGTCAAATTCATGTTTTAAGCTTTTCAGATAATGTTTATAAGGTAGTTAATGACAGCTTACAGTTGGTTGCATCTGCAAAAATGAAACAACAAATAAACAGTTTTGTTGTAAATAATAATAAAATATATATATCAACGCTAAAAAATGTTTATGTAAGTGATGGGCAAAAAGTAAGCAAACTGCAAATAAATAAAGGGTATATCCATCATGGCTTTTTGATTGATAATCGCAATGTGTATTTAGTATCACAGCAAAATAATTTGCTAAGATTTAATGATATATTGGGAAGTAATGCTTTTACTTTAGAATTTAATAACAGAATATCGGGTGTGTTTTTTAATCAATCAAACAATTATTTGATTGCAAATAATAAGTTGTATGGTTTGGATGTTGAAAATCAATTGGTTATAAGTCTGTTTGACTTGCCTGCAAGGTTGCGTAATATTAAAATTTATGGTGTGTCTAAATTAGATGATAATCATATGGTAATTGCGCATAATAATGGCATTTCTATTATAGATTTAGTTAATAAACATTGGAAACATCATTTGGAGCATATAACTGTTTACTCGGTAATAGGTGATGAATACGGTAACATTTGGCTGGGAACTAAGTTTTCCGGTTTGTTGCAAGTACCTTCATTAAAGATATTGCATCATCATATAAACATTAAAAATAATCCTAAGGATAACATTACTGCTGCTTATTTGCATCAGGGTAAATTGTTTTTAGGCACAAATCATGGGAGAATCCAAATTTATGATTTGAAAAATGATTCTACACAAGTAATTAATTTGTCAAACAATGCCGAGGTGCAATCCATTTATGTCCGAAAGAATAAAATATATGCCTATTGTGATAGATTATACAAAATTAATACTGATAATAATACGATAGAAGAAGTATACAAGGTGCATTCGACTAAAGCTATTTATGTAGATGAAAAAGATAATATTTATTGTGCAACTTCCGGTGATTTTCAAAACATTAAAAAACAAACAAAAGCAAATAACGGTTATTGGCATACTTGTATTTATGCAGATACAACATTGCAAAGCTATTTTGTAGGAACTAAATCAGGTTATGCAGTATTTAAGCAAAATGCTTTGCAAAAGTTGAAAAATATAGAAACCGAAAATAAAAAGCGAATTATAAACATCGGGAAAATAAAAGGCAAACACCTGTTTTATTCAACAAACGGGATAGTGTATGATAATCGATTACAACCTATGTATCGGCACAAAAACATAAATAATGTACAAGGGGTTGCTTTTTACCAAGACTCTACTTATTTATTGTACAATAACAATAAAATTGTGTGGGTAACTAACCGAAACGAAAAGAATATAGAGATTATCAATAAAATAAACAATGGTGCTCAAATTGTGAAAATATTGCCGTACAAAAATGATGTAATTATATTGACGCAAGACGAAATTGTAGTGGTGAAAGATTTTGCAAATTTGTATCAAAAGAATTTTGAGCAATCGCTAGCATTGAATATCACTTCGAACAGTTTTACCGGAAACAACAATGATATTAATTTGAAATATAAAAATTCGGGCATTCAATTATTTTTCAATACCAATAAAGATTTATCATTTTTTACCAATTATATTATCAGGTATCAAATAGACGATGATGATACTTTAACCATTGCGGCAAACAGCAAAGGGAAATATGTTTTAAAGTTAAATTTTTTACCAGAGGGATATACAAATATTACTTTTTTACTCAGCAATAAAGAGCGCCGAATTATAGACCAAAATAAAGTTACGGTTTATGTAGCCGGACCGTATTGGAAATCGTGGTGGTTTATGTTGTTGGTTTTTAGTGCAGTAACCGGAACAATTTATTGGTATCAGAAAAAGAAATTAGAGCGAATAAGAAAAGAAAATATTAAACAAATAAAGCAAGAAAAAATGAAAACTCGCTTGGCGCGTTCAGAACTTTCGGTTATTCGTTCGCAAATGAACCCGCATTTTGTATATAATACATTATCCTCTATTCAGTTAAAAATTGCCAAAAAACAAACCGATGAAGCGTTTAAAATGGTGCAAAAATTTTCTACTCTGATGAGAGGTGTATTGTCGCACTCACAAGTAGAAATGATTTCGTTGAAACAAGAATTGGATATACTCAAAAATTATATAGAGCTTGAACAAGCAAGGTTTGAAGACAGTGTTAAGGTAACCTATACTATTGACAAACAAATGGATTTATCAGATTACCTGATTCCGTCTCTTATAACACAACCTATTGTAGAAAACAGTTTGCAACATGGTTTAAGGCATAAAACCGGTGAAAAAAAATTAGAAATAAAAATATATAAACTCAACGAAATAACATTTTGTATTGAGATTGAAGATAATGGGATAGGAATAGATGCGGCAAATGCTATTAATAAAGAAAACCGGCAAAAAAAATCATTTGCCATAATGGCATTAAAGCGAAGAATAAATTTTATTAATTCCTTAGGCGATTATTTTATAGAATTGACCGTAAACTCAAATGCCCACGGAACCAAAACAATAATTCGAATAGCAGAAAAATGATTGAATACATAGTTATAGATGATGAAACAGCACCACGAGAATTGCTTATTTATACAATCGATTCTTTAAGCGTTCCCTTAATGGTTGTTGGGCAAAGCAATAATTTACTCGATGGAGTAGAGCTAATAAAAAAATTAAAACCTCAACTTGTATTTCTCGATATACAAATGCCCTTGCATAACGGTCTAAAAATCAGGAAATTTTTATCCGAAAAAGAATCAAATTTTCATTTGGTTTTTATCACGGCCTACGAACAATATACAATACAAGCCATCCGTTTGTCGGCATTTGACTATTTATTAAAACCTATTGATACTGAAGAATTAAAAGATTGTATTTACAGAGTAATTGAGCAGAATAATGATAAAAACAATATATTTAATCAATTGCAAGTATTGGATAAAAGCAATAACAATGTATTGGTTATTAAATCGCACGAGGGTACACAGTTTGTAAATGTTGAAGACATTATTACAATAGAGGCAGACGGTATGTACAGTAAATTTAATTTGAAAAATCAAACCATTATATCTTCCAAACCACTAAAAATGTATGAAGCAGTTCATACCGATTTATTCAGATGCCACAGAAGTTATATTGTAAATATTAATACAATTGAAAAGCTTGACAGTCAGTTTATAAAATTGCGTAATAACGAAAAAATTCCCATCTCAAGGGCAAAAAAGAATGGCCTGTTTCAATTGTTGAGTTTAAAATAAAATTAGAATGATTTATATAACCAAATTTATAGTTTTGTGTAAATAGAATACCTTAAACCCGCACGCCCAAAATACACACGTCATCTATTTGTTCCAGGTTACCTTTCCATTGTGTAAAAAAGTTGTTGAGAAATTCTTTTTGTTCATTCATTGATAAGTTTTGAATTTCCAGCAACAATTCTTTAAAGCGTTTATACTTTAATTTCTTGCCTTTTTCACCGCCAAACTGGTCGGCAAAACCATCGGTAAACAAGTAAATTGTATCACCTTTTTGTAGTTGGATGCTGTGAGTTGTAAATGGTTTTGGGTTGTCGGTTTTTCCTACGGGTTGTTTATCCGGCTTAAACTCTAACAGCTTATATTCTTTTTGATTTTCGCTCCTTATTATATAAAGTGGGTTATTGGCGCCCGCCCATTTTAACTCCCCTGTGTTTTTGTTTAAAGCGCATAAAGAAATATCCATTCCGTCTTGCACATTTTCTTCACTTTTTTCAAATTCTTGCAAAATTATTTCTCGAGCTTTGTTAAGAATTTCCCCTGGAATTGTAATGCTATGTTCTCTTACGGCTCGGTTTAAACCATTATTACATACAACGCTTACCATAGCTCCGGGTACACCATGTCCTGTGCAATCTGCAGCAGCAAATAATACAATATCTTTATCTTTGTTCTGTTCGAGCCAATAAAAATCTCCGCTTACAATATCTTTTGGTTTGTATAATACAAATGAATTCGGCAACAGGGTTGAAAGTAGCTTTTGCGGAGGTAAAATTGCGTATTGAATACGTTTGGCATATGCGATAGAAGCTGTGATTTCTTTATTTTTTTCTTCAACTAACTGCTTTTGACGGTCAACAATTTTCTTTTGTTCTTCAATAATGTTTTTTTGCTTTCTGGTAACTTGTAAACGATTAAAGATAAAAACTGAAAAAATAAGTATTATGATTAATAATGAAGAAATAAATGCTTGCTGTTGTTTTTTTGCGCTTAACTCGGCTTTTTGATTTGATATTATTAGTTTATCAATTTTTTCTTTTTCTGCAAATTTTAAACTGTCTAAAAATTGTTTTTTTTGAAAATCATATTTAATTTCATCTTTTAAAACCGACAACTTAATTTTATCATTAATCAGACTATCTTTAAACGCTGTTTTTAATTTATAATAATAAAAAGATTTTTCACAATTTCCTTTTATTGAATATAGTTCGGATAAGCTTTTATATATATCCGCTAAATGAGATTTATCGCCTATTTTTTTAAGAGATTGCTCAGCAATCAAATAATTTTTTTCAGCTTTGATATATTGGTTTTGCTTTAAATATATTTCTCCTATATAAAATAAATTTACACTTTCTATTGTCTTAAATCCTATTTCTTTATTAAGTTGTAAAGATTGATTAAAATACTTTAACGCAAGGTCATATTTGTTTAATCCAAAATACGCCCTTCCTATTTGTGTATAATGAAACATCATAGCACGGGTATTATTTATTGTGCTGTCTATTTCCAATGCCTTTTTCGCGTATAATAATGCTTTACTATAATTTTTTAATTTTAAATAAACCACACTTAGATTACCATATATTCTTCCTTGACCTCTTTTGTTACCAAGTTTTGTATGAATAGTTAATGATTGATAAAAATAATCTAAGGATTTATTAAATTCTTCTATTTCTGAATAAGCCAATCCTAAATTAGTGAAATCAGCTGCTTGTCCGGCGTAGTCTTTAATTTTAATGTCTATGCTTAATGCTTCATAATAGTTCTCTATTGCTTTATCATATTGTGATAATCGATAATATACCAACCCTTTGTTTGTTTTGATTACAGCATTTAAAAGCAGTGATTTTTTTTCATACTTTTCATTTTGTATCTGTAATAATTGTTGAGATATAATAGACGCAGAGTCTAAGTATTTAATGGCTTTTTCATATTCTTCTTTAAAGAAATATCCAAGTCCTATGTTTTTTATTGCCAGTCCTTTTTTAAAAAGGTTTAATGGATGTGGGAACTCATCTGAATAAACTTTTGCTTTTTGAAAAAAATAAATAGATGAGTCAGTATTAGTCATCATGAATTTTTTACCTAAAGCAGTAGCAGTGTTATATTTTATCGTATCATCTATGTTTTCACTTGTAAGAATGGTTAATAAACTGTCATGTGAATTGTTTTCACTTTTAGTAATGTTTATTAACAGAAAAAAAATGAGATTAAAAAAAAGTTTTTTGTCACTTTTTCAAAGTTTCCGCAAAAATGCAATTTTTTTTCAAAAACAAAAAATAACAGTATCGAAAATGCAATCTTCGGGAATATCAGAGAATATGTGATTAAGAATTAAGGAAAGTAGGAAAATCTAAACCCGCACACCCAAAATACACACGTCATCTATTTGTTCCAGATTGCCTTTCCATTGCGTAAAAAAGTTGTCGAGAAATTCTTTTTGTTCATTCATCGGTAAGTTTTGAATTTCCAGCAACAATTCTTTAAAGCGTTTATACTTTAATTTCTTGCCTTTTTCACCGCCAAACTGGTCGGCAAAACCATCGGTAAACAAGTAAATTGTATCTCCTTTTTGTAGTTGGATGGATTTATTGGTATAATGTTCGTCTTGGTCGTTGCAACCAATGGCATTACGGTCAGCTTTTAGCTCTATTAATTCATCTTTTCGAATAATATAAATAGGGTTTTTTGCACCGGCATAATACAATACATTGTCATTGCCGTCATAAGCACATAAAGCTATATCCATACCGTCTTTAATGGATTTATCCGCAACATGAGCATTTAGCGTGTTCGAAATTTCAATATTCAAATAATCCAGCGCTTCTGCCGGAGAATTTATTTGTGGTTGTTTCAACGATTGATTTAGAATTTTTAGTCCTATTACACTTATAATCGCACCCGGAACACCATGACCTGTACAATCGGCAACGGAAAATACTATCATAGGTTTGTTCTCTTTATCTTCATACGATGTTGTTACAGGCGAAACCCAATAAAAATCACCACTCACAATATCTTTTGGTTTAAAAAATACAAATGAGTCTTTGAAAAATTGTTGAACATAACTCTCCGAAGGTATAAGAGCATCTTGAATACGCTTTGCATAAAGTAAGGAATCGGTAATTTCTCTATTTTTTTCACTCAATGCTCTGGTGCGCTCTTCTACTTTCTTTTCTAAAATAATATTCTGTTGACTTTGTAGTTTGTTTATTTTTTCCAATCTACGTAATGCATCCACTTTAAATTTTCTAAACTTTTCAACTATTGCAAAGGTTAGTAACGTTACTTCCAGTGCCGAGCCCACCAATAATATATTATTTGTTATAAAATTGGAATGAATAATGCCTATATTACGCATTACGAAAATAAATACAGCCACAATTAAAAATGAAAATGCCATAATAAAAAACTTGGCACTTTTTACTTTGTATTTTTTATAAAGTACCACTGATATTGGAATAATCAGAAAATTTAATATTAGTGTTAATCCGTTAATGGCTAAAATGGAAAATTTATAACTTAAATTATTTGGAATTAAAGACAGCAGCATATTGATAATCAATACATAGCTCATGCCTTTGAAAAACAAGTGCCATTTGGGCATATACTTTTTTACTTCTAAAAAATTTAAAACAAACAACACCAAAAAATAAACCGAAAAGCTGGCTAAAAACGGTAAACTGTGATTGGCCCAATAGGTAGAGTTTGGCCATAAAAACTGATAGGCATAACCGGCTAATGAAAATTGCAACAAAGCTAAGCCCAGCAAATACAAGACGTAAAATAAGTTGGGTTTTTCGTTTGCTCCGACAAACATAAAAAAGTTGAGCAACAAAATGATAATGATAATTCCATAATAAAATCCGTTGATGAAATTATCTGTAAAATCAAATGTGTTTATCCGTTTTTCATTTAAAAAATTTACCGGTAAAAAAAATTGGTCGCCGTGATGAACAATTTTAAAATAAAGCGGTTTGCTTTTGTCCGTTACCGGAAATCGGAAATATTTGGAAATTATCGGTTTTTGTTTAAACGGATAAAAATCGCCGGTAGCATATAGTAAATCACCATTTTGATACACATATATTTCATCTAAATTGGGGTTTTGCAGCTCAATAACGGTTGTGTTGGTATCCGGTATTACTTTTAATAAAACCGTACCGTCAAAAAATCCTAGATTTAAACTATTATCAGGTAAAAATTCATAATCTACTTTTTTAAAGTCAGCAAAATTTTGATGTGAATTATTTTTATCAACAACATAATAAACCTCACCTGCATGTATAGATAATAGGAGAAAAAGCTGAATAAAGAGTAAAAATATAATTTTTTTAATCATACAACGAAAATATAAAATAAATACACAATCTGCAATTATTTATGCGGATGAAATTGTAAAATTGCTGACCGTAAAAATTCCCTATCGAGGTGAGTGTAAATTTCGGTAGTTGTAATGCTCTCGTGCCCCAGCATTTCTTGAACGGCACGCAAATCGGCGCCGCCTTCTATTAGATGTGTGGCAAAAGAGTGTCTAAAGGTATGAGGACTGACTTTTTTTTGTATGCCGGCTTTTTGTGCCAAATTTTTAACAATTGTAAATACCATTACCCGTGTCAGTCTTTTTCCTCTTCGGTTCAAAAATACAATATCTTCTTCACCGGGCTGGATTATCTGATGATTGCGATAATGCGTAATATATAATTGCACATTTTTTTTTGCAACCGAGCCCAAAGGAACAATTCGCTGTTTGTTTCCCTTTCCAATTACACGAATAAAATCTTCTTCGAAAAAAATATCGGATAATTTTAATTCAGTCAATTCGCTTACACGCAAGCCACATCCGTAAAGCATTTCAATAATGGCTTTATTGCGATGTCCTTCCGGCGAGCTTAAATCAATACACGAAACCATCCGGTCAATTTCTTCTACCGAGAGCACTTGGGGCAATTTACGAGTCGTTCTGGGCATTTGTATTAATTCGGCAGGGTTAAAGTCCACTTCGTTTTCTACCATCAAATATTTATAAAAAGCCCTGATGCCCGATATTAAACGGGCTTGCGTAGTTTCTGCCACGCCTAAGTCAAATAAATGTTTTATAAATAAACGAATATGCGATTGCTCTATCTTTTTGGGCGAAAGGTTGTTTAATTCATTTTTTACAAACCGACTAAATTGTTCAACATCTCGAACATACGCCTCTACCGAATTATTGGATAAACTCCTTTCGAGCAGCAAATAGTTTTTAAATCCGGTTATGTAGTTTTTCCAAATCATTAATTGTTTAAAGATACTAAGTTCCTCTGTTTTTAAACGAAAAGGCACTTAATTTTATTAAGTTTGTAGTGAAATGAATATGCAATCGACAAACATACCACTTGCCGAACGAATGCGCCCCAAAACGTTGAAAGATTATATTGGTCAAGAACACATCTTGGGACAAGACAAAATATTACGAAAAGTAATAGAAAATGGTTTGATCCCTTCGATGATATTTTGGGGTCCACCCGGTGTGGGAAAAACCACATTGGCTAATTTAATAGCCACAGAAGCCAATGCGCCTTTTTATACTTTAAGTGCAATAAATTCGGGTGTAAAAGATGTTAGAGAGGTTATTGATAAAGCCTCAAAACGCGATATGTTTTCATCCAACAAAAAGCCGGTGTTGTTTATTGATGAAATTCACCGGTTCAGTAAATCGCAACAAGACTCTTTGTTGGGAGCTGTCGAAAAAGGAATAGTTACATTGATAGGTGCAACTACCGAAAATCCCTCTTTTGAGGTTATTCCTGCTCTATTGTCGCGTTGCCAAGTCTATACGCTTGAAGCATTTTCCAAAAAAGAATTATTGGCAATACTTAAACGTTCTGTCGAACAAGATGAAATTCTGAAAAACAAAAGTATAGAGCTGAAAGAAACCAATAAATTGTTGTTGTACAGTGGAGGAGATGCGCGTAAATTGTTAAACCTGCTCGAAATAATTGTAAATCAGTTTAATGATGATAAAACAATTGTTATTACGGATGAATTGGTAGAAGAAATACTAAAAACCAACTTAATAGCTTACGATAAGCAGGGAGAGATGCATTATGATATTATTTCGGCATTTATAAAATCCATTCGCGGCAGCGACCCCAATGCAGCTGTTTATTGGTTGGCTCGAATGATAGAAGGTGGCGAAGACCCAAAATTCATAGCGCGCAGGTTATTGATATTGGCATCAGAAGATATTGGAAATGCCAATCCTACGGCGTTGGTAATTGCCAATAATTGTTTTCAGGCTGTTAGTGTTATCGGTTGGCCCGAAAGCCGGATAATTTTATCGCAAGCGGCAATATATTTGGCCAATTCGCCAAAAAGTAATGCCAGCTATGAAGCCATTAATAAAGCACAAGAATTGGTAAAGAAAACCGGGAATTTGCCCGTACCGTTGCATTTGCGAAACGCCCCAACAAAGTTGATGAAAGAACTCGATTATGGTAAAGATTACCAATATGCGCACAGCTATGAAAATAATTTTGCCTACCAAGAGTTTCTACCCGAAGATTTAAGCGGCACAACACTCTATTCGCCTCAAAATAATGCCAAGGAGAACCAATTCAGGCAACGTTTGGCTCAGTTATGGAAAGATAAATATGGGTATAATAAATAATGTTAATTGTGTAAACAGGTTATTTATTAAAACAACATAGAAAGAGATAATATCAAACTGATGCTGACAATAAATAAGGCAATAAAGAAATAGCAATGCCAAATAATGCTGCAAACACACATTCAACAGCTATTAAATCTTTTGGGTCTATTTTCTTCATGCAGTTTGTTTTTCTTTTGCATATTTCCAAATTCCGGCGGCTACAACTAAAATAATGATGATTGAAAAAATCAAAGAATATTTTTCGCCGTCGTAATAACTGCGAGGCAAAAACTTAAATTCAATGGTGTGTTTTCCTTTTGGAATATTCATTCCGCGCAGGACGTAATTTACTCTCACATGCTCGGTTTCTTTACCGTCAATATAGGTTTTCCAATCTTTATCGCCACCTTCGTAATAAATTTCGGAAAATACAGCAAAAGCATTGTCATCCAATACGTTGGCTTCGTAGGTTAAATGATTGGGTTTGTAGTCCGTCATTTTAATGGTACTTCCGCTAAGGTTAATATTGTCAGACACTTTATCCTTGTAACGCTTGTCAATTATCACTTCATTTTTAGGGTTAAAATTATCTAAACTTGCCATTTCTTCATCGGCATTATTAACCCACTTAATAGTGTTTACAAACCAGGCATTGCTCAATGCTTGCGGATTCATTTGAGCCATTCGTCCACCCGATTGTTTATTGGGAACAATAAAATATTTGGTGTTGAGCATATTGAGCACTTGCATATTGTTTTTTGATAATTGTCTCTCAATCAAATCTTGGTAACGAATTAATTTAGCTCCGTGGTATCCGCCTATCGATTTATGAAAATACGATGTCATGGCATCTGTAAAAGGGTTAACCGTTAAGTTCAAAACACGGTAATCCAATGATTTATCTGCCAAAATCATTTGGTCGGCAGCATCGGGGGCAAACAGGTTTTTGTATTCACGTTTGTTTACAAAATGTTCTTCGTTAAGGTATTTTTTATCTTCTACCCATAAATCACCTAAGATTAAAATCGCCAAAACGCTTGTGAGCACTCCGTTAGAGATTTTATTTTTTACATAAAACCATACTAATCCAAAAGCCAAAGCTATGAGTATGAAAGATTTAAACGCCGATGCTTTCATCATGGAAGCACGGTCGGCAACAAGTGCTTCAACAGGCCACCCTTGTTGTGCCAAATTATTGTCGGAAGGTGCTGTAAAATCGAAAAAGCTGCCGCCAAAAAGGGCGAAAAACAAAGTTATTCCTCCGGTAATATAAAAAGCATTTAATACAGATTTGTGATTTATTTTTTCTTTTTCGGTAAAGATGGTTTGTAGAGTCATGGCAGCCAAAACAGGCATGGCAAACAATGCCAAAGTAAGCCACATGGATGGTGAACGGAACTTATTGAATAACGGGAAATAATCAAACATCAGTTCGTTGATAAGCAAGAAATTTTTTCCCCAAGAAAAAACTATACCAATAACGGTAACAGCCAACAACCACCATTTTAAATTGTTTTTCACAATAAATAATCCCAATACAAATAAGAAAACCAATATTGCTCCTGCATAAACAGGTCCCGAAGTAAAGGGTTGGTCGCCCCAATAAAGCGGTAAGTGTTTAATGTAATTTTCGGCTTGTTTTGGCGGAACACCTTTTTGTACAAGCGTTTTGTAAGTTTCTGATTTTTTGTCTAATGCGGCTGATGATGAACTGCCGTAAAAATCAGGAATGAGCAATGTAAATGTTTCCGGAATGCCGTAGCTCCAACTCATGGCATAATCAATATCCAAACCGCTGCCTTGTTTTTTGTCAGGGTTGGTCAATTCACTTTTGCCGCCACGGATTGTTTCTTTCGAATATTCGTAAGTGCTCCACAATCTGCTGATATTTGGACCTATGCTTAATAATCCGGCAAAAATTAAAATTCCCGATGTAATGAAGAACTTTTTTAATTGTTTGCTTTTGTATGCCAACACAAATTCCAAAACAGCATAAGCCAAAATAACAAATAAAAAGTAATACGTTATTTGCGGATGATTAACGCCAATTTGTAAAGATAAAGCCAAGGCGGTAAGTGCCGCACCGAGCCAACGGTTTTTGCGGTAAGCGAAGATAATACCAAGCATTACTATTGCCATGTAAGCAGTGGCGGTAAGTTTAGAATTATGTCCTGCGGCAAGCGATATTATAAAATAGGTTGAAAAACCAAAAGCAATGGAGAACATCAAACTTATCCAATTATTCATTTTTAAACTGACCAAAAACAGGTAGAAGCCAAAAATGAGCAGGAAAATAATACCCACACCTTTAGGAAACGTTTTAATGATGAATTTATGAATATATTGAATTAAGTTGCTTTTATACAAAACACTGATTTGAAAAGCCGGCATTCCGCCAAACATAGCGTTGGTCCAAAGTGCTTCTTCGTGAAATTTCTCCCTGAAATCAACCAATTCTTTCGACATGGCTTTATGGCGGATAATATCATCTTGTTTAATCACTTTTCCTTGCAATACAGGAGAGAAATAAACAAACAAAATAACAATCATTATCAATACCGCATATATATGGGGCAATAGTTGTTTCAAATTCACGTTTTTCATGCTTGAGTTAATTTTTTGGAAAATCAAAAGTAATATAAGTATTGCTAATTCAAAAATATTGACTACAATTACAACATAATTTTTCATTTGTTATGGGCATTGTTGCAAAACAAGGATTATATAACTCTATTTGGCAATATTTGGGCATTTTGCTTGGGTATGTCAATACGGTTTTGCTTTTTCCTATATTTTTGGCACCTGAAGAGTTTGGTTTAACGCGTGTTATATGGTCGGCGGCAACACTTTCTACAACATTTGCCTTGTCGGGTGTGCAAGGTGCTTTGCTCAAATTTTACCCAAAGTTTAAGCAGTCGCAAGAAAATGCCAAAAGATTTATAGCCACAACATTTATAATGATGCTCGTTGGCTTAACTCTGATGTTATGCCTGATTTTTATTTTTAAACCGCAAATAAATGATTGGTTTAGAGATAATTCCGAGTTGTTTCCGCAATATTTTGAATTAATGCCTTTAATGTTCATTTACAATGGACTATTTGTGTATTTCGAAAATTATTTGCGGGTTCATTTGCGTACATCAGTACCCACTTTTTTCCGTGCAGTTTTGTTGCGTTTATTTTGGATGCTACTCATTACATTGGTCTATTTAAAAATCATAGATTTTGATGTGTTTATATATTGGTATGTGCATGTGTTGGGCATTACACTCATTATCTTAATCGGATATGCCTATCCGCTGTTTACAAAAGAATTTCAATTTTCATTTATCCCAAAAAAAGAATTTAAACCTGTTTTGAATTTTGCCTTTTATGCGATTCTGGGTGCCGGAAGCGGATATTTGGCTAATTACATAGATGTAATTATGGTAGGAGGGATGATAGACCTGAAAAGTGCGGCGGTTTATTCCGTGGCTTTTTATATCAGTTCGGTTATTTCCGTTCCGCTTAATGCTATTAGCAAAGTAACAACGCCTATTGTTTCGCAATTGTGGAAAGAAAATAATATTGAAAAACTTAATCGCTTGTATAAGCAAACTTCCAATTCAATGTTGTTGATTTCGCTATGGATTTTTTTGGGAATTTGGTCAAACATTGATAATTTATTTCAAATACTGCCACCCGAATATGCCGAGGGAAAATGGGTGATTTTGTTTATTGCTTTGGCAAAATTATACGATGCATCCTTTGGTATTAATGCGCAAATTATTCAATTTTCGGAAAAATTCCGTTGGATGTTGTATTTTAATGTTGTAATGGCTGTTGTTGTATTGATTACCAATATCATGCTGATACCTGTTTGGGGCGTAACCGGTGCGGCGTTTGCCACATTTATTTCGGTGCTTACGCTCAATACTGCCCGTTTGATTTTTTTAAAAATGCAATATGGTTTATTCCCTTTTTCAGCAAATGAATTAAAAATCTTAATTATTGGTTCAATCACATTTGCCGTTCAATACTTTTTGCCGCAATGGTCGTTGATTACCGATATAATTATACGTTCCGGAGTTATTTCGGTAGTGTATTTTGTAATGGCTTACTTATTGAAAACTACGCCTGAGCTAAATAAATTTATTGCAAAACATTTGAATTTGAAGCACTAAATCAAATCATTTTGCTTTATGAAACTCTGATTGACTTCCGTCAAATACATCTGTATTTTAAGTACCTTTGTAGTAATTATTTTCATAAACATAAATACTGATTATGCTAACAATTGCCGACAAAACTTTCAACTCAAGATTATTTACCGGAACAGGTAAATTCAGTTCCGGAAAATTGATGGAAGACGCTATTTTGGCTTCTGCAAGTGAGTTGGTTACCGTGGCTCTCAAACGTGTAGATACCGAAAACCACAACGACGAAATACTTAAATATTTACAACATAACCATATTCATTTGTTGCCCAATACTTCCGGTGTGCGAAATGCAAAAGAAGCCTTATTTGCCGCCGAACTTGCCCGAGAGGCGTTGGAAACAAATTGGTTGAAATTGGAAATTCATCCTGACCCGAAATATTTAATGCCCGATGCTGTCGAAACGCTTAAAGCCGCCGAAGAATTGGTGAAAAGAGGGTTCATTGTTTTACCATACATTCATGCCGACCCTGTGTTGTGCAAGCGGTTAGAGGAAGTAGGAACTGCCGCTGTTATGCCTTTGGGTTCGCCAATTGGCAGTAATAAGGGACTTAAAACCATCGATTTTTTAGAGATAATTATTGAACAAAGCAATGTGCCGGTTGTTGTGGATGCAGGTATAGGTGCGCCATCCGATGCAGCAAAAGCCATGGAGTTGGGTGCCGATGCTGTATTGGTAAATACAGCTATAGCCGTAAGTGATAATCCGGTAGAAATGGCAAAAGCATTTAAAATGGCAGTAGAAGCCGGCAGAATGGCGTATGAAGCAAAGCTTGGGACAACCGCTCATACGGCACAAGCCAGCAGTCCGCTTACATCTTTTTTAAACGATTAGAAATATAACTGATGAAACGTGATATTGAAACCAATGACGATTTGTATCTAATCATGAAAACGTTTTATAATTATTTGCTGAGTGACGATGATATGCGACCTATTTTTGTGGATGTTGCCAAAATAGACCTTGAACCTCATTTGCAAGATTTGGTTTTGTTTTGGGAAAATATGTTATTTAAACCAAACGGATACCGCAAGCCGGTGATGCATCTGCATTTGGATATTCATAAAAAATATCCTTTTAAAGCCATTCATTTTGAAAAGTGGCTTAAGTTTTTAACCCAATCGGTGAAAGACAATTTTGAAGGACCCAAAGCAGACGAATTACTGCAACGAGCCAATCATATTGCATTGGTTATGAAACACAAAACTCAACAATATGGAGCGTAAAGAAGGTTTTTCTCATCTGTTCGACACTTTCTCGTGGGATGAGGTGCAAAACACTATTTATTCCAAAACTGCCCGAGATGTTGAGCGAGCTTTGGCTAAACCTAAACGTACGCTCGAAGATTTTAAAGCATTGATATCACCGGCGGCAGAACCCTTTTTAGAGCAAATGGCTCAATTAAGCCATCAGCTGACCTTAAAACGCTTTGGCAACACCATACAAATGTATGCGCCAATGTATTTGAGCAATGAATGTCAGAATATTTGCACCTATTGCGGATTTAGTTTTACCAATAAAATACCGCGCCGCACATTGACCGATGAAGAAATTCTTAAAGAAATAACATTTTTAAAAAACAAAGGATACGACCATATTTTACTCGTTACCGGTGAAGCAAACAAAACCGTAGGAGTCGATTATATTGAAAATGCCGTTCGATTAATTCGTCCGTATTTTTCAAATATTGCCATAGAAGTTCAACCGCTTTTGCAACACGAATACGAGCAATTGATAAAAGCCGGTGTGCACACGGTTTTGGTGTATCAAGAAACCTATCATAAAGAGGATTACAAAAAACATCACCCAAAGGGGAAAAAATCAAATTTTTATTACCGATTGGAAACCCATGACCGCTTAGGAAAAGCCGGAATTTATAAAATGGGATTGGGAGTTTTGTTGGGATTGGAAAATTGGCGAACCGATAGTTTTTTTACGGCTTTGCATCTGAAATATTTACAAAAAAATTATTGGCAAAGCAAATATTCCATTTCTTTTCCTCGTTTACGCCCACATGCAGGCGGATTATCGCCCAAAGTAGAGATTTCTGACAAAGAACTGGTGCAACTGATTTGCGCTTACCGTTTATTGGACGAAGATGTGGAATTATCTATTTCTACACGCGAATCGGAAAATTTTAGAAATAATATTGTGAAACTGGGTGCCACAACGTTTAGTGCCGAAAGCAAAACCAATCCGGGAGGGTATGTGGTAGAACCGCAGTCTTTGGAGCAGTTTGAAATATCCGACGAACGCACAACCGAAGAAGTAGCACATATGATTAAAGCTCAAGGTTACGAACCGGTTTTTAAAGATTGGGATAAGGTTTTTGGGTAGAATATTTTATCTAAAATTTCTTAATACTGCTCTTTTTCGTTTGGAAAATCCAGCGATTTAACATCGGTAATGTATTGCGATACGGCATTGTTAATTTCGTCGGCTAAATTTAAGTAGCGACGTAAAAAACGGGGCGAAAATTCTGTCGTAATGCCCAGCATATCGTGCAACACCAAAACCTGCCCGTCGGTTCCCGAGCCCGCACCAATGCCAATAGTTGGAATATGTAACAACTGCGAAACTTTTGTGGCCAATTTTGCCGGAATTTTTTCCAAAACCAAGGCAAAACATCCTGCTTCTTGCAGCAACAATGCATCTTTTTTCAGCTTGTCGGCTTCTTCATCTTCTTTGGCTCTAACTACATAAGTGCCAAATTTATAAATGGATTGTGGCATCAAACCCAAGTGTCCCATAACAGGTATTCCGGCAGAAACAATTCGCTTAACAGATTCGATAATTTCTTCGCCGCCTTCCATTTTTACGGCATGCGCCCCCGATTCTTTCATAATGCGAATAGCAGAATCCAATGCAATTTTAGAGTTTCCTTGATAAGTTCCAAAAGGCAAGTCAACCACTACCAACGCCCGGCTGATTGCCCGCACAACAGATGAAGCATGATAAATCATTTGGTCAAGTGTAATGGGGAGAGTGGTTTCGTGTCCTGCCATCACATTCGATGCCGAGTCGCCCACCAAAATAACATCTATTCCCGCACCGTCAACCAGCTTGGCTAATGAATAATCATAAGCCGTTAGCATGGCAATTTTTTCATTATTTTGCTTCATCTCTTGTAGCGTGTGCGTTGTCACGCGTTTAACTTGCTTATTTACCGACATTTTAATGAATTTATTTATCGACAAAACTACAAAAAAGCCCATTAAAAGAAAGAAAAATGTTAGATTTGTCATTCTTCAATTTTTATTTATGATGAAATACAAAAACATACTTTTAGCGGCTTTTACCGGAATATTGTTTGTTTTAACAAGCTGCAATAAAGAACCCCAAGTTGATTTAACAGCCGAATGGAAAGATATTACCGTTATTTACGGCTTAATGGATATTAACGATACGGCGCATTACGTGCGTATTTCAAAGGCATTTTTAGGAACCGGAAATTTATATTCTTATGCCGGAATTAAAGACAGTATTTATTATCCGGATATTTTAACCGTTACCATTGAAGAATACGATGGCAGCACATTGAAAAACACCTATCCGTTGCAAAGGGTGGTAAATGAAATACCCAAAGACAGCGGTTTATTTTATTCTGATGAAAACATACTGTATAAATTTACAGCTCCGTTAAATTCATCCAGAACATATAAATTGAAAGTAAAAAACGGCGAAACCGGAAAAGAAGTAACCGGCGAAACAGAAATTGTAAGAAATCCTACAATAAACCGTCCTTCACCGGTTCAGCAAATTAGTTTTTTCAATAATACAGGATTACCTTATGATTTTAAATCTGAAATTGTTACCGGAAATAAAGCAAACCGAGTACAAGCAGTCATAAAATTTGAATTTTGGGAACACACAGCAACTGATTCAACTTTAAAAAGTATCAGTTTTAGCATAGGTACTCAAACCGCATCTTCCGATAATGGAGGTAATACCATGACATTTGTATTAAATGGCAATACATTTCTTGAAAACTTAAAATCGATGCTTTCGGATGATCCTTCAATTATTAAAAGAACTTTTAAATCCGATAAATTAAATATAACAACACAAGAAAAATACGAAGTGTTCTTTACATATTATTCTGCCGATAAATTTCTTACTACTTATATTGATGTAAACAAACCGGCAAACGGAATCATTCAAGAAAAGCCCGATTATACAAACATTACCAACGGTATTGGCATCTTTGCCTCCAGAAACACAAAAGAAACAGCAGGCAATATGTTGCAAAAAGATACGAAAGAAAAAATCAAACAAGATGCGTCGTTGAAATTTCAATAATCCGACGTATTGACATTCGATTGCTCAATATTTTTATTCAAAAACTGTCATTTTTTCACAATATGGCAGTTTTTTTTTGTTGGCATAATCATTGACTAAAAGCAAACAAAAATAAATTACTAACAAAAAAGGAGATAAAACTATGAGCAAAATTATTGGAATAGACTTAGGTACAACCAACTCATGCGTTGCAGTAATGGAAGGTAACGAACCGGTTGTAATTCCTAACGAAGAAGGAAAAAGAACAACCCCTTCGGTTGTCGCTTTTTTAGATAATGGAGAACGTATTGTAGGAGACCCTGCAAAACGTCAAGCCATAACAAACCCCGAGAGAACCGTTTACTCGATTAAACGCTTTATGGGACGTTCGTTTGACGAAGTGGCAGACGAAATAAAACGCGTTTCTTATAAAGTTGTAAAAGGAGATAATAATACACCACGTGTAAAAATTGATGACCGTCTTTTTACACCACAAGAAATTTCGGCAATGATTCTTCAAAAAATGAAGAAAACCGCCGAAGATTATTTAGGTCAAGAAATTAAAGAAGCCGTAATTACCGTTCCTGCTTACTTTAACGATGCACAACGTCAGGCAACTAAAGAAGCCGGCGAAATTGCAGGACTTAACGTAAAACGTATTATCAATGAGCCAACAGCGGCAGCATTGGCATACGGCGAAGATAAAAAAGGAAAAGACCTTAAAATAGTTGTATTCGACTGTGGTGGTGGTACACATGATGTTTCAATTCTTGAATTGGGCGATGGTGTATTTGAAGTAAAAGCAACCGACGGTGATACACACTTAGGTGGTGATGACTTTGACCAAGTTATTATAGACTGGTTAGCCGAAGAGTTCAAAAAAGAAGAAGGTATTGACTTGCGTGAAGACCCAATGGCACTTCAACGTTTGAAAGATGCTGCCGAGAAAGCAAAAATTGAGCTTTCATCTACATTGCAAACCGAAATAAACTTACCCTATATTACTGCTACTGCTAGCGGACCAAAACACTTGGTAAAACAATTAACTAGAGCTAAATTTGAGCAATTGGCCGATAATTTGATTAAACGAACTATTGCGCCTTGCGAATCGGCACTTAAAAATGCAGGATTAAGCAAATCGGATATTGACGATGTAATTTTGGTAGGTGGTTCAACTCGTATCCCTGCTATCCAAAAAGCAGTAAAAGATTTCTTCGGAAAAGAACCTTCAAAAGGTGTAAACCCTGACGAAGTTGTGGCTATCGGAGCAGCTATTCAAGGTGGAGTGTTAACCGGAGAAGTAAAAGATGTATTGTTATTGGATGTAACACCACTTTCGTTGGGTATAGAAACTATGGGGGGCGTGATGACCAAATTAATTGAGGCAAATACAACCATCCCAACCAAAAAATCAGAAATATTCTCTACTGCGGTAGATAATCAACCATCGGTAGAAATTCACGTATTGCAAGGAGAACGTCCATTAGCAAAAGATAATAAAACTATCGGACGCTTCCACTTGGATGGAATTCCACCTGCACCTCGTGGTGTGCCTCAAATTGAAGTAACTTTTGATATCGATGCCAATGGTATATTGAACGTATCGGCAAAAGATAAAGCTACAGGAAAAGAGCAGAGCATTAGAATTGAAGCTTCGAGCGGATTGACTGAGGAAGAAATAGAAAGAATGAAAAAAGAAGCGGAAATGAATGCCGAAGCGGACAGAAAAGCCAAAGAGCGTGTTGAGAAATTCAACAAAGCTGACAGCTTGATTTTCCAAACAGAAAAACAATTAAAAGAATACGGAGACAAAATTCCGGCAGATAAAAAAGCACCAATTGAAGAAGCTTTACTAGAATTGAAAAAAGCATTTGAAGAAAAAGACGAAGCCGGAGTAGATGCAGCAATGCCAAAATTGGAAGCAGCATTCCAAGCAGCATCGCAAGATATGTATAATGCTCAACAAGCCGGTGCCGACGGACAAGCAAATGCCGGAGGTGCTCAAGGCGCTGCATCAAGCAACGATGATGAAGTAACAGATGTAGATTTTGAAGAAGTAACTGAAGATAAATAATGTCGTCTCCTTTTAATAAATCTGTTTATTAAACAATTAAAGCCCTTGCAAATTTTGCAAGGGCTTTTTAATTTGCGCTAATTTTATTATTTTCATACTCTAATATTTAAAATAATTTATATATGAAAAAGATTGTATTCTTATTGTCTGTTGCTTTTTTTAGCATTAGCCTTTCGGCACAAATTATAGCAAAAGTGGAATTGAAAGAACCTATCGAAGGGCTCTGTAATTATCAAAAAGTGTATGCTATTTTGCCTATGATGGAAAAACAAAAAGAAGCTGTGCCTCCGGTTTCCAAAGAAAAAATTCTTCAAAAACTAAATGAAGTAAAATTTTTAAAAGAGAATCCAAAGCATAAAGGAAAAGGGACTATTAAACTTTTTATAAATTGTAAAGGTGAAGTTGTAGAATATGAAATAACGGGGAAAACAAAAAGCAAAGAGTTAGATGACCAGTTTGTTGAGGTTTTTAAATCTCTTGGAATTTGGACTCCTGCAGTTTTCTATGATAAAAAAGTTGATAGTATTATTCTGTTATCTTTTAGAATAAAGAAAGGAAAAGTTTCTTGGGAATAAACTTAAAACTTCCAAAAATAACCGGCATTCAATGTTGCCAAATGTGCTACATAATTTCCTGCTAACGCACCGTAAGTGGCAAACGTAAGCCCTTTTTTATCATCTTTTAATGAATAGATAAATTTTACACCATAAGCCAAGTATTCTTGATTATTGGGGTATAATGCAGTTTGTTTTAATCTATTATCATTAAATGATTTGTTTTTGAAGGATTGTAAAGAATTAATGGTAATTGCCAGCCAATGTTTGTTTCTAATTTTCTTCCCCAATTCAATATTTATTTTCCAGCTGTCGCTGTATCTTTTTAATGCTTTAACGCCAATTATTTCAGTATAAAAATACGTTTTAGCCCATCCTCTTCCTATCGAATAATTCAGCAAGAACAGATTATCGTTATATCCGGTAGAAAGTCCGTATGCCAATTTTTTTGATATAGTGTTGAAATTCCAAGTGAAAGAAATAGAAGAAAGCCAATTTTTATTTGTCAATTGTTGCTTAATTCCAATGGCAACATTGCTGAAACCCAAAAGGTGTTTTGAAAAATAATAATTATTAGCTTCTACATATTTAAACGGTATATCCAGCAACAGGTTTGTTTTCTTTAATAATCCGTATTCGGTGTAATTTTGCCAATGCACATCCAATACGTTGTTGTTTAGTTGCAAATCCGAACCATCTTCCAAAAAAATGCGGTTGTAATATCCTATGGGAAGGGTAAATTGTGTTTGCACATATCCTTTTTTGTGCGGTTGTAACCATGGTCCGCCGGCATAAATGAAAGTAGAAACAAACAGAAGTAAACTTAAAATTAAAAATCGCATTCTCCAAATATAGAAGAATAAAGCATATCAAGTAGTCTTTTAGAAGACAATTTATTTTTTGTAAGAATTAAATTAAATACTGATAAATTAAAAAGCCCACAAATCAATTGATGTGTGGGCTTTTTTTAGTGACCTCGCCAGGATTCAAACCTGGAACCTCTTGAGCCGTAATCAAGTGCTCTATTCAGTTGAGCTACGAGGCCTTTTTGCGAGTGCAAATATACAAAATTGTGTTTGTTTTCAAATTTATTTTTCAAATTTTATTCTTCGGTCGATTTCTTTTTGGTGGTTTTAATTTTTTGATGCACCTTTTTGTTGTGTTTAGCACGTTTTTTGTCGGCTTTGCGCTTATTTTTTTCCATTTGTTTATTTATTTTTTTTGCCGTTTTTTTAGGGTTATCATCGGCAATATACCCTTCGGCATATTCTACGCTGGGTGGCTTTTTGGCAATTTTTTTCGGATTGCTGTAAGTACCGTGTTTGCTCTTCTTTTTCTTGGTGTATCGGTTGTTGTTAAACATTTCGGCTTGGGTTTGACCGGTATTTTTGTTACATCCCAAAAGGGCTAAACTCATCAAAAAAATCATTCCCGATAAAAAGATATATATGGCTTTATTCTTCATTATTTTCGGTTTTGTATTCATCTAATAACGTATAAATATCATCAATTAGTCTGTCAACATCATCTTTTGATGTACCGTCGTAAAAACCACGCAAGCGCTTTTCTTTATCTACCAATACAAAATTTTCTGTGTGGACAAAATCATTCGCCCCGCCGTCACCTTCGGTAGTTGCTGCAAAATATACTTTTCGGGCCAAGTTGTAGATTTGTTTTTTGTCGCCGGTTACAAATATCCATTTCGAATCGTCTTTAACACCTAAATTTTCGGCGTAGGCACGCAAAACTTCAACAGAATCTATTTCGGGAGTAACCGTGTGTGAGAGAATCATAACTTCCGGATTATCTTTAAACTCATCATAAACACGTACCATTTGCTTGGTCATTTTGGGGCAAATGGTTCCACAAGTGGTAAAGAAAAAATCCGTAACGTAAATTTTCCCTTTAAAGTTTTCGGGTGTTACGGTGTTCCCCATTTGGTCTATGAGCTTAAAATCACCTACACGATGTTGCTTATATACGTTTTGTACCGAGGGGTCAACCAAAGCAGGGTTTATATCCACCGGATTGTAAACCGGCAATCGCTTACGTTCTTTTAAGGTTGGTTTGAGTTTTTGGTAGGCCAAAGTTACGCCTAAGCCAAAAATGGTAAGTGTCAGTATTATCGGTCCTAATCGTTTAATTTTCACGTTGAAAAATTTTATAATACAAAATTACGCATTAGTTAATGCTTTACGATGTACAATTAGGAATATTTAATTGGATTAATTTCTGCTGAAAAGAATTTCTATCCAACGGATTATTGTTTTTAATACATCAAAATACAGTGTAATACCCAATGCTATGGACATCATCCAAATTACCAATATGTTTACCCAATAAGTGGGAAGGGATTGCCCGAAAATTGTTTTTCGCGGAGCGAAAAATTGAGAACGGAAACCGTCTGAATCTAAAAATACAGGGTCGGCTTTTTGAATCAATTGGTCGTCAACTTCAATAATCTTATTCAATTCATTCTTGTTTTGCACCAAATCATTTAATGATTCATTGGTATAATTATCTTTTAACTCAATAAATTTTTGCCGGTCTTCGTCCGTTTTATTCATTTTTGAAACCAAAGCATCTTTTTTGTCTGATGCCTCGTGGTACATATCCAAATAGTAGCGATTCAGTTTATTAAAGTATGTGTTTAATGCTGCATCTGATTTGCCCGGTTTAAAATTGGTGAATGATAATTCCTCTAATTGGTCAAAGGTTATTTTTTTGAGTTTTTGATTTTCTTTTTCAATTTCATTTTTCAGCAAAGCAAAAGCATGGTCAAGTTCTTCCCTTTTATCCTGTTTGTTTATGTTATTTTTAATGAAGCTGAGTTTTTCGCGCAATTTTGACAGCCAAAAATTCTTTTTAAACTCGGCGGTTTTCAGTTGTTTGTCAAAATCATAAAAATTCTTTTCAAAAGCATTGTCTTTAAATTGCGTTACAGCCAAAGCTTCAAATGCCCATCGAGATGTCATAACATCGCCTGAAAGCGGAACGGTAGTTTGAGAGGTGAGGGCAGGGTTAAGTTTGTCGAATTTTACAATTACACCACTTAAAATTAATTGAGGGATAATTAAAAATGGGATTAAAATATAAATAGTAACTGCCGAATTGAAACTTGCCGAAATGTTCAACCCTAGCATATTGGCAAAGAAAGAGGTAGAAAACAACACGAGCCAATACGAAGAGTACATACCTTTAATATCCAATACAAAATTTCCTATCAGTATAAAAGTAAAGGTTTGGATGGCTGATAAAACCAACATTATGGCAATTTTTGAGAATAAATAACTGCCCTTGCTCAAATTCAGGAATTTTTCTCTTTTTAAAATTTTTCTGTCGCGAATAATTTCTTCGGCACTAACGGTAAGCCCAATAAATAAAGCTACAATTACTGCCATAAATATATAAGCCGGAATATTTTCATTTTCACGGTAAATATAACCGATGGTATTAGAGACATCGGTGTTATAGTAACGGATAATGTAGGATAAAATAAATGCCAAAACCGGTGCTTCAAGCATGTTTATAAACATATATTGTTTGTTTGCCAGTTTTGATAAAACATCGCGCGTAATAAAAACTTTAAATTGTTTTATTTTATTTGGGATGTTAAATGAATTTTTTGGTAACGGTTCTCTATCGTCCAGAATTTTTAATTTCGGTTCAATTAGTTCTTTATAACGCTTATACCAATCTTCGGGTTTAAATTTCCGGGTTTTTGTCAAATTACCGTATTCATCAACAACTTTTGCCTCAATAATATTGAAAATCTGTTCGGGATTTACATTACCGCAACGCGGACATTCAGCTTCATCGGAATTAACGTGATTGACCGCTCTTTTAAAGTAAATTACCGCATCTACCGGGTTTCCAATGTATATTGGGTATCCGCCCGTGTCTAATATCAAAAGGTTGTCGAACATTTTAAATATATCCGACGAGGGTTGGTGAATAACAACAAATACCAATTTGCCTTTAAGCGCCAACTCTTTCAAAAGGTCCATTATATTTTCGGAATCCCGCGATGAAAGTCCCGATGTTGGCTCATCTACAAATAAAACCGAAGGTTCTCTAATTAACTCTAAGGCAATGTTTAATCGTTTTCGTTGACCGCCACTTATGGTTTTTTCCAAAGGAGAGCCAACTTTCAGGTCACGCGCATCATACAATCCAATACTTTGTAAAACGCCAATTACTTTTTTATGGATTTGCTTATCGTCTAGTTGTCCGAAACACAGTTTGGCATTGTAGAAAAGATTTTGGTAAACGGTTAGTTCTTCAATCAATAAATCATCTTGCGAAACATAACCGATAACACCCTCAATTTCGTCTTTATCTTGGTGAATGTTTATGCCGTTTATGGAAACTTTACCGGTTGTTGGTGTATAAGAACCATTCAGAATGTTCAATAAAGTAGATTTCCCTGCACCGCTGGCACCCATAATCCCAACCATATGTCCGGATTCTTCAGAAAACGTGAGCGGATGCATGCCAATATTACCGGCTTTAAATTTATAGGTAATATTATCTACAGTAAATATTATTTTTTCAGAATGTTCATCGCTTAAGAATTTTCCTAAAATATCGGAATAATAAATAGGCGCAACTTTTTGGCTCCGTATGGATGAACCACTGTTCAGAATATAAGTTCGGTCGTTATTAAACGGAAAACCATTGATATACAACTCGTCCTCGCCCATATTGCGTACAAAATACATGTTTACGCTTTCTACTTGTAAAACACGTATTTCGCCTTCCAATCCATCGGTGTGTAAGTGTTTAGCTTCGGGATATTTTGGGGCAAGTAAACTATCTACAACAAGAATATTTTGTGATGTTACGGGCGTAGTTATTTTAGATGTAACAAAATCATGAATCAGTTGAAATTCATCTTTGGAAATATTAAAAGTTTCGGCAACAGTTTGCACAAATTCTAGCTCTTGCTCGGTAGTTGTTTCGCCGGCATATATAAACTCAAGCAGGCGAATAAGTACAACTATTTTTTGCTTTTGGGCAAGCTCCTCGTTTATTTGGGTACAAATCAAAAGAACTTTAACGGAGTTAACAGATGTGCGTTTTATTCTTTTGGAGCCGTCTTTCTTTTTGTCTTTATTTTCAAGAAATTCGTCAAATAACCTTAAATAATCATCTACCAATGATTGGCTGAGTTGCTGACGCAAAAATGATTCTACTATCTTTCGGCTTCGTCCTGTTATATCGTCGGCATCGGCAACAATAGAGAATAATTGCATTAAGGCTTTGAGAATTCTTTCGCTCATTTACTTTAAGGTAATTGCTTGTTTTTATTAAAGGATAAATATATAAAAAAAAAGCATTATTCAAACGAATAATGCTTTTTTTATAAGGGAAATATGTCAGCTATTTCTTAAATCCGATGAGAAGTACTGCACAACCTGAGGATAACTTTTCATTATCCAATTGAGCTTCAATAATACAATCGAGCGTATTGGTTATTTTAAAATCCCAATAGGGAGCATTTTTAAAATCTTTGTTGGTAAACAGTAAATTTCTGTCTTGGTCGTAAACCGAGAATATCAAGTTTCCGTCTTCTAAACCACTGCAAGCAGCTATTCTATAAATACTGTTTCCGTATAAAGTTACGTGGAATTCAGCTACTTGATCATTTAACAATAAAGCTCTGTATGATTGTCCGTCTGATATATAATTTGCAGGCAAATGCTCTGAGCATAAAGAAGCTATTGTGTCGCAAACTTGGGCTTGTGATGATTTAGCTGTAAATAATCCTGCTATTAAAATGGTAAGTGCAAATATTTTTTTCATCGGTTAATAAAATTTTAATCCGTAAATGTTATTTAATTAAATTTTCTCTGATAGTTTTAATTTTTTCGGTAATAGCTTGAAGTTGCTCATCCGAAATTTTTACATCCGACTTACTGGTTATTGTTGTAATGTGATTTTCAGCGTCAGTTACCGGTTCTTGGTATTCGTAAGTAATTTCTACTTGGTCGTAAATGGTTTTTAAATCATTTAATTGATCAACCAGCTCGGTAACTTCGGGTTTGCTGTAATAAGGTTGTAAAATTTTTATCAAGTTGGAAAGAGTGTTTTTTTGTTCACCCACTCTTCGAATTATTTCTTTGTCTTTTGTTTGATTGGCTGCATCCAATGCAAAATATAAACTTTCCACCCAACCGCCGGCAAGAATTAAAGCGGCTACGTCATTTCTTTCGTTGTTTTTTAAGAAATCATCTGCTGCACGATAAGCGTCAGATACTAAAGCCAATAAGGTGTCTTGATTACCCATGTTTTTTTCAAAACGTTCCATCAGGGTTAAATCAAAAGCACTTGTTACACCCAATTCATCAGCCATTGATTTAATGGAAGTAAGGTATGAAATAGCATCTTGTGTTTGATCGTAAATAGTTACATAACCCAAATCGGCGCCGTAAACACCTAAGTTAAGCGCTTTTTTTGCCGATGTGGTATAGTTTGTTGCTTTTTTAGGATCGTTTAATATTTCTTTGTTATACGTTGTACCAACCTCTTTAATTAACAATGCCGTTTGAACAGGAGAGGGGATACTGAAAACTTGACCATCAACTTCTATTAAGTTACTTTTATTGGGGTCAACATTTTCAACAGCTGTGCTGTCACCCGTATCATTGTCGTGAGAATCGTTGTCGCCACCACAAGCGGCTAACAGTAAGATTGCCGAGGCGGCGAATAAATTTTTTGGGTTAAAAACTTTCATCATGTTTTTGATGTTTTAAATTTTAAAATGCAATTAATGAAAAATTTCTTAATTGTCAAAGATAAAATAATAACTTTATTCAACAAATATTTTTATTCCTTTTATTTTTACCATGTAAAATTACTCCTTTTAAATGAAAAATAAGCCAAAAACGCCATTGATGCCGATAAAATGCCGTACAATAAAATTTCGGGTTTTCCTTTAAATAATATAGCCCCTATAAGGAATAAAATACCATAAATCATTAGGGTTGATGATAACCAAGTAATGATTAACCATCCGTTTAGAGAATAAGTCTTAAGTTGATGTTTTTTTGTGAATTTTTTCCAAACACCACTTGGTTTTACTTTTTTGTAAAAAGATAAAAGAATTTTTTCATCGGTTGGTTGGGTTAAAAATGTAACGCTTATCCAAGCTACGGTTGTAAATAATACGGTAAAAAGGTATGTTCCTTTATTATCAATGAAAGAAATATTCATGTTAGGTTCAAGAATCCATTTACCGATAGAATAGCCGATAAAAGGTGCTAATGTTGCGGAAATTTCGCTCCATGCGTTGATACGCCACCAATACCAACGTAAAATCAGTACAAGTCCAAGCCCGGCACCGCATTCCAATATAAATACCCAAACTTCGGAAATGGACGTAAACAGTTTGGTGCCTAAAATTCCGAATATCATAATGATTAAAGTAAAAATTCTGCTTATGCTGACAATTGATTTTGTTTTGGGCCGAATGAGCAGGAATAAATCATTTACCAGTAAGCTGGCGCCCCAATTCAATTGTGTTGAAATTGTGCTGAGGTATGCGGCAATAAATGCAACCAATAACAGTCCGGTAATGCCTTTGGGTAAATAGTTTTTCATGCAAAATATATAACCCAATTTTGGCGAAACCTCAAAGGCAATTGCTTGCTTTTGTTGAAGGGTATAATTTTCATAATTAGGAATTAACGGTGTAATTTCATTTAATTCCATGTTTTTCATTTTACATTCCGAAACAATTTGCCGGGTTTCTTGCGGAATTTGTTTGTAAGGTTTGCCAAATAAAATGACAGCCGCCAACCCGACAATTATCCATGGCCAAGGACGCAAACAATAGTGTGCCGTTTGAAAAAATAAGGTTGCCAATACCGAGTGCTTTTCGTTTTTTGCACTCATCATTCTTTGGGCAATGTAACCGCCACCACCGGGCTCGGCACCCGGATACCAACTTGCCCACCACTGGATACCGACAAATGTCAAAAATGCACCAATACTTAATGCTAATGTTATTCCGGAATTATTATCGGGATTGGTTTCTTCCAATTTTGGGAAAAAAGATAAATAATCGTCAGGTAATTGCGCTTTTATACCTTCCAAACCGCCAACTTCGGGTTGGTTAAGTACAATAACAGCCAAAATAACGGTTCCTGTCATGGCAATTACAAATTGTATCATATCGGTGATTGCCACACCCAATAATCCGGATAGCGAGGTGTAAATTACGGCAATTAACATAGTGGCAAAAACAATATAATCAATGTATTCGGGCGGTAGATTGAAAAAATATTCCAAAATGGCTTTAAATGCAATATTTACCCAAGCTATAACCATCATATTCATAAATAAACCCAAATAAACCGACTTGAATCCACGTAAAAAAACAGCTTCTTTTCCGCTGTAGCGGATATTGATAAATTCCAATTCGGTTAAAATGTTGGCTCTGCGCCATAAGTTGGCAAAAAAGAAGGTGGTCAGCATTCCGCCAATTAAAAAGCTCCACCACACCCAGTTTCCACTAATACCGTTGGCACTAACCAACTCTACAACAGCCAACGGTGTGTCGGCAGCAAAAGTGGTGGCAACCATTGAGATTCCGGCAATATACCAAGGTAAATTTCTTCCGCCCAGGAAAAAATTCACCAAAGAACCTTCGGCTTTGTTTTTAAAATATATTCCTATAAATAAAGAAAGTAATAAAAAGGATATAATGATAATGTAATCAATTGCAGCCAGTGTCATAATTTACTGTTGATTTATATTGGATGAAATGTTGATGTGAAAATACAATTTATTTTCAATAATTTGTTGCATAGTAGTTGTAGGCAATGGTTGCCGGGTAAATATTGCCGACATCGTATTAGATACATGGTAAAGGTTTTGATGATATTCTTTAGGTGTACCTTCCAAAATGCCGGCAAAAACTTCGTTTCTGATTTTACCGGGATGAAAAGCATAGTCATGCCAAACAATGCGAGAATTTTCGTTTTTTAAGAGCTTGAACGCCGTTTCCGTGTCTTTCTTTACACTTTCAAAATGATGGTCTCCATCTACAAAAACCAAATCGCATTTACCGTAATAAGGACTAAAATCAAATGTAGTGGAATCACCTTTTAAGTGAGTGATGTTGGAAATATTTTTTGAATATAAATCTTGCTGTTTGAGGTAAGTTTCCGGTAATCCATATGCTTTTAGTTGTTCTGTAGAAAGGTTTAGTGTAAAACATTCCTTTACTAAAGATGCAATGTTTGCCGTAGTTTCACCACGCCATGTGCCAATTTCAAAAAATACTGCGTTGCCTTTATATTGCCCTGCCAATATTTTTAACAGTGAAATGTCTGTTACCATTGAGCCGCCTTCAGCCATAGCATAAGGCGATATTTGTATTTTACTGTCATTTATCAATTCGTGAAACGAGGTAACCGGTAAACCTTTGCTGAAATTATGTTTTTCAAGAATACCCTCATAGGCTTCATTTTGTTCCAAAATGAGATTAAGTAAATACGGTTTCTTTAATAACAACCGGATAATATTGCTTAATTTTTTAAGTTTTGACATATGAGTGAAAATGAGTTAGCTTTAAATATGATGAGTTTGGCATTTCAACGTTCCAAATTTTTAATTTGCTACTATATTATTTCTTAATTGCTATCATCTTCATATTTAGCACAATCTGCCAAATGCACTATATTTTTGTTAGCAGTTTTAATTTTATCCATTATCATCACACAAATTATATTTTTTAACTTCAACTATTTTTCCCGAATTATCAATTCTATAGAGCAAGCGGGTTCCTGAGTTGTGATATTTATACTTCACCCACAATTCTATGTAAGAATAGTTACCCCAAGTTTTTGGAGATGAGAGTCTGAGTAAATATTTTTTTGAATCTGTCTCTATTGGAGCTTTTACAAGATGTGTCTTTTCAAGTTTTGAAAATTTACTCAAGTTTATTTTAAGATTTTTAATTCTTTTCTGGTCAACAATCCAATTCCAAGTTTTACTGTCCATTTTGTTTGTAATGCCCCTTGTCAATGAACTATCAAGGTAATTTCGAATTATGAACGGTTCAACTGTCCATAGAGTTGAATCAATATTTACAATGACTTGAAATCTTTGATCGAATTTTAGTCCTGTACATTCATTTTCAAACAAATTAGCATTTAGTTGATTGTTACAAAAGTCATTGAGAATGTTTGAGTAAACACTGTCAACATTCTGTCCAAACGTATTTGAAGCAACTAATGTAAAAATTGTGATGACTATATTTCTAAGTGCTATTCTCATTATTGCTGCTAACAAATGTATAAAAATGATTTTTATCAGGAAATAAAAATGGATTATACTTATCTTTGTAAAAGAAATGAAAGGATTATTATTGAACATAATTAACCTTTTTTTGCTCTTTGCTTTTGTTGTGGGGCTATCAGTGCAATCGGTTATTGTGCTTAACTTTCATTTGCATCAAAAACAAATAGCTGAAGAAAAATGTATCAATAAATCCCGCCCCGAATTACATTGCGAAGGACATTGTTATTTGAATCAAAAGCTGGAAGAAACCTCAAAAGAAAAAGAGGCACAATCACCAAAAATTATTGAAGACTTTGAAGTAACGGCTATACTTTCGGATGAAAAGATTGAAATTTCCGAAAATAATGATGTTAAAGATCATCAAATTAAAATTCCATACAATAATTTGTATTCTTTTTTAACCGGTATGGAAGTTTATCATCCTCCCCAAAGTATGCTGTAAAAGATTAACCCGCAAATTCTTTTTTAATTAAGCATACTAAATTCATAAACATGAAAAAAATGTTTATTGCTTTGTTGTGGCTGTTTTTTGCAACAGAGCAAATACAAGCATGTGATGTTTGTACGGCTTTTGCCGGAATCAATCCGCATGACTATAAAAGTTGGTTTACGGTACGTTACCGTCAATCGGTGTTTTCGCAAACACTTTTCGGTAACCCTTCGAGTACAACGTTTACACCTTATCAATTTACGGTTGGAAGGTTAAATCATTATTTAGCCACACCCAGCACAGATGTGAGTCACACGTTTTTGTACAAAGAAGTGTATAACACTTTCGAGATGGCGGGAAATATTTACTTGTCGCCCAAATGGCAATTATTTTCTCAATTAAAAATGAGTGATAATTCCATTTATTATGATGACAGTGTTGCCGTTAATATTGCCGGAATAGGTGATTTGTTGCTGATGGCTCGTTATCAGGTGTTTGCAACCAAAGTTAGGTCTGATGATACACTTGATACGCAGTTTAAACATCGACTACGTGTTGGCGGAGGTATTATTTTACCTACAGGTAATTACCGTAAATATTCTACCGTTGGGTACGAAACCAGTTTTACTGCACAAGGCATATTAACTGTTCCTGTTCAAGTGTTGGATTACGAGTTGCAACCCGGTGCAGGCGCTGTTTCATTTCCGGTAAGTTTGAACTATTTGGCAAAATACAAAAAAGTTGGCGCATATTATATGGCAAATTTCGCGGCAAATACGGTAAGTAGTTTAGGTTATCGTTTTGCCAACCGCTTTAGCCAAATGTTTAATATTATGTATTTTGCAGGCACAAAAAAGTTTCGTGTTATTCTTTTTGCAGGAATAACATATGAAACTGCCGGAAAAGACAAGTTAAAAAATGTGCCTGTAATGGGAACGGGTGGAGAAGCTGTATTGCTCAATGAAGGCGTGCAATTTTATTTGCAAAACATTTCTTTATCGGCAACACTTTCAACACCAATTTATCAAAACTTGTGGGATAATCAGGCAAATATGCAATATCGTGCAACAATTTCAGTAAAATATTTTATTAATAAGTAAATTAAAATCATTAAATTTAAATTCTAAAACTTAAAAATTATGAAAACACTAAAAACAATCATTTCAATTACATTAATAGGAAGTATAGCGGTTTTTTCTTCATCTTGTAAAAGAAGAGAAGGTTGTACAGACCCTAATGCCATTAATTACGACTCAAAGGCAAAACACGATGACGGTTCGTGTGAGTATTCAAATACCGATGACGGAACCAATACATCAACAACGGCTAATTTAACTTTTAAAATCAATCATTTATATAATGGACAAGCCATCCAATTTGATACTATTTTATATGCAAACTTAGCCGGAAATAACCACAGCATTACCCGTTTGCGATACATCATTTCTGATATCCGTTTGTATAAATCAAATGGTGACAGTGTAATGATTGACGGTTATCATTTTGTTGATTACAAAAACACACCCTCGACCGATACTTATTCACCTTCGGTAGCCATTCCAAAAGATACATATACCGCCATTGCTTTTATTTTTGGTTTGGACAGTGCCAAAAACATTTCCAATGCTTATCCTGACTTAAATGCTGTAAACTGGAATTGGCCAGAAATGTTAGGTGGCGGATATCATTTTTTACAATTTGAGGGTAATTTTATAGATTCTACAGGAGGAACAACAGGCTTTGCTTATCATATGGGAACAGCACGTAAAATTACAGCTACCGACACTATTTTTGAGCAAAATTGGTTCTTGGCACAATTGCAAAATTCTACTGTTACAATTAACGGTGATGCAACTATCAACATTAATATGAATTTGGAACAATGGTTTGAAAATCCACATACTTGGGATTTAGATACATTGAACAATATGATGATGCCAAACTATACTGCTCAAAAACTAATGAATGATAATGGTAGAACCGTCTTTACTTTCGGAAGTATTCAATAAATAAATTTTAAAGGCAAACCTTTCGGTTTGCCTTTTTAAATAATTAAGATATGAAAGGATTTAAAATGTTCAGTTTTGGGTTAGTGTTTGCTACACTTCTGGTTGCTTGCAGAAGGGAGCCCGGTTGTACAGACCCAAACGCGAAAAATTATAATCCGGATGCTAAAGTGGATGACGGAACATGTGTTTATGATAATGATAATACCGGAAATTCGGATAATACATCCGAACCGACACCATATACATTAGAGGTTCCGCAATTGTTTGCGCAATATTTACCCGAACCTTATATCCCTGACGATAATCCTTTGACCGTAGAAGGTGTTGCGCTTGGAAAAAAATTGTTTTATGACCCTATTCTTTCAGGAGATGGAACACAAGCTTGTGCTTCGTGTCATATGCCTGATGCTGCATTTACCGATACGGCACAATTCAGTAAAGGAATTGATGGTTTGCAAGGTACAAGAAATGCAATGCCCATTTTTAATTTGGCTTGGAATTATGACAGGAAATTCTTTTGGGACGGAAGAGCGCAAGATTTAGAAGGACAAGCGTTGGGTCCGGTTGTGAATCCGATAGAAATGCATAATACTTGGCCTGATGCAGTTGCAGCTTTGCAAAATCACCCCGAATATCCCGGTTTGTTTAATGCGGCTTTCGGAACCGACCAAATTGATTCAATGTTGGTGGTAAAAGCAATAGCACAATTTGAGCGAACGCTCATTTCCGGAAACAGTAAATTTGACCGTTATTTAATGGGACTTGAAGCATTAACACCACAAGAATTGAACGGGTTTAATATTTTTATGGATGAAAATGCCGGTGATTGTTTTCATTGCCACGGTGCACCGGGCAATCCGCTTTGGACAGATAATCAGTTTCATAATAATGGCTTGGATTCGGTTTTTACCGATTTAGGTTTAGGAGCAGTTACCGGAAACAGCAACGATAATGCTAAATTTAGAACCCCTTCGCTAAGAAATTTATCTTATACGGCACCTTATATGCATGATGGGCGATTTAAAACCATTGATGAGGTGATAGAACATTACAGTACAGGTTTGAAGTGGTCGCCAACAATTGACCCGTTAATGAAAAAAGTGGCACAAGGCGGCGTAAATTTAACTGCCCAACAAAAAGCCGATTTAAAAGCATTTTTGTTAACACTAAATGATGATTCGTTTGTAAATAATCCGGATTATCGTCCCTAATAATTTTTAAAAACTCTTTTAAAAATAGTATATTCGTAATATGTTAAAAGTATTGCGATATACTATTTTTTTTATTCTCGGATTTACAATACTATATGCTCGAGCTCAGTTTTTTAAAGAAAACAAGGGGCAATGGGCTAATAATATACTCTATAAAGCCGATTTACGCGGTGGAGCGATGTTTCTGGAAAAAGACAGAATTACATACAATATTTTTAATGTAGAATCCTATATTGGCACACATAAACATCAATTGGATGCCGAAAAAATAGAACCTTTACGGTTTCACGGATTGCAGATGATTTTTAACCTTTCAAAAATTCAACAACTGAAAACTCGAATTTCGGCAAAAAGCAAATCTACATCTTTTTACAACTATTTTACGAACAGAAATCCCGATAAATGGAAATCGCACGTAAGTGCATATAATTGTATAGAATATTCAAATATTTTTAAAGGCATTGATTTTATTTTGGAATATAAAAACGAACAATTGGAATATACTTATATTGTTCACCCTAATGCTGATGTTACACAACTTTCGGTTACTTATTCCGGAGCGGATAATTTATTTATTGATAAACACGGACATCTGCATGTAGAAAATTCAATTGAAGATTTTGTAGAAGAAAAACCTTTTGCATATCAAGTAATTGACGGCGAGAAAAAAGAAGTGAAATGTGCTTTTGAATTGCTGAATGATTCAACCTTTACTTTTTCCTTAGGGAGATATAATCCTGCTTATGAGTTAATTATTGACCCTGTTTTGGTGTTTTGCAGTTATTCGGGCTCTACCGCCGATAATTTCGGAATGACGGCAACTCCCGGTACAGATGGTAGTTTGTATGCCGGCGGAACAACCTTCAATATTGGTTATCCTACAACTATTGGTGCGTATGATGTGAATTTTCACGGTACGCCGGCGTATGGTATTACCGATGTTGTTATAACAAGATATGATTCTGCAGGAAGCAACTTAATTTACAGTACTTATTTGGGAGGTGTTCAAGCCGAAACGGTACATAGTATGATGGTTAACGACAGCAACGAATTATATATTTACGGTGTTACCGGTTCGTCGGATTTTCCTGTTACGCCCAATGCGTTTGATACTACTTTCAATGGAGGGCAATACTTGTTTTTTGTATATAACGGAACAAAATTTAATTATGGAACAGATATTTATGTTGCTCATTTCAGCGAAGATGGCTCACAACTTTACGATTGCACCTATTTAGGCGGTTCCGACAATGATGGCGTAAATCATACTTTTGATTCGGTTTTGGTTAGCGGAACAACCTATATGCATCCGTACGATACATTGCAGCACAATTATGGCGACCAATATCGTGGCGAAATATTTTTGGACCAAGACAATAATGTTTATATTGCCTCATCTACCCGTTCAGCAGATTTTCCTGCAATTAACGCATTTGATAACAGTTTGGGCGGGCATCAAGATGGAGTAATTATTAAATTGGATTCTTCTTTGTCTAATGTGAAGTTCAGTTCATACATCGGTGGTAGTCTCGAAGATGCCGGATACTCGGTTAAAGTTGATTCATCATTTAATGTATATGTTTGCGGCGGAACCGTTTCTTCCGATTTTCCAACCACAAGCGGTGTGCTGAGTACAACTTTTAACGGAGGCAAAGCTGATGGTTATATCATAAAAATTGACAGTTTGGGAAATAATGTATTGGCATCAACATTTATCGGAACATCCTCGTATGATCAGTGTTATTTTTTGGATTTGGATTATTTTGGGAATGTCTATACTGTTGGTCAAACAAAAGGGGCTATGCCTATAACTCCCGGTGTTTACAATAATGCGGGCAGTAGTATTTTTATTCAGAAATTGCAAAATGATTTATCGGCTTTGTATTATTCAACCGTAGTAGGAAACGGGAATACTGTTGCCGATTTTTCGCCAACTGCTTTTTTGGTTGACCGATGCGAAAATGTATATTTATCCGGATGGGGAGGGAATATTCTAACAGCCAATACACTAACCGGAATGCCTTTATCGTCAAATGCTTTTCAAACCACTTCCGATGGATATAACTTTTATTTTATGGTGCTGAAGCGCGATGCCGCAAGTCTTATTTACGGCAGTTATTTTGGTGGTAACCAAAGCCGGGAGCACGTGGATGGCGGAACATCAAGATTTGATAAAAATGGAATAATTTACCAAAGTATTTGTGCCGGCTGTGGAGGGAATAGTGATTTGCCGACAACGCCGGGCGCTTGGTCGCAAACCAATAACAGTTCCAATTGCAACAACGGAACCGTTAAGTTTGATTTTGAAATTATTCCCAAAGCATCATTTGTGCCTTCGGCAGTTTCCGGATGTGCACCGTTAACGGTGAATTTTACCAATTTTGCCAGCAGTGGTGATGCATATTTTTGGGATTTTGGCAATGGAGATACCACTTCAACTGAATTTAATCCTGTGCGAACATTTACGTCGGCAGGAAGTTATAATGTAATGCTGATCGTAACAGATTCTATTTGCGGCATAAAAGATACGGCAATACGCACCATTACTGTTCATTCGCCTGTTACGGTAGATGCCGGAAATAATATTATTACTTGTGATACAGTTCAGCTAACGGCAAGCAGTACCGGTGGAGCCAATCAGTTTGTATGGTCAACAACCAATATATTCACCGATACGCTCAATAATCCATTGTCCGACAGTACACTGCAATATTTTACAACCGACTCAACTTGGCTTTATGTGACTGCAACAAACGGCTATTGTTCCGATACCGACAGTGTTTTTATCAGTACCACATTTACACCCTTTACATTTGATTATGTTTGTGGGGACACTTTGCAAATAACAGCATTGCCTTACGGGAATAATACATCCGGTTTAACCTATAATTGGCAGCCGCAAACCAATATTGTCAGTGGCTTGGGTACAAATTCAGTGCAAGTGTTGCCCAATACAGGTGGCCAAACGTACTATTTATACTTAACTAACAGTTTTAATTGCACTTACGTAGATTCAATTACCGTATTTCCGGCTGTTATTGCTGATGCAGGAGCAAATCAAAGTTCGTGTAATGCTGTGTGGTTGCAAGCAAATGCTTCAGGAGGAGCAGGCACATTTGTGTGGTCTTCGCAAAATGATTTTAGTGATACGCTAAGCTTATCGGATTCTTTATTGTCGCCCGATTCTGCTGGAACTTATTGGTATTATGTTTATGCCACCAACGGATTTTGCAGCAATACGGATAGTGTGCAAGTGGTTATTTATCCTAAAACACCGTTTGAATTTTTTAGTGAATGTATGGGCGATACAATTATTGTCAAAGCAATAGCAAACGATGGTAATGAACCTTACACCTATAATTGGCAACCCGACAGCACAATTTATTCCGGACAAGGAACCGATTCTATTGTATTATTTCCCGATTCATCGACAATGGTTTATTTAACCTTAACCAATCAATATGGGTGTAGCACAGTAGATTCCACACTTGTGCAATCTACCGGTTTATCGGCAAACGATTTTACCATTCAAGCACAAGAAGATACTGTTTTGTTGGGTAATTCTACGGTTATATCCGTTACGCCTACGGGAGATTTTTCCTATGCTTGGTATCCAATCAATCAACAAGGAAGTACAGTAGAGGTTACACCTGATAAAAATACAACGTATTGGGTAACCATTACCGATTCTTTGGGTTGTTCTTACCGTAAAAATATTACTATTTATGCCATAGATGTCATTTGTGAAGAACCTTACATTTACATCCCCAATGCTTTTACACCAAACGGTGACGGTAAAAATGATGTTTTATATCTTCGCGGTGAATATATTGAAGAGATGGATTTGAAAATATTTGACCGATGGGGCGAATTGGTTTTTGAAACCGATAAACAAGGAATAGGTTGGGACGGCACATTTAAAGGCGAACTTGTAGAGCCCGCAGTATTTGTTTATCACTTAAAAGTAAAATGCTCGGGTGGAGAAGAATTTTTTAAAAAAGGAAATATAACGGTAATCAGATAAATTGAAAAATCATATTACATATCTGCTGATTATTATTCTGGGCATTGAGATACATATTTCTGCCCAAGATATACATTTTTCGCAGTTTTATAATTCGCCATTGAATTTGAATCCCGCGCTTAGCGGAATGTTTGAGGGAGATTATCGCTTTATAGCCAATCAACGGACGCAGTGGCGGTCGGTTACCAAACCCTATAACACTTACGGATTAAGTGCCGAAATAAAGAATATTGAAAAAAACACCCATATTAATGGTGCGTTAAGTATGTATTATGACAGAGCCGGCGATTCAAAACTTTCTACTTTTATATTTGCGCCGGTGGTTTCCAAACTTTTTAACGTAAAAGATTCTGTTCATTATTTGTCGGTAGGCGTGCAGCCGGTATTTACTCAATTGTCTATCAATTACAGCGAATTGTATTTCGATGAACAATACAACGGTAGTTATTTTGATGCATCGGTTCCTGTTACCGAATCGTTTCAACGAAACAGCAGAAATTACGGAAACTTAAACCTTGGCTTGGCTTATCGTTTTTTTAAAGGGCTGAGAAATAATGTTACAGTTGGCTATTCTTTATTTAATTTATTTAAACCCAAACAAAGTTTTTTCAATGAAAATGATGTGCGATTGTTCGTGCGAAAAATGATTTATGCCGGTGGTGTATTTAAAATCAATGATGATTTTGATGCGCTTCCGCAAATAAGTTATGCTGCACAGCACAATTTCCGGGAGTTTATATTCGGAGGTTTGGCAAAATATTATTTGCGTTCGGGAGCATACAAAGCGGCTTATTTTGGTGTGTTTTATCGAAATAAAGATGCGGGTTATTTAACAGCAGCCATAGATTACAACCAATGGCATTTTGCACTCAGTTACGATGTCAATATGTCAAAATTAGTACCTGCCAGTCGTTCGCGTGGCGGATTGGAAATAAATGTTATTTATATTTTCGAAAAATTCAAGCCCGTCATCAAACGCTTTAAATATTGTCCTGATTTTATGTAAGTTATGAATTATCGTTCCCTAAAATATTATCTTGCGTTATTGTTTATTTATCCGTTTTTTCTTTTTGGGCAAACACAATTAACTTACAAAAACGCCATTCGTATTGCCGACGATATGTTTAGCAAAAAGGACTATTACGGAGCGGCATTGTATTACCAAAAAGCAATGCAGTTAGACTCTTCCGATGTGCAATTGTGGTATAAATTGGCAGAGTCGTATCGAGGATACAATGATTACCCCAAAGCGGCTTTTTATTACCTTAAAGTGTATAAAAAAGATAAAGATTTAACCATTCCTTTCGGAGCGTTTTACGCTGCACAAATGTTCAAATCGTCGGGTAATTATAAATATGCCTATAAATATTACAAGCGTTCAAAAAGAGTTTTCAGAAAAGATAAAAAAGGATATTATTATCAAAAAGTATTGCAAGAAATAAAGTCGGCACAATGGGCAAAAAAGCATCAAAATGACAAACCATTGTTTGAATGGAAACATATTGACGAACCGGTAAATTCTTACAGTTCCGATTTTGCCGGGATATTTATAAATGATTCGGTATTTGTATTCAGTTCGTTGCGCGATGAAAAGATGAAAGATGACAATGTAGTAACGGACACCTTAGGTTATTTGTCGGCATTGTACAAAGTAAATTTTAAAGATGAACAATTTAAAGGGTTGGAAGAAATTTCCTCAAAATTTGATTTAGACGATTATCATATTGCCAATGCTTCGGTATCACCCGACAATAAATTGCTTTATTTTTCGGTATGCAACCGAAAGTTAAAATGTAGAATTTATGCTGCGGAATTTAAAAACGGAAAATGGCAAAACCCTATTGACATAAAAGAGGTAAATACTGCAAATGAAGAATACACCACCACACAACCATTCTCAACCCTCATCAACGGGAGAGAGGTGTTGTTTTTTGTTTCCGACCGCAAAGGCGGAAAAGGCATGCTCGATATTTGGAAAGCCGAGAAAGATGATTTTGGAAAATTCACCACCCCCGAAAATCTACAAAACATCAATACCCCCGATAATGACATTACGCCCTTTTTTAATGCTCAAACCGGTGAATTATTTTTCAGTTCAACATGGTATTTTGGCTTTGGCGGATACGATGTGTTTAAAACACCAGATTTTACCAACGATACCATTAAGCCCGAAAATTTAGGAATAACTTATAATTCGCCGGCAAATGATTTATATTTTAATCAGTATAAAAACAAGCTGGCAATTACCTCAAATCGCAAAGGTGGATTAACCAAAAAAGGCGAGACTTGTTGCAATGATTTGTATTATTACCTCATTCCTCAATTGGATACGGTTACCCAACAACCTGTTTTTACCAATTTGGAGGAGATGAATCGTTATTTACCGTTATCCTTATATTTTCATAACGACGAACCCAATCCGCGTACACGTGATACAACCACCACGCTGACTTACGAGCAAACGTATTTAAGCTATATTTCCCGCAAAAAAGAATACTTGAAAGAATATGCAAAAGGTTTAAAAGGTGAGGAGAAAGAAGATGCAGAAACCGAAATAGAAGATTTTTTTGACCAATATGTTGCACAAGGAATGAAATATTTAGAGGAGTTTACGCCCTTACTGCTCAAAGAACTTGAACAAGGAAAACACGTTACGCTTACCATAAAAGGATATGCCAGCCCTTTGAGTAAATCGGATTACAACGTCAATCTTACTTTGCGTAGAATACAAAGTTTGATTAATTATTTGCAAAAATGGCAAAACGGTAAGCTGTTGCCTTATTTCTTGAGAGCATCCAAGTCGGGTGGAAAGTTAGATATTGTTAAAGTGCCTTACGGCGAATACAATTCGGACCAAACCGTGAGCGATAAGTTAGAAGATAAAAGAAATTCAATTTACAGTCCTAAAGCGGCATTGCAACGCAAAATTGAAATTATTGCCGTTACATCAGAAGATGTTGATGTTTCTTCTTTTTCAAATGACACGATAATAAATGCACGGCTGGAAATACGGCAAAAACAATATTCATTTGGAGATAATGATAAAATTAAGGTGAAGATAAAAAATACAGGAAACGAACCCTTGCAAATTTTTAATGTTTTGCTCAGATGCCAAAATTGTGTAGAAGTACTTTGGCCCGAAGTGGCTATAAAACCCGGAGAAACGTCTGAAATTGTTTTTCAAAAAAATGAAAACTTTCCAACCGGCGGAGTAGAAGTGGAAATTATATCTAATGCCGTGCCCAGTAGAGTAAATTTACATTTAAACCCTTGACAGTTATGAAAGAATTGTATGTTGTTCGCCACGCAAAATCATCTTGGGACAATCCGCAACAAACCGATTTTGAACGCCCTTTGAACGAGCGCGGAAAAAACGATGCCGATTTAATGAGCAAGAAATTACAAGAATATTCCATTTTACCCGATTATATACTGTGCAGCAATGCTAAACGTACGCGACAAACATTAAAGCGGTTATTGAAAAATATGCCGGTTTCAGAAGACAGAATTGAATATAAAAACGAGTTGTATTTGGCAAGTGCCCAAACATTAAGTTTAGAAATTTCAAAATTATCCGATAAATACAATAAAGTAATGGTCATTGCTCATAACCCAGGCGTAACAGATTTTACCAATTATCTTTTGGGTGAGAATATTGTTAATTTTCCCACATTAGGTATAGCATTTCTTGAATTACCGATAGACAGCTGGCAGGAAACAGCATCGAGAATAGCAGTTTTACGTCATTTTCTTTATCCTAAAATGTTTAAATAGAATTTGTTTGATTTAAAAAAATCAGATAATTATCTTATAAATAAAGTGCAAATATTTTTAGTTATTTTTTTGTAAATAAAAGTAAAAATGTTTCTTTGCGTAAAATTTTGTAATACTGATTTTAATGAAGCGTTTATTTATTTCTGCTTTCCTGATTTTTTCGCTAATCGGTCAAAGTCAGGTTGTTGATATAGCAATAGCCGATTTTACACGGTTGAAATGTGAAGGACCAATTCCGGAAGAATTTTTAAAATTATCTACCGAAAAGTATCTCGAAGATTACAAAAATAATGAAGATAAAGCGTTAGATAAAGAATTTTTTATTACCTCGCGTTTTGTAATAGATGAATTGGTGTTGCGAGGCAAGGTGCTCTTTAACGATCCGGTATCGAATTATGTAAACAAAGTAGCCGGTAATCTTCTGAAAAATAATCCTGAACTTAGAAATGAATTGCGGTTTTACGTTGTTAAAAGTAATACTGTAAATGCTTTTGCTACCGATCAAGGTATTGTATTTGTTTCACTGGGTTTGTTTGAACGATTAGAAAATGAAGCACAATTGGCATTTGTATTGTCGCATGAAATTACACACTATGTAAAGAAACATGTGCGTAAAGGGTATGTTTTTAATGAAGAAATTGAGAAAGAAAAGGATTTGCTCAGAGATAAAAAAGTTTTTGAAATGAATCGCTACAGCCGCGAAAATGAGCTGGAAGCCGATAAAGAAGGGCTGAAGTTGTTTTTAAAAGCAGGTTACAGCTTTGGCGAGGCAAAAGGTGTATTGAATATGCTGTTGGAATCGGATTTTCCACTGTCGAAACAAAAATTCGATGTTACTTACTTTAATACCGATGTAATGTATATTCCGGAAGAAAATTTCACCGACAGTGTTGTGCAACCCAACTTAGAATCCGACTATAACGATAGTTTGTTATCTCACCCGAATGTGAAGAAAAGAATTTCGGCAATTGAAGAATTATTTACCAATTTGGGCACAAGCTCAGGCGAAAAATTATTTATTCTTTCCAAACAAGAATTTGAAAAGGCAAAAATGCTTGCCCGTTTAGAAGGAATAAACATTGGACTGCAATACGGCGATTATTTAGTGAATATTTACAACATTTATAATTTGCAAAAAGAAATTGGCAACACCAAGTTTTTGGAAATTTCATTGGCAAAAGCCATTTACGGAATGGCAAAATATTTTCTTCACAATAATAAATACAGTGTTATTCCCGATAAAGAATGGATGAAAGGAGAAATTTATCCATTGTATATCTTTTTTAAAGAAATGGATAAAAAACAAATGGGAGTGCTTGCATATCGTAAAATTTACGATTTAATGAAAAAATACCCTGAGGAATCTATTCTTAAACTATACGAAGAAGATTTATTAAAAGAGTTGGCCTTGAATTCCGGTTTAGATGTTACAAAAGACCTGTTAACCATTTCTTATCAAGAATATTATGACGAGCAAGTAGGTCATTTACAAAACATTAATGTAGAAGACTCAATAGCTAAAATTGAAGTGTCCGATTTATCAAAATATAAAAAGAGAAAACTGATTAGAGCGGTTAAAAAATTATCAAAAGGCAGTTTAGAAAAAAAAATAGCAAAAGAATATTACAAAACCGCATTATATGATTTAATGAAAAATCAAACATTTTTAGACAGAATAGACAAAATAATTCAAGAACATGAGCAAGAAGAACAAGGGGTAACCAATATTGCGGACAATAATTTTAAAGCCAACGAATTTGTTGTGGTTGAACCTTATGTTGCCGACTTTAGTTTAAAAAACAAAGTCAAACGGGTAAAATCAGAGATGTTTAAATTGAAGTTTATAGAAATGTTCTCTAAAAATTATCCAAAAATAGATGTAACCAACCATGTTTTGAGCAACAAGCAATTAACCGCACAAGATGTAGAAAAATACAATGAATTATCTTTATTGAATGTTTGGGTTAGCGAAGTAATTTACAACAGTGATTTAAACACTACTTTTTATACATCCACTCACGAGGAAATTCAGTTATTGGCAAAAAAATACAATACGCCTCATTTTTTGGTTCCCGGAGTATTAAAATTCCGCAGCAGAACAAGATTGAATATGAACCATTATTATTTATTGGCTTATTCTGTACTGACACTAGCACCTTTGCCAATTCTTTTGTATGATTTGATTCCTACACATAATTATATAAAATTTTATGGCATTGTTCTCAATGCCGAAAAAGATGAAATAGAGTATTCTCAAATAAATTTTGAAGCCGTAACAGGCACAAAAGTTACTGTCGAATCATATGTTTATACGTTACTTTGGGAAATAACAAAATAATACCGATTATCATGAAAAAATATATTTACATTTCGCTTTTATTCAGTTTTATTGCATTAAGTAACCCTATATATGCTCAACCGGGGTTTATAGGTAAATTAAACTCCGTAACATTTGAATATGGCATTGGAACGCAAGTAAATCAAGTAACAGGTCTTTTTGGAAGCCCTAGTGTAAATGAAATATCAGTGAGTGATGATTCACTTTCAGTAACATTTGGGAAAAAAGCACTTATTCCGGCATTTAAGATTACCTACAACAGAGTATTAAGCAAAAAGTTCGAAGCTTTTATCGGCTTTCAATCCTCTACATTTTCTACATATGTTTTCGATAGAACTATTCAATATTACTCGGATTTTGGTTATAATACTTTAGAACTTACCAGCGTAAGTACTTTAAAATTGAATAAAACAGCTTTCGATGCAGGTGTCAAATACTTTTTTACAGGAATTGCTCCCGTGGGAAGTTATGTCAGTTTAGATGTATCTTATGCAAATGTAAGTGCAGGCAATGATTCTTCAGAAATTTATTTCAGTGACAATATATATTATTATGAGGTAAATTCTACTGAGAACTTGCAGAGAAAACCAATTGCAGATGTAGTAGAATCAAAACCGTTAAAAACGATAGCTTTTCGTTTAGAGTACGGCATGGTGTTTCCATTGAACCGCTATGTTGCTCTTTATTTTAATTCATATTTGAATTTTTTAAGGTTTTACACCTATGATGGAACAACTGTTACAGGTAGTGCAATTAAAACGCGTAATTATTTTAGTATGAGTGAGGATGAATTAGATGATTATAAAGAAAATATAAAATTTAAATCCGATAAGAGTATGTTTTACCAAATGGCGTATGCCGATAAGTTGTCAAGTGCTGTTGGAGCAAGTTTAGGTATAAAAGTGTTTTTTTAAAATATAACAGCTGAAAATCATGATTCCAAAATTAATCTCTTCTGTCTTTTTATATTTAGTTCTTCATTTATCAGCTATTGCCCAAACTCCCGAATACATACATTGTGGCGATTTGGTTATATCAAAAAGTAGAGTCGTTCTTTATGCCGATATGTGGAATGATTTACATTTTAATATTAATGTACCACAAAACAATTTAAAATTTACGGCAGAAGGAGGAAAGATAATCGTAAATAAAAATTCGATTAAGGTATTTCCATATAAAAAAGGTAAAATTAAAATTGCTTGTTATTATAAAGATTTGATATTAAATACTGAAACATTCTTTTTTAGTACAACTTATACCGTTATTAATATTCCTAATCCAAAATTTTCTTTCAAAGAAACATTCATTACAAAAGAAGGATTGATAAAAATAAATGAACTAAAAGTAAAATCAAGTATACATGAATATAATTTGAAATATGCCATTATTCAGGGAACTGTAATAATAAGAACGAATGGAAAAAAATTTACCTATCATCTAAAAGGTGGCAATATTCCTCAAAAACTTAAAGAGATATTCATAAATCTTCAATCCGGTGATATTATTATGTTTGTAAACTTTTATGCCAAAAGGGAAGAGGCAAAAATGCTGGAAAAAGTTGAAGATGACTTTCTGATTATCCAATAAATAATATTAAAAATACCGTTTAATTACACGTAAACGATGCGTGTATTTTTGTTTTTCGGTATTGAAAATGCCATAATGGTCAAGTTTATCAATACGTACATTTCCGGATGCATGTATGATTTTGTTATGGTCTAACATAATGCCTACGTGCGTAATATTTCCTTCTGCATTATCAAAAAAAGCCAAATCGCCGGTTTGAGCTTCTTCTACAAAATTGAGCGGTTCACCCAACAATACTTGTTGAGAGGCATCTCGGGGTAATTTTAAACCGCAAAGTTTATAAACCATTTGGGTAAACCCTGAACAATCAATACCAAAAGGAGAACGACCTCCCCACAGGTAAGGCGCATTTAAATACATAAAGGCGTATTCGGCTATTTGGGTTGGTTGTGTTGTTTTGTTATCAATTACACTTCCTTCATAAATAAAGGTCGAATTTTTGGTTAAAGAAAATTGATTTTCCGAATAATTGGGTAAGACGGCGCCAAGGGTGAGTGGTATGACCTGGTCATTTACTTGAGCTATTTGTACCAGTTCGTTAACCAAATACCGGTTGTTTTGCTCTATTTGTTGAAATTCTTTCAATGTAACGGGCAACACTTGTTTTTCATCTATCCAACAATTATACTTATCATAAGTTGTTTCGATATGCAGCCATTGGTTTTGTTTTTCCAGTAAAACAGCTGTTTCGCCAAACAACATTTGCGTAACCATTTCGGCAGTATCGGAAGGTTCTTTTCTGCAAGGAATAACCGACAGATGACAAACTAAATACTTCATAATTTACCAATAAGGAAGATTAAAAGTAATAAAAAAGCCGTCCGGAATGGACGGCTGTTGAAATATTAGTGAAAACTTTATACATTTTCTATAATCATGGCAGAAGCTCCACCGCCACCGTTACAAATTCCTGCACCACCGTATTTACCATTGTTTTGCTTTAATACATTAATTAATGTAACAATAATTCGTGAACCTGAATTGCCCAATGGGTGACCGATAGAAACTGCTCCTCCGTTAACGTCTACTTTAGCGGGGTCTAATCCTAATTCTTTAATATTTGCTAATGCCACAACAGAGAATGCTTCGTTCAATTCCCAATAGTCGATATCTTTTACCGATAATCCGGCTTTGTTAAGTGCTACGGGAATAGCTTTGGATGGCGCAGTTGTAAACCATTCCGGTGCGTGTGATGCATCGCCGTAACTAACTATTTTGGCTAAAGGTTTTACACCTAATTCTTCCATTTTTTCTTTGCTCATCAATACCAATGCCGAGGCACCGTCGTTAAGAGTAGAAGCGTTGGCAGCTGTTACTGTTCCTTCTTTATCAAATGCAGGCCGTAAACTACCTACTTTTTCAAAATTGATGCGTTTGTATTCTTCATCTTCTTTTACAATAACAGGGTCGCCTTTTCTTTGCGGAACTTCTACAGGAATTACTTCATTGTCAAATTTACCGCTTTCCCAGGCAGCTGCCGAACGTTTGTAAGATTCTATGGCAAATTTATCTTGCTCTTCGCGGCTGAATTCTTTTTCTGAGGCACAAGTTTCGGCACAGTTCCCCATGTGTTTATTGTTATATACATCCCACAAACCGTCTTTTACCAATCCGTCAACCATCTTTACATCACCTAATTTTACAGCTTGGCGAGCTTGGTAATAATGAGGTACTTGCGACATGTTTTCCATTCCGCCAACTACAACAACATCATTGTCGCCGGCTTTTATGGTTTGCGCTCCCAACATAATGGCTTTCATTCCCGAGGCACAAACTTTGTTTACGGTTGTACAAGGTGTGTTTTCAGATAATCCTGCAAATAAAGCCGCTTGGCGGGCAGGAGCTTGACCTAATCCGGCTTGTAAAACATTTCCCATAAATACTTCTTGTACATCTTCGGGTTTAATGCCTGCACGTTCTACTGCTGCTTTAATGGCGGCAGCACCTAATTTTGGCGCAGGAACAGAGGATAAGCTTCCTAAAAAACTTCCAATCGGCGTACGTACTGCCGAAACTATAAATACTTCTTTCATGATGATTGATTTTATTTTGTTAGTAAAATTAGTTTTTTAAATTATTGCAAACAATTGCTGTTTTAGTTTTTCGTCTTTTAAATTGTTTATGTAGTTGTAAATTAGTGGTTTATATTTGGTTTGATGATAAAAATAAGCTAATGTACTTTTCATGGGATTAGCCAATCGTGTGTTGGGATTGGTTATTCCCGATATTAAATTTTCAAGAACTTTTTCATTAAAAATATTTAGTCTAACAAGTGCGCCGGTTGCATTTATCCGGGTTTTAAATTCATAAGAATTAGATGTGTAAGCAATTAATTCGTCAATCAATTTTTTATCGTTTCGATTGTGGTTTATAGCCATTTCCAACCATTTAATTCGCACATTTTTACCAACCACGCCGGTTTCGTTTTTGGTTAAATCCAAATATTTTGCAGTATTTTCGGGAAACGAAAAACACAATTTATCCAATGCCTTTTCTATCAGTTGGTAAGATGAATCTTTCAATAATTTTTCGGCTTGAGGTTTAAGATATACCGGAATTTTCGTGTAAGCATCTATTGCCGTACTTCTTACGTGAGCATCTTTATCGCTAAATGCTTGTTGCATAAATTTAGCCGTAAGTTCTTTTCCTTCTGCCATTTGGGCTACAATTTCCGATTTAATGGCATGAAATTTTTCTTTGTTGTAAATTTCTTGAAACAAATCCATTTTTTCCTTTACAGCTAAATTGCTTAAAGCTTTAACCGCATCATAACGGTCAAGCATGTTTTCGGCTTTCAAGGCCTGAGATTTTAGCATTTCAACAGGTTTGTCAAAAGTTACATCTTTCAACACATTATTATTGACATCGAATAATACAAAATCTACTTCTTTACCCTTTTGGGCAGGAATGTTAATTTCTTGGTATTGATTCTCAACCCACACCGTTTTATCAGTTTTTGAGCCATCTTTGTAAACCACTCTAAATTTGATGGGCATTTTAAACAATTTTACCAAACGATTGACAGATTGAGTTTGCTCAACTTTAAATTGATGATACTTTTTTCCGTTTTTCTCTACATCGGAATAAGAAACTTTGTAGTGAGGCTCACCACCGTGATAAATCCACTGTTCGAAAAACCAATCATAGCTGTTGCCCAATGTTTCGTGAAAAGCCGTAAGCAAATCCTCGGTATCTACATTTCCGTAAGCGTGTTTTTGCAAATAGTGTTTAATTGCCGCATTATATTCATCACGGCCAACCACTTGGCGCAACATATGCAACACAAAAGCTCCTTTGGGATAATGTCTTACTGAACCCGATTGCGAATGCATTACTTGTTTATCGTCTTTTTTAGAGGCATTTAAACTGTTGATCTGTGCCATTCTTCTGTTCCAATCAAAATGGTCTTGACCGTAATATTCGCGTTCTATCAACCAGTTGTAAAAAGTGGCAAAACTTTCTTGCAACCAATGGTGTGCATCACTGCGTGCCGTTACATAATCGCCAAACCATTGATGAGCTAATTCGTGCGCATTTACCGATAAATATTCGCGTTGAAGCAAAGCACGGTCATCGGTAAACAAAAAATCGCCAAAAAGAGTGGCAGTGGTGTTTTCCATAGCACCGTACATGAAATCTTGCACCGGAATTTGCGAATAATTTTCCCAAGGGTATTTCACTCCGATTTCTTTTTCGAAAAAGTCCATCATTTCGGCACTGTAACGATACGTTTTCTCTACACGGTTTTCCCATTCTGGGTAATACCATAAGTTAATTTTTACCCCACCTTTCGAGGTAATGGTTTTTATTTTGTATTCTCCAATGCCCAGCATGATTAAATAGGGTGCGTGCGGGTGATTCATTTTGTAATGCCATACCGTATTGCCCGATTTTTTATCGTTTTTTTGTTGCAACAAAACGCCGTTGCTCAATACTTTGTATTTACTGTCAAAGGTTACGTATACTTCCGAGGTGATTTTATCATTCATTTCGTCATACATAGGCAACCAGTAGCGGTTGTCAATGCCTTGGCCTTGTGTCCAAATTTGCTTGCGACTTAAATTATTCGGGTCGTCCCAACCAATAAAATACAAGCCTTTTTTTGGTGTAGCTTCGTAGTGAATATGTAAATTATGTTGCGTTTTCCATTTCAACGGATTTTTAAATCGGAAAACCACTCCGGAAGGAATAATGTCAAAATTGATTGTTTCACCGTCTAATTCTGCCGAAAGAATGGCTATTCCGGGAGCATCCAAAAATAAAGTATCTACCTGTTTTTGGATTGTAACAAAAGTATGTGTTACCTCACCGATTACTTTTTTCTCCTCGGGCTTAAAAGAGATATTCAACAATAAATGTTTAAAATCCACATTATGTTCGCGAGGTGTCCAAGCCGGGTCATCAAGGTATTCGCGTGTGGTAAAATCTTTTTGAGCAATTACAGTTGTTGAAAGTAAAATAAAAAGAATAAAAATATTTTTAATATGCATCGGTTGAAAATTTTATTCCGTAAAAATAGCCAAATATTAGGAGATGTGTTTGAATGATGTTAATTTTATCGCGATGAACAGCTTGCGTAAAATAGCATTAAATTTAACAGATAAAAATGCACGTAAAGTCTCCAGGACAATTCGTGTGCATAATATGCAGACAGCCAAAAATATAGGTATTGCTTACAATGCAACGGTACGCAGCGACGAGGATAAAGTCGTTAAGTTGATTCGCTTTTTCAAAGAAGAAAGAAAAAATGTAACGGCATTGGGTTTTATCAATTCCAAAAAGCCCGAAGATATGCCCGAGCAAAAGCTAAATCACCGGTATTTTAACAAAAAATCGCTCAATTGGTTGGGATTACCCAAAAAGTCGGATGAAACCCTCAAATCATTTGTCAATCAATCGTTTGATATATTAATAAATTTAGATTTGGAAGGTGAAAACTTACCATTGTTATGGATTTTTGCTTTGTCCAAAGCACAATTTAAAGTAAGTGCGGCTCATCCGCTTTTGGAAAAATATGCCGATTTTATGCTCGATGTTTCTTCAAAAAACGATATTTCATATTTTAATATCCAACTCAAACATTATCTAAAAATAATCAATAAAAAATCAGAGGAATATGAACACGTTTAAAGGTACCGGTGTAGCCATTGTTACACCCTTTGACAAAGATAAAAATGTAGATGTAAGTGCTTTGCGCAAACTGGTAAATCACTTGGTAAACGGCGGAGTTGACTATTTGGTAGTGCTTGGAACCACCGGCGAATCAGCTACTTTGAATGCCGATGAGAAAAAATTAGTTATTGATACGGTGATTGAAGAAAACAATAATCGTTTGCCTTTGGTTTTGGGTATTGGCGGAAATAATACACAAGCCGTAATCAATCAAATAAATACAACCGATTTGTCTGTTTTTAAAGCCGTACTGTCGGTTTCGCCATACTACAATAAACCTACGCAAGAAGGCATTTACCAACATTATAAAGCCATAATGGAACAAACCGATGCGAAAATTATTTTGTATAATGTGCCGGGAAGAACTTCGTTAAACATTTCGGCTGAAACTACCTTGCGTTTGGCGCACGATTTTGACCGAATTACAGCCATAAAAGAAGCATCTGGAAATTTGGAGCAAGCAATGAAAATTATCCAAGGCAAACCACAGGATTTTTCTGTTATTTCGGGCGATGATGCTTTGACTTTGCCATTTATTGCAGCAGGTGGAGATGGCGTTATTTCTGTTATTGCCAATGCTTTGCCCAATGAATTTTCTGGAATGGTACGGGCAGCATTAAAAAATGATATGGAAGAAGCCCGCGCATTGCATTACAAGGTGTTTGAACTGATTGATTATTTGTTTGCCGAAGGTAATCCTGCAGGAATAAAAAATGCCTTAGCACATTTGGGCATAATGGAAGAGTATGTTCGCTTGCCTCTTGTGCCGGTAAGTGATGAACTATCGTATAAAATCAAGTTGTTTTTGGAGAAGTTAAATAAATAGGCGGTTAATCAATCGTTCCGGCTATTTTGTTTAAAACAAAATCTACTTTTTTATCAAAAGGGAGGTTGCCGTTTACAGGATAAATGGTAACGCCCTTTTTTTGCATTTTGCGATAAAAAGTAAGTTGTCTCTTGGCAAATTGAGCAATGGCACTGTTCAATTTCTGAAACATATCATTATAATTCAATTCGCCGTTTACGTATTGTGCCACTAATTTGTATTCCAAACCGTAATATTTCAATTGCTTAACAGATAGTTGATGTTGGTTGATTAAATTCTCCACCTCCTCAATCATACCGTTTTGCAAGCGCTCTTTTAGTCGTGTGGTAATTCTTTTTTTTAACTCGGTCCGTTCAAAAACAGGCATAAATAAGATAAAGGGCAGTTTGGGAAACTCCGCTTGTGGATTTTTTTGCTCAAAAAGGGCAATTTCAAGTGCGCGCTCCAATCGTTTTCTGTCGGTAATATCGGTTGTGTTGTGTAATGGCTTTAATTTTTTCAATTGTTCGGTCAATACTGCATCCGGCAGATTTTTCCATTGTTCTCTTAATTTTGGATTTTCAGGCACATGCCTAAAAGCATACCCCGAAACAACCGCATCGATATACATTACACTGCCGCCACACATTACGGGTTGTTTTTCTCTTGCCAAAATATTGTGGTAAGCCGCTAAAAAATCCTGCTGAAATCGAAATACATTATATTCTTCGCCCGGTTCGCAAATGTCAATCAAATGATAAGGGATAAAAGTATTGTGAATGGTATATTCGTTCAAATCTTTCCCCGTACCAATATCCATATGTTTATAAACTTGGCGAGAATCGGCAGAAATAATCTCTCCGTTTAGGCGATAAGCCAATTCAACCGCCAATTTGGTTTTACCCGTAGCTGTTTGCCCTATGATACCGATAATATGTTTTTTATTTCCCATAAATGAAAAATGCCGCCGGAAACCCCAACGGCATTTTTATGTTTTGTTATTTGACTTTATTTTTCAAATTTCTTTCCTTCAATATACGATTTTAGCGCATTGTCATAAATATCGCTTAATTCATCAATGCTGCCGAAATTTTCGCCGTCAATAATTAAATCTTTTCCGCCAACAGCTCCCAACATAGTGAAATCTATATCCGAAGCAGACAGCAATTCAATAAACTGCTCTTGTTTCTCTTGTGGCACACTGACTACCACACGGCTTTGAGCTTCGCCAAACAAAAAGGCATCTTTTCGTACCGAATCGTCCGAAGCAATTTCAAACCCTAAACCGTTTGGTTTGGCACTTTCAAATAAGGTAACAAATAATCCGCCGTCGGCACAATCGTGGGCAGAATGGATTAAATCATTCTCTATCAAAGCTTTTACAGTGTTTTGCAACAGGTATTCTTTATCCAAATCGAAATGAGGTGCCGGCGATAATTTTACATCGTGATAAGAATACAAATATTCCGAGCAGTTTATGTCATTTACCGATTCACCTAATAAGAAAATCAAATCGCCCTCTTGCTTAAACGCCGTTCCGGTAATATGTTTTTTGTCTTCTACAATACCAATCATTCCGATAGTTGGAGTGGGGAATACCGCTTCTACATTGCCATTTTTATCCGATTGATTATAGAAACTTACATTCCCGCCGGTAACAGGCGTTTCAAATTTTTCGCAAGCCGCTTTCATTCCTTTTATAGCGCCTACAAATTGCCAATAAACCTCAGGGTTGTAAGGATTACCAAAATTCAAACAGTTGGTTATTGCTGATGGTTTTCCTCCCGAACAAACAATATTTCGTGCCGCTTCGGCAACAGCTATGGATGTACCTTTTTCAGGGTCGGCATATACATAACGGGCGTTGCAATCTACGGTAAGAGCCAATGCTTTGTTCAACCCTTTAAGATTCACAATTCCGGCATCGGTAGGGTTGTTGGTACTCATATTAACAGTACCCACCATAGTGTCGTATTGTCGAATTACCCAATTTTTTGAGGCAATATTCGGATGCGACAATAAAAATTTGGCTACTTCTTTTAAATCTTTAGGTTCTTCAACAGAATTAATGTCAAATTTTTTGCTTTCGGCAAAATAGGCAGGTTCGCGGTATTCTCGTTCGTAAACCGGAGCACCGCCGCCTAATACCAACGGGTCGGCTTCCAGTTCGGCAACCAATTCTCCGTTCATATAATATTTTAAAAGTCCATCATCGGTAACATAACCGATTTTAGCTACATTCAAATCCCATTTATTGAAAATATCTTCTACAATTTGTTCTTTACCCTTTTCTACCACTACCAGCATACGCTCTTGCGACTCAGAAAGCAGTATTTCCCAATCTTTCATATCTTCTTGGCGAGTGGGCACTTTTGATAAGTCGATAACCATACCGTGTTGCCCCGCTGCTGACATTTCAGAAGTAGAACAGGTAATTCCCGCAGCACCCATATCTTGCATTCCTACAACGGCATCGGTTTTTGCCAATTCCATGGTGGCTTCCAACAATAATTTTTCTTGAAACGGGTCGCCCACTTGAACAGCCGGCAGGTCGTCCATGGAGTCTTCGGTAATATCTTTACTAGCAAAAGCTGCACCGGCAATTCCGTCTTTACCGGTTGCCGAGCCCACAATATAAACCGGGTTGCCTTTTCCTTTTGATGTGGCAGAAATTTGCTCACCCACTTTTACAATACCTACACTCATGGCATTCACCAGCGGATTGGTATTGTAACATTCGTCAAAAAATACTTCGCCACCCAAAACCGGCACGCCAAAAGCATTGCCATAATCGCCAATTCCTTTAACAACACCTTTCAGTAACCATTTTGTGCGGTCATTGTTTATGTCGCCAAAACGTAAAGAGTTTAATTGAGCAACAGGACGGGCGCCCATGGTGAAAATATCGCGGTTGATACCGCCCACACCGGTTGCCGCTCCTTGATAAGGTTCGAGAGCCGATGGGTGATTGTGTGATTCAATTTTAAAAGCACAAGCCAAACCGTCGCCAATATCTACCAGTCCGGCATTTTCTTCACCGGCTTCTACCAGCATGTGCGGACCTTTTTTTGGTAATTTTTTTAGCCACAAAATAGAGTTCTTGTACGAACAATGTTCACTCCACATAACCGAAAAAATGCTCAGTTCGGTGAAGTTGGGGGTGCGACCTAAAATTTCTTTTATTTTTTCAAATTCTTCGGGTAATAAACCTAATTCTTTGGCAGTTTCAACGGTTACGTTTACCGATTGGGTCATGTTGCTCATAATGATAAATTCGATTTTAAAAAGGCAAATTTACAGAGGATTGTCTGTTTGCCACGTGATTTTCGCAGTTTTTATCAACAATTAAGATAATCTTTTAACAGCAAACTTTTTCTGAGCAGAATGGAGTTGAAATTTTGTTTAAGCAAAACGCTTTTTTTCTTTTAAGTTGAAAGAAAATGAAAAACTTACCTTAATGTGAATTTTGTTTAAGAAAAATTATTATTGTTCTTTTACCTTGATGCAAAAGAACCAAAACATCAAGTCCGCTCACAAGTTTCTGTTCCACTATGAAATATGAAATTTGTAAGATGCCAATAATTTTTTGTGTCTTCAAGCAGTCGTGCAATGAGGTTGCAAATAGAGATGATAATGCGCTAGTCCGGGTGAGAAATGTTTTTAGATATAATCTTTCATTTCTCGGAAGACCTTTTGAAGACACTAGATTTTTGTTTCTTTTCATCGATGGAAAAGAAAAAGTAAAATGCCAAAAGCTCATTTTCTAAATGATGGGCTTTCCAAAACTTACGTTATTTAAGCAAAAGTTGATAGAAAAACAAAAATTTACCTCACTAAAGTTACACTTCCTTTTTGGTTCAGTGGTTTACCGTTTAAGTTGTAAGTTATTGTATAAAAATACGTACCTTCGGGGAGTTTTTCGCCGTTTGCGTTGGTACCGTTCCAAACGTTGAGGTGTGCGGGCGGAGTGTTTTGCCAAGAAAATTGATGTACGGTTTGTCCCCAGCGGTTAAAAATATCCACCTGTATAGCCGAAATGCCTGCAGCATCGAAAAATTGCAAAGTGAAAAAATCGTTTTTACCGTCGCCATTGGGCGAAAAAACATTGGGCACTTCAAGCAACGCGTTTTCCTCAACAAAAAACGTGTAACACGCCGTATCACTGCAATGCGGATAATTGTTGTAAGCCACCAGGCAAACTGGATAAACGCCACCTGTGTCAAAGGTGTACGTGAGGTTGGGTGTGTAGAACGTATCATTGGGAAACAACCAAACAAAATCGGTGGCAATTTGCGATTGATTGCCAAACTCTACGGTAAGCGGTGCTTTGCCTTGGTAAGGATTGCGCCAAAACGAAGCCACGGTCTGGTTTACGTAGCCGACAGTAAGCGTGTCATAATACGTGCATTGTTGGTTTTGGCTTTGCAAGATATAGGTTCCTTGAGGCAGTTGGGAGAAAATACCGGTTGTATTGGAGGCAACCGTTTGGTTGTTGCTGTCGAGTAAAGTAAAAGTATAATTACCGTTAAACTCGGCGGTAATTTTTCCGGTTTGCTCTCCGCAAAGGGTGGGTTTAACCTTAATGCTGTCAACAGGAGGTATAACATACACTTTTACGTGTTCGGTTTTTACACAGCCGCTGTCGTTGGTAATGGTGCAAATGTAGGTGGTAGTTTGCGGCGGCGAAGCCATAGGATTGGCAACGGCAGAATCACTTAACCCGCCAAAAGCTCCGTACCAACTGTATTGTACCCCGCCCGAGGCAAACAATTGCACACTGTCACCGTAGCAAATGGTATCTTGCACGGCATACGCCGAAGTACTGAATGTATCGCAGGGGGTGTAATAAGATAGCATTAAAGCCCATAAAGGATTTGTGTAACGTCCAAAAAGAGATTGTTCTATAAGAGAAATTTTAATGGTCGTATCACCATAGTTAACATAACTTTTAATGTCTGCTAAAACATCAGCTTTATTCATTAAACTGTCAGGAGTGTCATCGCTTAACCCATATAAGGTATCATTATAATGAGCGAAATTAGCGTAAGTTGCAGCACAATGCCATGTAGATGAATTAGAATCTGGTCCGCCAATAAGACCTATAAGAGAGTCATTTATATATATATATGAGCCATCTTGAACAAAAGTTGTAGAACAAAAATCTGAAATAATTAGACCTAAACCAACCGGTTTAATATTATTTATAGAATTAAGCCCAAATATATTGTATATGTTATAAGGAGAAACATTTTGTATGTTTAAAAATAAATTACATGTGATTTTTGAAAAAAGAGGGTTTTCAAAGACAATATATAAATAAAAAGCAGCATATGATCCATTTTGATATTGTTGTGATATTATCATTTCATAACTGGTAATGGATGAATCAATATCGTTTGTAATATCGATTGCTTGAGTGCTGGAATTTACAAAAGTTAAATTACTGGTATTAATTGAGGTAAAACCTGTAGTTATAATATTTGTGCTGTTAAAAATATAATTTTTTCCATTTAAGATGATATGAGTAGGTGGTGGTGTTCCGTGTACTGCGGCAATTAAATAAGCTTTTTTTATGGAACTGCCAGCAGGTATCTGGATAATATTGTAAGTTGTGTCCGATGCGGCGCCAGTTGAAAAACCTGCCCCTGTAACACCCCCATAAAGTACATCTTGATAAAACAATTGTTGACCAAAATTATGGAATATAATAAATGAGAGCAGTATAGTTAATAAATGTTTCATTCTGTTGTTGTAACTTATGTTGATAAAATTACGATAAAAAATTATAATTCAATATCATCACATTTATATGGCATTTTAATAAACATTGATTTTTATCCGGGCAATTTTTATTTCCACCCAAAAATTCGTGGTTTACTTCAACTAAAAATAGTATTTTCGCATCGTTAAAAAATGATAAAAAACTATGCTACAAGTCAGTTTTATTAGAGAAAATAAAGAACAAGTTATTGAGGGGTTGAAAAAAAGAAATTTCAACGAATTGGAAATTATCGACCAAATTATTGAAACCGACAATATCCGTAAAAAAACACAAACCCAACTGGACGAAACTCTTGCCGAATCAAACAAGTTGGCTAAACAAATAGGTGAATTGTTCAAAAGCGGTAAAGCAGCTGAAGCCAATGCGCTGAAAGAAAAAACTGCCGCATTAAAGCAACAAGCCAATATACTAAAACAACAGTTGCAAGAAATAGAAAATCAATTGCTCAATTTGTTGTATCAAGTGCCTAATGTCCCTCATCAGTCAGTGCCTGCCGGCAATTCTGACCAAGACAACGAAGTGGTGGATACCGAAAATGATATTCCACAATTGCCCGAAGATGCTTTGCCGCATTGGGAATTGGCAGCAAAATATAATTTAATTGATTTTGAGTTGGGAGCCAAAATTACCGGAGCAGGTTTTCCGGTGTACATTGGCAAGGGTGCCCGTTTGCAAAGGGCACTAATCAATTTCTTTTTGGAAGAAGCTCTAAAAGCCGGTTATACCGAAATAATTCCGCCGTTTGTGGTAAACGAAGCTTCGGGGTATGGAACAGGACAATTGCCCGATAAAGAAGGGCAGATGTATCATATTTGCGAAGATGATTTGTATTTGATTCCAACGGCAGAAGTGCCAATTACTAATATTTACCGCGATGTTATTTTGAAAGAAGATGATTTTCCGGTAAAAAATGTGGGTTATTCGCCGTGTTTCAGACGTGAGGCAGGCAGTTACGGAAAAGATGTGCGTGGACTGAATCGCTTGCATCAGTTTGAAAAAGTGGAGATTGTACAAATTCAACATCCGGATAAAAGCTACGATACGCTCAACGAGATGGTGGAACACGTAAAAGGATTATTGCGTCAGTTGGAGTTGCCTTTCCGTACGTTGCGTTTGTGCGGCGGAGATTTGGGTTTCACTTCGGCATTGACGTATGATATGGAAGTGTACTCGGCAGCGCAAAAGCGTTGGTTGGAAGTAAGCTCTATTTCAAATTTTGAAACTTTTCAGGCAAACCGTTTAAAATTACGATTTAAAGATAAGGAAGGCAAAACACGTTTGGCGCACACCTTAAACGGCAGTGCATTGGCATTGCCACGTATTTTGGCGTCGATTCTGGAAAATAACCAAACTCCGGAGGGTATAAAAATTCCAAAAGTTTTGGTACCTTACACCGGGTTTGAATTGATTGACTGATAATTGATTTTTTGCGTGAGCGATGCGAAGGGTTTAGCACTGCCCCGAGCTTGCGAGGGGATTGCCGAAACAACGTGCAGCCCGAAGCAGCGCGACCTTGAGCCAACTTATTTGGCGAAAGGGCACGCCCAAAGACTAAAATTAAAACAGATGAAAAAAATTACAGGATATATTTTGTTGTTGATGACGGTTGGCTATTTGGTATCGTGCACCTCGAAAGCCGACCAAGCCAAAATTCAATCGATTGATACATTATTGACTACACTCAACGAAGCCGAAGAAATGTTGCTTTCGGTAGATGCGAATTTGGTGAATCAAAAATTGGAAGAAATTAACAGCGATGCCGATTTTTTGAATACACATTTAAAGGATACCATTGATAAAGCTACGGCTATTGAAATATCGGAATATTTGCGCTATAAGAAATCGTTGCAGTTTTATAAAGAGAATTATCCCGAATTTGTGGAGGCAATAAATACCTCGAAAAAGCAGTTGAATGATTTGAAAGCGGATGTTGAAAACGGCTTGTTGACCGACGAGCAGTTTAATACGTACTATAATAACGAAATGCGCATAGCGTTGGAGATTATGCAAAATGTGGAGCGTGCCGTAAATGGCGTAAATCTTGTGCTCAATAAAATAGATGAAAAAAAACCGGTGATTGAAAAAGTTATTACACATATTGAAGAAAGCAACGCACAGTAAACACTTATTGTTGGCGTTGAGCTTTCTTTTATTTACTTCCACGGTTGCTTGGTCGCAAAATCAGGTGGAACAACTTGCCGAGCAGTTTTATTTGAATAAAGAATACGACAAAGCGGCAGTTTATTTTGAAGGGTTGTATGATAAAGAACCCACCAATCAAAATTATTACCAAAAATTATTGGATTGTTACAAAAAATTAGGCGAATACAAATCGGCCGAAAAGTTGATAAAGCAACAGTACCGTATGTGGCATTCGCTTAAATATATGGTGCAGTTGGGACAATTGTATGATGAGAGCGGCGATGCCAAAAAAGCCGAAAAAACATTTAACGAGGCAATTAAACAACTGTCGAAAAGCAATTCGAGCGAAGTAGTGGAAGTAGCCAAGGAGTTTATTCGTTTTAAACGGTATGATTATGCTCTGAAAACTTACGAAAAAGGACGAAAGATTTCGAACGGTAATTATCCTTACAACCTTGAAATGGCCGAGCTTTACGGTTTGATGGGCGATACGGAAAAAATGATGAATGAGTATGTGTCAATATTAGGACAGTACGAGTCTTATTTGTCAACCATTCAGAATATTTTGCAAACAGTATTGGTAAATGACGAATCGGGAGAAAAAGCCGATGTATTGAAAAAAGTTTTGGTTGAAAAAATACAAAAAAATCCGGCAAAAAAAGTGTACAGCGAATTGCTGATTTGGGTTTACGTGCAGGAAAAGAATTTTACGGCGGCGTATTTGCAAGCCAAAGCTTTGGATAAGCGACACAAAGAAAACGGCAACCGAATGTATGCTTTGGGAAAATTGGCACTTGCCAATCGTCAGTACGATGCGGCTATTCAATTTTTTGATTACATTATTACCGAAAAAGGAGCGAACAACTATTATTACATCAATGCCAAAATGGAAAAAGTAAAGGCATTGAAAGAAAAGGTAACACAATCGGCAAATTACACACAACAAGATTTGGAAGATTTGGATAAAACCTATCAAAGTACGTTGTTGGAATTAGGCAAGTCGGCAGCTACTTTACCGTTAATTACAGATTATATTCACTTAAAGGCATATTATCTCAACCAAGTGGATGAAGCCGTAAAACTAACCGAAGAAGCGATGAATCTTGGCGGTTTATCGAAACAAGACCGGGCGCGGCTGAAAATATTGTTAGCCGATTTATATGTGTTGCAAAACGATATTTGGAATGCTTCATTATTGTATCAACAAGTAGAAAAAGATTTTAAGTACGACCGCTTGGGCGAGGAAGCAAAGTTTAAAAATGCCAAAGTATTTTATTTTGCCGGCGATTTTGGATGGGCACAAGCGCAACTGAACGTACTGAAAGGTTCCACATCTAAACTAATTGCCAATGATGCTTTGTTTTTATCGCTTATTATTACCGAAAATATTGGGCTGGATTCTAATGAAGTACCCTTGTTGTTATTTGCCAAAGCAGAATTATATGCGTTGCAACATCGTTACGACAGTGCCGAATATTTGTTAAAAAAAATTGAAGAGGAATTTCCGGCGCATCCCATTATGGATGATGTTTGGTATAAACGATACGAAATGTACGCCCGTCAACAACAATGGAAAAAAGCCGATAGTGCGTTAACCACATTGGTTGACCGCTATCCTTACGGATTATTGTCAGATAAAGCGTTGTTTAAATTAGCCGAGCTTAATGAACGTATTTTAAATAACCCCGAAAGGGCTAAAGAGCTTTACAAACAACTGTTGTTTAATTACAAAGACAGTCTTTTTGCCGAAGAAGCACGAAAAAGATTTCGCAAATTGCGAGGGGATAAGTTGGAATAGTTAGATTTACAAACTAAAAAAGCCCGCAATAATTGCAGGCTTTTTAGTAAATGTTATTGTAATGATTATGCTTCTGCTTCTGCTTTAGGAACTACAGAAACATACGATTTATTGTTTCTTTTACGTTGAAACTTAACAACACCGTCAATCAAAGCAAACAAGGTGTGGTCTTTACCCATACCTACATTTTCTCCGGGGTGATGTTGTGTTCCGCGTTGACGTACAATAATATTTCCGGCAATTGCTTCTTGACCGCCGAATATTTTTACGCCTAAACGTTTACTGTGTGATTCTCTACCGTTTTTGGAACTACCGGCTCCTTTCTTATGTGCCATGACGTTAAGTTTTTTTAATTAGTAATTTTTATTCTTCGGTTTTTTCAGGTTTTTCTTCGGTTTTTTTGGCTGCCGTTTTTTTAGCACCGCTTGCCTTAATACCGTCAATTTGAATTTTGGTAAACGACTGACGGAAACCTTTTTTTACTTTGTAACCTTTTCTTCTTTTCTTTTTAAAGACGGTAACTTTGTCGCCTTTAAGGTGTTCTACCACTTTTGCACTTACGGTAGCACCTGCTACAGCCGGGGCGCCAACAGTAACTTTTCCTTTATCTTCGATTAGCAATACATTGTCGAAAGTAACTTTGTCACCTTCTTTTGCATCTAATCGATGTACGAAAATTTGTTGGTCTTTTTGCACTTTAAATTGCTGCCCTGCTATTTCTACAATTGCATACATCATTTATATAGTTTTAAATTTAGGGCTGCAAATATATGAATTATTTTTATTTTGATAAACCTAATTCTTTATTATTTTGTTTGGTAGTATTTATCAGATAAACCCCTGAAAGTATAATGAACATAAACAATATTTGAATAACATTTATCGATTCATTATCAATAATTCCCCAAAATAAAGCGACAATAGGTATAATATAGGTTACCGATGAGGCAAATAATGCTGAAGAATGTTTTATCAATACATTAAAGATAATAACGGCAAAAGCCGTTCCTATAACAGATAGTATAAGTAAGTAATATAATGCTTGTATTGCTTGCGGATGTTCTAAAGTAGTTTGTGGAACTTTAAAGTAGAAAAACAAAATAGCCATTGGTAAAGCAATTGACGTAAAAGCCAATGCTGTTATATCCATAGAATTAACCGAAGAAAGGCGGTATTTAATAATATTTAAGCTGATGGCATAGCAAACCGTTGCAGCAATTACATAGAGCGTGTAAAGTATATTTCCGGAAGTATCCGAAGAATTTTCACCGCTAAAATAAATTAATCCAGCAGCACCTATAAACCCTAAAAACACACCGGCAATTTTAGTAAAATTTGGTCGGGTATGAAAAATAAGAAATCCAATAATCAGTGTGAAAATCGGTACTAAGGAGTTGAGCATTCCGGTTAGCGAACTGCTGAGCTCGGTTTGTGCTTTGGTAAATAAAAAAGCAGGTATGCCGTTACCGAACAATCCTACTCCTAAAATATACAGCCACTTATCTTTAGGTACTCTTTTTATGGCTTTAAATACAAAAGGAAGTAATGCCAAAAAGGCCACAAACATACGGATGACAGCCACTTGCCAATAATTGTAGACTTCCAAGCCGCGTTTCATCAGTATAAACGAACTGCCCCAAATAAATGCCAGCAAAAAAAGTATCATCCATTGCGAAAGTTTACTCTGAAATCCCATATTATAGCGAAATAAGGCAACAAAAGTAATGGTATTTATTCGTATATTTGACAAAATTTTGAACAACTATGAAAACAGTAGAGTTTAGTGTAGAAGGAATGTCTTGCGGTCATTGTGTAAAAGGTGTTACCAATGCAATTACATCGGTTGACGGAGTGCAAGATGTTTCGGTAAGTTTGGAAAATAACTCGGCAACCGTAACATTTGACGAGTCTAAAACGTCTATAGATAAAATTAAACAAGCGGTAAATGATACCGAAATATACAAAGCAAAATAATATTATGAAAAAGTCAATTATAGCATTAAGCATTTTGGCCATTTTTGCCTGTGGAGAGTCAAGTAACAGTGAGCCCGAGCAATTGCCTGTTCCTACCCAAAAACACGAACAAGTCAAAAGCAAACCCGAAGTGGCACCCGAAAATAAAGAAGAAGTGGTTTTGGCAATAGAAGGAATGACTTGTCCGAGTTGTCAACACACAATTCAATCGGATGTATTGAAAATGCCCGGAGTGGTAGAATGCAAAGTAAGTTTGACCGATAAAAACGCTGTGGTTGTGTTTGATAAAACAGTGGTGAGCCCCGATAAAATTGTCAGTGAAATTCAATCAATAGAAGATGGAGCGTACAAAGCAACCATTTCAGAAGAAGAACCTAAACAAGATACAACATCTAATGTGTCGCATACAGAACGTAATGCAGATGAAAAACAAATGTTTTCACAGATACCGCATTTTGAAATCCCTAATTTATTCACCTTCTTTTTAGATTTCATTCGTTAAACGAAAAAATTATATTAAACCTCATTCCTTAGGAGTGAGGTTTTTTTATTCATTTATATCAATAAATTAAATTAATATGGCAAAGAAAAAATCTATTTTAAACAAAAAGTCATTACAATTTTTAGAAAATTACATAAACAATCCTGCGCCAACCGGGTTTGAGTGGGAAGGACAAAAAATGTGGCTCGACTATATCAAACCTTACATAGACGAACATATCGTGGATACTTACGGTACAGTTGTAGGAGTTGTAAATCCCGAAGCTGAATATAAAGTTGTGATAGAAGCACATGCCGACGAAATTTCATGGTTTGTGCATTATATCGATAACAATGGGTTTATTTATTTGCGTCGCAATGGCGGAAGTGACCATCAAATAGCACCTTCAAAAAGAGTAAATATCTATACCAAAAACGGAATGGTAAAAGCGGTATTTGGTTGGCCGGCTATTCACACAAGGAATTTAACCAATGAAGAAGCCCCAAAATTAAACAACATATTTTTGGATTGTGGATGCAACTCAAAAGAAGAAGTGGAAGCATTAGGCGTTCATGTAGGGTGTGTTGTTACTTATGAAGATAAATTTATGGTCTTGAACGACCGATATTATGTTGGTCGTGCTTTGGATAATCGTATTGGCGGATTTATGATTGCCGAAGTAGCCCGATTGTTACACGAAAATAAAGATAAATTGCCTTTTGGTTTATACATTACCAATTCGGTGCAAGAAGAAGTAGGATTACGCGGAGCGCAAATGATTGTAGAAACCATTCGTCCGGATGTGGCAATAGTAACCGATGTTTGCCACGATACACAAACACCAATGATTAAAAAGATTGAAAATGGTGATTTCACTGCCGGAAAAGGTCCGGTGCTAACTTACGGACCTGCTGTTCAAAATAACTTGCTGAACAGAATTATAGAAACTGCCGAGAAAAATAAAATACCATTTCAGCGAGCAGCCGCCAGCCGAGCTACAGGTACCGACACCGATGCATTTGCCTATGCAACCGGAGGAGTTGCTTCGGCTTTAATCTCTTTACCTTTACGATACATGCATACAACTGTAGAAAGTGTGCATAAAGATGATGTGGAAAACGTTATTATGTTAATTTACAATACCTTAAAGAATATTGAAAACCGAGAAGATTTTCGTTATTTAAAATAAAAACATATCTAGAGAATCAAAAAAGGGCGGAGAATTTTCTCCACCCTTTTTTGATTGTAATATTCAGATATTAATGACAATACTTGTTAAAAGTAGTTTCAAAAGAAAGGCTTACGTCAGGCCATAATTTACTTACACCATCTTCGCCTTTGTGTAAATCGTAACATTGTTCGTTTAATGCATTTACGGCATCAGTTGCCATAAAATCTTCCAAGTTTATGGAACCTTGCATTTTTACAGTTGCATCATCAATAGTATAATCAAAAGTTACTTCTTTTTCAACATCGTTTAAGGTTAAGTAAAAAACAGCTTTTCCTTGCTTGTCATCGCCTTGCAATTCTTTTACTTGACCAATAATTAAATCGCCGCCTTTCATATTGCCAAAGAAAAATTTGGCAATTTTTTCATCTCTGCCCTCATTGTTGGAATTTACCGTGTTGGTAGGGATAGCAAATTTAATGCTTTCAATAACTTCTTCAATTTTACTTGAAGAATCAATGGCTGTTTTTACATTAATAGTATTAAATGTTCCACCTACAGCCACGCGGTTGGTGGTTTTAAACGCTTCCCATTTTAATGTTGTATTGGCAGGATTGTAAGAATAAAAACAGGCAATTGTTTCTTTTGCCGCTTCATTATTGTTATCCGTTTGCGTTTCCGTTTGATGTTTTTCACCACCGCAAGCAGTGATTAAAACTGTTGCTAAAGCAAGAATATACGTTACCGGTTTTTTCATAATTTTTCGTTTTTTTTTAATTTTTTGCAAAGTAATGATTTTTCAATTAAAAAGAGTAAAAATAAAAATTTAGAAAATGTTAAAAATCGTTTTTAAAAATGAATAAAAATGGTTTATTTTGCAAGCACTTTTTAGTTCGGGGTGTAGCTCAGTCCGGTTAGAGTACACGTCTGGGGGGCGTGTGGTCGCTGGTTCGAATCCAGTCACCCCGACTTTTTTATTTTACCCTTTTATTTTCTCAATTTATATTTAACGTATTTTAAATTCCTGTAATCGCTTATTTCCGCCAATTTCTTGTATTTTTGATAAAAATTAAAATTTAATGAATATGAGAAATATAAAAACAAGTTGGATAGTTATCGGTGTAATTTTTCTGTTAGGAATTTTTGCCGTATCAAAGTACAACAGCTTAGTGGCTAAAGAAGAAAAGGTAGAACAAGCCTGGTCGCAAGTAGAAAATGTGTATCAACGTCGTTTAGACCTTATCCCTAATTTGGTAAATACGGTAAAAGGATATGCCGCACACGAAAAAGAAACACTCGAAGGTGTAATAGAGGCACGTTCAAAAGCAACTTCGGTAACCATTGACCCCACAAACCTTGACGAAAATGCATTGCAACAGTTTGAAGCCGCTCAGCAAGGATTGACAAAAGCATTAAGTAAATTAATGGTCGTGGTAGAACGTTATCCAGAACTGAAAGCAAATCAAAATTTCTTGGAATTGCAGTCGCAATTGGAGGGAACAGAAAACAGAATAGCCGTAGAACGAAAACGATTTAACGAAGCCGTTCAAGAGTATAACACCTACTTGCGTAAATTTCCCAATAATCTGATTGCCTCTATGTTTGGTTTCGAGAAAAAAGCATATTTTAAAGCTCAAGAAGAAGCACAAACTGCGCCTAAAGTAGAATTTTAAAATGGAAACAACCGAATTTTTAACACCCGAACAGCAAGAACAGGTAAAACAAGCCATACGTCAAGCCGAGCTCAATACTTCCGGCGAAATAAGAGTGCATATTGATAAAAAATGCCGTGGCGATAATGTGTTGGATAGAGCAGCTCAAATATTCGATTTGTTGGGAATGCAAAAAACCGAATTACGCAACGGCGTGCTTATTTATGTTGCTGTTGATGACAGACAGTTGGCTATTTTGGGCGATGTGGGAGTCAACCAAGTTGTACCGGATGATTTTTGGGAATCAACGCGCGATATTATGCTCGATTATTTTAAAAAAGGCGATTATACGCAAGGATTGGTTAAAGGCATATTGCACGCCGGCGAGCAACTCAAAAAACATTTTCCTTACCAAACCGATGATATAAACGAACTTTCTGATGAAATTACTTTTGGATAAAATACTTAAAATTTTCTTATTGATAAATCTTTTATTTTTTGGCATTACAGCCAAATCATCAGAAGATTGCTTTCCACCCAAACCGTCAATGCAAGACAAATACCGTTTTGTAAATGATTTTGCCGGTATTTTGGCCGAAGGCGAAAAGATTACCCTTGAGCAAGATTTACGGGCATTTAGCGACACAACATCCAATCAAATTGTGGTAGTGATTGTAAAATCGCTATGCGGAATGGATAAAGCGATGTTTGCAACCGAAATTGGCGAGAAATGGGGTGTAGGCAGAAAAGAATTTGACAACGGCGTGGTAATATTGGTTAAACCCAAAGAAATAGACGGTAAGGGAGAAGCGTTTATTGCGGTGGGATATGGATTGGAACCCGTAATTACAGATGCATTGGCAAAGCGCATCGTAGAGAATGAAATGATTCCCGAATTTAAACAACGCGATTATTTTAGAGGAATATGGCGTGCTGTAAAAATTATAGAAAGTACAGCAGTAGGAGAGTTTGATACCAAAGAATATATGGCGCGAACGCATAAAACCTCGCCGGTGTTTTTCTTTGTATTTTTAATCATTATGTTCTTCGTTTTTTATGGGATAGGACGTGGAATTGCCGCATCTAAATATGCACATCAAAAAGGTATTTCTTTTTGGCAAGCCCTGTTTTTAGCCGATTTAATGAGCCATATGGGTGGCCGGCACCGTAGCAGTCGTGGAGGTGGCGGTGGTTTTTGGGATGATTTTTCATCCGGGGGTGGGAGCTTTGGCGGTTTTTCAGGGGGTAGTTTCGGCGGTGGAAGCTTTGGCGGCGGAGGTGCCGGCGGAAGCTGGTAAATAATATAAATTTATAGCTTTTCAACATTCTTAATAATACAAGGGAGTAATTTCATCTTTTTGAAAAAGATTTACGTATATTTATTAAATGCTAAATTTTTATTTGATGAAATTCCAAAATCTTACACTCATTTTTTTACTTATTGCGTTTGGAACAGCCTATTCGCAAAACACACATTTATATTTAAAAAGCAATACCTATAAAATTGAACAAAATATAGATGCACTTTTAAACAAAAAGACATTTTTCAACCCTGAAGAAGTAGTTGAAAACCGGATGTATTTCCGCATTCTCTCATTTTCTCAATTGCCCGACAAATCTGCTGTTCAAGAATTACAAAGATCAGGGTTTGAATTGATTCAATATTTACCCAAGAACAGCTACATTACAAAAGTTGCTTTAGATGCCAATTATACTAATTTGAAAAAATACGGTGTTTTTTCGGTTATTCCTGTTTTACAAGATTTTAAGAAAGATAAATTTCTTTCCCTGCAATCCATTCCCGAATGGGCTGTAATGGATAACAATAAAATTGTGTTAAACCTCATAGCATATAAAAGTATCAATGCGCAATCGGTTGAAAAATGGTTGCTTTCAAAAAATATAACCATATTACATGCTTATTATCCTACCAATAGGTTTTCAATTTCAATTGATGCTGCAGATTTGGAGAAAATTATAGCATTGCCTTTTGTTCAGTATGTAGAAGTTGCCGACCCGCCGGCAGAACCCGAAAATTTGGTTGAAAGAACCAATCATCGTATAAATGTTGTCAATTCATCTTATAGCGGAGGCAGAAAATATGATGGAACAGGAGTAGTGGTTTCATTAGGTGATGATGGCATAATTGGACCACATATCGATTATCAAGGCAGAACCGACCAAACGGCTGTAACCTCAAACAGTGGAGATCATGGCGACCATGTTGCCGGAATTATTATGGGCGCAGGAAATCTTGACCCAACGGTTGAAGGCATGGCGCCGGGCAGTGATTTGATTGTTTACGACCCATTCGATAACATATATAATGCTCCCACCGATTATCCTACACGAAATGTACGCATTACCTCTACATCGTATGGGAATGGTTGTAATGCCGGCTATACAAGTTTTGCCAATTTAGTTGACCAGCAAGTTATCGATTATCCTGCATTAATGCATGTATTTTCGGCAGGGAATAGTGGCTCTTCAGATTGTGGGTATGGTGCCGGCTCGGGCTGGGGAAATATTACCGGAGGAAACAAAAGCGGTAAAAATGTAATAGCTGTGGGCAATCTTTCGTATTTGGATGTATTGTCAAGTTCGAGCAGTAGAGGCCCTGCAACGGACGGACGGATAAAACCGGATATATGTGCCGTAGGAACAAATGTTTATTCAACTACCGATCCTAATTCGTATGTAAATAAAAGCGGAACATCAATGGCTTGCCCAGGTATTAGCGGAACACTTGCCGATTTGTATCATGCTTTCCGTTCGTTAAATGGCGGACAAGACCCTGATGCCGGTTTGATAAAAGCTATTTTGCTCAATACGGCTGAAGATTTAGGTAATCCCGGTCCTGATTTTAAACACGGATGGGGCAGAGTAAATGCCAAGCGAGCCGTTGAATGCATCGAAAATGGTAATTATTTTACAGATTCTGTTTCGCTTAACGCTACTAATACTCATACTTTGACAGTTCCTGCCAATACTGTAGAGCTTCGTGTAATGGTTTATTGGACCGATCCGGCTGCTGCCGCAAATGCTTCTTTGGCATTAATCAATGATTTGGATATTACGTTAACCGATCCTTCATCTAACACCACTTATCCTTGGGTTTTAGACCCTACACCAAATGCTACGACACTTAATAATCCGGCGGTACAAGGAGTTGATACACTCAATAATATGGAGCAGATTACTATTACCAATCCTGTGCAAGGTAATTATACATTATCGGTTAACGGAACAGCTGTTGCACAAGGCAATCAAAAATATTATGTGGTATATGAATACCGCACAAATGATATTCAATTAACCTATCCTTTGGGTGGTGAGGCATTTGTTCCCGGAGAAACACAAACAATTCGTTGGGACAGAAGTGATAAATCTACATCTGTTTTGGTGGAATACACTACAGACAACGGTGCGACTTGGAACACCTTATCGACAGTTAGTGGCAGTTTAATGTATTACAACTGGACTGTTCCTAATGTAATTTCGGGGCAAAGCAAAATTCGTTTAACACAGGGCACTTCGCAAAGTGAAAGCATTGAGCCGTTTACCATAATTGATGTGCCGCAAAATTTGCAACTCGATTGGGCTTGTGTTGATTCGTTTCAATTAAGCTGGTCGCCTGTGTCGGGTGCAACGCAATACGAGGTAAGTATGCTCGGACAAAAATATATGGATTCGGTTGATGTTACCAATGCTACACAATATGTTTTTCATAATACCATCAATACTCAAGAATATTGGGTAAGTGTTAAAGCATTGGGAAATAATGGAATTGTCGGCAGGAGAGCAATAGCAATAAATAAACAACCCGGCACTTTTGGTTGTCAAATTCCTTATGATATTGCTGTTGAAGAGGTTTTTCCGTTTCAAAACGGGACTTTCGGTTCTTGTGTTATGAATACCTTAAAACCCATTGTAAAAGTAAAAAATGAAGGGTTGTCATCCGTATCATCCATTCCAATTTCTTATCAGTTAAATAATGGTTCAGTTATCAACGAGGTAATAACATCAATGTTAAATCCCGGTGATTCAATGCTCTATCAATTTACAAGCGGTTCGCCTGCAATTTCGGGGAATAATTCTTTACAAATTTATATTGCTTATTCCGGCGATGGAAACCCTTATAATGACACCTTAAACATTGATTTTAATGTGGTGAATTATCCAAGCTATTCTTACACGCAATTTAATGAAGATTTTGAAAGTCAATTTTTATGCAATAACACATCAGATTGCGAAGCTACCAATTGCAATTTGTCAGGTAAATGGGATAATTTAGCCAATCTGGTAAATGACGATATTGATTGGCGTGTCAATTCCGGCAGTACGCCGTCAAGCAATACAGGACCTTCCACCGATTACAATCCCGGGACAAGCAGTGGAAAATATATTTACACAGAAGCTTCATCAAGTTGTAATTTTAAGCGCGCTATATTACAATCATCGTGTATCGATTTGAGTGGAGCGCAGTTGCCGGCTTTGAAATTTGCTTATCATATGTATGGATTGGATATGGGCAGTATGCAAGTCAATGTAATTTCACCTGATACTTTTGCAACGGTATTTTCAGTGGTGGATGATCAGGGTAATTTTTGGTTTCCCGAAACAATCAATTTAAACGATTTTCTGAATCAAACCATACAAATTCAATTTGTTGGTGTAACAGGTGATTTTTATCGAAGTGATATTGCGCTTGATGATATTTCTATCTCGGATTTGACCACTATCGAAGAAATTAACACGGTAAGTTCTGTAAAAATGTATCCGAATCCTGCGAATGATGAATTAACCATTTCTTCCAATAAAAAAATAAATAATATTTTGATTACTGATGTTTCAGGAAAAGTTGTTGAATCGTATAAGCCGTCAAGTAATCAAATAACTTTGTCGGTTAAAAATTTGGCAGTCGGTGTATATTTTATTACCATTAAAGGTGAAGAAGTAAATGAAACCAAACGATTAATCATTCAAAAATAATTCAGCATTTATGATTATTGTTGCAGACTCGGGTTCTACCAAAACCGATTGGCGTATTGCTCAAGAGGGGAATGTCATAAGCACTTCAACAAAAGGGTTGAATCCTTATTTTATGTCGCCAAAAGAAATGATTGATGAGTTAAGCCAAAGCAAAGAACTTCAAGCAATTGTCGTTTCCGACAACCTCATTGAGGCAATATATTTCTATGGCGCAGGATTGTCGACAAATGATAAAATTTTGGAAATGCAAAACACGTTAAAATCATTCTTTAAAAAAGCAAAGAAAGTTGAAGTTGCCTCAGATATGTTGGGAGCGGCTCGTGCGGTTTTGGGTAAAAATAGAGGCGTAGCGTGTATTTTAGGAACCGGCTCAAACTCTTGTTTGTATAATGGCGAAAAAATCACACAAAACATCCCTGCTTTGGGCTATGTACTTGGCGATGAAGGAAGCGGCACTGACTTAGGAAAACGATTTTTGCAAGCTTATTTTTATAACGAATTGCCCCAAGTGGTGAAAGAAAATTTCAAGCGATATATAAAATTATCCGATGATGAAATTATTGAACACATTTACAAAAAAACTTTACCAAATCGTTTTTTAGCTTCCGTTTCGCCTTTTATTAAGCAAAATATAATGGTTCGGCAGGTAAAGGAAATTGTTGATGCTGCCTTTTCTGCATTTATTCAAAAACATATTTTGCCTTATCACTCAGAGGAAAAAAACATTGGTTTTTGTGGTTCGGTAGCTTATTTTTTTAAAGATGAATTAAATGAAAATTTAAAAAAATACGATTTGAGAATGGGAACCGTAACCAATCAGCCGGTTAATCAATTGGTTGAATATCATCGGAATAATGCTAATCTTTAATTTTTTTAAGTAAGAAAAACAGCAGAATAGCAAAAGTTAATCCCTAAAGAAGTTTTACCCACAACCAAGGCGAAAAAAAATTAACATAACCAAAACCGGCAAAATAAATATCGAAGCCAAATGAAAAACACCTTGATTTTTCATTTACTTAACCTTGAATTTTAACATTGGTTCTTCTTCAATAAAACATTCCAATGTATCGTCAATTTTAACCGGTCCAACACCTTCGGGGGTGCCTGTGAAAATCAAATCGCCAATTTTTAAGGTAATGAATTGCGAAACATAGGCAATAATCTGGTTTATACCAAAAAGCATATCTTTGGTATTACCTTTTTGACGAGTTTCTCCGTTTACTTTCAAACTGAAATTGATATTCTGAACATCATCAAATTGATTGACAGGTATAAATTTATGACCTACAGGAGCTGACCCGTCAAACGCTTTGGCTTTTTCCCACGGTAAACCTTTCTTTTTTAATTCCGATTGAACATCACGAGCCGTAAAGTCAATGCCTATTCCAATTTCATTGTAATATTTATGCGCAAATTGTTCGTGAATATGTTTTCCCAAGCGATTTATGCGAACAACTATTTCCGTTTCGTAATGCACATCATTACTAAAACTCGGATAGACAAACGGATTTCTTTTGGGCAATAATGCCGTTTCGGGTTTTAAAAAGAATACCGGTTCTTCGGGAATCTTGTTGTTCAGTTCCTTTGCGTGGTTAGCATAATTTCTGCCTATGCAAATAATTTTCATACGTGCATACGTTTATTCTTCGTTTACAACGCCCATGGCACAAAACTTATTAATGCGTTCTTCGGCTAATTTTTCCGGACTTATTTTTTTAAGTTGTTTTAAATCTTTTAACACAACTTTCTTTACGTTTTCAAAGGTTTCTTCCGGATTGGTATGAGCACCGCCTACGGGTTCTTTAATGATGCCGTCAATAAGTTTGTTTTTGTACATGTCTTGTGCCGTAAGTTTCAATGCTTCTGCAGCTTTTTCTTTGTAGTCGGCTGTTCGCCACAAAATAGTTGAACACGACTCCGGAGAAATAACGGAATACCACGTATTTTCAAGCATATAAACTTTATTTCCTACACCGATACCTAAAGCACCACCTGATGCACCTTCGCCAATAACAATGCAAATAATCGGTACTTTAAGATTTGCCATTTCCATTAAATTACGGGCAATGGCTTCACCTTGTCCGCGCTCTTCGGCTTCAATTCCGGGATATGCGCCCGGTGTGTCGATAAACGTAATAACAGGCTTGTTGAATTTTTCGGCTAATTTCATTAAACGCAAAGCTTTTCTGTATCCTTCGGGATTGGGCATACCAAAGTTTCGATATTGACGCATTTTTGTATTTACTCCTTTTTGTTGCCCGATTAACACTACTTGATGACCTTCAATTTCACCAATGCCGCCAACCATTGCTTTGTCGTCTTTTACTCCTCTGTCGCCGTGTAATTCTATAAAATTTCCTTTGGTTAAATACTCAATATAACTGAGTGTGTATGGTCTTTCGGGATGACGCGAAACCAATACACGCTGCCAAGGAGTTAAGTTAGAATAGATTTGCTTGCGTGTTTCGTCAATTTTCTTTTCTATTTGTAAAATAATTTCTGTTGTGTCAACTCCTTTTTCTTTCTGAAGTTTGATATTTTTCTCTAGTTGTTCCTCTAATTCTTTTATTGGTTCTTCAAATGGAAGATATACAGCCATAATTCAAAAATTTTAAAAAGCGAAGTTACAAAATAGAACAATAAAAAAGGTTTTTATGCGTATTTTAGCCAAATATTTTATGAAGACTCTTTTAACAAGCTTACTTACATTGTTGGCGTTATTGCCTTTAAAAGCTCAACTTGGCGGACAAGGAACGTATGATTTTTTAAACATACCTTTTACTGCTCAACAAGCAGCCTTGGGCGGCGATTTTATTTCTGTGCGAGATGATAATATTGAAGGAGCATTTCGTAATCCGGCATCGCTTACTCAAAAAATGTCGGGCTTTCTGACTCTATCTTACATCAATTATATTGGTGATATAAATTTTGGCAATGTTGGGTATGTTTTTGCCAATGATACGCAAAAGGTTTTTTCCTTGTCAATGCAATATGCCAATTACGGTAAATTTAACGAAACCACTCCTGGAGGAGAGCAAATTGGGAGTTTCAATGCGGCAGATTATATACTTTCATTCGGCTATGGCAAAAAAATGAATAAATACTGGTCGGCAGGAGCAAATTTTAAGCCGGTGCTTTCATCGTATTACAATTATCTTTCGGTGGGCTTGGTATTTGATTTGGGTGCGGTTTATCAAAATGATTCTTCCGGATGGTCGTCGGGTATTACACTTTCAAATGTTGGGATGCAGATAAAACCTTATGTGAAAGGAAACAGAGAACCTGTGCAGCCCAATTTGACCGTAGGAGTAAGCAAAAAAGTAGCACACACGCCCATCAGACTGTCGCTTACGGCTCACAATCTTCAAACATTTAACCTTGTAGCATTTGATACTACACAAACAATCACTCAAATTGATGCTTTTGGACAAGAGGTTGAGGTAAAGCAAAAATTACCGTTTTACAAAAAAATAATCACACATTTTATTATCGGAACAGAATTTATTCCTTCAAAAAATTTCGCTATTCGATTCGGATATAATTTTTTGCGCAGGCAAGAAATGAAATACGCCAACAAAACCGGATTGGTTGGGATAAGCTTAGGAACATCGTTTAAAATATCAAAATTTAAATTCAGTTATTCTTTGGCAAATTATCATTTGGCCGGAACAACACATTATTTTACAATTTCTACATTGGTGGGAAATATTTCCAAACGAGGCGAAAAAACATATTATAATGAACGCGAAAAAAATTAATATAGCGATAGATGGGTATTCATCTTGCGGCAAGAGTACGTTGGCCAAGCAATTGGCAAAAGCATTAGGATATATTTATGTTGATTCGGGCTCAATGTATCGTGCCATTGCCTTATATGCCATTCGCAACGGCTTGGTAAAAAACGGTAAAGTAGATGCCAAACGGTTGATAGAAGAACTTCCGAACATTGATATCAGTTTTCAATACGACAATTATTCGGATAAAATTTATACTTGTTTAAATAATGAAAATGTTGAAGATGAAATAAGAAACAATATTGCCGTGTCGGAGATTGTAAGTAAAATAAGTCAAATTCCGGAGGTGCGCCAAAAATTGCATCATATTCAGCAGCGCATTGCCCAAAACAAAGGAGTAGTAATGGATGGCAGGGATATTGGCAGTGTTGTTTTGCCCGATGCCGAATTAAAAATATTTATGACTGCCGATAAAAAAATAAGAGCACAACGGCGTTTCGAAGAGCTTAAGAAAAAAGGAGTGAATATTACTTTGCAAGAAGTGTTGGATAATCTTGAAAAAAGAGATTATGATGATACACACAGAAAAGTAAACCCTTTGACTCAACCACAGGATGCAAAAATTTTGGATAACTCTAATCTTACACCGCAAGAACAGTTGCAATTGGCTTTACAGTGGGCAAAAGAAAAAATAAAGGAAAATGAGGTTGAATGTTAAAAAGTACCAATTTTACATGAATTTTAAATCACTTGGGAAATAAGGTAAGATGAAACAATTTTTCGTAACAACTTTTTTGGTCATATTTTCCATAACATTATTTGCCCAACAAAAGATAACGGTAAAAGATGCGCAAAGCGGAAAACCGCTTGATTTGGTAGCCATTTATTCCGAAAACCCGAAATTGTTTGTTCAAACCAATGCCCAAGGCGAAGCTGATATTTCCAATTTTTCAACTACTGCAGAAATTTTCATCTACAAATATGGTTATCAAACGCTAAAGACAAATTATCAATCGCTGAAAGAGAAAAAATTTATCGTTTTATTACAACCTTTAAATTACAATTTTGATGTTTTAGTATTTTCGGCAACAAAGTGGCAAGAAGAATCGTCAAAATCGCCGGTAAAAATATCGGTCATTACTCCCCAAGAGGTTACGTTTCAAGCGCCCCAAACAACAGCAGATTTATTGGGTATTTCAGGCGAAGTATTTATTCAAAAAAGTCAACAAGGCGGTGGCAGTCCTATGATTCGCGGATTTGCAACCAACCGTTTGCTCTATTCGGTTGACGGTGTTCGGATGAATACTGCAATTTTCCGGTACGGGAATATTCAAAACGTTATTTCTCTCGACCCTTTTTCTATTGAAAATACCGAAATATTATTCGGGCCCAACTCGGTTATTTATGGCAGTGATGCTATTGGAGGCGTGATGAGTTTCTCTACTCTTACGCCACAATTTTCGTTAAACGACAGTTTGCTGCTGAAAGGAAAGTTTGCTTCGCGTTACAGTTCGGCTAATAATGAATACTCTTTTCATTTTGATGTCAATTTGGCTAAAAAGAAATGGTCTTCGGTCTCAAGTGTTTCATGGTTTAATTATGGCGACTTACGTCAGGGCAGTCACGGACCAAAAGAGTATATAAAAGATTATTATGTGGTTCGTGTTGCTGATGCGGATACCATTCGTAAGCAATCCGACCCATTGTTGCAAATTCCCACGGCGTATTCGCAACTGAATATTATGCAAAAAATAGGTTATAAGCCCAACAATAAATGGCTGCTACAATATGCGTTTCATTATTCCGAAACCTCACCTTACGGACGATACGACAGACATAACCGTACAAAAAACGGACTTCCGCGCTATGGCGAATGGAATTACGGACCACAGATTTGGTTGATGAATTGGTTTTCGGCAACGTATGAGCAACAAAACAAATATTTTGATAAAATGATGCTTAAAGCGGCACACCAATATTTTCAAGAAAGCCGCATCAATCGCAATTTTTATGACACCATTCGTTATATCAATTTAGAGCAAGTGGATGCCTTTTCGGTGAATGCAGACTTTATAAAAACGCTGAACAAAAAACACATATTAATGTATGGTGCCGAAGCGGTTCAAAATTATGTATTATCCAACGGATGGCAAGAAAATATAAATACGCAAGACAAAGTAAAAGCTACACCACGTTATCCAAAATCGCTATGGCAAACGTATGCGGCATATTTAATGGATGAATGGAAAATTGCCGAAGAATTTACCCTTCAATCTGCTGCCAGAGTGACTAATTATCAACTTTCATCAAAGTTTGATACTTCTGTTTTCCCATTACCATTTTCATCAGTAAATATTAACCATCAGGCACTTACCGGAAGCATTGGCGCAGTGTGGCAAGCAAGCGATAAATTTATTGTAGGAAGTAACTTGTCAACTGCCTTTCGCGCCCCAAATGTAGATGATATTGGTAAAATATTTGATTCCGAACCCGGAGCGGTTGTTGTGCCTAATCCTAATCTTAAAGCCGAGTATGCCTATAATGCCGATGTGAGTCTTACAAAACTGTTTGGCAAATCATTAAAATTGGAAACCTCGTTTTTTTATACTTATTTGGATAATGCTATTGTTCGTCGTAATTATACCATAAACGGACAAGACAGTATTATGTATCAAGGCGAGATGAGTCGAGTACAAGCATTGCAAAATGCAGCCAAAAGTTACCGGTACGGCACTCAAGTAGCATTAAAAATAATTTTGAACGAAAATTTCACCTTTAAAACCAATGTAAATTATCAAATGGGAGAAGATGAAATGTCCGACAATACCGTTTCTCCGTCACGTCACGCGGCACCGCTTTTTGGAGTGGCACGCATCGATTATAAACACAAAAAATGGCATTTGCAGTTTTATACTGAATATCAAGCTGGAAAATTGCACAAAGAGTTATCGGTAGAAGAGCAAGGAAAAACCGAAATCTATGCTTTGGATGAAAACGGGCAAACATATGTTCCGGAGTGGTTTACATTGAATTTTAAAGCACAATATACTTTTTACGAAAAGTTAATCTTTAATGCAGGAATAGAAAATATTACCGATGTGCGTTATCGCCCTTACAGTTCGGGAATTTCGGCTCCCGGAAGAAACCTTAAAGCATCTTTGGTTTTTACGTTTTAATTATTTTGAAAATAATTAGAAAAACCCGTTGTGCATTTAGGCTAAATTAACTTTTAAATTATTGATA